>ERZ1694977.30-NODE-30-length-97403-cov-25.897276_pt1 | contig 97403 bp, 108 predicted proteins | sample MGYA00581609_ERZ1694977 | MGnify/ENA primary metagenome ERZ1694977 (study PRJEB42213, sample SAMN07424467) | human gut metagenome | biome: ENVO:00009003; feature: ENVO:2100002; material: ENVO:00002003 | host: Homo sapiens | place: USA | collected 2014 ... | reverse complement strand
TGTCTTAGGGTCTCGTGGGCTCGGAGATGTGTATAAGAGACAGTATACATAGAGAGGCGGGCACCCAATTAGGGTGCCCGCCTCTCTCCTTTATATGAGCATTTTGGGTGTTGTGTGCCAGATGCTTTTGGAGGTGTGGGGAAATAAGAGACAGTCCTGCTTCTGACGACGGCTTCGGCCGCCGGCGGAAGTGGGGCATATTTTTGGAGTCGTGGTTTGTGCTCTATACAAACTGTCTGAAGTGATTTCTCCCTTCGGCGGTTTTCCTGAGCTCTTCCCGAAACGACGAAGGAATGGCCTAGAAAAGCCACCGAAGAAGCCTCCGCTATGCCTTATCACTGCTCGGCAATTCCGCCGGTTTTGGGTGATTGCCGAAAGTACGATCCATACCCGCACTGAATGGCGCCCAATCCGGGCGCCTCCTCCATTTCGCTGGTTTTCATTCAAAACTAGTGAAAAAGGAGGGACAGCGTATGCCGCGGCATAGCGCATACAATCCAGACTATGAAAGCCTCTATTCCGGTATAGAGATCACACCAGATGTCCTTCATGTACTCAGGACAAGTGACCGGAAAATGCGGTACATGGAACATCAGCTGAAGACAGAGCGGTTTGTGGAAGATCAGGAGCAGAGGGTGGCAAAATTCCTTCCAAGCCGGGAAACATCCCTCGATGAGATGATAGAGAAGGAGCACCGGCAGTTCGCAGCAGAACAGCCGTCTTGGGAGGATGAATTGCTACATCAGGAATTGATTTGTCGCTTACATTCGGCAATAAAACTGCTGGAACAGTCGGAAAGAGAGCTGATTCTGGCAATTTACTTTGAGGGACTGACAGAGCGTCAGCTCGCACGTCGGGCGGACCTGCACCACATGACCATACACAGCCGTAAAATCCGCATTCTGCAAAAACTGAAAAATTTGCTGAAAAAGTAAAAAAGTTTCGTGCAACCCCCTCACTCAGTGCCTATATAGAGTGAGGGGGTTCTTCAAAGCCCCCGGCTTGTCCTTTGAAAACTTCATATCCGGCAGCGGGATACGTCCGCTGACGAGAGGCCCTCCGGGAGGAGGGCTGAAGCGACGCTGGAGGATGCGCCAAGACCACCTGTGCGGGCTGTGATCCCGCATCAAAGACGGCCTAGGAAGGTGCAGAGCGGTGCCCATCCGTCCACAAAGCAGCCTGTGGCGGGCTGTTTCGCATTGAGGCTGGTTTATCCGGCCCGACCCTCGTCAGCAATCTGATAATGATACTCCTGTCCAGCCACAGCCCCGGGTGATACCGGGATCAAGCAATGGGGGCAGCTCGGAGAGATCCTCGGAGGGGTGAGATTCCCGTGATGTGTGCCAACACAGTCCGTCTGCTGCCGCCCAGGGCCCGGGAAGTAGTGTCGAATAGGGCCAACCAGCGAAATGTGTTTTTGAAAAACTCAGTGGGGGCCGTTCTGCGGCCATATGCCTCATAACGGCCCCCATTTCAAAATGGAGATATGAGATGAACCAGAACATCAACTACATCGGGATGGTGAACCTCCTCCGGCATCTCCAGAACGCCGGCCTTGTCAGCCGGAAGGAGGCCGGGAGGATTGCCGCCCGACTCCGGGCAGAAGCCGGGGCAGACGTCATTTATTCCCCCTGATTTTTGTCACGTTTGGATATGGATATTTTGTGGAAGTGCTGGTATTGTGTGTTGCTGAAAAGGAGGCGATTTCGTGGACGAGCAGAAGAAAACCAGTGGTTCTCTGGCGCTGAACAGCACGCCCCAGGTGATCACCATCCCGCCCAGCGACCCGGTCAGAGTCCGGAAGCTGCGGGTGGCGGCCTATGCCCGGGTGAGCTCCAGCTCAGAGGATCAGCTCAACTCCTTTGCCGCCCAGAACGCCCACTACACGGAGCTCATCACTGCCAACCCGGAGTGGGAGTTCGTGGACGTGTACGCGGACAAGGGGATCACCGGCACCTCGGCGGAGAAGCGGGACGACTTCCAGCGGCTGCTGGCAGACTGCCGCCGGGGCCGGGTGGATAAGATCCTGGTGAAGTCCTCCTCCCGGTTTGCCCGGAACGCCAAAGAGTGCCTGGAGGCTGTCCGGGAACTGAAGGCCCTGGGGGTGGGGGTGTGCTTCGAGGAGCAGGGCACCGACACCTCTGAATTGGCCGGTGAGTTCCTGACCGCCATTTTCGCCATGATGGACCAGAAAGAGAGCGAGAATATCTCGGACAACCTCCGATGGAGTATTCAACGGCGGATGAAAAATGGTACCTACCTGCCGCCATCCGTGCCATATGGATACGCTTTGGTTGATGGAAAGATTACCGTCAATAAACAGCAAGCAGCCTTGGTGCGTCAAATATTCCGACGTTATCTTATAGGAGAAAATCTGCAGGAAATTGCCGACAGCCTTAATGCTCAAGAGATTACAAAAAGAGGTGCCCTCAAATGGTACAGTGCATCTGTCCGATATATTTTATCCAATGAGCGCTATACCGGAGATTCCCTCTGGCAAAAAACGTATACTACAAACTCGATGCCTCGTGTTATGCGCAGGAACCATGGAGAGCAAGAAATGTATTATGCTCCCAATACACATCCTGCGATTATCTCAAAAGAAGAATACAATGCAGTACAGACGCTCATAAAATGCCGAGCGATGAGAAAACAGGTGCAAGAGAGGTCGCCATTCGACAAAAAGATATTTTGTGAGAAATGCGGGCTTTCATTCAGAAAGAAAGTATCTCACGAAAAACTATTCTGGATTTGCCGGTCACACGCCAATGATGCCAAGTCCTGTACAGTAACGCAGATTCTCAATACGGAAATCGAGCAGGCGTTCCTCCATCTGTACCACAAGCTCCGCCATCAGGGGATATCCATTCTCACCCAACTGCTCACAGACCTCCAGAGCGCCCGGAAGGGCAAGCTGCTCTGGAGCCTGGACATCGTGGCACTTAACCAGAAAATTGCAGACATCACCCGTCAGGATCAACTGTTGGCCCAGCTCAAGCAGCAGGGCCTGGTTGATCCTGATATTTTTATATCACGCCAAAACGAGCTGGCGGAACAGCTTCGCGCCGTAAAGCTGGAGAAGGAACGATCCCTGGAGGCCGAGGAGGATCAGACGATCCAGCAGATCCAGGAGCTGATCGAAGCCCTGGAGGCCGGGCCGGACTTCCTGGACGCCTTTGATGGGGAACTGTTCCGCGAGCTCGTGGACAAGATCATCGTGGAGAGCAACGACCGCCTGCGGTTCCGGCTGGTCAACGGCCTGGAGCTGACAGAGCCCATCGAAAGGACGGTACGGTGATGGGGAGCAACCGGAAGCGGCCCTTCGGCTACCGGATGGAGCTGGGCGAAATCGTGCTCCACTCAACAGAGGCGGAGACGGTGCGCTGGATCTACAGCAGCTACCTGGCCGGAGCCAGCTACAACGCCCTGGTGGACAAGCTTCGGGAGCGAGGCATCCCCTATGACGGGGACAAGCCCTGGAACAAGAACATGGCGGCCCGCATCCTGGCAGACCGTCGGTACACCGGCGAGGGTGGATTCCCATCCATCATCCCAGAGGTGCAGTTCCAAATGGTGCAGGCACGGCGACAGGAGCGGACAACGCCCTGCCAAAAGAGCCCAGCCCAGAAGGAGCTTCGGAAGCTGTGCGGCGGCAGCCCGCCGGCCTGGGTGGAACGGCAGGTACTGGGCCTTCTGAACCGCCTGATCCAGCACCCGGAGCGCATCACCTGCCCCGTGTTGGAGGATGCGCCACCGCCAGAGGTGACGAAGCTGCGCCGGGGGCTGGACGAGCTCCTGCACCGCCCGCCGGTGGATGAGGCCCAGGCAAAGAACCTGGCCTTCCGGTTGGCCGCCCTCCAGTTAAATGCCATCGGGCCGGAGGAGTATGAAACCCTCCGCCTTCGGAGGCTGTTTCAAAACCGCCGGCCTATGATGGAACTGGAGCAGGAACTGCTCCATGAGAGCGTCCGCCGCATCGCCGTCAGCAACGGGACAGTCACCGTCCTGCTGAAAAATAACCAGACCTTGGAAGGAGGAAATTACACATGAACGATACCGCGCCCAACGTCATCGTCATTCCGGCCAAAGTGGAAACTCCCCAGGAACAGGAGAAGAGGCGCCACCTGCGGGTGGCGGCCTACTGCCGGGTGTCCACGGACAGCGAGGAGCAGCTCTCCAGCTATGAAAACCAGCTGACCTACTACACCGAGAAGATCATGAAGGAACCGGGCTGGACCATGGCCGGGGTATTCGCAGACGAGGGTATCACCGGCACCTCCACCTGCAAGCGGAAGGAGTTCCTGCGGATGATTCGCCAGTGCAGGCAGGGGAAGATTGACATGATCCTGGCCAAATCTGTCTCCCGCTTCGCCCGCAACACCGTGGACACCCTCAACTTCACCCGGGAACTGCGGGGCCTGGGCATCCCAGTCATCTTCGAGGAACAGAACATCAACTCCATCTACCCGGAGAGCGAGTTCCTGATCACCCTGCACGGGGCCTTCGCCCAGGCCGAGAGCGAGAGCACCAGCAGCCGGGTGCGTTGGGGCAAGCGCCAGGCCATGAAATCTGGCCATGTCACCATGCAGTACAAGCAGCTCCTGGGCTATGAGAAGGGCCCGGACGGCAAGCCCAGGATTGTTCCGGAGCAGGCGGAGGTGGTCCGCTTCATCTACGACCGCTACCTGGCCGGGGACAGCATCCGGGAGATCAAGGCGGCCCTGGAAGGCCGGGAAATCCCCACGGTCTCCGGAAAAACAAAGTGGATGGCATCCCATATTCGGAGCATCCTGGCCAACGAGAAATACTGTGGGGACGTCCTGCTCCAGAAGACCTTTATCCAGGACTGCATCAGCAAGAAGGTCATTCCAAACACCGGCCAGCTCCCCAAATACCTGATTCAAAACCACCATGAGGGCATCGTCAGCCGGGAGACCTTCGACGCCGTCCAGCTGGAAATGGCCCGGCGGAGCGCCAAGGCGGGCGCCACGCGAAAGAGCACCCCCACCGGCCGGGGCAAGTACAGCGGCAAGCATGTTCTCAGCAACCTGCTGTTCTGCGGGGAGTGCGGGACGGCCTACCGGCGGTGCGTGTGGACCCAGCGCGGAATCAAGCGCCCCGTGTGGCGGTGTGTCAGCCGCCTGGACTATGGGAAGAAGTTCTGCACCCAGTCTCCCACCCTCGACGAGGAACCGCTCCAGCAGGCCATCCTGGCCGCTGTCAACGCCGTCATGCTGGACCGGGACACCCTGGCCCGGCAGCTCGCCGCCGCCATGGAGTGGGAGCTGGCCCCGGTTCTGGGGGAGCGCATGAGCCTGGCGGACATCGACCGTGCCCTGGAGGAACTGAGCGGCCGTTTCAACAGCCTGCTGGCCGAGGCGTCAGCCAACCCGGCAGAGGACTATACGGGGCGGTTCCGGGAGCTGTCCGAGTCCACCGCCCATCTCAGGGAGCAAAGGGCTAGGCTGGAGGGGGTCTATCAGGAAAACCAAAAGGTGAACCAGCGCCTGCGGACGGTGTCGGCCGCCATGGAACACATGTCGGCGGCGCTGACGGAGTGGGATGAGGAGGTCATCCACCAGCTGCTGGAGAAGGTGACGGTGCTCTCCCGGGAAAAGATCCGGGTGACCTTCCGGGATGGCCGGGAGATCGAGCAGTATGTGGCGCAGCCCAAAAGGAGGAAGCTTGCATGAAGATCTTCGCTACAGGCGACACCCACGGGAATCTTGAGCGGTTCCGCCCGGAATACTTCCCAGAGGGCGGGGAACTAACCAAGGAGGACGTAGTGCTCCAGCTGGGAGACTTCGGCGGCGTGTGGTTCGGAGATGAACGGGATGACGAGGCGCTGGACTGGCTGGAAGGCCTGCCCTTCACGTTGGCCTTCGTCTCGGGAAACCATGAAAACTACGATGCCCTTGTGAAATACCCGATAGAGAACTGGCACGGCGGCAGGGTGCAGCCCATCCGGCCCCACGTGCTCCACCTGATGCGGGGGCAGGTATTTGAGCTGGCCGGGCGTACCTTCTTCACTATGGGCGGGGCGGCCTCCCACGACATTGAGGACGGCATCCTGAGCCTGGACGATCCCAACTTTGAGCAGAAATACCTGACGTTGAAGCGGAAAGAGCACACCCGATTCCGCATCGATCACCTGTCCTGGTGGAGGGAGGAGTTACCCTCAGAGGAGGAATATGCAGAGGCCAGACGAAACCTGGACGCCCACGGCTGGGCGGTGGACTACATCCTCACCCACTGCGCACCCACCAGCATTGCCCTCCAGTTTTCCCGACACAATGTGGCGGATCACCTGACGGACTTCCTCCAGGAGGTCAAAGACCGGACACAATACCACTACTGGCTGTTCGGGCACTACCATGACAACAAAGTCATTGATACCAAGCACATCCTCCTGTGGGAGCAAATCGTGCAGATCCTATAAGCAGAAGGCCATGAGGGAAAGGGCGGCGGTTCCGCCGCCTTTTCCTTTGTGACTTTCCAGATAAGGCAATCCGCCGGAAAGGACAAGAAGATGAACAAGCGAAAGCTGGTTGACTATACCTCGATGTACGAAGCCTTGAACACTCTCATGAAAACCGAACTGCTGGAGGTGGAATTGTACTTTGAGATTGGATGGGCTGTCTGCACCCGCCCGGAGAAGGGCGCGGCGGTGATGGCCGCTGAGCATCTCCAGGCAAGCTGCCCTGAAAGCAAGGGCTTCTCCCCACGAAACCTGCGACGGATGCGGGAGTTCTACCGTGCCTACGCAGATAGCCGGGAACTGCAGGCACTGGCCCTAAAGCTGGGCTGGACGCAGAACGTGGCCATTCTGGAGGGCTGTGAAGGCAGCCAGGAACGCGCCTGGTATCTCCGGGCCGCTCAGGAGCACCACTGGACCAAGACGGAGCTGATGGAGCAGATCCAGGCCGGGGCATGGCTGCAGGAAGGACTCGACGAGCTGGGCAATACCTGCTATACTGAGAGTGGCACAGTATCAGCGGGGTGTCTGGAGCATGAAGAAGATCCTTTTTGTGTGTCACGGCAATATTTGTCGGAGTCCGATGGCCGAGTATGTGATGAAGGACTTGGTGAAAAAGTCAGGTCTGGAGGAGGAGTTCCAGATCGCCTCGGCGGCCACCAGCCGGGAGGAGATTGGCAACCCGGTCTACCCTCCGGCCCGGCGGAAGCTGGCGGAGCACGGCATCCCCTGCGAGAGCCACGCCGCCCGGCAGCTCCGCAACCACGACTACGAGGAATACGACCTGCTCATTGGGATGGACAGGGCCAACCTCCGCAGCATGTACCGCATCTGCGGCGGCGACTTCAACGACAAGATGCCCCTGCTGATGGAATACGCCGGCCGCCTGGAGCAGGAGGTAGCGGACCCCTGGTACACCGACGATTTCGATGCCACCTGGCGGGATGTGCTGGCGGGCTGCCAAGGGCTGCTGGATCAGATCATTACACAAGGAGTGTGAGCGCATGGCGTCAAAGAAGCCTATGAAAGATCATATTCATGCCAAAGGGACAGATATTGCCGTCGTTTCCAGCGGCGATGAGAACGACTACATCTCCCTGACAGATATTGCACGCTATAAGAGCGACGCCCCGGATGATGTGATCAAGAATTGGATGCGGAACCGGGACACAATTGAATTTCTGGGGTTATGGGAGCAACTCAACAATCCGGAATTTAAACCCGTCGAATTCGACGGGTTTAGGATCCAGGCTGGGTCTAACACGTTTACCATGTCTCCGAAAAAGTGGGTTGACGCGACCAGCGCAATCGGGATCTTTTCTAAAGCTGGGAGATATGGCGGTACATTTGCGCACAGGGATATTGCTTTCGAGTTTGCCTCCTGGATTTCTGCTGAGTTCAAGCTATACATCATCAAGGACTACCAGCGGCTAAAGGCGGATGAAAACAGCCGGCTTGCCCTTGGCTGGAATCTCAACCGGACACTGGCCAAAATCAATTATCGGATCCATACCGATGCGATCAAGGATATGCTGATCCCTCCGGACATCACCCCACAACGTCAGAGCTTTACTTATGCCAGCGAGGCTGATGTCCTGAATGTAGCCCTGTTCGGCATCACCGCAAAAGAATGGAGGCAGGCACACCCTGACAGCCCAGGCAACATCCGCGATGAGGCAAGCCTTCACCAGTTGATTGTTCTGGCAAATCTGGAGAGCATTAATGCAGAGCTGATCCGGCAGGGCGTTCCCCAAAGTGAGCGCTTGCTGCGGCTCAACGCCAGTGCAATACAAATGATGAAATCCCTGGTGGGAGACCACAGGATTGAAATGCTGGAGGGTCAGCCAGATGCAGGATATGGACAAGATCATTGACGAGCTGACTTTAATGCTTTTGTATCTGACTTCTTGGCAGGAATGCCCTACCGAAGGGATTCGGCATAAACCGATCCGAACGGCCGAGAAGCTCCGCCTGACCTGGAAGGGCCACGACCGCAGCGCGCTGAGCCGGTTGGATGCGGCGGGGCTGGTACTTAATGACTGTGGAAAAGCTCCTATACGAATTAGCCAAGACGGGGAGGCGCGTGCGCGAGATTTGCTCCGGCAGTATGGCATTTCCTGTGCGGACGCTTCCACCACCCAGCTGGAGGAACACTGATGAGCAGTAAACGGGTCTGCCCCAATTGTGGCCGGAAGATGAAGCAACAGTTTATCGGTCTGTTCCACTGCAAATGCGGACTCAGTTGGAAAAGAGATATCGGCTTTTTTGAACGAACTCCAAATATGGTGTTTGCATTGGAAAGAATACAGGCAGGCAAAAAGGTAAAACAGGTTCCTGTTATCAGATACAAATAGCCGATTGAGGGAGATACTTGGCAGAATCAAAGGTTGGAAAATTGCCAAGCAAAAATATTCAGATTGAAGTTGAATGACAAACCAATATAATCCGAACCTATTTCCAATCGGTGATGGGTTCGGATTATTTGTTTTCTTTGACCGCTACGAAAGCACCTACTTCCGCAACGGGGTGAAGCGCAAGCCCACCTCCAAGCCGAGAGGCCCACGGAAGAAGAAAGCGGCCCCATAAACGCAAAAAGGGCGGGCGCAGCCGTTTGCACGGTGCGCCCGCCCTTTTCGTCACTTCGTCGTTTCGGCCTCCTGCCTCTCCGCCTCCCGCTGTTTCTTCCATTCGGCAAATTCCCGCTGCCCCTCCTCACTCTCGTAGAAAGCGAGAATGTCCGGCATGATACAGCGGGCTATCGCCTCGATCTGGTGCTGTGGAATGTCGGAGTTATTGATCAGCTTTCTTCTTCTACCCAAATGTACCTCCGTGTTTCTAAAGATTTACCGCTGGCGGTCTTTATCCCGCCGCTGGCCCTGCTGCTGTTCTTTGAGCGCCTGCCTGACCTCCGGGGGAATGCGCTGGACAAACCGCCGGAGTTGTTCGTTTTCCTTTTTCAGCATCAGCACTTCCATCCGCTTCTGTATGCTCGTTTCGTCCCTGACCTTTTCTTTCAGTCCTTCATTCTCTTGCGTCAGATAGTCGATGGTGGCCTGGTACTTCTTCATCTGCCCCAAGTGCTTTTCCAGCCGGGAGAAGTACGGCCCCACCATCTCCAAAACCTCGTCCCGCTTCTTCCCGGCGTTCAGCACCCCGATTTCAGACACCGCCTTTTCGATAGCCTGTTGCTGGCGGGTGAGGTCTACGGACTGCTTAAACAGCCATGTGGGGATGTGCTTACGCTTTGTCACAAGGGCGCTCTCGCCCCGCTTGAGGACGGGGAACGTCCTGCTCATGTGGGCGTGAAACTCGTCCTGCCATTGGGAGAGCTGCGCCCGGTTGCCCAAAATCTCCTTTGCCGACAGCCGCCCGTCCTCCGTGATGGGGGTGAAGCACAGGTGAAGGTGGGGCGTTTTTTCGTCCATGTGTACCACGGCGGAGAAGATGTTGCCCCGGCCTACCTTCTGCTCCATGAAGGCCACGGCCTCGGTGAAGTAGGCTTGTACCTCCCGTTTGCTCCTGCCCGTGAAGAACTCCGGGCTGGCGGTGATGAGCGTGTCCACGAACATGGTGCTGTCCTTCCGGGTGCGGCACCCCGCCGCCTCAATGCGGCTGTTGATCTCCCGCCTGTATTTTTGAGCGGGCTGGATAATGTGAAAGTTGTCCCTGCTCCTGCTGGTGTCAATGTCCGGGTTGCTGGCGTATTGCTCTTTGGTGCGCTCGTGGTGGGCTTCCAGCGCCCCGGCAGGCCCCGCCTTGTGTTTGGCGAAGCGTAAGATTGCGTGCTGTGCCTTTTGCGCCATTGTACCTCCTTGTAGACGGCTTCACCCCGTTTCAGGGGGTGGGAATGATAGTATACAGGCCCCCTCTGTTTTAGGGCCGGGAAGCCTTGCAATATCAAGGTTTTTTAACCCCTAAATGTACACATATCAGCGTTCGCTTTTGGGTGCAAAAAAGCCACGCCCGCCGCTCCCGGCTTGCGTGGCTTTACCGCCCTGTTTCGTTCTCGTACTGGATGAACCGCTTTTTTATCGCCTCCATCCGCTTGATGACCCCGCTGTGATTTTTGTACCCCAGCTTGTCGGCTATCTCCTTGTAGCCGTACCCCTCCACTCGTAATTCCAAAATCGCCATATCCTTTTCCGACAAGGTAGCCTTGAACCGCTGGCAGAAGTCCTCCCCCTCCACCTGCCCGGTGAAGTCCCCCGCCGGGTCTGGCAGTGAGTGAATACCGCTGTCCTCGTCCTCCATGCACGCCTCCAGCGAAACGGTCTGCACCCGTTTGGAGCGGGTGTGATACCACTTGCGGAGGAAGTCTTTGCGAACATTGGTGTCCCACGGCTCGAAGTCCTCGTCACAGGACATTTCCCGCACCGTTTCCAGCATTGGCCCCCAGCCCTGTTCCTCGATGGTCTGCTCTACCACCTGCTTCATCACCGAGCGCACATCGTCCGGGTCAAAAAAGGGTATCTCGAAGTCGGGCGGCAAGCGGAACAGGGATTGCACACCCCAGCCCCGCACACGCTCCACCCCTTTGGCCCACAGGGGCAGGGAGTAGGACAAGCGCCAGATGGGGCACCAGCCCGTGTAATGCTCCTTCCAGCCGCCGAAGCCGAAGTGAGGAAAGGCCAGCGACGCCACGGCATCCATGACCTCGTTCAAAAAGGTGTCGCTTTGGATGACCTCGGCCCATTCCGGGGAGGCGTTCAGCTCCCCCATGCTCCGGGGCAGCTTGCGGAGGATGGGACAGCGGATGAGCAGGTCATGGGGGAGCATATAGACCAGCGGCAGGTAGCGGACGGGACTGTCATAGGGAAACTTGTAGATAGCGGACATAAAGTTGACCTCCTTCCATGTGAGATGTTCTCTATCTCTATTTATTTACGGCATAAGTATATACCAAATGTTCCTATACTTCAAAATTATTCTGAAAGGCCATTAGAGCGAGAAGATAAGAAGCACCCCACCGTGTTGCAAAATATAGGATGGATATGCTATAATAACACATCATAAAAAACCTTTAAGCGGGATTTTTAAATGCGTCTTGGGCGGATAAGGCGTAAACCGGCAAATACATTGAATTGGGGATAAATATATGGAAAGGTGCGAAAAAGCTACCCTTATATATTTAGATGACGGTTGTATGCTGTTAAGCAAAAAAGATTATTCTTCATGGAAAGAAGTACAGGATGAATATGAAAAGTATCAAGCAAATCTGTTACCTATGACCTGTGAAGACATTATTGACTTTTTTGAAATGGATTTTGGAGATGAGGAACAATGGCCATTTTCTCGAAAAAGAATTGTTGAGTTCTTTGAAAGTAATGAACTTGTGATTCAATCGGAACGATAACTTCTTGTTTATCGGGCTGATTTAGCTACGCCTTATTGGTAAAAGACGTACTCGCCAGTTTTCCGTTTTTCGAGGGGAGTAGCAAACCCAGCCGAGGCCGTCAAAGTTAAAATGAATGGCGCTTTCAGCGCCAACCTTGACAGTCCCGCCCGGTTTTGCTTTGTGGTAATCAAGGCGGGCAAGCCCTAAAGTGCTTGCCGCCCCTTCCGATTTTGAGCCGGGGAACGCCCCAAGCTGAAACAGACGACGGCCCGCTACTTTCCCGGAGGCTCCACCGCCACTTGTGGACATTTTGTCCACAAGTGGCCCACGAGGGACGAGGGACGGGGGCTTATATACCTGCCGCCGCTCTCTGAAAACAGCCCGAATTTTTGTTCATTCCCATTCACAAAAATTCAGCCTGTTTTCCTGCCGGAGCAAACGGGGCGCAAACAGCACCGCCCCCCGCTTCCCCCGTCAGCCACGCCAGCAGGTATAACACACTACACCTTGCAAGCAAGGTCGTGTGCCAAGGGGGAGGCCAAGCCCCCCTTTGGAAACCCCCGGTTTTGTCGGCGTGTGGCCACAGTCCGCAATCCTGCGCCCGTGTCCCCACCCCTCCAAAACACAAAGAAACGGCGCAGACCAGCCCACCCCCACGGGCTGATCTGCGCCGCTTCTTTGTTCGGCCTGCGGGCCGGGACGGGAGAAAAAACGCAGGGGGGAAATTGCGTTTCCGGGTTGCAATTTTCGGCAAGCTGGGTTATAATAAATTTAACCCGAATAGGAGGTTGCAACATGAAAGAAGTGGGTAAACGGTTGAAAGCCCTGCGGGAGAGCATTGGCATTTCACAGGTGAAAATGGCCGAGGCCATCGGCTCCACACAGTCCAGCGTCAACCGCTACGAAAACGGCCAGTCCACCCCGCCCGTGGAACTGTTCCGCCGCTATGCGGATTACTTTGATGTGTCGCTGGATTATATCTTTGCCCGGACGGACAAGCCCCAAGGGGTGACATACGAGTTTAAGCCAAAGGCCGCCCCGGAGCGGGCGGAAATGCGCCGCTTTATTGAGATGTGCTTTGACCCCCAGTCCCCCATGAACGAGAAGCTGAAAGAAACCCTGCTGCGCATGATGGAGGGTGACCAATGAAAGCTGTGATATATGCCCGCTATTCCTCCGACAACCAGCGGGAGGAAAGCATTGAGGGCCAAATCAGAGAGTGTACCGCCTTTGCCGAGAAGAACGGTATCACCATTCTGCGCCACTACATAGACCGGGCCTTCTCCGCCAAGACTGACAACCGCCCGGAATTTCAGAATATGATTAAGGACAGCGGCAAGCGCCTGTTTGATATGATTATCGTCTGGAAGCTGGACAGGTTTGCCCGCAACCGCTACGACAGCGCCCGCTACAAGGCCGCTCTGAAAAAGAACGGGGTCAAGGTGGTGTCCGCTACCGAGGTCATTTCCGACGGGGCCGAGGGTATCATTTTGGAAAGCGTGTTGGAGGGCTACGCCGAATACTACTCCGCCGACCTGTCCGAAAAGGTAGTTCGGGGCATGACGGAAAATGCCTTGAAATCCAAGTATAACGGCGGCACCCTGCCCATCGGCTACCAGATCGACAGCGACCAGTGTTTCCAGCTTGACCCGCTCACCGCCCCCTTTGTCCGGGAGGCGTTCCAGCGTTATGACGAGGGGGCCACCATGACCCAGATACGGGACTGGCTCAACGAGCAGGGCGTGAAGAACACACGGGGCCAGAAGATGACCTACAACAGCGTACAGCACCTTTTGAACAACCGCCGCTATATCGGAGAGTACACCTACCGGGACATTGTGGTGCCGGACGGTATTCCCGCCATCGTCCCCCAAGACCTCTTTGACCGGGTGCAGGAGAAGCTGGCGAAGAACAAGAAAGCCCCGGCCCGCCACAAGGCCGAGGACGATTATCTGCTGACAACCAAGCTGTTCTGCGGCTATTGCGGGGCCTATCTCTGCGGCGAGAGCGGCACCAGCCACACGGGGAATGTCCACCACTACTACAAGTGCGTGTCGGTGAAGAAGAAGCGCACCGAGTGCCACAAGAAGTCTGTCAGGAAAGAATGGATTGAAGATTTGGTGGTCAGCGAAACCATGAAGATGGTGATGGACGATACGGCGATTGAGGCCATCGTGTCCATGCTGATGGACTTGCAGGACAGGGAGAATGTCAACCTGCCGCTTTATGAACAGCAATTACGGGAAACGGACACGGCCATTCAAAACCTCTTGAACGCCATCCAGCAGGGTATCTTGACCAAGTCCACAAAAGGGCGGCTGGAAGAACTGGAAGCCACGAAAGAGGAACTGGAAACCAAGATTGCCTGCGAGAAGCTGGCGAAGCCCAAGGTCAGCGCCGAGTTTATGACCTTCTGGCTCCACCGCTTCCGCAAGCTGGATGTGCGGCAGAAGTCCCACAGGAAAATGTTGATCGATACCTTTGTCAACGCTATTTTCCTGTATGATGACAAGATGGTGATTACTTTCAACTACAAGGAAGGGACAACGACCATCACTTTTGGCGACCTGAAAGCGGCGCTGGACAAGGAAAAAACAGGTTCGGATTTGGATTGCTCAACTGCACCATACTGAATGACCCTACCTCCTCTGAACAAATGACTGACATTTGTTCAGAGGAGGTAGGGTCATTTCATTCCAGAACTCCTTAGACTGCAAGAGGTTTGACCTTTTTATGCGAAACTTTTGTGTCACCAATCAAATACAAACAGCGTAAAATTAAAGTGTAAAACGTGTATACGACGAGATTCGAACTCTTAAAGTGTCATCGAGATGTGTTGCTCATGAATACATCTTCCACCCGACATGGCGTACAGTTTTGCAATGTGCGATAAGATTCACTGTGTATTATAAACCTCGATGCAGGAGGCCAAGCCGCGCTTGAAATCCACTTCTGAGGGGTAATGCTGTCTCGACTGAGGAAGAAACAGGTAGTCATAAATATTGGTTTTAACCGTCTCTTCCAAGATATATAAGCAAAAACACTGAGAAGTGCGGTGTTTCTGCTATTTCGGATAGTTTCAGAAGAAGTCAACACAAAAAGTATGGTTTGGGAAGATACGAAATCCAGTTTTGGAGGGACAGAGCGTTTCAACCCTCTCCTCATTTGACCAAGGCACACAAAATCAAGCGGCCTGTTGATTTCACGATACCCGGAGGTAACAGGCGGCTTTTTCATTCCCTGTAGTTCTGTCCTTTATAGTGCTTTTGCTTCATCTGTTCACCATTCCTTGGCGGTGGATAAGGTAAAATAAGTTTCGCAGAAAAGATGAGCCAAATGCACACATTGAAAAAGGGATCAGATGAGACAAGGGTTGCAGGCCTCTCGTAGAATGAAATTGCGACACAGCATCCCAAAAGAAGTCTGTAAACCATGTTCCAAAAATTTTACAACTAAATGAGGGAGTAATTAAGAGTCCTACAAGGAATTGGTGCGAGGTAGCGTGGAGGTTTCCCCTCAACGAGTTATTGGAAGTCGAAGGCGGAGAAGCTCTCGGTACGAGCGCAATGAACAGCGCTAAGGCTACCGCAGCGGCCACTGTAGCCGTAGCCTCATTACCACTTCCGGTGAAGTCGCCCTCAAGGTGCCCAAGCTCAAGGGGATTTCCTTTAAAACGGTTGCCATTGTGAGCTGTCGCTGCCGGTAGAGCAGTGTGAAGAAACCCTGATCGAGATGTATCTAGCCGGCGTATCCATCCGGCGTGTGTAGGATATAACTGAGACCACGTGGGTTCTCCGGCTACTATCAGCAAACTAATGCGGTCATTCTGACAGCGATTGCGGTCAATAAGGATGGACGCTGTATGGTCATTTTTACCGTAAGGTATATTCTGTCGTTCTCGATCCAAGGTGAAGCCGGAGGTTGTCATGAGGTTCCGCTCATAATATAACACCTGCTTTTATCTGGCTTTCCAGCCATTCTTTGTCCGGCAGCAAAATTCGTTTTATCTCCTTTGTACTGGATTCTCTTGTGCCCGGCAGAGCCGTTACATGCTATTAAAATGCTCAATCATGTCATCAAAGCTCTACCACATCCATCACTGCCTGCTCCACATACAGAGGCGCTTTGGCGTCAAGCATCAGGGACAACTTCACGCTGTATCCATTGTTTATACAGGGGTGCATTACAGAGACATAGTGCAATGTCTGCTGACCGTGTGCCGGGTGTCCTATGGAAAAATGCAGAGGCAGCGCATCTGTAAACGCACCACAGGGCGACTGTCTGAGGAGAATTGTCCCCTCTTCCGGTGATGTGGCGCAGACATTCAGTGCGTATTGGACTGCGTAGGTTTTCCCTGGATCAAGCTGAATCTGAGCAGGGGTACGTTCGTCCAAACAGATATCTTTTCCTGAACGGCTTCGCTGTCTCCAGCACAGGCGACAGTCCGGATTCCACAGCATTCTCTCCCGCAGTCCTATTAATTGAACAGCGCTTTTTTCACAGGACAGTACCTGATGAGACACTAGATGGGGTGGGGAGCAGGACACCGGACACTGGGACACACAGGGATCTGGCCGGCAAGGAGAAGGACAGGGCGTAGGCCCCGGCTCCGGCTTACAAGCTGGCGGCGGGGGCGATGGAAGCGGGCAAAACTCTAGCACCTGAGCCAGCTTGTTTTTCAACAGCATCTGGTTTTGCGTCACTGCCTCAACAAGGGCGGTGACGCTTTTGTTGACGGCCAGCACGTCATGGGGACAGGCACAGGGGCTTGTGCCGGGCAAAGTCCCCAGGATATATTGTAGTTTCTCACCCTCAGCGTTGAGAATATGACTCAGGGCAAGCTCTTCCATGGCAATGGACGCGATAATCATGGTCAGAGCTTCCTCTTGGGTCATATCCGCCCCGTTGGGTGGAAAGGAGGGCATAGACATATTGAAACTCCATAGTTCGTCCCGGCGGGGCCGGGTCCAAGATGTGCGGCAGGATATCCATGCCGCCGTCTTACCCTATGACATCCGGGGCAGTTTTGTTCCACCGGGAACCTGTTGGCTGGAAGATACATAGAATGTCCCAGCGCGACGTTTTGGAGTGCCTCGCTCCCGCCAGCGCACCGGTGCATATTAGTATGTACCTCTCAATTTGAAAGGAGATTCCCGATAATGTCTCTGCCTAGCTTTCCCGTAGTGAATCCCCCCATTGAACGGGAAGACGCAGTTAATCAAATTCTCTCTTCTATTGCGATGGAAGAACTCGGCCTGAGCCATATTCTCAACGCTGAAGGAGAGAAACTGCAATATATTCTGGGAACCCTGCCCGGTCTCAGCGGCCCTCCCGCCACAGTCAGCGACGTGCTGGCCGCCAATGAGAGCGTCCGCAGTATGCTGGAAACCGCGGCGCAGAACCAGCTCTTTCTGAAAGCAAAGATGCAGGGCGCTTTGACAGCCTCCCCCATGCAGGGTCCAACCGGCGCCACCGGGCCAACTGGAGCTACCGGGCCTGCCGGAGGGCCTACTGGCGCGACCGGGGCCACCGGCGCGACCGGGGCCACCGGCGCAACCGGTGCAACCGGCCCCACCGGAGCTGTTGGCGCTGCCGGTGCGGTTGGGGCGACTGGTGCGGTTGGGCCCACTGGGCCTACTGGCGCGACAGGGGCCACCGGCGCGGCTGGAGCTGCCGGGGCTACTGGAGCCACCGGGGCCACGGGAGCCACCGGGGCCACCGGCGCGACCGGACCTGCCGGCGTTACGGGAGCCACCGGCCCTACAGGTGTTGCGGGGGCTACCGGGGCCACTGGGGCCACCGGCGCAACAGGTATTACCGGCGCGACGGGCGCGACTGGTGCAACCGGCCCCACCGGTCCCAACATCACCGCCACCTCCGCCTTTGCAGCCAATACCAGCGGCACGGCGCTGACCGTCCTTGTAGGGGGCACCCTGGTTCCCCTTCCGGACGGCCAGTTGCTCTCCCCGGACATCACGGTCAACGGGGCCAACACGGTGTTTACGGTAACCAACGCCGGGCGCTACCAGATTTCTTACAATGTAAACACCACCGCGTCCTTGGCCAGCGGTACCCGCCTTCTTATCAATGGCGCGGCCAATACGGCCTCCACCGTGGCCCCTGCGGTGTCTCTGAGCCACTTCTCCAACGAGATCCTGCTGAACCTAAACGCCGGGGACACCGTTTCCCTGCAAATGTTTGGCATCGCCTCCGTGGCCACCCTGCTGCCGGGCTCCGCCGGCGCGGCCCTTTCCATTACCCGTCTAAGCTGAGGAGGGATGTCTCATGTCACTGCCAACCTTTCCCCCAATCGAGCCTCCTCTGAGCAGAGAGGGCAGCATCAATGAGATCATTTCCTCCATTGCTGCTGAGGAGCTCAGCCTGAGCCACATCCTCAACGCCGAGGGTGAAAAGCTGCAATACGTTCTGGGTACTCTGCCAGGCCTTGAAGCGGCTGCGGCTTTGGATGAGGTAATGCAGGTCAATCAAAGCGTGCAGGAGACGCTGTCCAGCGTGATGGAGCAGCAGATGCTGCTAACCGGCAAATTGGCCTCGGCCATGAGCGCCCCCATCCTGCCCGGTCCCACCGGGGCTACCGGCGCGACGGGCGCGACGGGCCCCGCAGAAGGGCCTGTCGGGGTCACTGGCCCCACGGGCCCCACAGGTGCGGACGGCCCGACCGGCCCGACGGGCGCCGCAGGTCCCACCGGTACGACAGGTCCCACTGGTGCGCAGGGTCCCATTGGTCCCACCGGAGCAACCGGGGCAGTTGGCCCTGCCGGGGCTGTAGGTCCCACTGGAGCCACCGGAGCCACCGGGGCTACGGGCCCCACCGGAGCAGTCGGAGCTACCGGAGCCACCGGAGCGACAGGTTCCGCCGGCGCAAACGGTGCCGTCGGAGTAGCTGGCATCACCGGCGCGGCGGGCGCGGCAGGGGCAACCGGTCCCACGGGGGCGTCCGGTCCCACTGGAGCCACAGGTCCCAACCTTACCGCCACCGCCGGCTTTGCCGCCAACACCCAGGGCAGCAGCGTTCTGGTGGCGCTGGGGGGCAGCCCAATCCCCCTGCCCAACGCCCAAGTTCTGTCCCCCGACATCACGGCCAACACCGGGAACACGGTGTTTACCGTGGCCACGGCGGGCACCTATCAGATATCTTACCATGTGAATACCACTGTGGCCCTGCTGATGGGAACCCGGCTGGTGATCAACGGGGTGAACAGCATCCCCTCTACCATCAACCCGGTGGTCTCAACCTCTAACTTTGAAAACCAGATTAAGGTCACCCTGCCCGCAAACTCCACCATTACGTTGCAGCTCTTTACCACAATTGCCGGAACCGCCATTCTGGTAAGCGGCGGCGCGGGGGCCTCTCTGACCATCATCCGTCTGAGCTGAGTGCCGCCGGTAAAAACCGGCGGAAACAATATCATGATGAATCAAAAGGAAGCGCCACTATGATAAGCGTCAGTCTGTGTATGATTGTAAAGAATGAGGAAGATGTGCTGGAGCGCTGTCTGAAGAGTGTGGCTGGCCTCGTGGACGAGATTATCATTGTGGACACCGGCTCCACCGATCGGACCCGGGAGATTGCCACCCACTTTACCAATCAAATCTTTGACTTTCCCTGGCAGGATGACTTTTCCGCCGCCCGGAACGAAGCCTTTTCCCATGCGTCTATGGACTACTGCATGTGGCTGGATGCCGACGACGTATTTTTGGAGGAGGATCAGAAGGCTTTTCTCAACCTAAAAGAGACTCTGGACCCAACTGTCTCGGTGGTCATGGCCCCCTACCACACCGGCTTTGACGAACGCGGCCGCGTGACCTTCTCTTACTACCGGGAAAGGCTGATTAAAAACCGGGCTGGGATGTGCTGGGTAGGAGCCGTCCACGAGGTTGTCACGCCGGTTGGGAATGTCCTGTACTCGGATTTCGCCGTCACCCACCGCAAGACCCGCCCCTCCGACCCAGACCGGAACCTGCGTATCTACCAGGCCCAACTGGCTGCTGGGAAACAGCTGGAACCCCGTCAGCAGTTCTACTACGGCCGTGAGCTCTACTGCCACCATCGCTGGGAGGAGGCGTTGGATGTCTTTGAGCGATTTTTGGAAGAAGGCCAGGGCTGGGTGGAGAACAACATTGACGCATGCTGCCACTGCGCTTACTGTCACAAGGAGTTGGGCCATGAGCAAGCGGCGCTGGCTGCGTTATTTCGCAGCTTCACCTACGACCGACCCAGGGCAGAGGTCTGCTGTGAGATCGGAAACTGCTTCCTCCGGCAGGAGCGGTACCAGCAGGCTGCCTACTGGTACGCTCTGGCTCTGACCTGCGCCCGGGATGATCGCAGGGGCGGCTTTGTCTCTCCGGACTGCTATGGTTATCTCCCCTGTATCCAGCTGTGCGTCTGTTACAGCCATCTGGGCGACCAGAAAAGAGCGGAAACCTTCAATGAACTGGCCGCCGCCTGTAAACCGGATTCATCGGCGGTTCTTCACAACCGGGCTATCTTTCAAAGCCTGTCAGAGTCGTTGCCTCGTTAGGCGGGTCCAATTGAATGGCCCTACCTGACCAGAACAAATGGTTATCCTTGTTCTGGTCAGGTAGGGCCATTTTATGTCTAAAATCCTTTTTGCTAGAAAAGTCTCGGCCTTTCCTATATAAAACGCCTTATGCCACCAGTCAAATACAAACAGAGCAAATTCAAAGGTCAAAACGTGTAATGGGTGGGATTCGAACTCCTACTGACATCGGCTTGATGCTTTTTTGCCTGCTGCTCATGAGAATCGTCCCTTCGATAAAGTTACTTGTATGTTTTGGGAACAACCCCCATAGTCTTATTGGGGCGGCAAAATCCGTCGTAATGTAGTACAATAAAAATCATAGTCACGCTGAATAAGAAGCTACTTGCAATAATACTTTTGCTTTATACGAGAGAACTTTATGATAGACTTGCGAAAAGTTTATACTGTATTTTTGACCGAAATTCAAGGGAACGTTATCAAGAAGATCATGGGAGCATTTTTGAGTGAACGCACTCTTCAAAAAGAGACGGAACCGATTATGGAACGTGTTGCGTCACACGGCTTTGGGAGACGCATCTTTTTTATTTTGGTGTCTACTCCGCCGTTCGGTATTCCATTGCTTGTCGGAAAGAAATCCCGCCTGCAATGTTTTCATGAGAGAACGGCTGTGGTATAATCGTCATACTTCATAGAGCCGAAAGGAGGCACCCGGATGGGGGACACGCTTGATTTTCCAGCCTTTCCCGGACAGCCAGAGTTGGACGGCATGGACCGCGCTCAACTTCTCTCCTGCCTGGAACGGATCCAGCTTGTGCTGGAGCAGCTGGACGAGCTCGAGCCGGAGGATATGGACAGCGATGCCTATGAGGACTGGGGAGAACGCCACGAGGCACTGGAGGATCTGGCCGACGAGCTCCAGGACCGCCTGGACGAGCTGGAATAAGGCGGAGCGCCGCGCAGCTGCGCGGCGCTCCGCCCTTTCACAGCCTCTCCGCCCAGCAGGCTACTGCGTCCCGTAAGAACCGGGCGCAGCCGGGCACAGCCCTGTCATAGTAGGCGGTAAAGCGGGGGTCAGACACATACAGCTCGGCCAGGCCCCGGTGCTTGGCGGGGTCGTACTGGTTGCCGGTGAGGGTGAGCCAGCGGCGGTGGAGCGCCGCAGCCGCCCGGCCGTCCTCCCCCTCCGGAGAAGCGCCGGAGGCCACCGCTCGTTCCAGCGCGGTCTGGAGCTCCCCGCCCAGCCGCGTCCACTCCTGGTACTGCTCTGGGGTCAGGTTCAAAACCGCAGTCTGGGCCTCGTCCACCTCGGCGTCACCATATCGGCCTCTGGCCTCTGCCCCATAGGTCTCCTGGTGCCAGTCCACAACCCGCTGTTTGAATGCCTCAAATTTCTGCTTATCGTCCATGATTTCCTTCCTTTCTTCGGCTCCGATGGTCTGTCGTACCGACCGGATCAGGCCCTCCAGCCGCGCCCGCTCCGCCTCCAGGGCGGTCAGGTGGCTGCGCAGGGCGGCCAGCCGGTCGAAGGAGGGGTCGTCCAGGCACCTCTTGATCCGGGCCAGCTCCACCCCGAGGGCCCGGTAATAGAGGATGTCCTGAAGCCGGTCCACCTCCGCCGGGCCGTAATAGCGGTACCCGCTCTCCGCCACCCGGCTGGGCTTCAAAAGACCGATTTCGTCGTACCAGCGCAGGGTGCGGGTGGTCACCCCGGACAGGCGCGACAGGGCTTGAATGGAATATTCCATCCGGCATTCCCTCCTTCTTCTACAGCATAGCAGTTGACGCAGCGTCAAAGTCAAGCATTTTCTCCAGGTTTGTGTTATAATAGAGTATCCTGCCCGGTAAAGCTGCCGGGCACACGAGGAGGAAGCGATGGAACTAACTGAGCTGGAGGCGGCCGGGCTGACGGCCGCCCTCTATGGTCCTCCCGCCGACCGGGTCTGGCTGTATGTCCACGGCAAGGGCGGGTACAAGGAGGAGGCGGCGGACTTTGCCGCCCTCGCCTGTCCCCGGGGCTGGCAGGTGCTGGCGGCCGACTTGCCGGAGCACGGGGCACGCCGCGGGGACGGGGTGCCCCTGGACCCCTGGCACGCAGCGCCCGAGCTGCGGGCGCTGTTGGGCTATGCCAAAGAGCGGTGGCAGCATACCGCCCTGCGGTGCACCAGTCTGGGGGCCTGGTTCTCCCTGCTGGCCTTCGCCGGGGAGCGTCTGGAGCAGGCGCTTTTCGTCTCCCCGGTGGTGGACATGGAGGGGCTCATCCGAGACATGATGGGGTGGGCCGGCGTCAGCGAAGCCCAACTGGAGGCGGCCGGCGAGCTGGACACTCCCTTCGGGGAGACCCTCTCCTGGCCCTACCTCCAGTATGTCCGCGCCCATCCGGTGTGCCGCTGGCCCACTCCCACCGCCCTGCTGTACGCCTCCGGGGACGCCATGCTCCGCCGGGCGGCGGTAGAGGACTTCGCCCGCCGGTTCGGCGGAGCACTCACCGTCCTGGAGGGCGGTGAGCACTGGTTCCACACGCCGGAGCAGCTTGCGGCCCTCCACCGCTGGGAGTCGGATGTGTTGGAGCAAATGAAATAACCGTTTATAAAAGGAGTGCTCCTGATGATTTTCTATTTCAGCGGCACCGGAAACAGCCGCTACTGCGCCAAATGGCTGGCCCACCGGCTGGGGGATGAGGCGGTGGACGCCTTTCCCTTCCTGCGGGACGACCACTTTCCCGCCATCACCTCCCGGTCCCCGTGGGTCTTTGTGTCTCCCACCTACGGCTGGCAGCTCCCCCGTATCTTTGGGGCTCTGCTCCGCGGCGGCCGGTTTTCGGGCAGCCGGGACGCCTACTTTGTCATGACCTGCGGGGCGGAAATCGGCGATCCCATCCCCCGGCTGGAGGCCCTTTGCCGGGACATGGGCCTCACCTACCGCGGCGTTCTGCCGGTTGTCATGCCGGAGAACTACATCGCCCTGTTCCGCGCTCCCGGGCCGGAGGAGGCCCACGCCATCGTGGCAGCCGCAGTGCCGGGGCTGGAGGAGGGGGCGGAGCGCATCCGCCGGGGCGAGGCCCTCCTGCCCGTCCGGCGCGGAGCGATCGACAAGCTCAAATCCGGACCGGTGAACGCCTTCTTTTACCGCTTTATCATCAAGGCCGGCCCCTTCCACTCCACCAGCACCTGCGTGGGCTGCGGCAAATGCGCCGCAGTCTGTGTGGAAAACAATATCCGCCTCCGGGACGGCCGCCCTGTGTGGGGGGACCGGTGCACCCACTGTATGGCCTGCATCTGCGGATGTCCTGCCGGAGCCATTGAGTACGGCAGGGCCAGCCGGGGCAAGCCCCGCTACCAGTGTCCGGAATACCGGGAGGAGTGAGGGGCCATGGAATTTGAGTTCTGCAAGCTGGAAATCTTTCTCCCTGAGAGCCACCTGGAGGCCGTTCAGCAGGCCCTGTGGTCGGTGGACGCGGGCCATATCGGCCGGTACGACTGCTGTCTCTCCTACAGCCCTGTCATCGGCGCCTGGCGCCCCCTGGCGGGCACCGCCCCTTATCTGGGCAGGATGGGTGAGGTATGCCATGCGCCGGAGCTCAAGGTGGAGGTCACCTGCCGGACAGACCGCGTGGAGGAGACCGTGGCGGCCGTCAAGCGGGCTCACCCCTATGAGGAGCCCGTCATCAACGTCATCCCCCTTTACCGCACCGGACTATGAGGCGGAGCCCGTGTCCCCCTTCTGGCCAAACAGCGCGTCCACCGGAAATCCGGCGGGCGCGCTGTCTTCTTATGCGGGGCCGTCCCCCCGGACCAGGGCCACAAACCGGGCCACATCTGCGCCGGGCCGGAGCTGATAGAGCAGGCCGTACGGGATGGTGAAGTTCCAATCCACCGGAAGGGTCACCAGGGACGGGTGCACCTCCGTCCAGCAGTCCAGGCTCATCAGCAGGTGGCCGGTCTGGACGCTGCGGTTGAACACCTCCATGTCATAAAACTGCGAGGTGTCCTCAATATGGATCTGCGGATGGGCCTCCACTGCGGCCCGCACCCGGTCTACTGAAGGGGAGTCCCCCTGCTTCACCATCATCAGTGTCTCCCCATGCAGCTCTGCCAGGGTGAGCCCCTTCCGCCCCGCCAGGGGGTGTCCCCGGGGGACGGCGATGCAGTGGCGATACTCCCCCAGAGGGAGAAAATTGCAGCGGTCCAGCCACTGACGGGAGTCGCAGGCACCGATAAGGAAGTCAAATTTCTCTCCCAGGGCGCCGATCTCTCCCAAAATCCCCTGGTGGTCGTCCTCATAGGGGACGAGGTGGAGCTGGTAGCCGGGGAAGTGCCCGCAGAAGCGGTACCACAGGTCCATAAAGGGCCGGCAGGGATTGAGGATGGAGGTTCCCACACAAAAGGCAGACCGGGCCGCCTGGGCGGCCGCCCGCGCCTCCCGCAGCGCCCGTTCCGAGTCGGCGAACATCTGTCTGGCGTAGCGGTAAATGACCTCTCCCGCCGGGGTCAGGACGGTCCCCCGCCTTGTGCGCTCCAGCAGCTTCAGCTCCAGGTGCCGCTCCAGGGCGTTGAGCTGCTTCATCACCGCCGTGGACGAGAGGTAGAGCTTTTCCGCCGCCTGGCTGAAGCTGCCGCAGTCGGCCACGCAGACAAAGGTGGCCAATTGGGGGTTGAACATGGCCGCTCCTCCCTTCCGTTCAAACTTTTGGTTGATACCATGGTACAAAATCGGCGCTTCCCTGTCAAGCCAGCCCGGCTTAAAATAGGGGCATCCATAGGCGGAGCGCCCGCCCAAACCGAGAGGAGATTGCACCATGACACTGGAAGAGCTCAACCGCACCAGCCCCTTTCACGCAGGGGCGGAGAACACCGCCTTTGCCCCTTACTTTGACGGCGCCAGCTATCTGAATATGCTCTCCACCGAGCAGGTACCCGTAGGCTGCGTCACGTTCGCGCCGGGCTGCCGCAACCACTGGCACATCCACCGCGCCGCCCGCGGCGGCGGGCAAATTCTGCTTGTTACCGCTGGACGGGGGTGGTATCAGGAGTGGGGCGAAGCTCCCCGGGCGCTCCATCCTGGCGACGTGGTGAATATCCCGCCCAATGTCAAGCACTGGCACGGGGCGGCAGTGGACAGCGCCTTTCAGCACCTGGCCGTCGAGGTCCCTGGGGAGGGTTCCCAAAACGAGTGGTGTGAGCCGGTGGACGCGGCGGCCTATCGGGCTCTGGAGGCACTGACCGGCGGGACAGATAATCAGTAGGAGGTCTTTTATGGAACAAAAGATAACGGCGGGCCGGGACGAGCTAGAGGGCTTTGCCCCCAAATTCGCCCAACTCAATGACGACGTGCTCTTCGGCGAGGTGTGGGCACGGGAGGAGGCTCTCTCCGCCCGCGACCGCAGCATCGTCACCGTCACGGCCCTGATGGCCGGCGGCATTCTGGACAGTTCTCTGAAATTTCACATTGCCAACGCCAAACGCCACGGCGTCACCGCCGGAGAGATGGCGGAAATACTCACCCACGCCGCCTTTTACGCGGGATGGCCCAAGGCCTGGGCCGCCCTGCGTATGGCGAAGGAGGTCTACGAGGGCTGACAGCGGGAGGCCCAGGCATAAGCCTGGGCCTCTTACCGCGGCATGGTCATGAGATGACAGCGCATGGGCCGGGACCGCCCACATGCGCAATCACTTCATGCGCCTGAGCCTTTGCATCGTTTCATGGCAGATCCTGTGCGCATGAAGTGTTACGCCCGCTTTTTCACCGGGTAGCACACTTCGGTGACGTACTCCTCCGGGTCGTCGGTCTCGCTGGGATTGACGTGGTAAATATTGAAGGCCGGGCCGTCAAAGGCATAGCCGTTGTCCCGCACCCAGGCGGCCACGGCGGCGTTGGCCGCGCGGATCTTGTCGTAGGGCCCCCGGAAGGTGGCCGAGGCAAACGTCACGGCGGGCAGGGTGCGGAAGCGGACGTGCTCCGTGTCGGGGTAGTCTCCCCGGACCGTCTTCTGCGCCTCCGCATCCACCTCCCGCTCCCGGTACTCCCCGTCGTAATAGGTGACGGAGCAGAGACAGGGCTCCTCCAGCCGGAGGCTCAAAGACGCGGTCTCCCGGGCCATCACCTGCCAGAGCTGGTGCTCGGCCTCATAGCTGGGGAGGGTCATGCGGACGCAGGCCGCCCGCCGCTGGGGCAGATTTTTCAGAGTAACGCTGTATTCCATGGTGCTTTCATCCTTTCTCAACTGTGCACGGGCCGTGTCCAGGAGGCGCAGCCGCTGCCTCGTCTCCGCCAGGAGGGCCTCCAGCACCCGCTGCTGCTCCGCCAGGCGGCGGTCCAGCTCCTCCCGTCCGCCATCCTCCAGCAGCGCCCCGATGGCGGACAGGCCGAAGCCCATGTCCCGCAGGGCGGCGATGCGCCCCGCCGTGGTGAGCTGCTCCTCGCGGTAGTAGCGGTAGCCGGTGAACGGGTCGGTGTGAACGGGCTGGAGCAGCCCCAGCTCGTCGTAGCGGCGCAGCATGCGGATGCTGAGCCTGGACAACTTGGAAAAGGTACCGATTTTCAACATGGCCGATTCCTCACATATATGTGATCTTCCTGAGCTCAGGATTATCCTACTGCCTGCCACCGTGTGAGAGTCAAGGGCAATTTCTGCGCCCGCGTGAAACAGGCAGGCCGCCCGCAATTTATGCGGGCGGCCTGCCTTATCCATGTCAGTACAGGGCCAGGGCGATACCGGCTGCCACCAGCACCGCGCCGCCGATTTTGGTTCCAATCCGGGAACGCATCCGCCGGAACACCTTCTGGAGCTGCTCCAGAGGCACCGCGAGAAAGACCACGCCAAGGGCAATCAGAAGCACGCCAACGGCCAACATACCTGTCATACCTTCACCGCCGTTTCTGTCAAATCTGTCCCTATCTTACCAGCTTCCACCCCATTTTGCAAGACGGCGGCGGCTTTCTCTTGCCTTCGTCCGTTTTTTCTGCTACCATAGGGCAAACGGGTTGCTTTTGCAACAGAAGGGAGGCCGCCATGGAGGCCTATCTGGGGGCCCTGCGGAGGGTCGCCCTGTTCCACGGCATGGGGGACAGGGAGCTGCTGTCCATGCTGGACTGTCTGGGGGCGCGGCTGCGGCAGTACTCCAAGGGGGATGTAATCTTTCATGCCGGCGATCCCGCCACCCACCTGGGGGCGGTGCTCACTGGCCAGGTGCAGGTGAGCCGGACCAAGGCCGACGGCCAGCGAGTGGTCATGGGGGAGATCCGCCCCGGCGGCCTCTTTGCCGAGTCCTTCGCCTGTGCCCGGGCGGAGAGCCTGCCGGTGACCGTCACGGCCGCCGCCGACGCGGCGGTACTGCTCATCGACTGCGGCCGCATCTCCGCCCCCTGCTCCGCCGCCTGTACCTTCCACACCCGGCTCATCTCCAACCTGCTCCAGGTGCTGGCGGAGAAAAACCTCTCTCTGGCGGGCAAGCTGGGGCACCTGTCCGGCCGCACCATCCGGGAGCGGCTGCTCTCCTATCTGGAGGAGCAGGCCGCCCGGACAGGCCGCGCCACCGTCACTGTCCCCTTTGACCGGCAGGCCCTGGCGGACTATCTCTGCGTGGACCGCAGCGCACTGTCCCGCACCATCGGCGCCCTCCAGCGGGAGGGCGTGCTCACCGTCCGGCGGGACCGCTTCACCCTCAATTTCTAAAAGGAGGCTTCGCTATGGGCACCTATCTTCTCTCTCTGGATCAGGGCACCACCAGCTCCCGCGCCATCCTCTTTGACCGGGAGCAGAACATTCTCGGCGTGGCGCAAAAGGAGTTCACCCAGTTCTACCCCCGGGAGGGGTGGGTGGAGCATGACCCCATGGAGATCTGGTCCTCCCAGTACGGGGTAATGATGGAGGTCATCGCCCAGTCGGGGGTAAACCCGGCGGAGATCGCCGCCATCGGCATCACCAACCAGCGTGAGACCACCATTTTGTGGGACCGTGCCACCGGGCGGCCCATCTACAACGCCATCGTCTGGCAGTGCCGCCGTACGGCGGAGTTGGTGGACCGGCTGCGGGCCGACGGACTGGAGGAGCACATCCGCGCCGCCACCGGCCTGGTTCCCGACGCGTACTTCTCCGCCACTAAGATCAAGTGGGTGCTCGACCATGTGGAGGGGGCCCGGGAAAAGGCCCGCCGGGGGGAGATTCTGTTCGGCACGGTGGACGCCTGGCTGCTGTGGAAGCTCACTGGCGGGGCCGTCCACGCCACCGACGTCACCAACGCCTCCCGCACCATGCTCTTTGACATCCATGCCCTGGACTGGGATGACACCCTCCTCTCCGCCCTGGACATTCCCAGGGCCATGCTGCCCCAGGTGCGCCCCTCCAGCGAGGTTTACGGCTACACCGACATACAGGGCGTGCGCATCCCCATCGCCGGCATGGCCGGCGACCAGCAGGCCGCCCTGTTCGGCCAGGGCTGCTTCTCCCCCGGCGACGCCAAGAACACCTACGGCACCGGCTGCTTCCTGCTGATGAACACCGGGGACAAGCCCTGCGCCAGCCGCAACGGCCTGCTCACCACCGTGGCGGTCGGGCTGGACGGAGGGGTGCAGTACGCCCTGGAGGGCTCCGTCTTCGTGGGCGGGGCGGTGATCCAGTGGCTGCGGGACGAGCTGCGCTTCTTCCCCGAGAGCCGGGACGCGGAGTACTACGCCCAGAAGGTGCCCGACAACGGGGGCGTCTATCTGGTACCCGCCTTTACCGGTCTGGGGGCCCCCTATTGGGACATGTACGCCCGGGGCATTCTGGTGGGCCTCACCCGGGGCACCCGGCGGGAGCACATCACCCGGGCGGCCCAGGAGTCCATCGCCTACCAGGTGGCCGACCTGGTTCACGCCATGGAGGCGGATACCGGCCTGCCATTGGGCCAGCTCAAGGCCGACGGCGGGGCCAGCCGGGACGCCTTCCTCATGCAGTTCCAGGCGGACATCCTGGATCGGGAGGTCCGCCGCCCCGCCATCCGGGAGACCACCGCCCTGGGGGCAGCCTATCTGGCCGGTCTGGCCGCCGGGGTGTGGAGCGGTACCGGCGAGCTGCGCCGCCTGTGGCGGTGCGACACCGCCTTCTCCCCCGCCATGCCGCCGGAGCAGCGGGAGCACCTGCTGGAGCAGTGGCACCGGGCGGTGGGCCGCAGCCGGGACTGGGCCCGGTAGAAAATCGACACATCTTCCTTTTTTTCCCTTTCTTTACCCGCTTGTCATATGGGCAGCGGTGGGGTAAAATAGAGGGGACAAGACAGGAGGCCCTGATTATGCAGAACATTGATCCCTATTCCTACCAGTGCGGCGTGATTGACTGCTTCAACGAGATGGTGCGCTCCGGGGTGAAGGCACTGGCCCTCAGCCATCCCATGGACAGCGCCGCAGAGCGGGACGCCCTGATCCCCTTTGCCCGCTCCTGCTGCCACCAGTACGGCAACCAGCTCTACATAGAGGACACCCCGCTGCTCACCGACCTCTTTCCCCTCTCGCTGAATCAGGGCAAGTTCAACATCCTGTTCTACCGGGCTGGCCACATTCTCGACCAGTACCTGCGCCTGAAGGAGCGCAAGGCCAATCTGGTGGCCGAGCGGGCCTACTTCGGCGGCAACCGCAGCCAGCTCGCCTGGGAATACGGCCGGCTGCTGTCCTACCCGGACGAGGCCATCCGGCGGCTCATTTCCGACAATCCGGAAAAGGAGCGTCTCTGAATCCCTCCGGGGGCGGCGCCTGCCGCCCCCTTCCGCTTCTTTCCTCTTGACGTGGCCTGGATTTCGTGTTATATTTGTATAGTAGTCTAAATGCACGGCCTGAACTCACATGTTTGTAGTCATCGTCGGATCTTCAGACGAGCGGCAAATGTGTGGGTTTTTTTCTATGTCATTTAGCTCCAAATTTTTTTCAGGAGGTACCATTATGTATCACGGTACTGTCAAGTGGTTCAACGAGACCAAGGGCTTCGGCTTCATCTCCAACGACGAGGGCGGCGACGATGTGTTCGTGCACTTCTCCGCCATCGTGTGCGACGGCTTCAAGACCCTTCAGGAGGGCCAGAAGGTCACCTATGATGTGGAGCCCGATCCCAAGAATGCCGACAAGCTGCGTGCGGTCAACGTGGTCGCCGCCTAACATACGGATGGAACGGCGCCTCCGGCCCCTGCGGGCCGGGGGCGCTTGTTTGTCCAGGCACCCCCGGCGGACCTGCGGCGTATACTGTCGATGTGGGGGGCGAAGGCCCGCCGCAAATTTGAATGGGGGTACCTTACTATGTGTTGTTGTCACGGTCAGAACCGCAATTGCTGCTGTTGCTGCTGCGGGAACGGTTCCAATACCGGGAACGGCGGGATCACCACCCTGCCCTCCTTCCCCGAGCTGCCCGTCTTTCCCGGCGGCGGCACGGCTGCCAACACCCGTTGGCCCGTGTATGTCTCCTTCCCCGCGTTCCTTTGGGATACTGCGGGCGGGGAGGACGAGGACTCCTCCTGCGGCTGCGGCTGCTGCCGCGGCTGACTGCCCTGCCGCCCCGGCCGGGGCGGCTACTTAAAACAACACCCCCCATTCACGCAAAGGGCCGCCCGGTTATACCGGGCGGCCCTTTGCTTTACGCGGCGCATTGCTCAGATGGCGAACAGAAGGAAACGGTTTGCCTCGTACCAGTCGCCGGTCTCATAGGCCAAGGTCATCGCGTCCACCCGCTCCGCGCCGGGGTAGAAGCCCTTGGTATAGGCATCCCGGTGACTCTTATAGGTCAGCTCTACCCGGAAATGCTCCGGCAGGGTGATACGGGCGGCGGACAAGTCCTGCTTCACTGCCCGCTCTGCCCCCTCCCGGATCCGTCTGTGGGCCAAAACTGGGCTGAGGCCCTGGGAACGTCCCCCCACGTCGTCCTTTACCGGCACGGTAACCAGGGAGGGGTGCAGCTCCGCCCCCACCTCGCACAGGGTCTTGTCTCCCGTGAGGAGCACGCTTGGAACCCCATACCAAGCGGCCATCCAACTGTAGATCAGGAACTCCGAGGCGGGCTGCCCGTTGACGGTGATGCGATGAACCACGCCGCCGTTGATGGTGTGGCTCAGGGCGTTGCCTCCCTCCCCCGCCGCATTGTGATAGCCCACGAAAAAGGCGGCATCGAAGCTGCTGTCCAGCCCTTCCACCATCATCTCCGGTGAGCCGCTCCAGCTTCGGATGAGCTGGACATACTCCGGCAATTCCTCCGGCAGAATATTGAGCCCCGGCCCGTGGGCGTCCTTCACCACCACCAGCTCGGCTCCGGCGGCCCGGGCCCCCTCGGCGGCGGCCACCACCTCCGCCGTCATCTCCTTCCGGCTGCGCTCATACTCAAATTCCCCCGGCCGACAGCCCTCCCGTGTGGCGGTAACAGCGGTTCCCTCAATATCCGCGCTAATAAATACTTTCACGATATGATTCCTCCTTTTCCGCTATCGTACTGCAATTTGCCCGCCTCCGCAAGGGGACCCTACAACTTTTTTCTCGGGCAAAACACCTTGCCGCTCAAGGGCTCACCCCAATTGAACCCATTATTTTACAAACTTTTTTCTTGACAAATGCGAATGACCTGCTAAAATATGCTTAAATTATTTTATTTAAAAAATTTTAAGTAAAATGATTGAAGTAATTTTGCAAGGAGAATCTGTCATGGATTTTGAGAAGGTTAAAGAGATTATTGTGGAAACCCTGAGCTGCGACGCCGACAAGGTGACCCCCGATGCCCGCCTGGCGGAGGATCTGGAGGCCGATTCCCTGGCCGCCGTGGAGCTGTCCATGGCTCTGGAGGAGGAGTTCGGTGTGACCATTGCCGACGAGGAGCTGCCCAACATGAAGACTGTGGGCGACCTGGTGAAGTACCTGGAGGATCACGCTGAGTAATAAGGAACCTGGGCACCGGTGCAGGCCGGTGCCTTTTTTCCGAAAGGAGCCGTTATGACCAATCAAGAGATTTTTGAGCTGATGGCCCGCTTTGACGCCAGCACCGCCACCACCCTGAAGCTCTCCACCAAGGACTTCTCCCTGGAGCTGGGCAAGGGCGGCCCGGCCGCTCCCATTCCTGCCGCCGCCCCGGTGCCCGCCCCCGCGGCCGCTGTGTCGCCGGCGGCTGCTCCAGCGCCTGCGGGCAAGTGCATCACCGCCCCCCTGGTGGGCACCTTCTACGCCGCCTCCGCCCCCGATGCTGCTCCCTTTGTGCAGGTGGGCGACCATGTGAAAAAGGGTCAGACCGTGTGTCTGATGGAGGCTATGAAGATGATGAACGAGGTGCAGGCCCCCTGCGACTGCGTCATCGAGGAGATCCTTCAGGAGGACGGGGCCCTGGTGTCCTTCGGGGAGCCGCTGCTCCGCTACCGGGAAGGGTGAGCCCATGTTCAAGCGCATTTTAATTGCCAACCGGGGCGAGATCGCCGTCCGGGTATTCCGGGCCTGCCGGGAGCTGGAGATCGAGCCCGTGGTGGTCTACTCCCAGGCGGACAGGGAGGCTCTCCATGTCCAGTTGGCGGAGCAGGCCTACTGCATCGGCCCCGCCCGCTCGGCAGACAGCTATTTAAACGTCAATGCCATCCTCACCGTGGCCCAGGCCGCCGGGTGCGACGCCATCCACCCCGGCTACGGCTTTCTCAGTGAAAACGCCGACTTTGCCGACGCCTGCGAGGCCGCCGGCATCACCTTCATCGGCCCCTCCGGCGACGTAATCCGCGCCATGGGCAACAAGGCCGCCGCCCGGAAGCTGATGCAGAGCGCCGGGGTGCCGGTGGTGCCCGGCTCCGACGGGGCGGTAGACACCGCCGAGCAGGCCAAGGCCCTGGCCGACTCCATTGGATACCCGGTGCTCATCAAGGCCTCCGCCGGCGGTGGAGGCCGGGGGATGCGCCGGGTGTATGAGCCGGAACAGCTCATCCCCCTGTTTGAAGAGGCCCGCAGCGAGTCGCTGGCCTGCTTCGGCAGCGGGGAGATGTACCTGGAGAAGCTGATCGTCAACCCCCGCCACATCGAGTTCCAGATCATGGCCGACGGGCAGGGGCACGTGATCCAGTTGGGCGACCGGGACTGCTCCATCCAGCGGCGCAACCAGAAGCTGCTGGAGGAGTCCCCCTCCAAGGCCCTGACCCCGGAGCTGCGAGAGCGGATGGGCGCGGCGGCCGTGGCGGCCGCCAGGGCCGCGGGCTACGTCAATGCCGGCACCATCGAGTTCGTGCTGGCCCCCGACGGCCAGTTCTACTTCATCGAAATGAACACCCGCATCCAGGTGGAGCACCCGGTCACCGAGCTGGTTACCGGCCTGGACCTGGTGCGGGAGCAAATCCGCGTTTCCGCCGGGCTCCCCCTCTCGGTCACCCAGGAGGAGGTCCTGTTCCGCGGCCACGCCATCGAGTGCCGCATCAACGCCGAGGACCCGGCCAAGGGGTTCCAGCCCTGTCCCGGCCGCATCGGCTTCCTCCACCTGCCCGGCGGCTACGGCGTGCGGGTGGACACCGGCCTCTATACCGGCTACGAGCTGCCCCCCTACTACGACTCCCTGATGGCCAAGCTGATCGTCTACGCCCCCACCCGGCTGGAGGCCATCCGCCGGATGCGCCGGGCCCTGGAGGAGCTGGTCATCGAGGGACCGGCCACCAACACCGACCTGCTCCACCAGATCCTCCACCACCCCGACTTCGTCCGGGGCAACTACTCCACCGGCTTTCTAGAGGCCCATATGGACACCCTTCTGGCCTGGAGCGGCAGCGGGGAGGTGCGTGAGGTATGAGCAGCGTCTTTGCACAGCGCCGCCAGAAGCTTCTCTCCCTCAAGGCCCTGCGGGGTTCCTCCCCCGCTCCGGCCCACACCGAGGAGGCCTGCCCCGCCTGCGGCAAGGCGGTGCCCCGCCGGGAGCTGGTAGGCCACCGCTATGTCTGCCCCCTGTGCGGGCACCACTACCCCGTGGGGGCCTATTACCGCCTGAGCCTCATTCTGGACAAGGGTACCTTCCGGGAGCTGGACGCCCCCCTGGCCTCCAACAACCCGCTGGACTTCCCCGGCTATGAGGCCAAGCTGGACGGCGCCCGCCGCCGCACCGGCATGAACGAGGGCGTGGTCACCGCCGCCGGCCGCATGGGCGGCCAGCGGGTGGCCGTGGGCGCCTTGGACAGCCGCTTTTTCATGGGCAGCATGTCCGCCGCCGTCGGGGAGAAGGTCACCCGGCTGGTGGAGTACGCCGACAAGTACAAGCTCCCCCTCATCCTTTTCTCCGCCAGCGGCGGGGCCCGGATGCAGGAGGGTATCCTCTCCCTGATGCAGATGGCCAAGACCTCCGCCGCCCTGGAGCGGTTCTCCCAGAAGGGCGGCCTCTACATCTCGGTGCTCACCCACCCCACCACCGGCGGCGTCACCGCCAGCTTTGCCAGCCTGGGGGACATCATGCTGGCCGAGCCCGGCGCCCTGATCGGCTTCGCCGGCCCGCGGGTGATTGAGCAGACCATCGGCGAAAAGCTCCCCGAGGGCTTCCAGAGCGCCGAATATCTGCTGGAGCACGGCTTCCTGGATGCCATCGTTCCAAGGGACGCGCTGCGCGCCACCCTGCTCCATCTGCTGAAGCTCCATGGAAAGGGGGGCGACGCGCATGGCAAGTAAGCTGACCCCCGCCCAGAGGGTGGCCCTGGCCCGCCACCCGGAGCGCCCCGGCACGGCAGATTTCATCAAGCACCTGTTTACCGATTTCTTTGAGCAGCGGGGCGACCGCCTGTGCGCCGAGGACGGCAGCATCCTGGGCGGCGTCGCCCTGTTCCACGGCAAGCCGGTGACCGTCATCGGCCACCGGAAGGGCCGCTCCCTGGAGGAGAACCTGTCCCTCCACTTCGGCATGCCCTCACCGGAGGGCTACCGTAAGGCCCAGCGGCTCATGCTTCAGGCGGAGAAGTTCCGCCGCCCCGTCATCACCTTTATCGACACCCCCGGCGCCTACCCCGGCCTGGAGGCCGAGGCCCGGGGCCAGGCGGAGGCCATTGCCCGCACCCTGGCCCTGTCCAGCCGTCTCACCGTGCCTGTAGTCTCCGTGGTCACCGGGGAAGGAGGCAGCGGCGGCGCCCTGGCCCTGGGCGTGGGCAACCGCGTGCTCATGCTGGAGAACGCGGTGTACTCCGTCCTCTCCCCGGAGGGCTTTGCCGCCATCCTGTGGAAGGACGCCTCCCGCAGCGACGAGGCCTGCGGCGTGATGAAGCTCACCGCCGCCGACCTGCTGGAGCTGGAGGTGGCCGACCGCATCATTCCTGAGCCCGAGGGAGGGGCTCACACCAACCCCGCCGCCCTGTTCCGGACTCTGGACACCGCCTTGGTCAAGGAGCTCAATGCCCTGGGCAAGCTCAGCGGTCCGGCTCTGGCCGCCGGGCGCTATAAAAAATTCCGCGCGATGGGCGCGAAGGCCCTGAGAAAGGAGCGTACATGAACGGGATTAAGTTAATCAGCACCGGCTCCGCTGTGCCCAAAAAGGTTGTGACCAATGATGATTTGGCCAAAATCGTGGATACCAACGACGAGTGGATCTCCACCCGCACCGGCATCCGCTCCCGACGCTACTGCACCGACGGCGAGAGCCACACCTCCCTCTGTCTAGCCGCCGCCCGGCAGGCACTGGAGCGGGGCGGCGTCGCCCCCGGCGAAATCGGCATCTGCCTGGTGGCCACAGTCACCCCGGATTTTCTTTCCCCCGCCGCCGCCTGCCTGCTCCAAAAGGAGCTGGGCTTTCCGGAGGATACCATATGCTTTGATCTGAACGCCGCCTGCTCCGGCTTTGTGTACGCTCTGCACACCGCCGAGTGCCTGCTGGCCTCCACCCCCCGGAAGTACGGCCTGGTGCTGGGGGCGGAAATCCTCAGCCGGGTCATGGACTTTGGTGACCGGAGCACCTGTGTGCTCTTCGGCGACGGTGCCGGGGCCGCCCTGGTGGAGTGGGGGGCAAACTACCCCTCCCTCCACGCCGTGCTGGGCTGCCGGGGCAACTCAGAGGTGCTCTACGTCCCCGGCGTCAACACTGCCGCGCCCCCCCATGTCCATATGGACGGCCAGTCGGTGTTCCGCTTCGCCGTGGAGGCTGTGCCCCGCTGTGCCCGGGAGGTGCTGGACCGGGCCGGCCTTACCCCGGAGGATATCGACCTCTTCGTGTTCCACCAGGCCAACCAGCGCATCATCGACTTTGCCGTGAAGAAGCTGGGCATCGACCCGGCCAGGTGCCCCGGCAACATCGAGCGCACCGGCAACACCTCCGCCGCCAGCGTTCCCCTGCTGCTGGACGAGCTGGTGGGAGGCGGGGCCATCACCTCCGGCCAAAAAGCCCTGTGTGTGGGCTTTGGCGGCGGGCTGACCTGGGCCGGGGCTCTGCTGGAGCTGGCGTAGCTTCCAACAAGCGGCAGAGCCGCTTGTTGGAGAGAGATGCAGCCCCCGCGCGCAAGTTTTGTCCGGCTTCTCCGGATAAAACTCACACTTGTGGGCTGAGAAGTGTTTTCGTCCACGCACATATCGAGGCCGAAAACGGATTTCATTTTATTTCCCCGCCTGCGGGCGGGGAAACTCTGCGAGGCTTTTTCGTGGAGGCGTTTCATAAGGAGTTTCTATGAAATTAAACGAGCTTTTGGGGATTGAGTTCCCCATCATCCAGGGCGGCATGGCCAACATCGCCACCGGCGCCTTCGCCGCCGCCGTGTCCAACGCGGGTGCCCTGGGCCTGGTTGCCTCCGGCGGGATGGACGCCGAGGCCCTGCGGGCCGAGATCCGCGCCGCCAAGGTGAACACCGGCAAGCCCTTCGGCGTCAACCTGATGCTGATGAATCCCCACATCGACGCTCTGGCCAAGGTGGTGGCGGAGGAGGGGGTGCAGGTGGTGACCACCGGCGCGGGCAATCCCGGCAAATACGTCCCCGCCTGGAAAGAGGCGGGTATCAAGGTGTTCCCCGTGGTAGCCGCCCCCATTCTGGCCAAGCGGCTGGAGCGCTATGGCATCGACGGCGTCATTGCCGAGGGCTGCGAGAGCGGCGGCCACATCGGCGAGCTGACCACCATGGCCCTGGTGCCCCAAGTGGCGGACGCGGTGAGCGTTCCCGTCATCGCCGCCGGCGGCATCGCTGATGGCCGGCAACTCACCGCCGCCTTTGCCCTTGGGGCCTGCGGCGTCCAGGTGGGCACCTGCCTGCTGGCCAGCGAGGAGTGCCCCATCCATGTCAATTACAAGCAGGCCGTGCTCAAGGCCGGGGCCAACGACACCACCGTCACCGGCCGCTCCACCGGAGCGCCGGTGCGGGTGCTCAAGAACAAGATGGCCCGGGAATATCTGCGCATGGAGAAGAAGGATGTCCCCCTGGAGGAGATGGAGCAGCTCACCCTGGGCTCCCTGCGGAAGGCCGTGTTCGACGGCGACGTGGACGGCGGCAGCTTCATGGCCGGCCAGGTGGTCGGCATGGTGCACGAGCTCCGTCCCCTGCGGCAGATCTTTGAGGAGCTGATGGCCGGATATGCGGCCGTACGAAAGGGGCTGAGCGAATGAGTCTGGCCTTTCTGTACGCCGGGCAGGGCAGCCAGCACCCCGGCATGGGGGCCGACCTCTACGAGGCCCATCCCGCCTTTCGCGCCGTGCTGGACGCCGCCGGCGTGGACTTCGATCTGAAAACCACCATGTTCACCGACCCCGACGGGGTGTTGAACCTGACCGAGTACACCCAGCCCTGTATGGTGGCCTTTGCCGCCGGCATGACCGCCCTGCTGGCGGAGCGGGGCATTGTCCCGGACTACGCCGCGGGCCTCTCCCTGGGCGAGTACTCCGCCCTCCAGTGCGCCGGGGTGTTCACCGCTCCCCAGGCCATTTCCCTGGCCGCCTTTCGCGGCAAGGCCATGGCCGCAGCCGCGGCGGGCCGCCCCTGCGGCATGACCGCCGTGCTGGGCCTGGACCGCGAGAAGCTCCAGGAGGCATGCCGGCAGGCCGCCGGCGCAGGAGTGGTGGAGATCGCCAACTACAACTGCCCCGGCCAGTTGGTCATCGGCGGCGAGCAGGCCGCCGTGGACAAGGCCGCCGCACTGGCCAAGGAGCTGGGCGCCAAGCGCTGCCTGCCCCTGAAGGTCAGCGGGCCCTTCCACACCTCCCTCCTCGCCCCCGCCGGCGACGCTCTGCGGGAGAAGTTCAAGGAGACCGCCTTCGGCGCGATGCGCATCCCCGTGCTCTTCAACTGTCTGGGCCGGGAGATGGGGCCGGAGGACACCATCCCCGCCCTGCTGGAGAAGCAGGTGCAGACCTCCGTCTACATGGAGGACACCATCCGCCGCCTGGCCGAGCTGGGGGTGGACACCATCGTGGAGATCGGCCCGGGCAAGGCCCTCAGCGGCTTTGTCAAGAAGACCGCTCCCGCCATCAAGACCTACGCCGTGGAGACCTGCGCCGATTTGGACGCCCTCTCCGCCGCGCTGAAAGGATAACGCTATGAGCTTTACCGGAAGAACCGCCGTCGTCACCGGCGGCAGCCGCGGCATCGGCCGCGCCATCTGCCTGGAGCTGGCCCGCCGGGGGGCCAACGTGGTCTTCTCCTACGCGGGCAACACCGCCGCGGCAGAGGCGACCCGAAAGGAGCTGGAGGCCCTGGGCGTCCAGACCCGTGCCGTCCAGGGCAGTGTGGCCGATCCCGCCGCCGTAAAAACCCTCATCGACACCGCCGTGAAGGAGCTGGGCTCCCTGGACATTCTGGTCAACAACGCGGGCATCACCCGGGACAACCTAGCCATGATGCTCAAGGAGGAGGACTTCGACGCGGTCATCGAGACCAACCTCAAGGGGGCCTTCCTCACCATGAAGGCCGCCGCCCGGCCCATGATGAAGGCCCGCTACGGCCGCATCGTCAACCTCAGCTCCGTGGTGGCCCTGCGGGGCAACCCGGGCCAGATCAACTACTGCGCCAGCAAGGCGGGGCTCATCGGCATGACCAAGTCCCTGGCCAAGGAGCTGGGCGGCCGCGGCGTCACCGTCAACGCGGTGGCCCCCGGCTATATCGCCACTGATATGACCGCCGCCCTGCCCGACGCGGCCCGGGAGGCCATGCTGGCCGCCATCCCGGCGGGCCGCCCCGGCACCCCGGAGGACGTGGCCGCCGCCGTGGCCTTCCTGGCCTCCGAGGAGGCCGGATACATCACCGGCCAGGTGCTCCAGGTGGACGGCGCAATGGGCATGTGAGGAGGAACGCAATTATGGAAAAACGCAGAGTGCTGATTACCGGCCTGGGCACCGTCAACCCCCTGGGCCACAACGCCGCCGACACCTGGCAGGCTGTCCGGGACGGGGTGTGCGGCATTGGCCCCATCACCCGGTATGACTGCTCCGCCCAGAAGGTCCACCTGGCCGCCGAGGTCAAGGACTGGGACCCCACCACCGTGCTGGACAAGAAGGATGTGCGGCACATGAGCCGCTACACCCAATTGGCCGCCGCCGCCGCCAAGGAGGCCCTGGCCGACAGCGGCCTGATCCCTGAGGCGGAGGACCGCACCCGCTGCGGCGTCATCGTCTCCAGCGGCGTGGGCGGCATCGAGATGGCCGAGAGCGAGGAGCTGCGCTGCTCCCAGAAGGGCTTTGACCGGGCCTCCCCCTTCTATATCCCCACCACCATCGCCAACATGGGCGCCGGCTTCATTGCCATCATGGCGGGCTTTCAGGGCATGTGCACCTGCCCGGTAACCGCCTGTGCCGGCGGCTCCAACGCGGTGGGCGACGCCTTCCGCCACATCCGGGACGGCTACGCCGAGGTGATGCTCTGCGGCGGCGCCGAGGCCGCTATCACCCCTCTGTCCATCGGCGGCTTCACCTCCATGCGGGCCCTCCACGTGGGGGATGACCCCAGCCGGGCCTCCATCCCCTTTGACGCCGAGCGCAGCGGCTTCGTCATGGGCGAGGGTGCGGCCGTGCTGATGCTGGAGGAGTACGGGCACGCCCTGGCCCGGGGCGCCAAGATCTATGCCGAGGTGGTGGGCTACGGCGCCACCTGCGACGCCTACCACATCACCGCCCCCGCCCCCAACGGGGAGGGCGGCGCCCGCGCCATGGCCCTGGCCCTGGCCGACGCCGGGGCGTCCCCCGAGCAGGTGGGCTACATCAACGCCCACGGCACCTCCACCCCCCTCAACGACTCCGGGGAGACCGCGGCCATCAAGGCCGTGTTCGGCGCCCACGCCGCCAAGCTGGCCGTCAGCTCCACCAAGTCCATGACCGGACACATGCTGGGCGCCGCCGGCGCGGTGGAGGCCATCTTCACCGCTCTGGCCCTGCGGGACGGCTTCCTGCCCGCCACCATCCACTACCAGGTACCCGATCCGGCCTGCGATCTGGACTATATCCCCAACCAGGGCCGGGAGCAGCAGGTGGAGTATGCCCTGTCCAACTCTCTGGGCTTCGGCGGCCACAACGCCTGCGTGCTCTTCAAGAAGTGGGAGGGCTGAGCCATGATGCAGCTGAATTCCAACCAGATCGCTGAGATCATCCCTCACCGCTACCCCTTCGCCCTGGTGGACCGCATCGTGGACGGCGAGGTGGGCAAGTGGGCCAAGGGCATCAAATGCGTCACCGTCAACGAGCCCTTCTTCCAGGGCCACTTCCCCCAGTACCACGTGATGCCCGGCGTGCTCATCATTGAAGCCCTGGCCCAGGTGGGGGCCGTGACCATGCTGTCCATGCCGGAGAACAAGGGAAAGATCGGCCTGTTCGGCGGCATCAAAAACGCCCGCTTCCGCCGCCAGGTCACCCCCGGCGACGTACTGGAGCTGGAGTGCACCATTCTAAAGCAGAAGGGCCCGGTAGCTGTCGCTGAGGCCAAAGCCACCGTGGGCGGCCAACTGGCCGTTTCGGCAGAGCTTACCTTTGCCTTGGCCAAAGATTTGTGATTGCCCTTCCCTCCGCTTTTTGATAAAATGAAAAAAATATGACAATGCGGGGGCGCCGGCATGTTGGAACAGAAATTTGAAATCGTGTATACCAAATTCAAGCTTCATTTTTATCAGGAGATCTTCGAGCGCTTTCAAAACCGCGAGGCCAGCCTGACCACGGTAGAAACCTTCGCCATGGAGACCATCCAGGCCCTGGGCTGCCCAACCATCAACGAGTTCGCCTCCTTTATGCGCATCTCGCCGCCCAACGCGGCCTATAAGATCAACAGCCTGATCCGCAAGGGCTATGTGCAGAAGATCCAGTCCGCCCACGACAAGCGCGAGTACCACCTCCAGGTCACCCAGAAATACAAGGACTACTACAACATCAGCAACGACTACGTCCATGCCGTGACCGAGCGCATCCGGCAGCGTTTCTCCCCGGAGGAGTGCGCCAAGCTGGAGGAGATGCTCGCCATCATCAATCAGGAGCTGATGCCCGAGGTGGATCTCGGCCATTCCCAGACTCCGTAAACAGCTCAGGCGCGGCCCTTTAGGGCCGCGCCTCTTCTGTTTTCCGCGCAATCGTCTCCTCTATCTTCTCGGCCGCCCGGGCCGCGCCTCCGGCGGCCCGGAATCCGGCGGCCAGGGGCGCGATGGCCCGGCGGTACCTCTCCCGCTGCCCCAGCACCTGCTCCACCGCGGCCCGGATCGCCGCCGGGCCGCGGCGCTCCAAGCGCAGCCCCGCCCCCAGCTCCGCAGCCCGCCGGGCCACCGCCGCCTCCTCCGACTGCTGAGGGGCCAGCACCATGGGCACGCCGCACCAGATGCTCTCGCTGACGCTGTTCATCCCACAGTGGGTGAGAAACACCGATGCCTCCCCCAGCACCCGGAGCTGCTCCACCCTGGCCTCTGCCCGGACATTGGGGGGCAGGGCGCCCAGCGCTGCCGCCCCCTCCGGGCTGCCCACCGACAGCAGCACATCCCACGGCCCGTCCCCCAGGCCCTCCGCGCAGGCCCGGTAAAAGCCGGTGTTCCCGTGCATAACCGTGCCCAGGGAGACGTACACCAGCGGCCGCTTCCGCCGCTGCGTCCGGGGCGGCAACTCCGGCAGGGACGGCCCCACAAAGGCCACCCGCTCCCCGAAGTGCTCGCCGCCGGGCTGGAAGGCCCGGGAGGTATAGACAATGGTATCGGTCTCGCTGTCATTCTGAATCAGCTCGGTGAGCTTTTTCACCTCGTACCCGTGCTCCCGCAGCAGGGCCAGCCTCTTCCCGATTTGGGGCAGGCCCGTCAGGGTGTAGAATACCTCCAGCGGGCCGGGGCGCATCGCCCCGGCGGTCTCCTGGTCAAAAGCGAAGGTGGTGGTGGAGCACACCAGCGGCAGCCCCAGCCGCCGGGCGTACAGCTTGCCCCAGACGCAGATGGAATCGGCCACCACGCAGTCGGGCCGGAATTCGCCTAGCTCCCGGAGCACCTTCTCCTCCATGGCCACCGTCACATCGATCACCATCGCCATGAGGCTGGAGAAGTCGTGCCCCATCCGCCGCCCCAGATCCCTGGGGGCGGGGGGCAGGAAGGCGTCGCAGGGGACGAACTCGGCTCCCGCGCCCTCCAGCTTCGCCCGGAATTCCTCAAAGGAGTAGTAGCGCACCCGGTGCCCCCGGCGCCCCAACTGCCGCACCACCTCCACCGTGGGATTGGTGTGTCCGTAGGCGGGAATGGAGAAAAAGACGATCCGGCTCATATTACGCACCCCATTTCTTATTAGTAATACTTTTCTTACTTATAGCACCATAAAGGCAGAATGTCAAGATGAAATAAAAGTGCCGCGCCTTCAGGCGCGGCACTTTTATTGCTCCCGGTCCGAAAAGACATCACGGAAGACCGGATCCGCCTTTTCAAAGGTCTGGAGTGCAATCCCCCGGTTCACGTCCGCCAGCAGCAGCAGCGTGTCCCCGGGCCGGATGCCGAACATCTCCCGCACCTCCTTGGGCACCACGATCTGCCCCTTCGGCCCCAGCTTCACCGAGGCCAGATACTTTCCCTCCGGCATAGCCGCCTTGTCCATCGTTCTTCCCTCCTCCGCCTATCTGTTGGAATTGTAACCGATTTCCTACGCTTCGTCAACCAGGATTGTCCCAGTTGTCAACCAGATGCTTCTCTGCTACAATACAGGCAGAACGGAAGGAGGCGGCCGCCGTGCAGCTTGATCCCATCACCCGCGCAGTCCTGGACGCCATGCAGGAGGGCGTGCTGATCATTGACGCGCAGGAGCGCATTGTCTATGGAAACCGGGCCTATGTGGCCTTTCTGGAGAAGGAGGCCGGCGGGCCCATCGGGCCGATCGAGGGATACCCCCTGCGGCTGCTGCGCCCCGGCGCCCGGCTGCCGGAGGTGCTGACCCAGAAGCGCCCCATCCTACACACCCCGCGCCAGGAGAGCGAGGACATCTACTTCGTCAACATGTACCCCATCTTTGACGGGGCGGAGGTGGTGGGCGGCCTGTCGGTGGTCACCTTCTGGAAGGACGCCTTCGACTTCCGGGCAGAGCTGGAGCGCTATGAAAAGCGCAGCCGTCAGGTGCTCCGCCGGGTCAACAAGGCCAACGCCGCCCACTACACCTTTGACTCCATTGTGGCGGTCTCCCCCCGGTCGGCGGCCTGCCGGGAGCTGGCCAGCCGCCTGTCCCAGACCGATGCCACCATCCTGCTCCAGTCGGAGAGCGGCACGGGAAAGGAGCTGTACGCCCAGGCCATCCACAACGCCAGCCCCCGCTCCGCAGGGGTGTTCGTGGCCATCAACTGCGCCAACTTCAACGCCAATATGCTGGAGTCCGAGCTCTTCGGCTATACCGAGGGGGCCTTTACTGGCGCCAAGCGGGGCGGGAAGATCGGCCTCTTTGAGGCCGCCGCCGGCGGGACGCTCTTTCTGGACGAGATCTCCGAGATGGACGTCGGCCTCCAGTCCAAGCTCCTGCGCGCCCTCCAGGAACGCCGCATCCGGCCGGTGGGCGGCGTGGAGGAGGTGGAGACCGACGTGCGCATCATCGCCGCCTGCAACGCCGATCTGCCCCGCTATGTGGAGGAGGGGAAATTCCGCACCGACCTGTTCTACCGCCTCAACACCTTCCCCATCCACATCCCGCCGCTGCGGGAGCGGAGAGAGGACATCCCTCCGCTCTGCCGCAGCCTGCTGGACGAGCTGTCCCGCAAGCTCAAGCGCCGCCTGGAGCTAACGCCCGAGGCCCTGGACCGCCTGCTGGCCCACAACTGGCCGGGCAATGTGCGGGAGCTGCGCAACGTGCTGGAATTCTGCGCCTATCTCACCCCCTCCGGCGTCATCACCGAGCTGTCCCTCCCCGAAAACCTCCGGACTGGTCCAACTGCACAGCCGCCTCTCACACTGGCCCAGCGCACCCGGACCTTTGAACGGGCGGAGATTCTCCGCCTATTAGAGCGCAATGGCGCCTCTCTGGAGGGGAAGAAAAAGACAGCCGCACAGCTTGGCATCTCTCTTGCCAGCCTTTACAATAAATTGAATATGCAGTTTTAATTTATTAGAATTCTGTTCTAATAAATTAGAAACCAGCCGCATCAACCTATAGAGGCAGTTACCAGTTGGTTTCTGCCCGATTGGATTCTAATATTTTAGAAACCCGCCCTCTCTCTGCCTGCTCTTTGTTTCCCCGGAGCTACCTGAGGGTCGGGTTTTTGCGCCTTTATCCATACCTCCCTATCTTGGCATGCCGTTTGCATATTTCTTTTAGCACAAGCAGCGTGTGGAGAGGTTGCTTGAAATAAGAGGAGGTTATGTGAATGTCACCTTTAGCAATTCTCGGATTCCTGACGGTCATCATCATGCTGGTACTGATTATGACCAAAAAAGCATCTCCGCTGGTGGCTCTGATCGTAGTTCCCGTGGTCACCGGCATCATCTCCTGCTTCTTCATCTCGGTCGTGCCGGAGGGCGCCGCGGAGGGAACGCAGGGTGTTGTGAACTTTTTCGCCAACTTCAAGTCCTTGGGCGACATGATCACCGGCTCCAAGGGCATCGGCTCTGTGGCGGCCACCGGCGTCATGTTCATCTTCTCCATTCTGTTCTTTGGCATCCTGACCGATGCCGGCACCTTCCGCCCCATCATAAAGGGCATTCTGAACCTGGTAGGCACCGATCCCGTCAAAATCGGCATCGGCACCGCCATTCTGGCTGCCATCGTCCATCTGGACGGCTCCGGAGCGGTCACCTTCCTGATCTGTGTGCCCGCGCTGCTTCCTCTGTATGACGCGCTCGGCATGCGCCGCACTACGCTGGCCACCATTGTGGCCCTCTCCGCCGGCACCATGAATATCCTGCCCTGGGGCGGCCCCACAATTCGCGCCCATACCGCCCTGGCCACCATGGCGGGCACGGAGGCCACCGTCACCGGATTTTTTATGCCAGTCCTCCCCGCCGTACTGGCAGGCCTGGTTTGCGTGCTGGTCATCTCCGCCTTCCTTGGCGCGGGTGAGAAGAAGCGCATCGGCACCGTGGCCCTTCAGGCCGCCGGACATGCCGAGCAGGAGCTTACGGACGAACAGAAAGCCCTCCTTCGCCCCCGCCTGTTCTGGGTGAACATTCTCCTGATCGTTGCCGCCATTGTCTCTCTGCTCTTCTCTGGCTTTGCCCCCGCAGTGGTATTCATGTCCTTCTATGTGCTGGCCACAGTCATCAACTACCCCAGCGTGAAGGATTCCAAGGCCCGGGTGGACGCCCACGCCAAGGAGGCCCTTATGATGTGCTCCGTGCTCTTTGCCGCCGGGTGCTTTACCGGCATCATGCAGGGCACCGGCATGATCACCGAGATGGCCAGCACCCTGGTGTCCATCATCCCCAATACGCTTGGCCAGTTCTTCCCCCTCATCGTCGGCATCATCGGTATGCCCGCCTCCCTGCTCTTTGATCCCGACTCCTTCTACTATGGCGTGCTCCCCGTGCTGGCGCAGACCGCCGAGGGCTTCGGCGTCGTGGGAGCCGACGTTGGCCGCGCCGCTATCCTGGGCCAGATGACCGTCGGCTTCCCCGTCTCTCCCCTAACCGCCTCCACCTTCCTGCTGGTGGGCCTGTCCGGTGTGGACTTCGGCGAGCACCAGAAGAAGACTATCCCGCTGGCCTGGCTGGTATCCCTGGTGATGGTGGCCGTTGCTATTCTCACCCGCGGCATCGCCATCTGAGCCGCTCTCCCGTCTTTAAACCTTCAATTTTCAGAAAGGAAGTCATTGCATGATGAAATCCATCCGCATCGGCAGCGGGGCCGGCTATGCCGGCGACCGGCTGGAGCCCTCACTGGAGCTGATCGAAAAGGGCAACCTGGACTATATCAGCTATGAGTGCCTGGCCGAGCGCACCATCGCCATCGGGCAGCAGGCCAAGCTAAAGGACCCGTCCAAGGGATACAACGGTCTTCTGGAGCACCGCATGGAGAAGGCCCTTCCCCTGTGCTGGAAGCACAAGGTGAAGCTCATCACCAACATGGGCTCTGCCAATCCCCAGGCCGCTGCCCAGAAGTGCGTGGAGATTGCCCGCAGGCACGGCCTGACCGGCATGAAGATCGCCTGCGTCACCGGCGACGATCTGCTGCCCGTCATCAACAAGTACATGGACGCCGAGGTGTGGGAGACCCACGAGCCCCTGTCCAAGCTCCCCGGTGAGATCGTCTCCGCCAACGCCTACATGGGCGTGGAGGGTATTCTGAAAGCCCTGGAGCAGGGCGCCGACGTGGTCATCACCGGACGCGTAGCCGACCCCGCCATCTTCATGGCCCCCGCCATCCACGCCTTCGGCTGGTCGCTGGAGGACTGGGACAAGCTGGGCAAGGGCACCATGATGGGCCACCTCCTGGAGTGCGGCGGCCAGGTCACTGGCGGCTACTTCGCCGAACCCGGCAAGAAGGATGTCCCCGGCCTGGGCCACCTGGGCTTCCCCATTGTGGAGATCTCCGAGGACGGGTCCTTCTTCGTCACCAAGATTCCGGAGTCCGGCGGCATGGTCACGGTGGAGACCTGTTCCGAGCAGATCGTCTACGAGATTCACGATCCCGAGAACTACCTGACCCCCGATGTGGTGGCCGACTTCAAGCAGGTCAAGTTTACCGAGGTGGAGAAGGATAAAGTGAAGGTGGAGGGCGCCTCCGGCAAGCCCAGAACCGAGACCTTCAAGTGTTCCATCGGCTACAAGGACTGCTTCATCGGCGACGGCGAGATCAGCTACGGAGGCCCCGGCTGTGTGGCCCGCGGCAGGCTGGCCCTGGACATCATCAAGGAACGCCTGGAGCTGGTGGCCCCCGGCGTGTTTGATGAGCTGAAGTTCGACCTCATCGGCTGCAACAGCCTGTACTGGAACCCTGACTTCAAGTACAACGAAGAGCCCAGCGAGGTGCGGGTCCGCGTGTCCGGCCGGGCCAAGGCCAGGGCCGACGCCGAGCTCATCGGCAACGAGGTGGAGGCCCTCTACACCAACGGCCCAGCCGGCGGCTGCGGCGCCGTCAAGCGCACCCGCGACATTGTGTCCGTGGCCTCCATTCTGGTGAGCCGCTGCGATGTCAAGCCCGAAGTCGAGATCTTTGAAGTCTGATTTCAAGACAGAAAGGAGGCATTTTCTATGAAACTCTGGGATATCGCACACTCCCGCACCGGCGACAAGGGCAACATCTCCAACATCTCCCTCATCGCCTACGACCCTAAAGACTATGCGCTGCTCAAGGAGAGAGTCACCGCTGAGCGGGTGAAGGAGCACTTCAAGGGCATGGTCAAGGGTGAGGTGGTTCGCTATGAGCTGCCCAATATCCATGCGCTGAACTTTGTCATGTACGCCGCCCTGGGCGGCGGCGTAACCCGCTCCCTCTCCGTGGACATGCACGGCAAGGGCCTGTCCTCCTACCTGCTGGACATGGAGCTTTGAGCCTTTTCAAAAAAAGCGCCGCCCCGGAGCCTGTCGCTCCGGGGCGGCGCTTTGCCGCGTCAGTCCCGATCCATCTCATAGGTGAGCACGCCGCCGGTTCTGGCGTCGATCTTGTACTCGTACTCCATGCCGCCGGCCTTGAACTCCACCTTATAGCAGGGCGTGCGCTCGTCCAGCTCCTCCTCCACCTCCAGCTCGTAGGTGTCGGTCAGCGCCACCCCCGCGTGGGCCAACGCCGCGTCCCGGGCGGCATCCCGCCCGATGGCCTGGTCCGCGGGCAGGGCATTGGGGTGCTCCTCCCGCTTGCTCTTGAGCACGCTGCCGTCCGCGGCGGCAATCTCGTACTCGTACTCTGTAGTACCTGCCCAGAATTCCAGCTCGTAGGTCAGGCGGCCATCGTCAAAGTCCCGCTTGACCGTCAGCCCGTGCACGTCCCCTTCGGCCACGCCCGCATGGGCGAAGGCCGCGGCTTTGGCCGCCGCCTCGCCGATGTCGGTCTGAACGGTGCTTCCGCCGCCGGGCAGGCTGCCGCCCTTTTGCTCCCGCCCGTGCTTGACAATGGCGCCGGTGGCGGCATCTACATCGTACTCATACTCCGTGTTTCCGGCAAAAAACTCCACCTCGTATACCATACGGCCGTCCTCATAGTCGTAGTCAGCCTCCAGGAACACCACGTCCCCACTGGTCACACCCGCATGGGTCAGGGCAGCCTCCTTGGCGGCCTCCACACCGATATAGGCGCTCTGGCTGGCCGTACCTACCGAGTTCAGCGCCGGGTTGGAGGCGGTCGTGCTGGTCTGTCCCCCCGCGCTGTCCGGGGTCTGGACTGCGGTGGAATTGGCCAGCAGATTCAGCTCATTGATGGACAGCCCCACCAGGGACTCAAACGTGAGATGGTTGCTGCTGTCCACCAGGGACTGGATCAGCGTGGCCTTGCCCAGCGAGATGCCATACTCGTCCGCCTTTTGCTGAAGGGCGCTGTCCCCACTGAGGGTCTGGGAGAGGATCGCTCCGTTGACTTTGGCGGAGTCCAGCACCTGCCCAATTTCCGTGGTCAGCTTCTGCTCCAGGGCTGCGCCCCGGGCCGCGTCGTCGTCCTCCACCGAGATGAGGATGGAGTTGGCCAGCTCATCCACATAGCCGTGCTTGAGCAGAGAGCCCATGATGGCGTTGACCGCCACATTCAGGTCGGCCCCCTTCAGGTCCATGCCGTCCAGAATTTCGTTTGCGTCCGCGTTCAGCGGAACGGCCGAGACCACCTTCTCCTGCCGGTTTACATCCAGCTCCACGCTGGGATTGACATCCAGAGAGATGACCGAAGCCACGGCGTTGGCCTGGTAGTACTGAACACCGGCGCCTCCGCCCACCACCACCAGCGCCAGGCAGGCCGCCGCAAGCCAGGCCATGGCCGCCTTTTTCCGCGGCTTCCGCGCCGGTACAGTCATGGGAATCACGTTTCCCCGCCGCGGTTCGCACCGGGAGAGGAGCGCCTCCAGATGGTCGGGCGCGGCGTGCTCCAGCGCGGTGCGCAGACGCTGTTCCAGTTCCTGATCGGTCACAGGGCATCCCCTCCTTCCAGCTTCGTCTTTAGTTTCAGGAGCGCGCGGCGGTACTTGGACAGCACCGTGGACAGGGGCAGCTCCAGCAGGCCTGCAATCTCCCTGTGCTTCCAGCCGGTCACCGCGTGGAGCAGCACAATTTGCCGTTCGTCATCCGCCAGCGCGGTGAGGGCGGCGTCCAGCACCTGCCGGTCCTCCACCGTCACCATCGGGTTCTCCGCTGCCAGCCGTTCCCAGTCCTCCAGAGCCATGTCCTGGGTCCTGCCCCGCTCCCGCAGCTTCATCAGGGCGAGGTTGCGGGCGATGGTCAGCAGCCAGGCCAGCGGTGTACCCTGGGGACGGTACTGATGGGCGTTTTCCCAGGCCCGCACAAAAGCGTCCTGGGTCACATCCTCAGCGTCATGCTGGTTTTTCAGGTAGGATAGGGCCAGGCCGTACACCGACGTCCGCGTGCGGTGGTACAGCTCTGCCAGCGCCTCCTGATCCCCCCCGGCCAGCCGGGCCATCAGCGGCTCCAGCAGCTCCGGCGCAGTGGCGGTGCGGCGCTCCTCTGCCATTGTCTCAAGCAGGATTAACATGGTGTCGCGCTCCTGTCATCTTCTTAATGTACGGGAGCAGCGTTTTATTGCGCCGCCCCTCTCCTTTTTCCCGATTTTATTATATCCCATTCAGCCGCTAGGAGTAAAGCCCTTTTTTGCTGGGCCCAAGCCGCTTTGTACCGCGGCACAGGAGTGCTTATTCCTGAGCCCCCATGGCCGCCTCCAGCTTCTTGAGTGCTTTTTTCTCAATGCGCGATACCTCGCGCCGCGGTTATTGTAACCAGAGGTCCATTAAAAAAGCGCCTCCGGCGGGCAGAAGCGGAAGTGGATGATGAGCTCCCTCTGTTCAGTTAGCTCCACCCGCTCAATGAGGCTTACCAGAAGCTCCCGGTTGTCACCAGCCTCATCCAGAAAACGCTGAACCAGGGCCCCGGCCTTGTCCCCGGCCTCCGGGCTTTCCCGGCGTTCCAGCTCTGTCACACGCCGCTCCAGTGCGCCGCGCTCCTCGCGGGCCTGCCGGTAGAGCCGTGCAAAATCCGCCTCGGCCAGCAGGCCACTGAGCTGATCCAAATACATCCGGTCCAGGACGGTGGTCAGGCGGCCTATTTTGGCCCGCAGGGCCCGGATTTCCGCCGTGGGATTTTCCCCTCCATGAGCCTCTGCTACGGCAGACCGGGCGGCAGGCAGCAGGGCCGCAGGCTCCAGGCAGGCCCCGCAGGCCTCCCGCAGCTTGGCTACCACGGCACGAGTGACGGTCTGCTCCTGAATGGAGTGGCAGGTGCAGCCCCCTGTCTTTGTGAACCGCTGGTAGGTGCGGCAAACCAGATACCGCACATCCTCCCCCCGGCTGTTTTTCCGGTTGAGCACCGCCAGCGGGTGCCCGCACTCGTGACAGAAAAGCAGCCCTTTCAGTGGAAACTCATAGGTTCGGCTGCGGGTGTGCCGCCGGCTGGCCAACAGACGCCCCACCCGTTCAAAGGTCTCCGGCGTCACCAGCGGCTCATGGGTCCCCTCCACCACCACCCAGTCCTCCGGTAGCTGCCGAATGCACTTTTTGCTCTTGTAACTGACCTTCCGTCGGCGCCCCTGTACCATATTTCCAATATAGGTTTCGTTTTGCAGCATCTCAGAGATGCGCTCACCGCTCCACTGTCCGGTACCGGAGGGATACAGGCCCGCGTAGCATCCCGGCGATGGGATGCCCTCAGCGTTGAGCTGCGCGGCGATCTGGCGGCAGCTCAGGCCCTCCAGCGCCAGCCGGAAAATACGTCGTACCACCGGCGCGGCCCCCTCATCCACCACAATTTTGTTCTTTTCCGCAGGGTGCATCTGATAGCCATATACCGGCTTGCCGCCGATAAACAGCCCCTTTCGCTGTTTGTCCCGCTTGACGCTGGAGATCTTTTTGGAGATGTCCTTTGCGTACATGTCGTTCATAATGGCCCGGAACGGCGTGATCTCGTTGGCGCTGGAGTCCACACCGGTGTCGATGCCGTCCAACAGGGAGATGTACCGCACACGGTGTTCCGGGAAATAGCGCTCCATATAGTGGCCGGTCATGATGTAGTCGCGCCCCAGCCGGGACAGATCCTTGGTAATCACCATGTTCACCCGTCCGGCCTCAATGTCCCGCAGCATTCGCCGGAACTCCGGGCGGTCGAAACTGGTGCCCGACCAGCCGTCGTCCACATAGAGGCCGGCCACCGGCACCCCCCGCTGGCGGGCAAAGTCCTCCAGCATGGCCCGCTGGTTGCTGACGCTCTCTGAGGGCCCGTCGGTTTCGTCCTCCCTGGACAGACGGATATAAAGTGCGGCGCGGTACCTCTCCGCCCCTTCTATCTCCAGGTACATGAGTTACCCCCAGGGGTGTCCTTGTTAAGTTCCCGCGTCAAAAAGGCGCGGAATGAGCCTTGTACCAAATCCTTTGCCTCCGCCCCTCCATCGGTATAGGTACACCGTACCGTCACTTCCCGCTTCCGCTGTCCCAAGCATATCCCTCCTTGCTACTGCTTGGTAAAGCTTATGCGGCAGGCGGCGTTCCTTGCCTGTCCAGTCAAGCTTAAAGAAAGGGGCGTCCCGATCGGGACGCCCCTTTCTTTAAGCTGTTACATAAAAAGTTTGCGTACGGGAATCAGATCCAGAAGCATCTTCTGCAAAGATAGTTACTTCTACACGGTATTCTTCCCCCGAAATTCCGTTATAATAAATGGTATTTCCATGATAATAAGAATTATTTGAAATCATTCCGGCATCATCTTGATCCAATGAATTAGCAAGCGCCCAAGTCCCCCCTACTTTCTGATGTACCACAATTCTTTTGGCTCCAATACGAGTCATTTTTCCGGTTCCGTCCACAGAAAACGATATAGCAAGTCTGCCACCGCCTATAGGCTTAACATTAATACTGTAACTTGTCAGTTGTTCACTAGCACGATACACTATATTACTGTATGCTGACACTGGCACCATCAGTAGAGTAGAAATTGCTATAATACAAGATAAAAACTTTATTTTAAAAAATCTCATTTTAACCGCCCTCATAAATAGATTCTATTATTTTCTTCATTTCTTTCTTTGATATGTCACCACTTATTGCACACTCTAAATCTGCAAGGCTCCATACAGCTACTTCACTTTCCATATTTTCAAATAAATAATGTTTGACGCCACCTACGGTATATATTTCTACTGAGCTATCATTTTTTTCATAGGATGTGAGTGATTCTCTATATTGATTGTAAAATAAAGAAATCATCCGCTCCCCATTTAAATAATATGCTCGAATTTCAATTCTTTCGGGCTCTTGAAGCACGTTTACAATAATATCATCTAGAATAAATCCCTCTGGCATCCAATTCGGCACTACATTAGCCGATATTTCATATTCATCTAATGCCTCTTGAAGTTTTCCATATCTATCATTTTCAGGAAGTGTATATTCATTTTTAAATGTATTAACATTATCCTCCATTAAAAATATATCATCCGACCAGGAACTAATCATCTGAAACACATTCTCGAAACCAAGCGCAGGGGGCAATGCGATACACACCACCACAGCCGCTACTATGACAACGCGTCGAAAAAAGTGGCGTTTTGGCCTTCTTTGGGGCCGGTACTCTGTCTGAGAGGGGGCTGGTTCTGATGGGGCTGTTCCGGGGTTCTCTGCCGGGTAGAGGGACAGGTCCTCCCCCTCCGGGGTATTATAGTACTGCTGAAACTCCTCCCATGCCTGCTCGGGGTCGGGGAGAAGCCCTGTCGGATGTCTCTCTTCTCTCTCTAAGACCACCTCCACAATTGCGTCTATATAAGCTTTGTCCTCGGGCGTTTCTGCGGGCGCCGGCGCAGCGGCCAGCAGCTCCAGCAGCTTTGGGGTGCTCAGGCGGCTTAGATAGGCGTAGTTCTGATTTTTGCTCGGGCTTGCCATTCGATTGCGCCCCCTTCAATAATTTATATGTAGACAGCATCCTGTTTTTGGACAGGTCTCAAAAAAATCACTCCGGGTGCTCCTCTATGGCGCGGCGGAGCTTTTTCTGCGTCCGCTCCACGCGCTTGTAACAGGCCCATAGGGAAATGCCAGCCGCCTTCGCCGCATCCACATAGGCCCAACCATCCAGGGTCACTCTTCGGAACAGGGTAAAATCCTCCTCGGAGACGACATCCAGACACAACTGCACCAATTCGCGGTCGCTGTCGTCCCATTCTGACGGTTCGCTCTCCGGCAGAAGCACTTCCAGCGGAAGAAAGGTCCGTTTCTGGCGGGCCTGCTCCCGCAGCATGTTCTTCGCCACCAGCCCCGCCGTTTTCCGCAGCCATCCGGCGGGATTTGGGCTGCTCATCATCTCCTCCGGCTTTTGGCACGCAATCCGCGCCGCTTCCTGAATGGCAACCTGTGCCGAGGGCATGTCCTTTAATATGGGGTAGAGCTCGAGGAGCATCCGCTTAAAATTCGCGTGGTAGAGTTCCTCCAGGAATTTCCCCTGTTCCTCATTCATGTATCATTCCCCCCTCGCCTGTTCTCTCTCTTTATTTTATCACAGGTGCTCCGGCTTTTCTTCCCTGCATTTTACCGGCTGTCTGGCAGGCCCTGAAAAAACTCCTCATAAGAAACGCCGTAAATCTGCTTCAAAGCGATCAGGACGCTGACCCGGATACTGTAGCGGCCCAGTTCCATCTGGGAGATGATTTCCCGGCTGACAGGGAGGCCCATGACCTGGAGCTTTACCGCGACCTGCTCCTGGGACAGTCCGGCCTGCTTGCGCAGGCGATGCAGGTTTTTGCCGATTGAGATATCCTGCTTAATTTTCTCTGACATGAAGACCTCCTTAAAATCAAGCCTGGAACCTATGGATTCCGTTTGATTTTACCTTGGTATTTGCGCCAGATACGGAATGTATTCATTCCAAACGGCTGTCAAAGAAAAAAAGTATCCTATTCCGTGGATATTGTCGACTTCCTTGGAAATTAACCCCACAAAAAAGCAGATTCCTCTCCCATCTTTCAATCATTTGTCCAATTTCCCTCTTTTGCGTACATATAGTTTTTGGAAAGCCTATCGGAGGTCAAGCAGCGGATGCGCTCCATCCACCAGAGGGTCGCTTGCGGCTCGGTCCACACCAGTCATGGACGCTCCCTTACATCTACTTTTTGAAAAAAGGAGTCTGTCCTATGACAAATTTCACCCTGTCACCTACTTTTGACGCGGCAAATGCCTCTCAAAAGGCAGAGCTGCTCCTGCGCCGGCTGGGCGTGCGCAGAAACCTGGTCGGATTTGACTACACCATATACATGTCTGTGCAGGTGGCGGCCAATCCCAGCTCCCTCCAGTTGATCACCAAGCGTCTCTACCGGGAAACCGCCAAGCAGTTCCATACCACCTCAATCGCGGTAGAGCGCGCTGTCCGCACCGTAATCGGGGACTGCTGGAAACTTGAGGACCACAGCCTTCTGGATACCCTGGCCGGACGGCACCTGACCCGCAGTCCCTCCAACAGCGTATTCATTGACCTGGTGGCCGGATACCTCCGGTATCCGCTGAGCTGACTGTACCACTGGTGTTGATGTCGGCCGCACGTCCGGCACTCCGGGCCTCCCTCCGAGAAGCTGGCTTTTCCCGCTCTGACACCGCAGTGAGGGTGGCGTCTCCGTCCGGGCCGTCCCGGCCCCCGGAGACATCCCCCTCCGCGCTTGCAATAGCCGCGGCGCGATACATAGGAGCGGGAGATGCCGCACTGGGCCGCGATCTCCCGCTGGGTCAGGGGCGGGCGGGCATTCAGGCCATACCGGAGGGTGATGATCATGGCCTCCCGCTCGTCCAGGCATCGCTTGACGCACCGGCGCACCTTGGCGCAGGAGTCACGGGCATCCAGCTCCTCCAGCATATTGTCGTCCACGCTGATGGTGTCCATCAGCGACAGGGAGTTGCCGTCCCCATCCCCGTCAATGGAATCCGACAGGGAGACCTCCCCCTGCAGCTTCCGCTGGGCGCGGAAGTGCATCAGGATCTCGTTCGCTATCCTCTCCTGACGGACACATAAGCTGCCCTATGGGCGGCAAATTTAGCTCTCCATCCTCCGCAAAGAGGTATACATAGACGTTTTTGCCGTCCCAAACCACTTTTTTGACGATAGTACGCAGCAGGCGACGCCGTTCTTCAATAGTAGTCGAATCCACCGTGTCGGCGAATGACTCAATCATATCTCTATAGAAAAATAGATTTTGGCTCAGAGCATTACTCTGCCTAGCAAGCTTTTCCAATTCAGCAATTCTTGTCTGCTCCTGTTCGCTCTGCCGGTGCAGCTCATCGATCTGCTCCATGACGTATTTGGCCGAGGTCTCGCTGGCAACGGACAGAGATTCCACCAGTCGTTTGATGCGGGCTTCTGTTTCAGCATGGTTCTTCACTAATAAAGTCAACTCAGCTTCATAACTTGCTTTGTTGTCATTGATTACTTTCTTGGTTTTTGACAGTAACTGGCCAAAGTCTTTTTTGTCGGTGGCAACCTTACGTATTTCCTCAACAATCTTAGCATCTAGAGTGTTGCCGTTGCAGTTTTTCATACTACAGACAGCACCATGACTGCGCTCTTTGGTGGAGCACATATAGGTGTAAATCAACTCCCCATTAGCATTAGTGCGACCAGTCAGTTTCGGGCGCATATAGTCACCGCACTCGCCACAACGCAGAAGGCCGGACAAAAGCGCCACATTGCTGCGGGGCCTGCGGTAGCTCTTGGATTTGTTCACGTCCAGCATAGACTGTACTCGTACCCAGTTTGCACCGGAGATAATGCCGGGATGTTTCCCCACTGCCACAATCCAATCTTCCATCGGGCGAATCTGAGTAGCCTTGCCAGGGCGTTGGAGCGTGCGGTTGTAGGCCATAATACCGTGCTCACCGTCAAACTCCGATGGCTCAGCAAAAAGGTCTACGTTGTTCTCCTTGAGATACTGATACGCTGTATCGTCAGCAATCATATAAACCGGATTTGTCAGAATACCCCGGATGGCAAAGCGCGTGAACTGCTTGCCGCGCTTTGTGACACAGCGGTGCTCTAATAAGTACTGGTCAGTTTTACTGAGGGAGCCACTTTCCGTGAACACAGAAAAAATTGTCTTTACCAGCTGAATCTCCTCCGGAATAGGTTTGAGCTTACAAGCTTTTTTAACCTTGCCATCTACTGTTACGCTGGACAAGCTTTCCGAAGCGTAGCCAGTTGGTGTCGTCCCGCCCAGCCAGCGTCCGGTCTTGGACAGCTCATGCATGTTGTCGCGGATACGCTCGGCTATGGTTTCTCGCTCCAGCTGGGAGAACACTGACGCGATATACATCATTGCACGCCCCATTGGAGAGGACGTGTCGAACTGTTCCCGGATGGAAATGAAGTCAATGTGCCGGTCACCCAGATCCTCGATGAGCTTTGCAAAGTCACCAATATTGCGGCTGATACGGTCAAGGCGATAGACGACAATAGCAGCGAACTCAATCTTCTGGGAATCCTTCATCATCTGCTTGAACTGCGGACGCTCCAGATTGCCGCCGGAAAACCCCTCGTCCTCATATACAAGCGCATGCTCCGCCTCGTCTTCGCCAAAGTGCATTGCAATATATTGGCGGCACAGCTCAATCTGGTTCTCAATACTTTCGCCTTTCCCGGTAAATTTGGATTTGCGGGAATAGATGACGTATTGCTTCACCTGCGGCTGGTCTGTTGTTTTCATAGCAACACCTCGCATTACATTGTTAGATTGTTAGATATATTGTAACGGATTGGAACCCATTTGAAAAGGTGCAAATGAGATTTTTTGAAAAGTTCTCCAAAGAACGTTATACCCCTTTATACCCCTTTCAAAAGGGTATAAAGGGGTATAACGTATTCTCACTGCCAGTTTCGTTTCAGGACTTCACTTTTGAGATACAGCGTGCTCTTTTCCGATGTTTTGATCGGATGAAGCTTCCCGCGTTTCGTCAGGTCAATGATGTTCTGCCGGGAGCAACCTAATATCTCCGCCGCTTCCGATGCGTTGATGATTCTGTGCGCGGCAAAGTTCCGGAAGTCTTCCATCGTCAGCGGAACACTTTTGCCAATTCGGTAGAGCATCGTGTCCGAAATGGTCATGTTCACATCCCAAGCAACACCGTATCCGCCGGTCTGCATCTGTACATACTGAAAATAGTCCGGCTTCTTGAGAAGAACTTGAAATGTCTTCGTCTTTTCAAAATGCTTCTGCAAATCGCACTTCTTCACTACGCCATCCCGGAAAAATACCAGCAGGCAATGGTTCTCCAGCGGCAGCACATCTTCAATTCTCTTTGAGAACCGCCGCGTAATTTCTTCCGGAAGCTCTTTCTCGTTAATGGGAACAAGGTAGTAATCATCCTGTGCGCATCGCCCCATTGCCAGCATCAGAAGCTCGTACTCATCATATTCCTTCAGATGATTGTCGCGCAGAATCTCACCGATGTTCTGGCGGTCGATCGGAACGATCCGCTGCTGAACCCAGATCTTGCTCCAATAGGAATTGACTGTGGTTTCCCCACGCTTCACAAAGGAGTCCAGCAACAGCGGCGTTTCCCATGCATCCGCATTTTCAGGCAGCTCAATATAGAACTGCTTTTCCTGCTTGTAATACAGGAGGTACGCCAGATCCTTCTGCTCCTGCGTCGATTCATCTCGAATTGCAAAAATCTTCATATGCGCTCCACCTTTTCCAAATCATTTCCCATACGCCTTCAGAAAAGACCCACCAATTTCGATAGAATTACGGTGGACAGACCATGACAAATGGGTCAACTCCTGTTTTTCCTTCATAAGCTGCATATGTACATTCTCACTCCCCATTATCGTACTTCATTACTTGTCATACGTCAAGCTATAATGCAAAAAGCCGCCACCCTGATTTCACTCAGGGCGGCAGCTTAAACTTGTTTATAGCAAATCGGATAAACAAGTTGACACTATTGCTTGGAACGTAAATGTTCAACTACTGCATCGATAAGCTCCAACTTTTGTTCCGTGGGACAGGGCAACTTCTGCACCATCTTTAGTGCTTGTTCCGCATGGAACTTGGCCAGTTCCTTGCTGAGTTTTGCCTTTCCTTCCGGCGTGGTCGGCATAATCAAAAATACTTCCATATCTATTGTTCCTTTCAGCAAATTATGTGTGTGCTGTAGCAAATTGCTGTAGCTCTCGTTCGTTATCCTCAAATCTCCGAGTGTTTTACGGCTCCGGCTTTTCAACAACGAAAAGCGGGAATAGGTCATAGTTTCCATCCTTATCAGAACTCAAATTGAGCTCAGATAGAACCTGCTCCTGAACCTCAGGTTTAAGATCACAAATATATATTTCAACGCTCATGTGTCGTCCTCCATATAAGATTTTGCAAATTAATGGAGAGAGCTGCAGCAACTCGCTGCAGCTCTCAAATCATTTGTCTCGGAAAAGGTGCTTGTAAAGGTCATCCACGCCCTTTTGCTTTTGCGTCCAGGTAATCGGTGCCATTTCAAAACCGGCAGCCGCCCCCATCTCAATATATCGGTCGCGTGCTTTCCGAACTTCCTCTTTGACCTGATAATCCGAATCAACCATGACGTTGATCCTCTTCACGCCAATGGAGTCTAGTTCTTCAAGGGCTCGTTCGTACTGAGAATAACTCGGTATGCCTGTAAGGCCCACGAAACCACACTCATAAGGTGAACCCTGCGCAAAGCTGTAGGCAAGGTCGGATTTCATGACTCCCTCTGTAAGGCAAACCACTTCATCGCCTACATGAACGCCGACATAATGCGGACAGCACTTCGACTGTGTTCCGTAGTACTGGTCAACACTCGTCAGGTTATAGAATTTCTGGTTGTAGACCTTATCAAGCCGAACCTGAATGGCTTCAATTTGGCCAAGTAGGTTTCGGTCAGGCAGCATGATTCCCGAGCCCCGGATATCTAATACCCATTGGCCAGAGTCCTTCTGGCAGTAAAATCCAGGAACCCCATCAAGAATGCAGCCACGCTCTAACAGCTCCGTGACAATCCGTTTCAAACGTGTTGTAGGCGTCGTTCGATAGCATAGCCGCTCCATTTCCTCCGGCTTTAGCCCGCGCTCTTTCAAAGCAGATTGATGTGTCGGGCATAGAGTCAGTAAGGAAAGCAGATTGGAATAGGTATTATCCCGTACCTCAGCTGAGGCAATCGGAAGTTCTACTGTCTCTATGGGGCGAGGCTTCCGCTTATATTTGTGTACTGGTTCGCTCCCATCTGGCCCGAAAATCTTACAGAGTTCTTCGTAAGCCGTATGGAGGTTGACATCACAGTACTCCGCGTAAAGGTGGAGGATTCCTCCACCTTTACCACAGCGGTTACACCGAAATACATTATCGCGGATCTTGACATTCATATGAGCCTTCCGATCTGCACAGAATGGACACCTGCAATGCAGTTGAGTCCCGGTATCTCGTATGACTTCGATACCAAGAAGTTCAACCACTTGCTCAATATCACATGGCAGATCAGGTATTCTGCCCATCTAAACCACCTCCCTTAGCTAGGGGAAGAATCAGCTGGCCATCTGGCCTACCGTTTCCAGTAGCTTTGTAGCCCCTGCTTTTAGTGCGAGATTATGGCCGGAATAGTTCTTCACATACCACGCGAGGTCACCCGGACTCTTCATAGCGATTTCACCGAGAGACCATCCACTAAAACGGCCAAAATCAACCTTAACGGCTTTGGCCTGTTCAATGGTCATGACACGCAAGTACTCATCCAGCGTTTTTGGGGGCTCCGGAGCAGAAGCATGAGACTGCTGCACAGGCGGCTGAACCTGCTGCTGAGCAGGCTGAGTAGATTTAGGTGCCGTCGCCGCCTGAGAGAAGACTGGAGCATCCGCTGTCGGTTGAGCAGTAAAACTCGCCACGACACTACCAGGGTGTCCCGCATCTTCATCGGGAGGCATCTTGATTGGGGCATCCGCGATGATACTGGCCAAAGTCTCACCATTCATACAGAACTGCGTACCATACCCCGCATCCGCCAACGCACGGCCCTTTGCAACTGTTTCGGCGATCTCCAAGAAGCGATCGCCAAAGCGATCTTCCGTTGAGAATCGCTGAGAATACGCCTTCCCAATGAACTGGTCAGCTGGGTCAGCCTTATCGGCATAGATCCTGCAGCATACGATCGCATTCTTCTCATCAACACGGATAAGCTCCGGGTCGATCTTCCCATTCGGATGGTGCAGACGGAACCAAAGAAGGCGATATTTGACATCAAGGTAGAGATCGTTTTCGCCTTCCTCACCCACGGTAGTACGCACGAAATCAGCGGGGTTAAACCCATCGACAGCGTTGATGGCAGGGATCACATTAGAGTTCGATTCACTCATGGTAATTGTCCTTTCACAATAAATGTAGAAACGAGGCAGCTTTTGACCACCCCGTTTCCCAAATAATCACGCTACTCGCCGACTCAGCTCGCGGTTATAATAAGCCACGATTCGATCCGCGAGCACCGTATTTCTTTGACCCACATCGCATTTATGGATCGCAACAAAGACTGCCTGCTTTTGCCCAATCAGGATGACCTTTGCCTTGGCTCTGGTCACAGCAGTATAGAGCAAGTTTCGCCGCAGCATGATATAGTGCTCTTTCAAAAGAGGGACAATGATGACAGGATACTCTTGCCCTTGGCTCTTATGAATGGTCGTACAGTAGGAGAACTCCAAATCCTCCAGCATTTCCTGCGTGTACTGTAGTGTCCTTCCATCCAAAAGCCTCACGCATGTGATCGTCTCATCATCCTCTTTCTTCATGTCGGTTATGACGCCGACATCGCCATTTGACACATTGATTCGATTTGCCGTTTGCATAATGCGGTCACCAACTCGAAATACTCGACTGCCGCACTTAACCTCTTTCTTCAAGTTGTTCGGCGGGTTGACAAGGTCCCGGATGGTCTCATTCAACGCATTTGCCGCAACCGCACCTCGCTTGCGGAGAGGTGAGAGAATCTGCACATCCTCAATACCATGCAAAGAAACTTCCCGCAGATAGTTCTTGATGACCAACTGCGCAGCCTCTTCCGAGTTCTGGACTTCCAAAAACTGAAAGTCATCCCCAAACTGAAGATGGGTGTCGTTGTGGTTGATCGCATAGGCGTTGGTGATGATACGGCTATTAGATGCCTGACGGAAAACAGTCTCTAAGACTGCCGTAGGAACCTTTTCACTTCGAATCATCTCTCGCAGCACATTACCCGCGCCAACAGATGGGAGCTGGTCAGCGTCACCGACAATAATCAGCTGAGCGCCTGACTTGATGCGGTCAAGAAGGATATACGCAAGGCGCATGTCCACCATGGAAAACTCATCAACAACTACCAAGTCTGCTGATAGTAACTCTTTGTCGTTCAGCGGGCTGTCCTCATCCGTCACAAGGCCAAGCGCCGAGTGAAGTGTAGACGCGTACATACCCGTTTGTTCTGCCATGCGCCGACTGGCACGGCCAGTAGGCGCAGCCAGCAGGACTTCATTCGCGGGGAACGCAGCTTTGTAGATATCCAGTATGAATCGTAGCGTTGTGGTCTTTCCGCTGCCGGGTCCTCCGGTCATGATGGAGATCGGATGCGAGAGGCACAGCTTCACAGCATTGCGTTGCGAAGGAGCCAGCCTTTGATGCAAGGTTCTCTCCGCATTGTCGATTTTGCTGTCCAAATCGTCGATCTTCGTAAAACCCTCTTGGAGTATCATGGACACAATGCGCTTAGCCGATTTAACTTCGCACATGCGCTCGTAACTCAGGTATACACGGCTTCCCTCAACATAGATGCGGGATTCCACACGCTCATTTGTGATCGCCTGGCGGATTTCCTCTTCGGAAACCACTTCATCATCGCAGCCCATATTGAGAAGCTCATAGCACTGGCCAACCGTCTCGTCAACGGATAGGAAAAGATGCCCAGATATGCGTGCCTCATCCAGCACATAGTTGATCGCGCCGGAGTATCGCAAAGGGTGCTTCAAGCTGACTTTTGTTTTGCGAGCAATGGAATCGACTGTCATGAAGCCAAAGCCTTTGATCTTACAGAGCTGGAAGGGATCCGTCTTCACGATTCTCAGACTGCTATCTCCGAACTCTTCCCGGATCATCGCAACCTTTTTCATCGAAACACCAAAGGGTGCCAAGTAGATCATGAGATCGCTCAAGGCTTTCGTTTCCCCGTAGGATTTGATGATGGCCTTGAGTTTTTTCTGGGCAATCCCCTTGACGCTAAGCAGCTTATCCGGCTCTTTCTCCAGAACATCCATCGTCTTATCGCCAAAGCGAGCGACAATGGCCTTTGCGGTCTCAGGGCCAATCCCTTTGATGATGCCGCTGCTCAGGTAGGCAAGAATACCGGCTTGATCTCTCGGCACGACTTCCTTACACATTGAAACCGACAGCTGTAAACCGTGTTTGGAATTCTCCCACGCTCCATCCAGTTCCACTTCCACGGCATCTGTAGCAATCAGATGATAGCCGATTGCTGTGAAATGGATCTTGTCGTCATGGTAGTAAGATCGATTACGGGCTTCCTTTGGAACAGACTCATCAGAAGTACTGTAAGCAAAAATGCAGAAGCCCTTATCTGACTTAAAGATGGTTCTTTCATACCGACATAGCATTTGATCACTCCTTATGCGATGGCCGATTTGACCACCTTGAAGATTCTTGATTCCGTCTGATCCACAAACTCATCATAGATATCAGGATACTGAGCTCGCAGAGCGGATAAACGATCCTTAGATATTCCTTCCCGATAGAGAGGATTGTAGGACACTTTGAAAGACTCACCGCCCTGCTCACAGGTGCCTTTACATGCGGTACCCAGCTCTTCAACAATGGGGGCATAAAGGGATTTGATGCGAGTCTCAAGTGCTTTTACCTGAGCATCTAAGACTCTCTTTTCCTCTTTGAGTGTCAGGATCTCTTTGAGGTTCACCACAAACTTCCGGTCAAGATCCACGGTCGGTTCAGACTTGTCAGCGGGGCCAAAATAGCGACGCAGGGACTCCAGAACTGCATCAGGCTTTTCGACCAGAGGCGGTTCCACACGGGCCATAACGTGATCGTTCCAGAATGCCGACAACTCCATGATTGTGTTTTCTTCTTCCTCAAGGTCACGTTCAATTTTTTGCCATACAAAGTCATTCTCATTATTTGAGAACAGACAGGCAATGAATGCAACATCAATGTTCATCACCGACATGTAGTGGCGAACCTGCAGTTCATAGTGGCGAGGGACTGCGCCGTTTGCCCACTTGAATTGCATATCATAATGCGCCGTTTTGCACTCAAGGATGGCCTTGCGTCCATCCGGCAGGGTTACAAAGCGATCCACATCGGCGATCAGGAATGGGAAAAAGGGGTGTTGGTACATCCAGTGGTCTTCATACACAGATAGTTCGGTCTTCTTCGCGAAGATTTGAGCTACCACATCTTCGAGCAAATGCCCAATCTGGAATGTGATGCTTTTGTCCGGTCCATCATCTGACATGACGACCCCAATTTTGTCATAATAAAGATCCCGTGCCGTGCGATATGGAGAGGAATTAAGGGCGACAGCTACATCGCTGCCGCCAATTCCTTTTCGCCTCCAACTGAGCCATTGGTCCTCCGTCAGAGTTGTGATGTCCACCAATCTGTTTGGCGTGTAGTTCAGGTTCAGCCCCATAGCCTACACCTCCTTGCAGCGATCAAACCCACAATTGCCGCATTCTGGGCACTCCTGATCATCAGGATCCTCGAACGAAGCAAAGCTCGTTATCTCTCCGCAATGCCGGCACTTATAAGCAAGTAGATCTTTTTCAGTGTGCTCAACCACCCCCGTGTCATCGCAGGTAATGTGTTCCTCAAAACATATTCCCGGCTCTGAGGTCTGGATCGTGACGGATACCCCGTCTTCTGCACAGGCCTCTGAGAGAGTCAGACACTCACTAGGAGAATTCTGCGGATATCCACCGATCAAGCAGCTGTATGCTGACCATGCGAACTCTGCGACAAACAAGTAACTTGCTTTGGCATCGACGGCTGGCTCGGAGAATTCATTCATTGCCTCATCAATGAATGCCTGCCTTTTTGACGGGATGAAGCTCCGTGCGAAGAAACGCTTGCCTGGAATGGTTGAGGGATCGTCCTCGCTGACAAACCGTTCAATGAACGACTTAATGCCATCCCGTGTACCGGTGACATTTACATACCCAAGCGCCCAATTAGGCATAATCTATCCTCCTTACTCTTCAAAATCAGTATTGTAGTGCTCGACGATCTCAGTTGGCTCGTCAGACGCACAGTTGCCGTAGACAACAGTCTGAAGTGTTTCCTTGTCTGGATCGTATTCTACGCAAGCCAGGATCGCTGTAGCGCCATCCTTGCGTACATAGTCGATGAAAACGCCTGGATAGTCTGCTGCACAATCAGTCTTATCGTGCTTAGCGTAAATCGCGAGTTGTCCTACTGGCGTATCAACAATAAAATGCCGAGTCTTTTCCATATTCAATCCGCTCCTTGTTTTCGGTGATATCTTTTATGACTGAATCCATAGCGGAGAGTACTACCTCAACTCCCTCGAAGATGTGGTCACTATCTAATGCCCACATCATGTCATGGAATTCGCCCTCTGGCGTATAGACAAAGCACTCCCACCAGTTGTTGTGTTCCATATCGAGTCGATACCGTTTATGCGTATCGCCAATGGCAGCATATAAGGCATGGTCCGTCTTCAGATATGGCAAAATATCAACGCCAAAGCGTCCAGAGTTACTCTTATCTTTGACATAGAGTAATTCTGTGCCATCACTCTTATCGTAAAGTGTGGCGTAGATATCTCCGCAGGCGTGAATGGCAAAAACACACCCGCGCACCTTGATAGATACCACCAGGCCGCCGTACCAGAGGGAAGAATACTGCTTGCGGCAAATCGGCTGATGGAATTCAACTTTGATAGGTTGATGTATCTTTCCAATCTGCTTTCTGATCTGCCAGCAAAGGTGTAGACGTTGTAAGGTGCTGATGCCTTCGAAGGTTATATTCTTCATGTGAGATCACCACCTCTTACCACTTAAAGTCACCGGGATGATCATACTCATGCCAATTCACATTCAAGGCACGAGATACAATCTCCTCCAACTGAGCAATCCTCAGCCCAGAGGCACCGTCACACTGCGCAGAGAAGATCACATCGCTCATCTGCATGAAGAGTTCATAGGCCGTGCAAGGACTGTCTCCATGAATTGCTACAAAATAGTCCATAGCTTCATAGGAGGCTTTCTTGGGGGCTTTGATTCTTTTCAGGACACGCATGAGTGTTGTGACAGGATAGCGGATCTCGATGTTCATAAGCTGCACTTGCTTGTCCAGTGCCTTTTCAAACTGCGCATAGACCAATCCGAGCTGTTCCTCAAAATACTGCATATCCACGCCATTCTTGTGTTCGGTGCGAATGGAGTACCCCAATGGAACAATACGGCTCTCGGCACCAACCAGAAAAATCGGATAGAGATTTGCGCCGCTCATACCCACATCGGAGGTGGAAAAGCGCAGCGCAGGAACCATTTTCTCGGTTTGCAAGCCTTTGGCAGCAATCTCCCTATGATATGTATCGAGAAGATTGTCTGCCTGCCCATCCAGACGCCAGATTGCTGTCGCAATGGAGTGATCGAAGTGGGCTGTCATGAACCGATTGCCGGGATACTCACGGTTGAGGAAGTCGCTCGTCGCCTTAAATAGAGGCAGCATCTCCATAACGGTGTAGTCTTTCGGATCGCCACCATGTACTGCCGATACCTTCTCATCTGCGATTTTGATCAGGCTGTCGCCAGAGGCAACGCCCATGCAGTAGTTGAGAATCTCAGCGAATACGCTTTTGGAGACTTTGTTGAGGGCATGACCGGAGATGCGGGCACGCTCGAGAACTGTCTTGAGAGCACAGGAACGGACCGGGTAGTCCTTACCATCCACCTTCAACAGGAGGCTGGTATTCTCCATCGTGTCCTCCAGAACATCTGCATCGCCGTTGTGGTCGTAGATCTGCATATACAGATTTCCAAGCGTGGATCCCCGTTCCACCGGCTCAAATCGGAGTTCCTTGGACGGGGCTGTCATCCACTTGCTACGGGCCTGCCGAGCGCTGAGGAACTGAAAGAAGTCCCCCGACTCGCTGAAGCTACGACTGAAGTTGTCCGCGAATACTTTGCTTTCCATCATTTGCTTGTTCCACCTTTCAAATAAATATTTCTCAAACCCGCAATGCGGAATTTGGACAAAAAAAGAGCGCTCTGATCTGAAAACTCAAATCAAAGCGCAAAGAGAGCGGCGAGACAAATTGTCCGCCCAGAAATGCCAGAATGTGTTGGCTCACAGCTTATGAAGCTCCATAACGGAGATGAAATCTAATAAGTACAGAGTCAGAATACCATTGGAGCTTTACTCGTGCCAGAATACCTAATTCTGCTTTCTTGGCAAAAATCAACGCACACGTATTGCATCCACCCTCCTCAAACGCAAACCTCATTGCTATTCTTACCATATAATGCCAACGAGCTTTGCACATTATTCTGAAAACGCAATCACAATGAGCTTTTGCTTGCACCATAAACTTGGGTATGTTATTATAAAAGTACAATCGCAAGCATGATGTTAGGAGCTGATCATTTTGCCAAGAGGAAAACTGTTAAACGGTCTGGTGACGCAGCAGAAGGTATTGCGGGCAGCGGTGGCGCTGTTCCTGGAAAAGGGCTACACCAGAACCACCACCGGCGAGATCGCAAAGGCGGCGGGCATCGGACAGAGTTCGTTCTTCCATGTTTTTCCCAGCAAGGAAGCGCTGCTGCTGGAGCTGGTGCAGCGGATGTTCGGCGGGCAGTTTGATCTTGCCGAGCAGCACAGCGGGGAGGAAGACCCCGTGTTCCTCTACGCGGTGGAGACGGCGCTCCAGTTGCACATCGCCGAGCTGACCGAGCCGCTGCGGGAGCTGTATGTGATGGCATACTCCCTGCCCTCCATCGCGGCATATCTTTACAAAAGCACAACGAAACGGCTGCAAGTTATTTTCGGACCCTATCTGCCGGAGGCGCAGCCCAAGGACTTCTACGAAATGGAGATCGCGTCGGGCAGTATCATGCGGGGCTTCATGTCGGTTCCCTGTGATGTGTATTTCACGATGGAGGCCAAGGTTTCCCGCTTTTTGGACTGTTCATTGAAACTCTATGACGTACCGAAGGAGAAGCGCGCGGCGATCACGGCGGCAGTCTTGCAGATGGACCTTCACACAATGGCTTCGGGCATCATCCAGAAGACCGTCCAGCAGGCGGAAAAGGGCTTTGAAGCCCTGACGGAAAAATAAATTTTTGGCAAGGGGATATCCCCTTGGTTCCTCCAAAGGAGGAACCAAACGACTTTCATCATGGAGGGATCACGATGAAGAAACGAGTATTCAGCATTCTGATGGCGCTGACGCTGTGCTTTGCCTTAAGCGTGAGCGCGAGCGCGAGCGCCATGCAAATTTTTGTCAAGCTGCCGAGCGAGAGAACCCTCACGCTGGAGGTGGAACCCGGCGACAGAATTGACAATGTGAAGCAGAAAATTCATGATAAGGAAGGCATCCCGCCTCATCAGCAGAAGCTCACCTTTAAAGGTCAGGAGTTGGAGGATAACTGCACGCTGGCGGATTACAACATCACAAAGGAATCCACGCTTTTTCTGAACCTGGCGGCAGAGGTCCAGGTCTCCACAGAGGATCAGCTCCTTTCCGCTGTGAAAAACAACGCGGTGCAGGTGGTCAAGCTGGCAGAGAACATTACCATTGGAGCAAGCGAACCGCTGAACATCGCCCGCACCGTCACCCTGGATCTGAACGGCTTTACGCTGACGATCCCGAATCCGAAAAGCGCTAATGTCCAGTATTATTATAACAACGCGGGAAATACGACTACTGAGCCTAATCCCATCGGTATTCTCGTTTACAGTGGTTACAATCAGGGAGCCACGTCGTGCACGCTGACGCTGAAAGACAGCAGGGGCGGCGGCGAACTGGACGTACAGGGTGCGAACGCGACCGGCATTTACGTTGGGCGCAACTGCACGCTGAACATCGAGGGCGGCACGATCACCAATTCGGCAAGCGAACGCGTGAGCAGCATCGGCGTTCATGCGGTGCTCGGCACGGTCAAGATGACCGGCGGCAGCATCAAAAACCAGGCCTACGGCGCTTTGCTGTCCGGCGGCACGTTCAGAATGTCCGGCGATGCAGAGATCGCCGACTGCGGCTATCTGGACGAAGACGACAAACCACAGGGCGGCGGCGGCGTGTACGCGTACACGGGATTTAAGGAACCCTCCGATAAAACAGGCACAAGTAACACCAATGAGCATTCCAGCAACCTCACCATGTCCGGCGGCATCATCAGGAACTGCGTGAGCGCAAGTGCCGGCGGCGGCGTATGTCTCGATGGCGGCACGTTCACCATGTCCGGTGGCACGATCACGGGCTGCAAGTCCGGTGAAAAAAGAGCCGGCTCCAGCAATTTCTGCGGCGGCGGTGTGTATGTGGGCGGCGCGTTCAACATGTCCGGCAGCGCCCGCATCACGAACTGTGAAGCCACCTTCAACAGCGGCGGCGGTGTACTTGTGGGCGGCACGTTCACCATGACCGGCGGCACGATCGAAAACTGCAAGGCTGACGCATCGGGCGGCGGCGTGGCCACGTACAAGGACGACAGCGGGCTGACGACATTCACCATGACCGGCGGTACCATCAAAAAATGTAAGGCACTCAAAGCCAATGGCGGCGGTGTGTTTGTCTTTTACAGCAACTTTGAACTGTCCGGCAACGCCAGCATCACGGACTGCACGGCTATGGAATACGGCGACTGCATCCTCATCGACCGCAGCAATGCCACGTTCACCGTCAATGATAGCAATATCACGATCAACGGGCAGATCATGCAGTACTTCGGCAGTGCTCTTATCAACGGCCTTGGAACCGCGAAATTCCCCTATCAGATCGGCGATAAGGCCGAGCTGGTGCTGTTCGGCAGCATCGTCAACGGTACTGCGGGTAACTACATTCCCGCCCAGCGCGGCGCGTGCGCCGAGCTGACAGCGGATGTCGATCTGGAAAATGATGCGTGGACGCCGATCGGCCAAAACACCGGTGACGACCCTAAAGATACTCTTGCCTATTCTGGCACGTTTAACGGTAATGGACATACGATCAGCGGGCTGAATGTAACTGGCGAATTTGCTTATTCCGGTCTGTTCGGCTATACGGAAGGTGCAGCCATCCGGGATCTGACCGTGGCCGGTAAAGTAACCAGCACCTCCACCGATAGTTCCACTGCTGTCGGCGGCATCATTGGCCGTGCCAAAGGCAGCACGATTGAAAACTGCGGCAATCTATGCGCAGTAACGGCTCCAGCGGGGCATACCGGCGGTATCGTCGGCTATGCTGCCTATATGGATGACTCCAGCGGCTGGATCACCGGCTGCTATAACGCCGGTAAGATCAGCGGCGGCGATTATGCGGGCGGCATCGTCGGAACCCACTATGATGATATGTTCATCTATGATTGCTACAACGTTGGGGCCATCAGTGGTAATAGCGCAATCGGCGGTATCGCAGGAAGTGGTAGCTTCGTTATGCTCTTTAACTGCTACAATGCAGGAATCGTAGTATGTCCCGGTGGAACCGCAACACCGGGTGGACTCTTTGGCAACGGGAGTGGTCAGGTTCGGAACAGCTATTATCTGAAAGGCACAACGGCAGATAGCCATATCGGTGCTATCGAAAAGTCTGCCGAGGAATTCGCCGACGGCACGGTTCTGAAAGCACTTAAGGACGGCAATCATAAGAGCGAAGACCCGTGGGCCGATGAATGCCAGTATGTGGACGCGGCAGGTTTGACCCTGCCGGTGTTCAAGAATCAGAATACCCACAAGCATCAGGATCCGCTCGAGCACGTCCCGGCCAAAGCGCCCACCACGAGCGCCGACGGCAACATCGAATACTGGTACTGTCCGGCGTGCGGCAGGTATTTCGCCGACGCAAACGGCGACCATGAGATCACCCAAGCCGAAACGGTGATCCCCAAGCGGCATTTTTCCGGCAGCAGCTCGTCCAGTTATCCTATCACCGTCCCTGACAAGACCGAAAACGGGTCCGTGGCAGTTAGTCCGAAGACTGCTTCCAAGGGCAGCACCGTGACCATCACGGTAACGCCTGACAGCGGCTATGTGCTGGAAACCATTTCCGTTACTGACAAGAACGGCAACGATCTGAAACTCACCGACAAGGGCAATGGGAAATACACCTTCACCATGCCCGGCAGCAAGGTCGAGGTCAAGGTGACTTTCATGGAGGACAACAGCGTTCTCAACTTCTTCTACGACGTGCCGAACGACGCCTATTACTACGAGGCCGTCAAGTGGGCGGCGGAGAACGGTATTACCGGCGGCGTCGGCAATAGCCTCTTTGCACCGAACCAGCCTTGCACCCGCGCTCAGATCGTGACATTCCTCTGGCGTGTGGCGGGTTCCCCCGTGGTGAATTACCTCATGCCGTTCACGGACGTGGACGAGGGCGCGTATTATGCCGAGGCGGTCCGCTGGGCGGCGAGCACTGGCATCGTCACCGGCCTGACGGAAACGACCTTCGGCACGAATGACGGCTGCACCCGTGCGCAGGCCGCGGCCATGATCTACCGCTACGTTCAGGAGCAGGGCAAGGGCTTCACGGGCGCGTGGATGTTCCTCCTGCCGTTCACCGATGTGCCTGAATGGGCGTATGAATCGGTAGCGTGGTGCTACATGAACGGCGTAACTACGGGCGTGAGCGAGACAGCCTTTGCGCCGGGCAATGACTGCACCCGTGCACAGATCGTCACTTTCCTGTGGAGAGCGTTCAGCAAGTAAATAGGCGAGTTGGTAGTGCCATGCCACTACAAGAAGGAGGAGACGCATCTGATGCGTCTCCTCCTTTTCATGTTTGTCACACATAATTGGGGTTACAGCTTGAATGATTTTATATCAATCATAATTGGAAAGCTCAATTCCTCTGTCATTCGTCGAACACATTCTTCCGTTTCTGCACCCACCTCACTAATTACCATATGCGTATGATCCGTATTCCAGCCACATAGGAGAAAGCTACCCTGCTCCGTCAACTCGACTGTACGCCATACGGGGCAACTGCCATCGAACTTGACGGAGCAGCCGATCATCTTACAGTGCAATGGCATTGTAGGTTCCGGAAGCCTCATAACCACGCAGACTCGGTCAGCAGAATGGAAATCCGTTACAGTAAAGTCGGCAGAAGAATATTCAACGAAGTCTCTTGTGCCTTTCGCATCCGGCTCGATATAGTTATACGCTGTTGCCAAAAGCTCGCCTCTCTTTTCTATCGCATACTGGGTGAAGCGTTTTGGCTGAGCATAAAAGGTGTATGGCAAATGCTCGTGCTCGTTATAGTACCTCTGTAATGCAGCGCTATACATTTTTCCCTCCTCACAAGTTTCTCCAATGTCATGGGCTCTAAAGTAGATCCCTCAATGGCACCTTTCGTTCCACAAACCAACGACCTATCGTATTACCCGTTAGATTGGCGGATCGTTCAAAATAGAGATATGTTCTTGCACCATTGACTTGGATGGTGTAACGATCGCCTTGCCCGCCGGCTTTTGCAGCATAGGCTGGGCGAATATCGATCACGCGGTCTATTTCATATTTCTGGCCATCCTCCCAGATGATTTCCCTAGGCAGCATTGTCCCATCCGAACGATGCTCTACAAAAACGCTCACATAGACCTTATAAGCCTCACCTGGCAGCATACTTAACTCAACGGCTGCTCCAGATCTCGCTTGAGGAAATCCCCATGCGCGATATACGGAGCTATGATTCTTACACCTTGGCATTGTAGAATCCGGAGCTTGAAGTCCAGTAACTCAGGTGGCACATACAAACACTTCGCTGTCTGATAAAAGTCCATTTGCATCTCCAGCGCTTCTAAGACGGTGTCATCGCTGAGCATGAACTCCGCAGCAAACACATTTGCCTCATACTCCATTCGATTTGTATCCTCAAACATCGCAAACTCATGGAAGGTGTTAATGGCAGAATCGCTGTGGAGGACTGCATGCCCCAGCTCGTGCGCAATGATGATCCGTTGAATGCTGTCGGGCAAATCACTGTTGATTACAATCAGTTTGCACCGAGAAGAAACCAGGAAAAAACCCTTGCAGGAACGGGGACTCTTTCCCATTGGACGTTCCATCACCTGGATATCCAAATACTCGCAGATCTCATACGGGTCATCTGTCTGATATTTCATTTTCAATCGACTTACTTCCTGCCTAATCGTCATCGTCAGCAATCCACTCGCCTCACTTCAGAAAGTAGTTTTCTATTATACAGCCTGACAGTACCACAAGGGTTGTCCAAAAATCCGTACACTCAGAATATTCCTGCTTACTTTTTGTAGTCTTTACGGGTGAACTTCTCGCTGGCTCGCTGCTTATTAGCAAAATACGCCTCAGTGACTGCTTGGAAGAAAAGCTCCTTATCCTGCTCAGGGACATCTCCACCAGCAAAGAGAGCACGCGTTTGTGTCAGCAGCTGCTCTACATCAGTTGCCCCTTTACGGCCATAGGCTGCTCTTGCGCTCTCGATGTATGGTGCCTCTTCAAGTCCATAGTTGGGATCTACGATCTCATCGTTGCTTAGATATGCCGTGGAAACACCCAGCACCTCTGCCAACCTCTGAAGATTTACACCGCGAGGCATTACACCTTGTTTTTCGTATTTGGTAATCGTGCGCAGCGTGACACCAATCTTATCGGCCAGCTCTGTTTGCGTAAGGCCCAGATGCGTGCGGCTCTCTCGAATCTTTTCACCAGTCGTCTTCATAACCGTCTCCTCTCGCAGGTTTGGAAAGTTTTTGAAAGTTCTATTGACAAACCATTTTCTGACCTGCTATTTTGTTATTAGAATTTATTGGAACTTAATAGAACTCAGTTGGAACTTTAGGCTCATTATATTCTGCGAATTGGAACTTGTCAATAGGAACTTTTAGGAACTTGATGGAACCATTTCTTGAAGGTTATGGACAGGAGGTATGCCGAATATGGAAGGCCGAGTTGTATTGCATAGTGACCTCAACAACTGCTATGCGAGTATTGAATGTATGCTGCATCCGGAATTGCGTGGAAAGTACATTGCGGTTTGCGGCAGCACAGAGGATCGACATGGGATCGTTCTTGCGAAGAACCAATTGGCAAAGCAATGTGGGGTGAAGACAGGTGAAGTGATTTGGGAGGCAAAGCAAAAATGTCCGCAACTGACGATTGTAGAACCGCATATGGAACAATATCTGAAATTCTCCAAAATTGTCCGCTCTATCTATTTGCGATACTCTCCGGAAGTCGAGTCATTTGGCATTGATGAGAGCTGGATTGAACTGACTGGGTCTCCGCTTCTCCAGCAGAAAACTCCGCTTGAAATCGCCAACGAGATTCGGACTACTGTGAAAGAAGAAGTCGGACTCACCGTTTCCATTGGCGTCAGCTTCAATAAGATTTTTGCGAAACTTGGCTCAGACATGAAGAAGCCAGATGCCGTAACTGTCATAACGTGGGAATCCTTCAAAGATCAAATCTGGCCGCTCCCCGTTTCAGACCTGCTCTATGTGGGGCGAGCAACGACGGAAAAGCTTCGGCTCTACGGGATCCGCACCATCGGAGATCTGGCTCAAGCGGATCGGGCAATGCTAATTCGCCGGCTTGGCGTCAATGGTGAAAAGCTGTGGGTGTTTGCCAATGGACTGGATCAATCGCGCGTTATGCCATGCGACTACGAAATCCCCATCAAAAGCGTTGGTCACGGCATTACCTGCACGGATGACTTGCTCTCGAAAGATGAAGTGCGCCATGTTTTCATGGAGCTTTCTCAGGAAGTTGGGCTGAAGCTCCGGAAGAATAAGCTGGCTGCCACACGGGTCCGCATCAGCGTCCGCGACAACACCCTCTCGCAACGGGAATACCAAGGAAAACTGACATTTCCAACGCAGAGCTACACGGAAATTGCAGCGGCAGGCTTTGAGCTGTTCTGCAAGAAGCATACCTGGAACAACAATATCCGGTCTCTGACCATCAGCGCAATCGACCTTATCCCGTCTGACACGCCGATCCAGCTCAATCTCTGGTCAGACTTTACCAAGCACAACAAGCGCCTCATCCTGGAGCGCACCATGGAAGACATCCGTCGCCGCTATGGCCTCCATGCCATCAATTTCGCCGCACTCACCACGGGGCTGAAGATGCCTGCCCATCGGGAGGTTGAATACAAGATGCCCTCTGTTATGTACCACTAAGGAGGGACTGATTTTGATAACCAAAGTTGAGGAATTCCGGGACAAGCATACGGTCTCGGGCAACAACAAGGGCGATATCCTTATCACGGGCTTCGCCAACGTGGAAAATAAGAAGTGCTTCTGCATTATGGCAGACGGCCATCGCTACCATGAGTATGGCATCTCCACCGGCAGTCTCCTTCTCTGCCAGCGTGGCGCCGCCATTAATGATGGAGAGCTCATCATCGTGAAAGAAGACGGAGCTTTTGCAATTTATCTTTATCTGAAAGACCGCAAAATCAAGGAGGATGGCGATAAGCGCATTCTCCATAGCAAGTCCAAGGCCTACGCCAAAGTGATTGGCTCGTTCAACTTCTTTGAGTAATCAGGTCTGGCAGAAAGGACGGATCATGAGCAAATTCCAAAACTACCTGAAAACATTTGACATTACCAGCACGCTGACCGAGGAAGATATTGAAAAGACGATGGCATTGCTCCAAATCTATGGGCCCACCGTTAGACGGACAGCCGCAAGAATCGACGAATTTGAGGAAGAGTGCTATGAGAGCCGGCGGCAATCCATCTCAGACTTCATCAATTTAGCCATCGACTATGATCGCGACACCGACCGCAAACGCATTTCGGACCGTTTGGCGGAGATGGGACACTGCATGGAGCTGCTTTCCGTTATGGAAGAGGCCTTGGTATTGGTGAAGGGCACCCCGCCAAACGGCGGTACCTACTATAGCATCCTGCAGGCCCGCTACTTTGATGTCTACTGCACTTCAAATGAGGAAGCATATCTCAACCTCGGAATCTCCTCATCTACATACTATCGGCACATCAAGCCCGCTATCCGTGCCTATGCAGCAAACCTCTGGTGTGTCGTAATCCCCGATCTGATCATCAGGGAGCACCTGCAGCAAAGCGGTAGCGTCACCGCTCAGGTGGAAGTCTCGTGAGAGACAAATGAGAGACAATGTGGCAGTCAGATGAGAGAAAACATGATAGAAAATCGGGAGGAAATTGAGAGCCAAACGAAATTGTAGTGTAGAGACTCAGCAGGTATAATGGATTATGCTGGAGCACCTATAGCCTCTCGGGTCTATGATCCGAGGGGCTTTTTTCATACCCTTGTGCGCCAGCCAATACCGGAACAAAGAGCCGACCATTCTCGAAAATGAGAGTGGCCGGCTTTTTTGTTGCCTTGACTGGGAGCATGATCCATGTCCGGCGCTGGCAATCGGGCTCGTGGCCCGCCTTCAAGTCGTTCGTCCGCATCCGCAAACGAAACGACTTGGAGGTAAAAATGAAAACTATCAGAATCAAAGACTACTATGGCATTTATCAGGAAATTCCTGTCAGCGATGAGCTGTATGAAGAATGGCGCGCTCTTCAGAATGAAACGCAGCGCGTCCATCGCAAAGAAGTATATCACCGTGATTGGACACCAATCGAGGACCTTTTCGAAATGCCGAAGTCTTATGAGCAGAACCCGATGGAAGATACGTTGCTGTGGGATGAGCAGGTCGCTGCGCTGTATGCAGCGATCGCGCAACTCACCCCGATCCAGCAGCGCAGGATCCACATGCTGATGGAGAATATGACGATCCGTGAGATTGCCCGTCAGGAAGGGTGCCATATGAACGCAGCGCTGAAATCTGTCAACGGTGCGCTCAAAAAGCTCCACGATCTTCTGAAAGACTGGGCATAAATGCCTAAATGGAAAACATTTAGTGTAGTTGTTGTTCTATGAGAACACTATGCGTAATTTCTTTTAGATGCTTCGAGTGCACATTACACGCACTTTGTTAAACGAAATGAGGAGGTTCCAATCCATGATTATCTCTGTCGATCACGGCAATAAATCGATCAAGACCCCGAACACGCTTTTTACCTCCGGCCTGATTTCGTCTGAGGGGCTGCAAGGCTTCAAAACGGACTATATCTGCTGGAACGGGCGCTACTATACGCTGACAGAACAGCGCATTTCTTATCTGCGCGACAAAACCGAAGACGAGCGGTTCTATGTCCTGACGCTCTTCGCTATCGCTAAGGAACTGGAGCGGCGCAAGGCAGCTGAAACGCTGGATCCGATTGACATCACACTACTGATTGGATTGCCCCCGGCGCACTATGAACAGCTCCACAGTCGCTTTGAGCAGTACTTTCTGCGGCGCCGTGAGGCCATTGACTTCGAGTACAATGGAAAATACTACTCGATCCGCATTAGCAAAGTCCTCAGCTATCCTCAGGCATTTGCGGCTGCTGTAACACAGTACAGTACGCTCAAGACCTATTCTGTTGCCTACATCATCGACATTGGCGGCTTTACCATTGACGTTCTCAAGCTGCGTAACGGACGTCCTGACCTGGCGGTGGTCGAAAGTTTTGAAAAGGGGGTCATCACCCTCTACAACAGCATTACAAGCAAATGCAATGCGCTCTATGCCCGGATCTTGGAGGACTGCGATATTGATGAGGTCATTCGCAATCAGCCTACTGTCCTTCCTGGTGAAGTGCAACAGCTGATTCGCAGCATGACTGGAGAGTTCCTTTCGGAGTTCTATAACTTCCTGCGTGAGCGTGGAATCGATGTAACGACCAGCAAATGCGTGTTTGCTGGTGGTGGCTCTCTTCTCCTGAGAGGAATGATTGAGAGGGGAAATAAAGTAGCATTCCCCATTTTCATCGAAGATATTCATGCCAATGCACACGGCTATGAACTCCTCTATCAGAGTGAGGTAGCGTCGAATGGGCAGTAATAGTAAGTCTCGTGTTGTGCTCCAGTTCAATGAAATGGACTTTCGGCACCGGCGCGCACTCGATATTTTACGGCAACGACCACGCAGCATGTCCGAATTGGTCGTCAATGCGATCCTGCACTACACAAGCTGCCCAGAAGCGGCCAACGAGTTTGGCCGCGACTGGGTGGTGAGCATCGTCAAGGATGTCGTTCGCGATATGGTCACAAATGGAGAACTCCAAGCTGTATCACAACCCACGTCCCCAAGGTCGGAGAGTCCAACGCTGGCGGCTGATGATCTTGCGGATCTCGGTGGTGTCATGGGTATGTTCCGGTCTAAGGAGTAATGCCATGAGCAATAAGAAATTTGGATATGCTCGTGTATCCACAGCTGAGCAAAATGAGGATCGTCAGGTCCTTGAATTGCTCGAGTACGGCATTGAAGAGCGTGATATCTATGTGGACAAGCAGAGCGGCCGTAGTTTTGAGCGAACAAACTACATGTCGCTACGAAATAGCATTTTGCGTAATGGTGATATCTTGGTCGTTAAAAGCATTGATCGTTTTGGCCGTAATTACTCTGGAATTCGCACCGAGTGGGAATATCTTACCAAAACGCTTGGTGTGGACATCGTTGTCCTGGACACGCCCATTTTGGATACGACCCGATACAAAGATCTGCTCGGTAGTGTAATCACGGATATTGTCCTCGCCGTACTATCTTTCGGCGCTCAGCTGGAAGTTGATACCAAGTCGAAGGCACAGGCGGAAGGTATTGCCGCCGCGCATCTAAAGGGTGTCAAATTTGGGCGGCCAAAGTGTTCTGTAAAGGATTGGGATATCTATTACCCCAAGTGGAAGCAAGGAGAAATCACGGCTGTCGAGTGCTATAGGCAGTTGGGCGTCAGCGCATCGACATTTTATCGGTTGGTGCATAAGTTTGAGTCGGAGGAAAAAGCACGATGAAACGCTGCATTATATACGCAAGAATTGGAGGGCCAGCTTCGGAGGTAAATAACAGCCTCATGCAAGCACAGCTGGCCGGACTCCGCACAACCGCAAAAGGCCTCGGCTTGGAGGTCGTAGCAGAGCTCCCTGTTTTTGAGTATGGCACTGATGGGAACCGGCAAAGCATCAAGACGCTGGCTCGGGATAGGCGGCATGGCCTTTACGAATGTGTGCTGGTAAAGAATTTGTTACGTTTGGCCCGTGGAGAGGCCATTCTCGAAGTTGGCCGCAAATTCGCAAGTGCCGGGCTTTCGGTCTACACACCTTCCGGTCGTGCTGAACTGATTCCGCCTGTTTATGCCTTCTACTCTAGATATCGCACAGAAGGAGGTCCTGCATTTGGCTCGCGAAACAAAAAATGAGGATCGAAAGCAAAGAATTCGTGACGCTTTCCAAGAGGGGCAAGCAGTAGAACGGATGCCAGCTCGCGAGGACATGCAGCCTCAGAACTCCGAAGATGTTGAGCTGAGGGTAGCTCCATATTGCCGTGTCAGTACCATGTCTGAAATGCAAGCGGAGAGTTTTGAAATTCAACAGCAATACTACTCCGAGTGTATTGCAAAGCATCCAAACTGGGTGCTGGTTCGGATCTATGCCGATGAGGGAATTTCGGCGACTTCCGTGAAAAACCGCAAGGAATTCAATCAGATGATTGAAGATTGCCAAGCTGGAAAGATCGACATGATCATCACGAAGTCTGTCTCTCGATTTGCTCGTAATGTCGTTGACTGCATCAAATATGCCCGTATGCTAAGGTCCCTGTCTCCGCCTGTCTCTATCTACTTCGAGACGGAGAACATCAACACACTCTCTCAAAATGGCGAATTGCTTCTCACCGTTCTTGCGGCATTTGCGCAGGACGAGAGCGTCAATAAGTCCATCAGCGTAGCATGGGGCATCCGCCAGCGCTTTGCAAAGGGAATTCCGAAATTAGTCAAGCCCTATGGCTATCAGCTTGAAGACAACAAGCTGATCGTGGATGAAGATGAGGCCGGCGTAGTTATTCGGATCTTTGCATTCTACCTTGGAGGGAAAACGCCATACGAAATCGCGAAGATTTTAACTTCAGAAGGGATTCCCTCTCCAGCCGGGAAATCGCATTGGACGGTATCGTCTGTCACCTATATTCTTGGCAATGACCGCTACTGTGGCGATATCATCATGCAAAAGAGCATTTGCGTAGATCTGTTCGCTCATAAGCGTGTGCGCAACTTAGGTCAGGCTGAGCGGTTTCGAGTGAGGGACGCTCACACGCCGCTGGTTTCCAAAGAGGATTGGCGAGAGGTAAAAAACAGAGTTTCTATGCCAGATCGTGAGGCTGTAATTTTGGAAGATATTACGGGCGAAGGAGTTTTAGCCGAACTCCACCCAATTCAGTTCAAGGAGGATGTCGATATATGAACGCTTGCCTTTCTGACTTTCGTGTTGTGAACCCGACGCTGCGGACATTCAGCGCAGCAGAGGCGCGCATTGCGCAATCGTCTATTCGCTTTAATAATCTGAGTGCGGCAGAACTTGGATACCCCGAAAATGTTCGGCTCCTGATCAGTTCCGAAGGCACTACTCTGGCTATTCAGGCGTGTGATAAAGACGATCCATGCGCCGTTCCCTTTATGTCTGGAAGAACCGCAGAGGATCTGAAAGGGCAGAAAAAGTGGACAACTGTGAGTAACCGAATGCTGATGCACATCATCCGCACAAAACTCGGTTGGGATAGCGGCAAGACGCCTCGCCGCTTCTACGGTGTACCTTGGCCTGAGCAGTATGCGATCCTGTTCGATCTGACCCGTGCAGCCCCTCCGCGCACCCGTACTCCTAATCTGTCGGTTGAAGATATGCTGCGCACCTACGAGCTGGCGGCATCTGGCACCTTGATGCCTGTGGGGGACAACACATGGGCAAAAACAAACAAGTTTGCTTCTGTGCCGCCGAGTAGAGTGATTGAGGCTCAGTTTGTAAATGTGACTTAAAGCGAATGGCCTTCGGTATGTGTCGTACCGGAGGTCATTCGTTTACGTACCATTTCAGTACGGTAAATACCATAATGCTCATTTCTGATTTTCTGCCATCCCTCTATACTGTGAGAAAGTACAGAATAGGTAGGAGAAGATCAAATGAGTACGAGATTGCAAATCATGGGCAGCCGGATTCGGACTGCACGGCAGTTCCGCCGCCTAACTGGTGAACAGCTCGCTGAGAAGATTGGTATTGCTGTAGACTCACTTCGACACATAGAAAATGGAGTCAGAGCACCAAGTTTCCAGCTCATTGAGCGCATCTCGGATATTCTAGACGTTTCACTCGACTACTTAGCTGGGAAGACGGATTCTCCTCTGGAGCATAGAGTTCGCAAGGAACTTGAAAACTCTGGACTAACGAAGGAGCAAGAAGATGCCATTGTTGAGTTGGCATTAAATTCGATCCCGATCATCAAAAAACACATTTGAGCAATGCACCTGTCGATCTGGCAGGTGCAATTTTATTTTTCATTCTCCCTTAATCCGACTGTTTTCGCGCTTTCACTCATGTAATATGTACTTACTTGATACGATTGTATCAAATCTGTACGGATGGATGAAGACATGACAGTACAAAACGCATTAGAGGAAATGAAAGAACGCGCATTTGCCCCTGCTTTTCAAAAGTATTTGTTCGATACATACAAGGTACTGGCGCAAACAGATTTTTCCGAAGAGGAAAAGGACTACACAGCGGCTGAGTACTATTTCACCACCACATTGGAGCAGTCCGAGAACGAGATCCTAAGCCAGATCAAAACCAATTACGAGGCAAAACTGCGGTATGCATCCCGGTATGCTTTCAACGCCGGCCTGTATTCTGGGTTCGTCCAGCACTTTTCCAATCAAGATCTTGTTGTCGATGGATTTGAAAAGCATCTCATGCAGGCTCTCTTTGAGATGCCCGGTATGCAGCGCCATACTCTGTTTTTGCAGATGCATGACGAAAACCAGAAGCTTATCGAACAGCTCGAGATTGATGGTGATGAAGAGCGACGAAAGCATTTGACCTCGATTGAGTGTGCGTGGGAGCAACGCGTTCATTGGGCGGCCTGCCACAGCTTCTACTGCGGTTATCGTGCTGCGGTCAAAGTTCTTACTGCTGTTGATGGCGTTAATGCCTTTGACATGATTCCTCACACCTTGCTGTTGGAATATCACTTGGGATATACGAAGTCCTATGACCAAACGGAACAGCAGCATATTGATAGGTAGCGTAGTTCAACGGCAGTAGCACAATACAAAGGGATCGATTCAATAGGTTCTCAACGATTTCACACTAATAACATGAAAAAGCACACCGATCTACGGGAATGATCTATTCCATAGATTGGTGTGTCTTTCGCTTCGAGTAAAATACTGAAGGCAGCGAGGTGTCCGTTCTTTCGGACACCTCTTTTTGTATGATTACAGTAGAATTTGAAGAAAGAACTAACGGAGGTGTCGAAGATGTATGTGCTCGTTGATATGGAATGGATCTCGAATCAGCATGGTAATCATTGGCCAACACAGTTGGCCGCTGCCCGTGTAGATGCGCAATGGAATACAGTTGATACTTTTTCCGTGCTATTTCGCCCGAGAGACTTCTCCTTGCAGCAATGGGGGCATATGGCTTTTTCCGGCTGGAGCAGGGAGCAGTTCCTCGATGGAGAAAGCCTTTATGCTGGATTGGACGCTTTCCGCCTTTGGCTGCAACCAGAGGATACGATATGCTGGTGGCATCAGGAAGCAAGTGACCTGTTCAATATGTTCTCCAAGGTATCCGGTGTTCCTGATATGACTCAGCACGTCGTGTTGCTCTGTGATTACATTTACGGTTACTTAGCAGGACAAGAGGCATCTGTTGGTAGCCCTTATAAGATCTGTGCAGCGCGCAATATCGTCACACCTTCTCCAGCGCACTGCTCCGTCAACGATGTAGCAACCATGCAACTGCTTGCGCAGGACATTGGCTTTGAGCAGAAGTATTTACTTGAGCCACCGAAAAGATGGGGCAAAGACGCAATGGCACAGAAAGGTTCTTCTGCCTATAAGCTGCTCTATGATCCGCAGGCCAAGCTTCTTCATCAATCCGACTGTGAGCTACTACCTGATAATCGGCATTTCCCGGCATTCCTCACATTCAAGCTCCCAATTCGACGTAAGTACAAACCTTGTAGCTGCTGTAGGGATGAATTCTTAGATGCGCTGTGGGACCGCAATCAGGACTCTATCGCTCGCTCTGAATATAACTATGTATACTCCAAGCAGTCCAAAATCTTTCACACCAGAAAGTGCAGTCATGTTCTACTGGCCTATGATATTCAGGGATCCGTTTCCTACGACACCTGCCTTAAAAGCGGGCGACGGCCTTGTAAGCACTGCAATCCGGAGCCGATTGAGCGCAAGACGATTGCTTTTCCAGTTCTTCCAAAGAAGCCGCAATCCCCTCAGGAGCGTTCTTTGAGCAAGGACGAACAAAGTGCCATCGGACGCTTTAATCGTGCTAAACAGGAGCGTGAAGCTGCATTCAAGAAAGGCTCCCTTTCCGATGCCGAGAAAAGCAACATTATGGCACTCTCGCAGCCAGGGCTGGCATTCTGGGCAAGTAAGGGGTATCGGACATTCCACCGCAGAAACTGCCCGCAAATCACAGGGCTCAACCAGTTGGTCGGCTTTCCTCGTTATCAGGACGCTGTCCGTGCCGGCTACTGCCCATGCCGGCATTGTAAGCCAAGTCCGAAGCAAGATGTCGTCTATTCGATCCCTATCACCAACAAAAAGCGTGCGGGAGAAAGTGTCGAAACATTAGTGCAACTCTGTACGGAACATTGTCTGCCGTTTCACCACGACAATCGATATTTCGAGATGCAGACGATGGTTGGCAAGTGGAAAATTGATATGGACATGCGGCCAGTCCGATTGGAACACATAAACCTCGTTTCTCAGCAAGAGAACACAAAGAAATATCATGTACAGCCTCGTCTGTTTCTCTCCCTGAAAGATACATTCGATTACATTATGCGACATGATAATGCCCTCATGAAACGGATTGAAGGGACAAGCCAAGAAGTACAACTTCAAATGGGATAATTGTTGTTTTCCACTCCTTCTATCCGTAAATACCGTTGGGGAGTGTATCCCCAGAAGCTAATAAAGGAGTGAAAAATGATGACGCGAGAAGAAGCGGAGAAAGAACTGATTGCCATGCTGGAAGAAGCAGAGGGCGGCCCTTCATACTCCATGGAAGAAGTAGACGCTTATATGCGTGAGCTGCTGCATCCGAAAAACCAGATCTATCTAACAGGTGATACACATGGTCAGTTTGAGCGGATCATCTCTTTCTGTGAGAGGCAGCAGGTCCAACCCGAAAGCACTTTCATTATCTTGGGTGACGTCGGATTGAGCTACTACGGAGATCGGAGAGACAACCGAGGCAAAGATAATCTGACGAAGATTCCGATCACTTTCTTCTGCATTCACGGCAACCATGAAATGCGCCCATCTAAAGAGTTGGGCTATCAGGTGAAAGAGTACCACGGTGGGAAGGTATGGGTTCAGCCCGAGTATCCAAACCTCGTATTTGCCATTGACGGAGAGATCTATGATTTCTTTGGCCATTCCTGTATTGTCATCGGCGGTGCGTATAGCGTCGATAAATACTACCGATTGGCAAGAGGTTATAACTGGTTTGAAGACGAACAACCGTCCGATGAGATCAAAGAGAAAGTTGAGCGTGTGCTATCTGAGCGTGATTGGAAGATTGATGTTGTGCTGTCGCACACCTGCCCGCTCAGGTACGAGCCGGCGGAAGTATTCCTATCCATGATCGACCAGTCGAGTGTGGATAAGAGCACTGAGCAATGGCTTGGTACGATTGAGTCAAGGCTGCACTACGAGCGCTGGTTCTGCGGTCACTATCATACGGACAAGGAGATCGACAAGATCCGTTTCATGTTTCAGGATTATACGATGCTGCCACATCAGATTTCCCTTTCTGCAGAGAAAGAAATGATCCGACGGATGCAGCGGCAGGCCGAAATTGTCGAAGCTCTGGGTCTGATGGATGAGGCTCAGGAGGAGAAATAAGAGGGTTTTACATGAGCACATATTACGACTTTATGGTCGAGGCCAAGTATAAAGACAAATGGCACAACATCGACCTACATACAAAGGATTTTGACGGAAAGCTGCGGCATCAATACCTTGCAACCTTCTCCCGCAGCTTTGTTGGCCAATTGGAAAGCCTGATCGATGGCGCATGGAGGATCGGTTTTGATGATCTAGCGGAAAGTACACAGAATCTCCTCCTATCCAGTATCCCTGCAGAGTGTGAAGATAGCGTTCGACTGGAGCAATTCTATGTTGCCGGTAATCTTGCGGATTTCGAGAAACTCCTGAAGGCGCCATACCAAAACGAATACTATGTGACGCGGAATCAGATTGCCGCATATGAGTCCCATGAGATCGATGACATCTGTGACTATTTAACTGCTCATGAGGTGCTTGAGCTTCCCTATACGGCTCGCAGCGAGTATGTCCTATATCGTTGGAATGATGTCTTTGATAATGCAGAGAAGATCCGCTCGATGGTAGATCGCCTGCGATTTCAGGTAGAATGCTTCAACGAAGCGCTTCCCTATGAGGCAGGTCAGTCCTATGGAGATCGTGCGGCTTCGCAAGTCCGTGTGATCTACCGGATTTCATGAGGAGGTCTATCACATGAACTACTTCATTGGAGACCTCCATCTCTTCAACCGGAATCAGACGGGTGAGGGTGTGAACTATGACGGGAGACCGTTCGCCACCGTGGCTGAAATGAACCAGTATATCATTGAGCATTGGAACGCCAAGATCACCAACGGCGATACCGTTTATATTCTTGGGGATATGGCCATGCGGGGTAGAAACGAAGCACTCATCGCATTGGTCGCGCAGCTTAAAGGTCAGAAGATTTTGTTCCGAGGGAATCACGATGATCTGTCTGATTACAGGTATCGGAAGCTCTTCGCTGACATCACCGATTATCGCGAGATCAGCGAAAGCTTTGACGGACAGTCGTATAAGCTCTGTTTGATGCACTATCCCATTCTGATGTGGAATGGGCAGCATCGCGGATCAATCCTTCTCTACGCCCATACTCACAATACTGTGGAAGAGGCATTCTTCCAGAAGTGCGTCAAAGAGCTCAACGAGAATAAGAAGCTGAATGTTCAACAAGGAAAGCCCATTCGCGCCATCAATGTCGGCTGCATGATGCCGTACATGAATTATGAGCCAAGAACACTCAAGGAAATTCTCTCCGCACAGAACGCAAGAAAGGAATAAGGCCTATGTTACCGAAAGAGCTATTCCTCAGCACGCTAGAGAAGATTCAAAAGCAAGAAGCTCGCATTGACGAGTTTAATACCGCGCTATCAAAGATCTGCGATGGGGTCCCTGTGTTTGATTCGGAGAATCAGTACCTGATTGCGCTCCGGGAGCTGCTGAAATACACAATGCAAGATCAATATGACTACATCGGATGGTGGCTATATGAAGCGCCGGATGCCGGATACACAGTCTGGTGGGATGATGAGGACGGTAAAGAAATCCGCGTGGACTTGACAGAACCTGGTGCGCTCTATGACTATCTGGTGGAGTATGCCGCGCCGGAAGGAGTTCAGGAGGATGAGCTGTGAGCACACAATATTCTGTTGTTAATACACGGATCACCGAAGAAGTCGCCGAATTCCAGAAAAAGGTCTCAGCAATCCGAGCAGAGTGTCTCCGAATGATGTGTGAGGCCTCTGTATCTGCTGACTTGCAGGAGATCAAAGAGGATCTCATAGACAAGCTTTCTGAACGTGCGCTATTCTCTGTTGAGGAACCAGAAGGGACATCCATTGTAATCGGAACGGCAAGAGCGGGCCATTTTTCATGGCGCACTGAGAATGGCTTCCATGACCTTGACTCAGTCATGCGTTGGCTCCAGTCACACCCGGACTACACAATCTGTGATGAGTATGGAACAATCAAAACGGCAGAAGAATTCAAGTATGTATTAGACTCGTGCAGGATTTATAGTTCCTCATAGTTGGATTGCGTACAGAATTTTCAGTCTTTTAACTACAAGTTGAATGACAAATGCCAAAGCTTGTGATATAGTACAGTCAGAAACCAAGAACAACTACTTTACAGAAAGGACGCAGCACCATGAAGACCATTTCTTCCGCTATCTTCTATATGAGCGAATGGCAGGCTATCTTCCAGTGTGAGGAATATAGCTTCAGCGAAGCATGCCCATATCAAGATAAGCAGAAGAATTTGATTGGAATGAGTAACTGTTAGACTGGCAGAGCATTTGCCTGTAACTCCTTCCCTGAATCATTGAAGCCGCTTGTCTTGTGTATAGACAAGCGGCTTTTTCATGCCTATGAGCTCAAATGATTTGGAGAGGAGGTGTCATTCGAAATGGGGTTCCCGACGATCGACTTAATGCGCACTGGCGCAAATATTGTGCGGCTACGGAAAGCAGCAGGCCTCACCGTACATGACCTGCAAATGGTGTTCGGCTTCAATTCCCCGCAAGCTATTTACAAATGGCAGAATGGAGCTGCGTTGCCGACGGTAGACAATCTAATCGTTCTTGCGGCGCTGCTGCATGTCCGCATCGACGATATTCTCGTTACCGACAACGCCGTCGCTTAAATGCGAGAAGCTCTGCTTCTCGCCATACGGTCCGCTCGTCTAAATGGTTAGGACACAGCCCTTTCACGGCTGCAATGACCGGTTCGAGTCCGGCGCGGATCTCCAAAATAATGGGATATGGCCAAGCGGCTAAGGCACCGGCCTTTGACGCCGGCACCGTTGGTTCGAATCCAACTATCCCAACCATGATACGGTACTCAAGAGGTTGAAGAGGACAGCCTGCAAAGCTGTTAATCGTCGGTTCGAATCCGACCCGTATCTCCAATATGGTGCCTTCGTCTAATTGGTCAGGACGCAAGCCTCTCAAGCTTGTAATGCTGGGTTCGAGTCCCGCAGGCATCACCATCATCATATAGGGGTATAGCTTAACTGGTAGAGCAGCGGTCTCCAAAACCGTCCGTGGGTGTTCAAGTCGCCCTATCCCTGCCATTTTATTGGGGTGTCGCCAAGCGGTCAAGGCACCGGTCTCTGACACCGGCATTTGTTGGTTCGAATCCAACCACCCCAGCCATACTTGGAGAGTGAACCCAGAAGGTCTGGGGACCGCCCGCTAAGCGGATCGCACCGCATGGTGTCAGATTCGAGTTCTGCGCTCTCCGCCATATGGGTCAGTACGCGTAGTTGGCGAGCGCAGCGGTCTGTAAAACCGTGACATGAGAAACATCGTTGGTTCAATTCCAACCTGGCCCACCAACAAGAAGAGGGATACCCGCTTCTGGGTGCCCCTCTTTCATAATGGTCACATCATTGGCCGGGTGGTCGTAAAACAGTAAAATAAAAAAATGGTGAAAACCTTGAGTTTTCAAAGGGTGCGGCGTGACTTCGGTCACGCCGTTTCCTCTTTCATCAGCTCATTCAGCGGGATGAAGCCCAGCCCATCGTAATGGATGTGAATGTGCTGCACACGCTTCCCGCTGGATTTGTCCGGTGCGTCCACATAGATGGCGGACACCAGTTCCCGCAGAGCGTAGCCGTCCAGCTTATCGATGCCCACATACTTGTGCGCCGTCTGAATGAACTTCTCAACGTTTTCGTTCTGTCGTTCCTGTACTTCAATTTCCTGTCGCAAAGTTACGCACTCGGTCTCCAACTGCTTCTGCTCCGTTTCATAGGTCAGGCTCAGCATATCGAAGCGCTCATCACTCAGCCGTCCGCAGGCGTTGTCCTCGTAAATCCGGATGAACAGCCGTTTCAGTTCAGCGATGCTGTTTTCGTTCCGTTCCAGCCGTTTCCTTCGGATGCGGATCTGCTCACTGCTTTCCAGCCAGAGTTGTTCCTCCATCACTGCACGGAAATGTGCCTCATGCCGCAGAATGTAGCCCGTCACAGCCTGAATGTGTTTCAGGACTATGTGGCTGAGTACGGTTTCCCGGATGTAATGAGTACCGCACTTGTCCTTGTGCTTCTAATGGAGAGAACAGTCAAAGAACGCGCCCTCCGGTCGGTAATTGTTCGTCGCCCCGTAATACAGCTTCTCACCGCAGTCGGCACAGTACACCAGCCCGGAAAAGATGCTGCTTCGGCCTGTACGGGTCTTGCGATGCCGCTGCTGGCGCACCTGCTGTACCTTCTCAAACACGGCTTCCTCGATGATGGCCTCATGTGTATTGGGGAAGATGGCTTGCTTCTCAAGGGGATTGTCCCGCTGCTTCTTGTCCCAGATGGAGTTGGTATAGGTCTTGAAGTTCACCGTACAGCCCGTGTACTCCCGCCGTTCCAGAATCGCCACAACGGTACTGCTGTGCCAGTCGCAGGGGTCCTCCGGTTTCTTGTTTGGGGTCTTGATGCCCTGCAAGGCCCTGTATGCGCTGGGCGTTAGCACCTTGTCCGCTTTCAGTTGGTTGGCGATCTGCATGGGACCACGGCCCTTCATACACAGGTCGAAGATGCGTTTCACCACATCAGCGGCTACCGGGTCAACCACCCAGCGGCGGGGGTTCTCCAGGTCTTTTACATAGCCATAGGGCACATTGGGGGTCAGGGGTACGCCTCGCTCACCCTTGGCTTTCTGGACGGCTCTGATCTTGCGGCTGGTGTCCCGGGCATAGAACTCGTTGAACCAGTTTTTGATGCCCGCAAAATCGTTGTCCACACGGTTAGGGTCAATGGTGTCGTAGTTGTCGTTGATGGCGATGAAACGAACACCGTTCTGCGGAAAGGTGAAGTTGGTGTAAAGCCCGGTCAGCGCGGAGTTGCGGCCCAGTCTGGAAAGGTCTTTGGCGATCGCCACGGCCACCCGTCCCGCCTCGATTTCGGCCAGCATGGCCTGAAAGCCGGGACGGTCATAGGTCACACCGCTTACACCGTCATCCACGAAAAAGGTTGGGTTGGGGAAGTGATGCTCCCTGGCATACTGCAAAAGCATGGCCTTCTGAGACGAGATTTGTCAAGGTTATTTTCTCCCGCTGAATACAAATGTCCAACTTTACTGTGAATAGCTCAGATATAATAAACACAGAGCCGCAGAATGGCCAGGGTTGCCATCACCGCCGCAATGATTAGGATGGTGTTTCGGTTTTCTCCGGCCACTCCGATGTCAATCATACTGGCCAGGGCAGTAGGCAGCAGCATGGCTGTCACAGCGGAGAGCAGCATCAGCGCCAAGAGGGCGGCCACATGCTTTCCGCTGAGTTTTACACGGGAAAAAATCGTACCCATAGTTTTCCTTTCTGCTCGTCGTACTCGCATTTTAGCTTGACAGGGCAAATAACAAATGATAGTATAAATGAAACGATAGTATCATAGATGCTATGAATATCACAGAAGCAGGCGTTGTCAATAGTCCGAGCGAAAGTGGAACAAATGACAATCCTTGTTTCAATGATACGCAATTAAAGGAGACGTTTCTTATGCGAAGGACAACAGCTACAACAGACTATCTGAAAGAATGTATGGGTACAGCGTTGCTGGAACTAATGAAAGAAAAACCCATTGAAAAAATCAGTATTGAGGAGATGACTGCCAAGGCAGATGTAGGTCGCTCCACTTATTTCCGTTATTTCAAAAGTAAAGATGAAGTTCTGTCTTTCAAAATCACATGTCTGTGGAAGCGCTTTTCCGACGAACACGGTGCTACCAACTTCGCCACTGGTAGTTATGACGGCATCAGGCTGTTTTTTGAATTTTGCCTTTCCACTCGTCCTATTTGTGATCTGCTCTACTCAGTTGATCGCCAATATGTGATTCTAAACTTCTATTTACAAGAAGCGGCATCCATTGTCGCTAATGCCGATGCCAAAACGCACTACTTTATCCAATTTATTACATATGGATTGTTTGGGCTTATGAATGCGTGGGTATTACGAGGCTATAAAGAAACCCCACAGGAAATGGCACAAATAGTTTGCGATTGGGAAGCATCTTCGGAGGAGAAATAACATAGAGGGGGGTAAACATATGGGAAAAATCATTCGACGCATTCTAACAATTATTCCAGCGGTGGCTTTACAATCGCTCTGGCTTTTGCTGTTGATGAAATGGCTGACCCCTTACGCACCGATTATTGTGTCACTGCTTTCCGTTGCAGCGTTTTTCTTGGTGGTATTTATTATTATAAAGAGAGATGAAACCGCTTATAAATTGCTTTGGCTGCTGGTTATTCTGTCACTACCTTTGGTAGGAGCGTTACTATATCTGCTCTTTGGAAATAAACGGACGGCCCGCCCTCTAAAAAGGCGCTTGCAGCAAGTTCAAAAGAGTTGCAATCCGCAGCCTCTTCCAATAAAAGAAGCGCCCTTTGACGGCGAAAAACGCATGGGGCAAACAGTGCGGTGGCTGGAAGAAAAAACGCAATATCCGATGTGTGCAGTTGAGCAGGTTCGTTACTATCCGTTGGGCGATAATATGTTCCCTGATATGCTTGCCGATTTGAAAAATGCAAGAAACTCGATTTACGTAGAATACTTCATTATTGAGCCGGGGCATATGTGGGACGCAATCGTGAACGAACTGGAAGTAAAAATGGAGCAGGGCGTTGATGTACGTGTGATATACGATGATCTTGGCAGTATTTCTTCGTTCAATTTCAGTAATGTCCGTGAACTGAAAAAGAAAGGCATTCCATGTATTCCTTTTAATCCTTTCCTTGCCTTAAAAGGAACTGCAAACTATCGCGATCATCGCAAAATGCTGATTATTGACAACGAAGTTGCTTATAGCGGAGGTATCAACTTATCAGATCGGTATATCAATTTGGAACATCCCTATGGACACTGGAAGGACACAGGCTTTCGGATTACTGGTGAGCCAGTAAAAAATTTTACCCATATGTTCTTGACCTTTTGGAACGCATTTTCGCTGGAAAAAGAAGCAGGACAGCTTGCAATGCCCACATATCCCAAAAGGTATCCTGCGCCGCCGCACACATTTGATGGTTATGTGCTTAGTTACTACGATTCGCCCCTTAACCATGAAGCTACCAGTAATCAGCTCTTTATTGACTTGCTTTCTCAAAGCACGGATTACGCATGGTTTTTTACACCGTATCTTATGCTTGGCGATGACTTGATGGATGCAATGATTTCCGCTGCTCAACGTGGTGTAGACGTGCGGATCATTATGCCCGGCATCCCTGATAAGAAGCTGATTTTCCGTATGTCTCGGAGCTTTTATCAGGTGTTGCTGACTGGCGGCATCAAGATTTATGAGTATACTCCCGGCTTCGTTCATGCAAAGAGCTTTGTATCAGACGACAAAGTTGCGACGATAGGAACTGTCAATCTGGACTACCGCAGTCTCTTTCTCCACTTTGAAAACAATTCGTTCTTTTATCGTTCCAGTATTATTGCAGCAATAAAGGACGATTTCATCGCTACACAGGCAAAATGTAAAGAGGTAAAGCCCTATGATATGAAACATTATTCGCGCCGCTGGGTCGTAGATGGTGTCCTTCGTATTTTCGCACCGCTATGTTGAGGTTTTTATGAAGCATTTTCTTATGTGTCTGCTATATATCGCGGCGTTAGGGGTTCTCTCCTTTGTAGTGGGGCGCTTGATCCCGAAGCATTGGTTTCACGCCGATCGTTTTCCTTGGGTCTGCCACCCGGCAGAGCAAAAACTATGGAAGCGGCTTCATGTTCGGAAATGGCAGGCAAAGATCCCCGATATGAGCCGCATATTCGTTAAAATCATGCCGGAAAAGAAACTGACAAAGGAAAACTATGAGAACTTGCCGCGCATGATAGAAGAAACTTGCGTGGCAGAGTGGACACATATTCTGTTGTCTATCGCCGGTCTTGGACTGCTGAAAATATGGTCCGGTGTTGGCGGGGTATGTATAACGATTATCTACATTGTGCTGGGTAATTTGCCGTTTATTGTTGTCCAGCGCTATAATCGCCCACGCCTGCAAAAGCTGTTTGCTATGCAGCAAAGGAAAAAATAGGAGATTCAAATGCAAACACTAATTCTAAGCTGCAACACTGGCGCAGGGCATAACTCCTGTGCGCAAGCAGTTCAGGAAGCCTACCACTCTCGCGGAGAAATCTGCAATATTACAGATTCTTTGCAGTTTATTTCAGAAAAAGCATCCACGTTTATTTCTAATTGGCATACCCGAATTTACCGCCATGCTCCAAGGCTTTTTGATGCTGGGTATCAGCGTGCGGAATCTCACGAAGATATTTTTTGTGAGGGAACGCCGATCTATAAGCTACTTTCCTCCGGCGCAGAGCGGATGTATCAATACATCCGCTCTGCAGGCTACGATAATATTATCTGTACTCATGTATTCCCAGCCTTGGCGTTGACAGAAATGCGCCGACAGCACCCATGCTTACAGCTTGTAACGAGCCACATTTCTACAGACTATACCTGCGCTCCCTGCACAGCGGATTCTGCGCTGGACTGGTATTTCATTCCGTCCACTTCGCTGTTAGGTGAGTTTGAACAATGTGGACTTCAACCTCAAAAGCTGATCGCTAGTGGAATCCCTGTGCGGCAGCAATTCTACCAGCGTGTGTCACAAGAAGCAGGAAAAGCCAACGCCGGAATCTCTCCTGCTCATCAACATATTTTAATGATGTGCGGTAGCATGGGCTGCGGTCCAATGGAGGAGATTATATCGTATCTCTGCCCTTACCTCACAACAGAACAAGAACTTAGTGTTGTATGCGGCACAAATGATGATTTACGCAAAAAACTCCAAAAAAGGACAGAAAAGTATTCTCAAGTTCATGTTCTGGGAACCGTCAATAATGTGCCGCAGCTCATGCAAGCCTCAGACCTATTCCTGACAAAGCCCGGAGGTCTAAGTACATCTGAGGCAATGGCGGCAGAGTTACCAATGGTGCTTATCGATGCAGTGGCTGGCTGCGAGACACATAATCTGAATTTTTTTCTGCGTAATGGAATGGCCGTCACAGCCAATACGCCAAAAGCAATCGCAGACACCACAATAAAAACGCTAAATGCCCCAGTGCTTCTTTCTAAAATGCGCGCGGCAATGCGGTCGCAGACGGAATGTACGGCAGCCGATAAAATCTATGAATGGATATACAGTCATGCAAAGTAATCATATAAAGCCGGAAGTTAATTACCGTGAGTTCCGCATCCATAAACTTAATACACCTGAATTTTCTCACGTCAGGCTATTGCTTTACTGGCCAATTTTCGGCTTGCTGTTTTTGTTTCTTGAGCGGTTGCAACCGCAACGAAATTACTATCCCGTCTATTGTGGACTCGATGATATAATACCATTTTGTGAATGGGCGTTGATTCCGTATCTATTTTGGTTTGTCTTTCTAATCGGTACGTTGGTTTATACTTTTTTCGTCGATGTACCTGCATTTCGGCGTATGATGTATTTTGTGATAGTCACCTATACGATCACGGTTTTGATTTACCTGTTCTTTCCAACCTGCCAAAATTTGCGGCCAGAAGCATTTGTACGCAATAATCTACTTACACGCTTTATTGAATTATTCTATAGTTTCGATACCAATACAAATGTTTGCCCCTCACTTCATGTAATAGGCTCTGTTGCCGCGATGTTTGGGTTATGGGATTGCAAGGCGCTCCAAAGCGTCGGATGGAAAATCGCTGCTACATCAATCGCCGTGTGTATCAGTCTCTCCACCGTTTTTATGAAACAGCATTCTATCATGGATGTTCTCGCTGCATTGCCAGTCTGTTTCTTTGGTTGGTGGATTGCCTATAAGATACTCCCCAATAATAAAACAAACCGATTTCTTACGAGGATGTAATCATGGATAAATCCTACAAAAAGCCGCTTCTACTAATCACGTTTGGGGTGATCTTATTTGCGGCATTCAACAATCTAAACTATGTTGCCAACTTTCTAAAATCGTGTATTGGCTTGCTCGCTCCGATTTTATCAGGCCTTTTGCTGGCCTTTGTTCTGAGTGTACCCGTGCGCGGACTGGCAAAGAGGCTTCGACGAAAGCTGACTAAAGCTACAGATCGGCAAATAGACATGATAAGCCTGTTACTGACGCTGATATGTGTTATTGCGATTATTGCTCTTCTGTGTGTAATTGCGATTCCACAGCTCACTGCATCTGTAAAAAGCATTGCTGCTCTTGTTCAAGAAAAATGGCCTGACTGGGTCGGCTTATTGCAAAGATACGGCATTGACACAGAGAAACTGTCGGCACATTTTGCTGCGCTCGATTGGAAATCTATTCTGCAAAGCATTTCGAGCGAAATGAACACAGTGATTTCCTCAGTTGCCAATGTTGCTGGCTCTACGGTATCTGCGATTGCTGATGTTGCAATTTCACTTGTGATCACATTCTATGTGCTAATTGGATGGCGTGAATTGAGCAGTCAAAGCAAACGGGCACTGTATGCCTACTGTAAGGAATCCGTTGCAGATAGAATTTGCCATATTTCGAAACTTGCACATGACACCTATGCGAAGTTTCTTTCTGGTCAGTGTGTCGAGGTTATGATTCTTGGAACATTGATCTTTCTTTCGTTTTCTGTTGCAGGGATTCCATATGCGGGGCTAACAGCCGTTTTAACTGCCGCCTTTGCATTCGTTCCTTATATTGGAGGATTTCTCTCCTGCGCTTTCGGCATTTTATTTACTTTATTGGCGGCTCCGAACAAGGCGCTCCTATGCTTGATCGTCTATCAGGCAACTCAGTTTGTTGAAAATCAGTTCATCTATCCGCACGTCGTGGGAAACAGTGTAGGGCTATCCCCGTTCTGGACGTTGTTGGCGGTTTTGCTGGGCGGTAAACTGTTCGGTGTCCTTGGCATGATTTTCTTTATTCCGTTAATGGCTCTTGTATCTCAGCTTCTACACGAATCAATCGAACGGCGGCTGCATACCCGCAAACCGGAGCTGTCCAATGAACAAAGCAACTCAGACGAGAATACAGACATATCTCAATGATGTAGCAGGCGTTCGAATAGTTTGTGCGTTTATTGACGATAATCGTCTGGATGAACAGATCCGCCAGGCAGTTCTTTCATTGGAAACAAAATGGACAGAAAAAGAAATTGGTTTTCAGGTAGAATTGGAGGAAGTTAAATATACTGGGAATGAAGGACTTTTTATGCATATCTGGATAAATCTTTTGGATAATGCGATTAAGTTCAGCCCTTCAAAGGGGACAATTACGATGTTTCTGAAACAAGAACAGGATTCTGTTAAGTTCATTCTGGAAGATGAAGGACCAGGAATAGAGGATGATGTAAAATCCAGAATATTTGACAAGTTCTATCAGGTAGATGGATCTCATAAAGCAGAAGGAAATGGCCTAGGTCTTGCACTTGTAAAACGGATTGTAGATAGTGCCGGAGGAACAATCAAAGCAGAAAACCGTGAATATGGTGGATGCAGATTTGTTGTAGAGCTTCCAATACAGAAAGATAAGGCCATATAATTTTAAGAAAAACAGATAGAGGAGGAATTACATGACATTTTATCAGGAGTTGCAGTTAAATCAGGCAGGTTCTAAAAACCTGTTGAAAAAGAGTGAAACACTAAAAGAAAAACTATATCATATGTGGGTATATCTGGTGAAGATAGCTGCTACAATGGCATTTTGTTTTTTCTTTGTTAGTATTTTCAGCATCCTATTTGGAAATGAGAACAGCATTGTAGGTGTAGTAGTCTTATTATGTCTCATGGTGTTTAGGAATGCGGATCTGGGGATCCACACCGGACAATCTACGATGCTTTTGGCTTTGTTCTTTGTAATTATGACTGTATGTCCGCATTTAGCAAATCAGTTTTCACCGGTATTGGGAATGCTGTTAAATATTGCGGCACTGGCTGTGTTGATTCTGTTCGGATGCCATAATCCATTCATGTTTAATCAATCTACATTGGTTCTTGGGTATCTACTGCTATATGGTTATGATGTTACGGGAAAAAGCTATCAGATGCGATTAGTCGGAATGGCTTTAGGTGCAGCACTTACCTGCTTCGTATTTTATCGAAATCATAAAAACAGAACTTATAAAAGAAATCTGAAAGATCTGATACAAGAATTTGATATCACTTCTTCCAGAACAAAATGGCAGATATGTCAGATTTTATGCGTACCGATTGTCCTTTGCATTGCAGAACTTTGTAATATGCCACGTGCAATGTGGGCTGGTATTGCGGCCATGTCCGCGATTTTGCCATTTATGGAAGATATGCACTACAGAGTCCGTAAAAGGATTGTCGGAAATATTGCAGGTGTTATATGTTTTACAGTATTATATTTTCTGCTTCCTTCGTCAATCTATGCATATATAGGAATTCTTGGTGGAATCGGTGTAGGATTTTCAGCACAATATGGCTGGCAGGCAGTATTTAACACATTTGGTGCTTTAGCCATTGCTGCAGAGACTTATGGACTACAAGGAGCGGTTAGTCTTAGAGTGATTCAAAATGTTT
>ERZ1694977.27-NODE-27-length-108271-cov-24.157897_pt1 | contig 108271 bp, 93 predicted proteins | sample MGYA00581609_ERZ1694977 | MGnify/ENA primary metagenome ERZ1694977 (study PRJEB42213, sample SAMN07424467) | human gut metagenome | biome: ENVO:00009003; feature: ENVO:2100002; material: ENVO:00002003 | host: Homo sapiens | place: USA | collected 2014 ... | reverse complement strand
CGCGGGTAAAAGGATACTGCCCGGGGTAGCCAAGCCGCTCCTCATAGCCGCCTGCAGCATCCTCCGGCGTGTACAGCCGCTCCACCGGAATCCCACTGCTGGTCTCGAAGCTGGCCCGGCGCTCTGGGTTCTTGGCCAGGGCCTTTGCCACAGTCCCAGATTCCCACTGTTCTTTCCCGTTCATTTCACACACTCCTTCTGCTTCTGCCAGCCGCAACTCAGGCCAAGTAAGAGATGACCAGCATCTTGGCCACGGTACTGCCCGTGTTCTTGCTCTCCCGGCCCTGGTCCGGGCTCATGTGGATGGAGTCCCCTGCGTGGAGCACGTGTTGGATGCCGTCATCGGTGATCACCGTCATCTCGCCCTCCACGATGTAGTACAGCAGTTCCTTCGGGGACTTGGCCATCTTTGCCCCGCCTCCAGGCTGGAAGTGGGACAGGCCCAAAGTGATGTGCCCACCCACGTCGGCGGCATCATGGAGGCGGGTTGCCAACATATTATAGTGGCCGGCGGCCTCATAGGGCTTGGCCTCGTCAGCCTTTGTCACGCGATAGCTCATGGTGTTTACCTCCTACAATTTATTGGACAGTCTCCACGACCGTAGCCATGCCCATGCCGCCAGCAATACAGAGGGTGGCAAGGCCATAGCGCAGGCCGCGCTTGTTCATCTCGTGTACCAGGGTCACCAGAATACGGCTACCGGAGGAGCCGATGGGATGCCCCAGGGCGATGGCGCCGCCATTAACGTTGATGATGCCCATCCGATCCTGAAGCCCCAACTCCCGGATACAGCCGATGGACTGGGCGGCAAAAGCCTCGTTGAGCTCGATGAGCTGTATGTCATCCAGCCGCAGGCCGGCCATCTCCAGCGCTTTCTGGGTGGCAGGCACGGGGCCCAGCCCCATGTAGCGTGGGTTCACGCCAGCGGAGGCCACGCCTAGGATCCGAGCCAGGGGCTTGAGCCCCTGCTCTTCAGCCAGCTGTGCGTCCATTAGTACCAGCATAGAGGCGCCGTCGTTGCGCCCGGAGGAGTTGCCCGCCGTCACCGTGCCATCAGGCGGAAGGAAGGCGGGCTTCAGCCGGGACAGGAGCTTCAGAGAGGTCTCCCGGGGAAACTCGTCGGTATCAAAGATCTTGTCTGGCTTCTTCCGGCCTTGGGGTACGGTGAGGGGCACAATCTCATCCTTAAAGCGGCCAGCCGCAATGGCGGCCCGGGCCTTCTCCTGGGAGGCCAGAGCAAAACGATCCTGCTCTTCCCGGGTGATACCCATCTTAGCGGCAATATTTTCTGCCGTAATACCCATGTTGAACCTGCCATAGATGTCCTGGGGCTGGGAACAAAATTGGGCCTCCGTGAGAGAGTCCTTCAGCTGAGTGGTTCCCGTACCCACTCCCCAGCGAGCGTCGGACAGATAGAAAATAGCATTGGACATGCTTTCTGTGCCGCCGGCCAACACTACCTGATCCTGTCCGGTGCGTATGGCGTTGAAGCCGCAATTTACTGCCAGCATACCGGAGGCGCATGCACACATCACCGTGCTGGCGGGCACCGTCTCCGGTATGCCTGCCAGAAGGGCGGCATACCGGGCGGTGTTGGAACAATCGGAGGACTGCCGACAGTGACCCAGGAAGATCTCATCCACCTGGCCTGGCTCCAAGCCGGTGCGCTCCAGGGCGGCAATCATTACCGCCCTGGCCAGCGCGTCGGCCTTCAGCGGCCGTAGGCTTCCCCCAAAGGAACCCACCGCAGTACGGCAGGCGTCTACGATTACCACATTTCTCATGGATGTACTCCTAAATGGTGGCATCAATCAGGTCTCCGGTTGCCTGGAGCACCCGGAAGAGCAAATGATCCCGCTTGGCGCACAACTCCTCCCGGCTACGGCCTGCATAGTCGTAAAAGCCCTTGCCTGTCTTGATGCCCAATTCTCCCTTGTCCACGTGGTCGAATAGGGCTGCAGGGTGTTTGCTAGTCTCCGGCATCACATAGCTGCCATTGATAATGTTGTTGGCGCTGACGTCCAGGCCGGTAAAGTCGTACCGCTGTACCAGGCCCAGCACCATGCCCCGGGGCATGAGGGATGCCTTTACCGCCATATCCATCTGTTCGGGTGTACACACACCATTCTCCAGCAGGTAGAACACCTCGGTGTTCAATAGGATCTGGATACGGTTAATGATGTAGCCGGGGACATATTTCTCCAGACGAACCGGCTTCTTGCCGCAGGCCCGCAGCAGGGCCAGAATGGTCTCCATGGTCTCCTCGCTGGTCTCCTCCCCCTTAGCCACTTCTACCAGAGGTAGGATCTGGGGTGGAGCAAACCAGTGGGCGGCGGCAAAGTTTGTGCGGCGGCCCTCCGGCACCAGCTCAAAGGGGTTCAGGGCTGAGGCATTGGACACCAGGATTGCCTCCGTGGGCAAGATGGCGTCCACCTCTCCAAAAACGGATTTCTTGATCTGGGGCTTCTCCGCCACCGTCTCCTGGACAAACTGCACGCCGTCCAGAGCCTCGGCCAGCACCGTGGTGAAGGAGACTCGCTTGTAAGTGGCGTCCGCCTCCTCCACGGTGAGCAGCTCCTCGTCCACGAAGGTGTCCAGGTTTGACAGCAGCATAGCCCGTGCCTTGACCAAGGCCGACTCGCTGATGTCATAGAGGCACACCTCTCTGCCGCTCATGGCATAGCACTGGGCGATGCCCGGGCCCATGGTACCGGCGCCCAGCACCGCAATACGTTGAATTTCTTCCAGCTTCATGGCCGGCATCCTCCCATTTTCTCAGATATGCTTAGTCAGGCCCAGGATCTCTCTGGCCTCGTCCGGTGCGGCAATGCTCCGCCCAGCCAGTTCCCCCAACTTGACCGCCCGCTCCACCAGCGAGACGTTAGTAGCCAGCACGCCCTTCTCCATCAGGATGTTGTCCTCCAAGCCAACCCGCAGGCCATCGCAGCCCTCGGCCAGTCCCAGAAGCATGCAGGGCATATGATCCCGCCCAATGCCAGTAATAGACCAGGTGGAACCTGGCTGCATTTTGGGCAGCAGGAAGGCCAGGGAGTCCGCGTTACCCCGCATGCCTCCCGCCACGCCCAGCACGAACTGATAGTGGATAGGGCCCTTCAGCACGCCCTTCTTCACGTAGTAGTCCACGTTCCCCATCATGCCGCCGTCAAAGATCTCGCACTCCGGCTTGATGCCCAGCTCCTGGGTGTCATGCCCCAGCTGCTCCAGGAAGGCCGGGCTGTTGGAGAAGATATAGCTGTTGGCCCAGTTCATGGTGCCCGGGTCATAGGAGCACATCTCCGGCTTCAGGATGGGCAGGTGGGCCCGCCGAATGTCCTCCGGCCACTTGGAGCCGGAGGTGGTCAGATTCAGCACCGGATCCACCCCAGCCTTGCCACACTCCTCACGCACCAGATCCACCACCTGGCAGAACCGCTTGGTATCCATGGAGTTGACGCCGTTCTCGTCCCGGACGTGGATGTGGATCACTGCCGCGCCCGCCTTGGCGCAGGCCACGGCGTCCGCCGCGATCTCCTCCGGCGTGATGGGCACACAGGGTGTCTGCTTCTTGGTGGTACCCGCCCCACACAGGGCGGCGGTGATGATCAGTTTCTTTCCCATTGTCCGCTTGCCTCTTTCCTTTCCGCTCAGCCCACAGCGGTCAGGCCGCCGTCAGGGTAGATGATATTGCCCGTCACAAAGTCAGAGGCATGGCTGGCCAGGAAGACGGCGGGGCCCACACAGTCCTGGGGCACCGCCATGCGGCGCATGGGCAGGGCGTCGGCCTGCTGCTTGCGGTAGGCGTCGCCGCCCCGCTGCTCGATGACTGCGGTCATCATGGGGGTCTCGGTGACGGTGGGGGCGATGGCGTTGACGGTGATGCCGTGGGGGCCGAACTCGGCGGCCAGCTGGCGGGTCATCATGTCCACCGCGCCCTTGGTGCTGCAGTAGGCGGCGTTGCCCGGCGCCCGGGTAGCGATCTTGCCGCGCACGGAGGAGACGTTGATGATCTTGCCGTAGCCGTGCTCCATCATCTGCTTGCCGAAGTGCTTGCAGCACATCATCACGCCGGCCACGTTGACGCTGAGCATCTGCTGGAACACGCCCATGTCAAAGTCCTCGGCGGGGAACTTCTTGTTCAGGCCCTGGGAGTTGACCAGGATGTCCACCTGCCCCATGTCCTTCACCGTCGCGGCCACCAGCGCCTTGACGCTCTCCTCGTCGGAGGCGTCCACGGTGTACCAGGCCACGTCCTTGCCGCAAGCCGTCTTGATCTCCTCCACCGCCCGGCGGAGGGACTCCTCCTTCCGGCTGGCAATGGCCACCCGGGCCCCGGCCTCCGCCAGGCCCTGGGCGATGGCCTGACCCAGGCCGCCGGCCCCGCCCACTACCACCGCGTTCTTACCAGCAAGAGAAAACAGTTCCATTTTCTTGACCCTCCTCAAGTTATTTGCCGCTCTCAAAGCGGAAGTCGCCGTCCGGATCGGTGATGGCCAGCACACGCACGATGCAGCCGTCGCCGCCGCGCCACCGCCAGGGGAACGCCATGAAGAAGCACCGCTTGCCGGTGACCTCGTCCAGTTGTCCGCCCACATTCTCAATTCCTGGGATGTGACCCTTTACCATCAGGTTCTTGTGGCCATCCTCCCACAGGGGAAAGTCCACCTTGGGATCCCGGCCATAGGTCTGCTTCCACTCCTCGATCAGGTGGGGCTGGGTGGGGCCAAGGCCGTGGTCCACCAGCTTGGTGGCCAGGGGGTGGTCGTTGGCCTGGCAGCCGTAACCCACCAGCTTCACCTTGTGCTCCACCAGCCAGTTGGCGCCGGCGCCGTTGATGCCGCAGCCGTAGGCGAAGTAGTCGTCACAGTCGGCCCACTTGTGGTGGAAGCCGGTGTTGATCATCACGATATCGCCCTCCTGGATCTTGGGGGTGGCGGCCTCCAGATCCTCGGGAGTGATAATGCCCCACTTTTCCTTGGGGATGGACACGCACACACCGGTGCCGCACAACTGCCACAGGGGATAGTCCATAATGTCCGGGGTATTCTCGGTCACATGCAGTGGGGAGTCCATGTGGGTACCGCGGTGCATGATACCCTCCCAATTGACCTCATACACACCGTCCCTGGCATGGAATTTCAGCACATCAATATCAACACCGGGGTGAGAGGGCCATTCCGGCATGAACTGTCCGTAAGTATGGGTCAAGTCATAAATCTGCAGGCTCATGATGTCACTCCTTCCTTTCTGCCTTACGCTTTGCCGGAGTCAATCCGACAGGTGCCGTTGGGGTCGACCATCGCCACAAAGCGGACGATGCAGGCATCGCCGTGCTCGAACTTCCAGGGAGTAGCCACGAAGGTGGCCCGCTTGCCGGAGATCTCGTCCAGATCGCCGCCGGCTTGGATGATCAGGGGGATACCCGCGCCCAGCAGGGTCTTTCCAACGATGTTCCACTTGCCGTGTTCCTTCTTGGGATCCAGGCCGGTGGCCTTCTCATACTCGCCAGCCAGGCGCTTCATCTGGGGTCCGCCCCGGTGGGGTCCCATGGAGGTAGCCAGGGGGTGATCCGCGAAAGGAGTGTCCACCGACACCATGCGGCACCTCTTCTCTACCAGCCACTGAGCCGCGTCCTCGGTCAGGCCGGGGGCCTCGCCGTAGTACTCCAGGGAATCCGAGTACTTGTGGTGCCAGCCGGTATTGATGACCACAATATCGCCCTCGCGCACGGCCCCCGCCTTTTTCAGATCCTGGGCGGTGATGGTCTCATAGCTGCCCTTGGGCACATCCAACACCACACCGTTGCCGAAGAAGCGGTCCGGGGAGATGGCGGCCAGGTCCGCGCCGCGCTGGATCAGGTGGATAGGGGCCAGCATGTACGTACCGGTGTGCAGGGAGGTACTGGTCTTCCATGCCAGCACGCCGTGCTGTGCGTGCTTCACTGAGCGCACCATCTTCACATCCTCCTGCCCCGGGTAGGACGGCGCACCAAGCCCCCATACATGGGAGAGTTCCAGCAGCTGAAGGCCGGTCCTCGGGTCTGTGACAAACGACATAAATGCATTCCTCCTATTATATTGATTGGGTTATCCACTTTTCGGTCTGTCGTGAATTTATAGTATCATCTTAGCACCCTACCTAGGCAGCAGCTACGGAGAGTTGTTACAGTCAAAGCCCCTTATTTTTGAGCATTTCATACGATAACTGTCTTTAAACACCTATTACTATTTGTCACATTCATTGTACGCTTGTCTTTTTAAGGCAAACTGATATAATGTACCTGTTACCAACCGGCACGTACTGGAGGTGCGTTTTCATGAAACTAAGTATGTGGACAATCTATCATTGGCTGGAATACAAGGGCTTGCGGCCAACGTCCGCTATAGCGGATGGGAAACCGGTAGTGGAAGGGCTACGTTTCCAAACTCTCGGAAAAAGCAATAGCGATTCGGGCAGTTTTGCACAAATTACATCCGGGCGCATTGCTTCCGGCGGTGGTTCCTTTCAGACTGCGCTTGTCTGTGGAAAAGATATGATCTTTCTTCCTAATGTTAGTGCCGAGCAACTCTGCAACGAAGTATTGCAGGCATTTACCTTTTACGATCGCTGGGAGCGTGACCTCGTTATGGCCCTGCTGGAGAGGCAACCCATTCAAAAATTGCTGGATATTGCTCACCAGGTCTTTCAACGGCCCATGTTTATCAAGAGCGATAGCAGTTGGGTGTTTGCCATCACCGGAGGTTATGATATCAGTGTCCACCCGGACTGGGCTAGACTGGAGAACAGTGTCGCCAACAAGCGGTCGGACTTCAATGCTGTGAAAGCTGTCAGCCTGGATCCGGAGTTCCAGGCCACCTTTTTGCAGCATTATCCATCTATCCTGAAATCCCCCTTCTACCAAGGAAACGTGCTTCACGCCAATGTCTGGCTGGAAGACCGTCGGGTGTGCGAGATTGTGGCCGTGGAAAATGACCGACCCTTTCAACAGGGGGATGTGCATTTGATGCATACATTTGCCTCAGTAGTGGAGCGGTATATGAAGGCAAACCGGCCTCTGTACCTCTCCTTGTCCGGACTCCCTGCCTTTTTTATCGAGCTAATCGAAGGACAGGAGGTAACGTCCCTTAACTATGATATTGCCCGTCGGGCGGCCAATTGGGAAGACCAGGATGATTTGGCCGTGGTCTGTATTGGTAGCAACGCCCAGTGCGAGACGCCCATTATGAGCGTATTGCGGGATCGATTGATAGGAGAACTGCGGTATAGTTGCACCTTCCCTTACGCCACCCAGATTGTCTGTGTGGTGAACATTACAAAAAACAGCGGCTATGATATGTTGGTGCACAGGCTGGATGAATTAATCCCCCATGACGCCTTTCACTGGGGCATTAGCTATGAATTTGCGGGCATGAAACAAGTAGCAGAACACTACCGACAGTCCTCTCAGTTACTAGAGCGGGCAGCCTCCGCAGGCCAAACCAGTCTTACTATGTATGAGGCGGCGCTCTCCATAATAGAAGAGCGCCTAAAAAATTTGCCCGAACTTCAGAGTCTGGTGCATCCCGATGTTCGCCGGCTCCAACAGATAAACCGACAAGGCGATTCTCAATATGTCCGAACCCTTCTGGAATACCTGATCTGTGGAGGAAACTATACTGATACGGCTCAGCGCCTCGGACTGCATCGGAACAGCCTGATCTATCGAATGACTCGTATTCAGGAGATCATACACTGTAACCTAGAAGATTTTCAGACTCGAAAGGTACTGCTCTTTTCCCTGCTAATTGCTGGAAATACGAATGACTAGGATGGCCGACTGGTGTAAGTCCCTACCTTGTGGTGGGGATCGATGTTTTCAAAGGAAAAAGTGTGGTATCTGTTCTCTGTCCTTTTGAGGAAGTGGTGGCAATGCCGTTTGCTGTTGTTTACACCGGCAGTGAACTCAAGGAGCTGGCAAACTACTTAAAATGCCTGGACAGTGAGACACGGGTAGCTATGAGCACACCTGATAGTACCGCTTATTCCACAAGGAGGGCATCTTTGTCAGCGTGGTCAAACCAAAACTCATTAAAGGCTACGGGAACAACACCCTGCGCAAAGTGGAAACGGACAAGGCAGATACCCGGAAAATTGCACGCTATGGGCTTGACAGTTGGGCGGAATTGCGCCAACATACGCCCATTGATACGATTCGTATGCAACTGAAAATGCTGAGCCGGCAGCAAAGTCTGTACACCAAGATCAAGACGATGATAAAGAACAACCCCATCGCTCTCCTAGACCAGATCTATCCTAGCATTGACAACCTGTTTAGCAACCCTGTCCGCTAAGACGGCAGCCAAAAATGGGTGGACTTTGCCACAATCTCCTGGCATATGGGCTGTTTGCGGAGCACGAGCATCACTACCTTACCACGCGTTACCGCAAATGGTGCAGGCAGCGTGGCTACAACTTCATCCAAAGCCGGGCTATTGAGATCCATATCGAGGCGCAGGATCTGATTGCTATGCTCCCAAAGGACACCCTGACCAAAGTTATGACCCGGCAGGCTATTAACGCATTGAACGCCATCTCCAAATCTCTGGAGCAACTCAGACTGGAGATACGCACTCTGGCTACCCAGCTCCCGGAATATCCCGCTGTCATAGCTATGCGCGGCGTGAGGGATTCCCTTGGTCCCCAGCTTATGGCGGATATTGGCGATGTGACCAGGTTCACGTAGCGAGGCGCTATTACCGCCTTTGCGGGTGTTGCCCCTGTCACTGGCCAGACTGATACTCATGAGGCCAAAAGTATAAGGACTTCCAAAAGCGGGCCGCCGGAACTGTGCCGTGTCCTGTTCCTGATCATAGACTGCTGTTGGAAACCATGCCCCATAACGATCCAGTGTACCGGTTCACGGGCAAGAAACGCGCCAAAGGCAAACCTTACATGACGGCCAGAGGCAACAAGCTCTTACGCATCTACTATCGGGCGGATCAAGGAGTATCTGGCTTTGCCGGAAGACGCTGATTGGCCACTTCCACCCCCTTTTAATTTGGCTGATGCTGCGTGGCGGTCTTTTTGTTGTACTCTTTTTCGCCTCCTGGGTCTGTACATTTTTCTCATTCCACTGTTGACGTTTTATTTGCAGAGTGATTCGATTTTGCTCTGGTGCTGAGAGTTGAACATTACTCTGGGACAGGGCAGCCTTTGTACTCCACTGGAATCAGACTGTTCTCTTCTGGTCACGGCAACAGTTCTCACTTCTGTACGGCATAAACCGGTTTCTCAGAATGATAATCGTATTATCACCTTTTGGAGTGTAACGGTGAGGGGCTGTCCTTAGACAGCCCCTCCTGTATGATTCAATCTCAAATTTTAGATGGCCTGCACTCCACGATTCAACTGTCCATGGTCAGACTCTCCGCCACGAGAAGGGCCAGCTTGTGAATTGCTTTCCGGTCTTGGGCACCCTCCAGCTTGACAGTTGTCTCAAACAGGCCCCATAGCAGCTCGGCAATCACTTTGCCGTCGTAAGGCCCCAGCAGTTCGCTGTTGGACAGATCGTCCTCACCGCTCCCGCTGCGTAGGAGCCGCCGTTCTGTTTCTATCAGATCCAGGCTGGCTTGTAGGCTCTCCTGGGGCAGGACCCAGGCTTTGTCAATCAGCTTTACGCAAGCTTCCACGGGGCCTCATCCCCGAGCTTATCCGGCCTACCCAGCACCAGGACATTAACTGCTTCCTAGGTTATCTGCCGAAGCAGCTTCTCCGGTTCGGGGTGCTTCTCAATTTTTTCATACGTGTGCTCTCCTTGTTATTATGGGGTGGGCTTCTGACCACAATAATACCCTCTCCGGCGGTATAAGGCTATCACTATACGCAACGAAAAAATCGCTACAAACCAAGCAATACCTACAATTTCTGTATGCTCATACAGCTTTCCGTTGAAAACTGCTTTTCTGACTTTCGCTCCGTATCTGATCCTGCTTTGCTTCCGACATCTGGGCTGTGATCTGATCCATGAGTCGTCTATAGCCATACTCCTGCTGATAGGAGGCGGAGCCTTCCCCACAGTGGAACCCCCTCACCGCCTAACTCAGTTTCTCCAGCTACTCCTGGTCAAAAAGCCGCTCCCTGGCTATCAGGCTGGCACGGAGGGCAAAGTCCTCCTTGGCGCTCCGATAGTCTTCCATATAGTAATTCGTTGATGAGCCCCTTACCATCATAGTCCCAGGCCCAGGTGATAAATTGGGCCCCCAGCAACGTCTCCCTTCCCTGCCACACAACGCCGTTGAAGTCTGCCAACGCACGGTAACCATTTTCCAAGCCTTCCGCCTTCAGTGACAGGGACGCATTCAGGAACTTCATATAGTCCATTACTATCTCGGCCACCTCTATGACTTGGGCCAGAGTCGCCTTTGCCCTGTCGGCGACCACCCAGGTAGGGTCATACTGGACAGCACTACTCTTCCTGACCCGGCTACTGCCCTTCCACTCCACTGAAAGCAGGCCGTCCTCCTCCACCGACCGGGTCAACAGCCCCCGCCGCCGCAGGGCGTAAGACAGCTCCTCAAAATAGCTTTCTTTAGTCATGTGCGTTCGCCTCCTTCACTACGGGCAAAATGCCCCTTCCGGTCATCCTTTGAGTCCCACGCACGGAAACTCTATCATGCCATCTTTTCACCGAAAAATCTATTCAGCAAATTGGATGAAAAGGTGCGTGCCCTTTTTGGTAACAGCAACACCCCACCGTCTGTGTGGCAGACGGAGCATTAATAAAACTGAAAAGTGCCCTTTTTCAATTTGCTGGGCAGCAAAAACGCCGGCCTGATGGTTGACGAAACCAACAAACCGGCGCACTGTTTTTTGTATATCATTTTTCCCCCTTCAGCGCCCTGGCTGGCCTTCAAATAGGGCGCTAACGTGCGGCACGCTGGGCAAATACGGAAACCCCTGGGAAACTACCGCCATAACAGCCGTTCCCCCTCGAAAATATCATTTTTTGAGCAGTTCAATTTCAGAGGAAACAAAAAGCCACACCCTCTGATACTCTAAGCGTCCCGCTTAAAATATCCAGATTGGTGTGGCTTTATGGAGGCGACACCCAGATTTGAACTGGGGGTGGAGCTTTTGCAGAGCTCTGCCTTACCACTTGGCTATGTCGCCGTATGGATAACAGGAGCAAGATTTGCTCCTGTTATCTTTTGTATGGAGCAGGTGACGAGGCTCGAACTCGCTACCTCCACCTTGGCAAGGTGGCGCTCTACCAGATGAGCTACACCTGCATGCCCTGATCCATTCTATGCGGATCACACACGCTTGATACCTGCTTTTGAAAGATTCCCCCGGTGGATACCTTGGGTATCCACCGGAGAAATGGTGCCTCCGGCCGGAATCGAACCAGCGACACGGGGATTTTCAGTCCCCTGCTCTACCAACTGAGCTACAGAGGCAAATGGCGACGCGGAAGGGACTTGAACCCTCGACCTCCGGCGTGACAGGCCGGCGTTCTAACCAACTGAACTACCGCGCCAGACGGTAGGGGGTACGGGAGCTCCCTCACAGGAGTGGTGGGAACAACAGGGCTCGAACCTGTGACATCATGCTTGTAAGGCATGCGCTCTCCCAGCTGAGCTATGCTCCCTTGTCCTCGCCGCAGACCAGTTTGTAAATCACTCTTGGTCACGCGGCGAAGGTTATTATACTAAAGCTTCCCCCAGTTGTCAACCATTTCAGCCAAAATTTTTTGCTTTTTTTCTCTCAAACCTACAGTGAGGCCAGAAGTCCTTCCAGCTCCTCGTTTGTATAGTGATATACCTTGTCGCAGAACTGGCAGGTGAGCTCGGCCCTGCCCTGCTCCCGGATGAGGGAGTTCAACTCCTCCCGCCCCATACTGATGAGGGCGCGGGTGACCCGCTCCCGGCTGCAGTAGCAGCGGTACTCCACCGGCTCCTCAGAGAGTACCTCCAACTGAAATTCAGAAAGCACCTGCTCCACCAGCTCCCTGGCGCTCAGGCCGCCCCGCAGCGCCTCGGTTACCGGGCCTACCCTGGCGATACCCTGCTCGATGGCGGAGATGGCGGCGTCATCTGCGCCGGGGAGGAGCTGAATGAGGTATCCACCAGCGCACTGCACGCTCTGGTCCACGTCCACCAGCACGCCCAGGGCACAGGCGGTGGGGATCTGCTCACTCTCAGCAAAGTAGGAGGTAATATCCTCGGCGATCTCGCCGGATACCAGGGGGACAGTGCCCACATAGGGCTCCTTCATGCACAGATCCTTGATGACAGTGAGGGAGCCGTCCCGCCCCACGGCGCTGCCCACATCCAGCTTGGCGGGGCCCTTCAGGGGGAGGTCCACCAGGGGATTGACCACATAGCCCCGGGCGTTGCCCTGGCTGTCGGACACCACGGTGATGCCGCCCAGCGGGCCGCCTCCCTTGATGCGCAGGGTTACCGAGCCATCCTTCTCCTTGAGCTGGTTGCCCATCATGGAAGCGGCCATCAGGCTGCGGCCCAGGGCCGCGGTGGCCACGGGCAGAGTCTTGTGAATCTGCCGGGCGCGCTCCACCATCTCCTTGGCCGTGATCGCCGATGCCTTCACCGGCGCGTCCTTGGCCAAAACGCGAATGATCTTGTCTGCCATGCTTGTCAAAATTCCTTTCGTGCGGCAAAGAAAATCCGCTGCTCCCCCTCTCTGGGGGCGCGGAACCTCAGCTCGCCGTATTGTCTGACCTGCCGGAAACCGGCCTGCCGGAGCAGCGCCTCCAGCTCCGCCGGTTCGTAGGCGTACTCCTCGTGAACCTCCTCCCAGCGGCTCCACAGCCCGCCTGGATCCAGCCGGAAGATGTCCATTCCATAGGTGCAGATGCGCCGGCGCTCCGACCAGTCGGCCCGCCAGACGCAGTAGGCATCCTCGCTCTCGTCCAGAAACATCTGGCCGTCCAGGCCCCGGAGCTTTTGCGGGGTGTTGATGTCAAAGAGGAAGAGGCCGCCGGGCATGAGGAAGGTGTGCACCCGCCGGAAGGCCCGGGCCAGCTTTTTGGGGCTGGTGACGTAGTTGATGCTGTCCAGGCAGCACACGCAGGCGTCGATAGTGCCGTAGAGATCCAGCTCCTCCATGGCCTGATGCAGAAAGATCGGCTCGATGGGGCCTGCGCCCCGGCATTTCTCCGCCGCCTGGGCCAGCATCTCCTGGGACAGGTCGGCGCCGATCATCTCATAGCCCCGCTCCGCCAGAACACGGGTCAGGCTCCCGGTGCCGCAGGCCAGATCCAGCACCGTGCGGATGGGCAGCCGGCTGCGGGCGAAGTGCTTCTCCAGATAGTCGGCCCAGCGGGCATAGTGCACGTCGGCGGTAAAGGCGTCGTAGCACCCCGCCAGGAATTCATATGCCATCGCCGCCCAGCTTCTCCTTGATCCGCGGGAGCACCGCCTGATAACCGTCGGCCCCGTACTGGAGAGAACGGTTGACCCGGCTGATGGTGGCGCTGGACGCGCCGGTGCGCTCCAGAATGTCGTTGTAGATCATGCCGTCGGACAGGAGCATGGCCACCTCAAAGCGCTGTTCCATAGCCCTCAGCTCCGCCACGGTGCACAGGTCGGAAAAGAACTTCTTGCACTCCTCCAGATCCTTCAGGGTAAGAATGGCCTCATAGAGCACATCCCCATGCTCCCGCTTTTCGTTTTTCGTCATAGGTATCAATGACCTCCTCGTCAGTCTCTGCGGAAATCGTATCTATTTTACCAAAGTGAAGTATAGAAGTAAACCTCTTTTTCACCGATTTTACGGAGTTTCATAGGATGGAGCACCGGATTCTGAGAGAGGGAGGTGCCCGCGATGAAGGGGCTGCACACAGGGACGGAGAAGGCCGCGCCGGCTTGGAAGGAGTGGAGGCGGGAATTCTGCTGGGAGGAGGAGCCGGTGCTCGCGGTCTCCGGTGTCCGCCTGGAGCTGCCGGAGGGAATACCCGGCCTGCGGCGGCTGGAGCGCTGGTGCCGCCGCCTGGAGGGGGCGTGGGCGGCCCGCTGGGAGCGGGAGCTCTATCCCAGGGCCTGCACGGCCGCCCGGCAGGCCAGGGAGGTCTCCCACCCCTTCCGGCCGTGGGAGGCATCCCTCACCGGCGCCGTGACCCTCCACACCCCGGAGTGCCTGAGCCTGTATTATGACGCCGCGGAGCGGACCGGGGGCCCCCACGGTGTCACCCTGCGGCAGGGAAGCGCCTGGGCGCTGCCGGGGGGGAGCCCCCTGACGCTGGGGGAGCTGTTTCCGCCGGGATTCCGGTGGAGGGCATGGGCGCTGGCGGAGGTGGAGCGGCAGCTCCGGGCCCGGCTGTCCGCGGGGGAGTCCTGGTTCGCGCCCGACTGGGAGGCGCGGCTGCCCCGCAGCTTCGACCCGGAGCGTTTCTATTTGACGGAGGCGGGGCCTGTGATCTACTTTCCACTTTACTCCATCGCGCCCTATGCGGAGGGGATTCCGGCCTTTTCTCTCGCAATCCCGGGGCAGAAAGAAAATACCCCGGAGGAATAGCTGTTTTTTTGCACTTTTTACCTTGTCAGCCCTGCCGCCGCGGCGTTATAATAAAGGGCGTTCCGGGAGAGACTCCTTCATGAATAAAGGTGCCCTCCCGGGCGGTTGCGCGCGGGAAAAGGCCAATGCGCGAATCCCCGCGGCAGGAGGAACGAACTATGGTCAAAGCAATCGTTGGCGCAAACTGGGGCGACGAGGGCAAGGGAAAGATCACCGATCTCCTGGCCGAGGCGTCCGATGTGGTCATCCGCTTTCAGGGCGGGGCCAACGCCGGGCACACCATCATCTGTGACTACGGCAAATTTGCGCTCCACCAACTGCCCTCGGGTGTCTTTTACCCGCATACCACCAACATCATCGGCAACGGTGTGGCCCTGGACGTGAAGAAGTTTCTGGCCGAGCTGAAGCATCTGGCCGACGGCGGTGTGCCCGCCCCCCATATCATCGTGGATCAGCGTACCCAGCTTCTGATGAGCTATCATGTGCTGCTGGACAGCTATGAGGAGGGGCGCCTGGCGGGGGCTGCTTTCGGCTCCACCAAGTCGGGCATCGCACCCTTCTATTCCGACAAGTACGCCAAAATCGGGATTCAGGTGGCCGACCTCTATAATGAGGAGCGGCTCATGGGTCAACTGGAGCACATCTGTACCCTGAAAAACGTCCTGCTGGAGCACCTCTACCACAAGCCTCTGCTGGAGCCAAAGGCGTTGTTTGACGAGCTGATGGGCTACCGCGCGGCGCTGGAGCCCTACGTGGGCGACGCGGTGAGCTTCGTTCACCGGGCCCTTAAGGAGGGCAGGCAGGTGCTGCTGGAGGGGCAGTTGGGCTCCATGAAGGATCCCAACCTGGGCATCTGCCCCATGACCACCTCCTCCCATACCCTGGCGGGCTTCGGCACCGTGGGCGGCGCGGTGCCTCCCACGGCCCTTACCGATATCATCACGGTCACTAAGGCATACTCCTCCGCCGTGGGCGCCGGCGCCTTCGTCAGCGAGCTGTTCGGCGCGGAGGCCGACGAACTGAGACGCCGGGGCGGCGACGCCGGTGAGTTTGGCGCCACCACCGGCCGGCCCCGCCGGGTGGGCTGGTTCGACGCCGTTGCCACGAAATACGGCTGCATGGTGCAGGGGGCGACACAGGTGGCGCTCACCGCCATCGACTGCCTGGGCTACCTCGACGAGATCAAGGTGTGCACCGGCTATGAGATCGACGGCAAGGTGACCACCGACTTCCCTGTGCCCGCTCTGCTGGACCGGGCCAAGCCGGTGTATGAAACCCTGCCGGGCTGGAAGTGCGATATCCGGGGCGTCACTGACTACGGCAAGCTGCCCCAGGCCGCCCGGGACTATGTGGACTTCATTGAAAAGCACATCGAGGCCCCCATCACCATCGTCTCCACCGGCCCCAAGCGCCATGAGATCTGCCGGCGGGCCGGGAGCTGAGACCGTCCCTCTGTGCGCAAAGGCAAAGGAAAGCCTCCGGCTGTGCCGGAGGCTTTCCTTGTGCACACCAGCTCAGCGGCTGTGGCGATAACAGTCCATGAGTGCCTTCCAAGAGTGCTTGGGCCAGAAGCGGCGCTTGGCCTCGGCGGACCAGCCCCTGTTTTCCAGAATTCCATCGCTGCGCTCGTCCAGCGCAGGAAGCTGTTTGCTCGTTCCATGAGCCTTCTTCATAAGACACACCTCTTTTGCGGTTTTCAGAGCATTTTTGCCCTGTGAGGCATAGTATTTCCATTGTAGAGGGGAAAACAAGGATGGTTACACGCAAAATAGTTCCAAGGAACGTACGATGATTGTTTAACCGGCGCTTGAAACGCACAGAAGGCCCCCCGCCCGGCGGGGGGCCTTCTGTGGCTGGAGGGGGACAAATCCTTGTGCAGATCAAGGAGGGAGGCATGCCCGCCGCTCCATGAGGCGTGTTATATGGTGAAACCCTTGCAGGACAAGGTGTCAACCCCTGGGAAACAGCACTCGGAGGGCCCGCCAGGGGCTGCCCTGCCAGTAAGCACGCATAAGATCAACAGAGAAGGGCATGCTGCTCATTTCCCTGTAATGCTCCAGCGTACGGTGGTCGGTGGTCCAAATCGTCTTTTTCATTGTGATAACTCCTTTCTATCACAAGCTCTTGCCTTCCTTACGGTTTCAGTATACAATAATATAAGATATGAGACAAGCGAATCTTTTTCATGCTGAATATGCGGAAATGGAATGGTAATTGTGAATCTTAACAAGTATCAAATTCTGCTGAAAACTGTGGAGCTGGGGAGCATCACCCGTGCGGCGGAGGCGCTGGGGTATACCCAGTCGGCGGTGAGCCGCGTGATTGCCGATCTGGAGCGGGAGTGGGACATGGAGCTTCTTACCCGCAGCCGGACGGGGGTGGTGCTCAGCAGCAGCGGGGCGGCGCTGCTGCCCTATGTTCAGGCGGTGTGCAATGCGGGCAGGGAGCTGGAGGAGCAGGTGGCGGAGCTCCACGGCCTGACCCGGGGAACCCTGCGGGTGGCCACCTTCGCCAGCGTGTCCATCCACTGGCTGCCCGCTATCATGAAGGAGTTCCTCGGCCGCTACCCGGGTATTCAGTTTGACCTGGTAAGCAACTGGGAGTTCGCGGAGGTGGAGGATCTGCTGCGGCAGGGTCAGGCAGACTGCGGCTTTTTGGGGCTGCCCGCGGGGCCGGGGCTGGAAACCTACCCCCTTTTTCGGGACGAGCTGATGGCGGTACTTCCCCTGGATCACCCTTTGGCAAAGGCCCCTTACTATCCCATGGAGCGGTTCCGGGAGGATCCCTATATCAACACACCGGAGGAGCGGGATTTGGAGATCGGACTCATTTTCCAGGAGGAGGGATTCCGGCCCAATCTCCGTTACACCGTCAATGATGACTTTGCCGCATTGGCCATGGTGGAACAGGGGCTTGGGGTGAGTATCCGTCCGGAGCTGGTGCTGCGCGCCTCCAGCTACGCCTTCGCCGCCATCCCGCTGGAGCGGAGATACTACCGGCGTATCGCCCTGGCGATACGCCGCGGCCGTTCCCCTTCGCCGTTAACTGCCCGCTTTTTGGAGTGCGTCCGCCAATGGGTGGGGGAGCATTTCCCGGCGGAGCAGGGAGACGGGGTGTGAGCCAAAAAAGGGACGGCTTGCAAAATTTTTGTTTTACAAGCTGTCTCCTTTATAGTATAATACATCCGTTGCGGCGGAAGTGCCGCACCGAAATGAAAGATAATAGGAGTGTTGTTGCATGAGCCGCATGGTCGGCACCGTATCCATGGGAATTCGTGCTCCCATCATCCGAAGTGGGGACGACCTGGTGGAGATCGTCACCAATTCCGTCCTGGAGACTGTCAAGGACGGAGCGCTCACCATCCGCGACCGGGACGTGATTGCCATGACCGAGGCCATTGTCGCCCGCGCCCAGGGGAACTACGCCTCGGTGGACGATATCGCCGCCGACGTGCGCGCCAAGCTGGGCGGGGAGACCGTGGGTGTCCTGTTCCCCATCCTCAGCCGCAATCGCTTTGCCATCTGCCTGCGGGGCATCGCCAAGGGGGCCAGAAAGGTCGTCCTGATGCTGTCCTACCCCTCCGACGAGGTGGGCAATCACCTCATCGATGTGGATGCGATGGACGAGAAGGGGGTGGACCCCTATAAGGATGTCCTCACCCTGGAGCGTTACCGGGAGCTGTTCGGCTACACCGTCCACCCCTTCACGGGCGTGGACTATGTGGACTACTATTCCAACCTGATCCGGGAGAGCGGCGCGGAGGTGGAGGTCATCTTCGCCAATGACCCCCGGGCCATCCTGCCCTACACCAAGAACGTGCTGGCCTGTGACATCCACACCCGCGCCCGCACCAAGCGCCGCCTGCTGGCCGCCGGGGCGGAGAAGGTCTTCTGCCTGGACGAGATCATGACTGCCTCCATCGACGGCAGCGGCTACAACGCCAAGTACGGATTGCTGGGCTCCAACAAGTCCACCGAGGACAAGGTGAAGCTCTTTCCCCGGGAGTGCCAGGATCTGGTGGAGGCCATTCAGGCCCGCATCCTGAAGGAGAGCGGCAAGCACGTGGAGGTCATGGTCTACGGCGACGGCGCCTTCAAGGACCCCGTGGGCAAGATTTGGGAGCTGGCTGATCCGGTGGTCTCTCCCGCCTACACCGCCGGCCTGGAGGGCACCCCCAACGAGCTCAAGCTCAAGTATCTGGCGGACAACGACTTTGCCGCCCTGTCCGGCGAGGCGCTGCGGGATGCCATCAAAGGCGAGATCAAAAAGAAGGACGGCTCCCTGGTGGGCAAAATGGCCGCCCAGGGCACCACGCCCCGCCGCCTGACCGATCTGATCGGCTCCCTGTGCGACCTGACCTCCGGCTCTGGCGACAAGGGTACCCCCATCGTCTACATTCAGGGCTATTTCGACAACTACACCACCGAATAAGACAGCGGCCCGCCGGGAGACCGGCGGGCCATTTTTTTCAACTTTTTTCAAGTTTCAAAAAGTCCCTCAGCCTGTCGAAAAGACTTCTTCGACAGGCTAAAGCGCGTGTACGAAAACTACGTACACGCGCTTTTTTGTGACCGTTGTTACTGGCCGCAGCCGGTGCTGCCACAGCCTGCGCACCCGGCGCAGCCGGGATGGGACTCGGACCACAGCTTGTCGGCCATGGGAGTCCAGTTGTCGGCATAGGGGTGGGTCTTGGCCGTCAGATGCTCCACGCTCTCGGGAGACTGAGGATCGGTGGAGTGGGCGCCCGTCTCGTGAACCATCTTCTCAATGAACTCCGGGTTTTCCAGCATGGGGCAGGGGCGGAGCATGTTCTCGTTGAAGGGCTGGTTGTCATGGTAGGCCATGAACATGGGGGATTGCAGGCACTCCAGCAGGCTCTTCTCCCGGATGTTGGAGTCGGAATAGTGGATGAACACGCAGGGGTCCACGTCGCCGTTGGCGTTGATGTGCAGGTAGCGGCGGCCGCCGGCGATGCACCCGCCCACATACTCGGCGTCGTTCTGGAAGTCCATGGCAAAGATGCCCTTGGTCTCCCGCATGGCGCGGATGCGGCGGTAGACCTCGGCCCGCTGCTCGGGGTTGGGCATCAGCTCGGGGGCGGCGTCGTTGCCCACGGGCATGTAGTGGAAGAACCACACGAAGTAAGCGCCCAGATCCATGATCAGATCGTAAAACTTCTCGCTGGTGATGTCCTTGTAGTTGACGCTGGTGTAGCAGGCGGAGATGCCGAAGGGCAGGTGGTGCTGCTTCAGCAGGGCCATGGCGTGGGTGACCTTGTCGTACACACCCTCTCCGCGGCGGGAGTCGTTGGCCTCCTCGAAGCCCTCCAGACTGATGGCGGGGATAAAGTTGCCCACACGCAGCATGTCCTGGCAGAACTCCTCGTCGATCAGGGTGGCGTTGGTAAAGGAGAGGAAGGCCGCATCGCTGTGCTTCTCGCACAGGGCGATCAGATCCTTCTTACGCACCAGCGGCTCGCCGCCGGTGTAGATGTACAGGTAGATGCCCAGCTCCTTGCCCTGAGTAATGATGGAGTCAATCTCATCAAAGGTCAGGTTGAGCTTGTTGCCGTACTCCGCCGCCCAACAGCCGGTGCAATGCAGATTACAGGCGGAGGTGGGGTCCAGCAGGATGGCCCAGGGAATGTTGCAGCCGTACTTCTTGCGCAGTTCCTCCTGCTTGGGCCAGCCCACCAGGTTTGCATTGACAAAGAAGTTGTTGAATATCGTCTTGAGCACACTGGGGTCGGTCTGGGTCCAGACCTTCTCAATGAGCTGGTGCCAACAGGAGTCCTTGTCGTTAATTACCTTATCAAATGCCTCCCGCTGGAGGGACAGGGTGTCGCCGGCAAACTTGTTGACCAGATCCATGACCTTGCCCATGTTGTTCATCGGGTCCTTGTCCAGATAATCATACACCTTGGCCAGGCCGTAGCGCTTCAAACTGTCAGGAATCTTCATCTTGGTTTTCCCCTTTCACGGCATGTCATACCATTCATCGTTGCTACTATACCGCCGTTTTTGCAAAAGGAAAATAGACAAAACCCGCATCCTGTCCAAACTCTAGACAAAAATGGCAGTTTGCTTAAAAGCAGTTTGGCTTTTGAAGTTTCTTTATTGCGTTTTAACAACCGTTTTTTATTATATTTAAAACCATAAAAAACGATAGAGAATATTTTGAAGTGTACAGAAGGGACGGGGGAGAAATACATTTCTCTAAATCATGGGTCAATTAAGCGGTAAAGTTACAAAAAACTCTCAAGTTGTTGTAAAAGTGTCTTAAAAGATTTGTGCTGTTTGTTTATTTTATACTATAAATTTCGGCTATGTTTACATACTGACGAAACTTTGTTACTCAAATACAATTCACTTAACAAACAAAGCAGTACCAGATGACACCGCAGGGCAGGGCCCCTGTATGGAAGGATCACATACATGAGAGTTACGATGGAAGACATCGCAAGAATGGCCGGAGTATCAAAAGCGACGGTTTCCAGAGTCGTAAACGGAATTGAACAGGGAGTCGGCCCTGAAACACGCAGACGCGTATTGCAAATTGTGAAGGAGACGAACTACCGCTCCTACAGCCTGCCGAGCCAGAACCAGTCCAAGACTCTTGGGCTGATTATCCCGGATATCATAAATCCCTTTTTCGGTGAGCTGGTCAAGGCAATCGAGGGGGAGGCCACAGAGCAAGGGTACACCGTTCTGCTGGGAAACACAGATTTCTCCATGGAAAAGGAGGAGCGTTACCTCTCCATCTTCCTGGCCAAGCGGGTAGACGGCATTATTTTAGTGACAACAGCCCAGACCGCCGGAGAGCACTACCAGAGGCTGAAGAAGTACAGCGTGCCCTGTGTGCTGGTGGACCGTATGCTGGCGGGCGCCGAGTATACGGCGGGAATCTTTGTGGACAACTCCTACGCCCTTTTCATGGCGTGCAGCCTGCTCATTCAGCATCGTAACGAGAAAATCGCTTTGATCTCCGGTCCGCGAAACATCTCCACCTCGGTGGAGCGGATTCAGGGCTACCGGGATGCACTGGAGCAGTACCGTCTGCCGTTTGAGGAGCGGCTCATTAAATATGGCGACTACACCTTTGAAAGCGGATACCGGGCCATCATGGAGCTGGAGCGGGAGGGCACCCGCTTTACCGGAGTCCTAGCGGCCAATGATACCATGGCGCTGGGCGCCATTAAGGCGCTCAAGGAGCTGACTTACGCTATCCCGGAGGATGTGGAAATCATCGGCTTTGACAACATCGGCTTTTCTCAGCTATGTGACCCGCCTCTGGCCACCATTCAGCAGCCGACCATCGAAATGGGACGCCGGGCGGCGGATACGCTGATCCGGGCAATCGTGGGTAAGCCCATTGAAACCAAAAATATCCACCTCCAGCCCAAGCTGGTGGTGAGAGGCTCAGTCAAGACCATCTATGGCGAACGGATTCTATATGTATAAGCACAGCGGATCATCCGGCATCGGTGCCCCGGCGGGGGAAAGAATCTAGGAAGACGTAGGGGTGTTCTCATTGAAAAAGATTTTGGTGGTAGGAAGCGCGAACGTCGACTTTGTGATCGGAGTACGGCAGGCCCCGGAGTTGGGCGAAACCATCCTGTGCCGCTCCTTCCGAAAGACCTGCGGCGGGAAGGGGGCCAACCAGGCGTATGCCTGCGGGCGCCTGGGCGGGGACACCGCGTTCCTCAATGCGGTGGGAGATGACCCCCTGGGCGGTGAGCTGGTGCGAAATCTGCAACAGGCCAATGTGGACACCCGCGCAATAAGGACGGTGGACGGGGTATCCACCGGCATGGCGGTGGTCTGTGTGGATGAGAAGGGAAACAACTCCATAATTGTCATTCCCGGCGCCAATAACCTCTGCGATGTGGACTATCTGAGGCGGAACCGGGCGCGGTTTGAGGAGAGCGACATTGTGCTGCTCCAGATGGAGATTCCCTTTGAGAGCGTCTGCTATGCGGTGGAGCTGGCCAGTGAGCTGCACAAAACCGTCATTCTCAACCCGGCCCCCGCACCGGACAGCCTGCCTGATGAAGTATATGCGGGACTGGACTATCTGACCCCCAATGAGAGCGAATTCAAGCGCCTGACCGGCTGCCCGACCGATGAAGTGGAGGAGCTTGCGGTTCACTGCAAACCCCTGCTGGAGAAAGGGACGCGGAATATCATCATTACGCTGGGAAGCCGCGGTGCCCTGCATGTCAACCGGGAGGGGCATACGCTTTACCGCCCGCCCAAGGTACAGGCGGTGGATACCACAGCGGCAGGAGACACCTTCAACGCGGCGCTGGCCCGGGAGCTGGCGGACGGCCGCTCCACGGAGGAGGCGATCGTCTTCGCCAATATGGCGTCCGCCCTGGCGGTGTCCAGGGTAGGGGCACAGGATTCTATCCCATCGTATGAAGAAGTATTGGATTTTAAGAAGCGCATGGAGTGAATGCGGATGAGCGACATCATTGTTAAGACCACCGGGCTGTGTACAGATTTCAAGATCAAGGACCGGATGGTTCGGGCGGTGAACCGGGTTTCCCTGAGCCTGGAGCGGGGCAAGACGCTGGTGATATTGGGGGAGTCCGGCTCTGGAAAGAGCACCTATATGAAGGCGCTGCTCCGGATTCTGCCCAAGACAGCCGCCGTAGAGGGACAGGCGGAGTTTCTGGGAAATGACCTGTTCCGAATGAGTGAGAAGGAATTCCGGGATATCCGGGGCAATCGGATGGCCATGATCTATCAGGACTCTCTGTCCGCGCTGGATCCGATGTATGATGTATAAGGTGGGCTATCAGATTGTAGAGACCATCCGGGCGCACTCCAGCCTGACAAAGGCAGAGGCCAGGGAGCGGGTAGAAGAGCTCTTCGTCAAGGTGGGTATCCCTTCGCCCAGGGAGCGGATGAACGCCTACCCACACGAGATGAGCGGCGGCATGCGCCAGCGGGCGGTCATCGCTATGGCGCTGTGCTGCAATCCCTGCCTGCTGCTGGCGGACGAGCCCACAACGGCCCTGGATGTCACCATCCAAAAACAGATTCTCAACCTGTTCTTGGAGCTGCAGGAGAGCGACCGCATGTCCATCATGATGGTGACCCACGACATCGGTGTGGCGGCCCAGGTGGCGGATCAGATCGCCATCATGTACGGCGGTATCATTCTGGAGTGCGGCGCCACCAGGCAGGTGCTGGAGACGCCGGCGAACCCCTATACCAAGGCGCTGATCGCCGCGCTCCCCAAGAGCGGCAACCGGGAGCGGCTGGTTGCCATCGAGGGACAGCCGCCCACCATTGTCCATATGCCGCCTGGATGCCCCTTTTCCAACCGCTGCGCCTACGCAACCGAGGCGTGCCGGCAGAGCGTTCCAGAGCTCAAGCCCATCGATGAGCACCATATGACGGCGTGTCATATGAATTTAGTAACGTCTGGAGGTAAATGAGGACATGAAACACGTGAAAAGATTCCTGGCGCTCTCTCTGGCGGCAGCCCTGTTGGCGGGCTGTGTCTCCTGCGGCAATTCGGATGAGAAAACCTCGCCCACCGGCGGCGGTTCCGGTGTGGACAGTACCGGCGACGGCGGCACTCTGCGGATTGCGATGACCTGCGCGGCCCTGCCCAATACCGATTCCGAGCCCACGGAGGGGCAAGAGGGTTACCGCTTCGTCAGCTTCCAGCTCTATGACGCCCTGGTGAAGTGGGATGCGAGCTCGGAAACTGAGGCCGGCAAGATTATCCCAGGCCTGGCCACCTCCTGGGAGCAGAACCCGGAAAACCCCAAGCGGTGGACGTTCCATCTGCGGGAGGGAGTCAAGTTCCACGACGGAACGGATTTCAATGCGGACTGTGTGATCTTTGCGCTGGACCGCGTGATGAATCCTGACTTTGAGTACTACAGCACCACCTGCGCCGCATCGGTGGGCAGCTTCCTGGCCAATATCGAATCCTATGCCAAGGTGGACGACTACACGATCACCATTGACACTGTGCAGGACAACAACGCCTATCTGATCTACGATCTGCCCTATATCATGATTCCCTCCATGGAGGCGGTGAAGGAGAAGGGCGACGGCTTTGCCGACGCCCCCGTAGGCTCCGGGCCCTTCCGGTTTGTCAGCAAGATCGCGGGCCAGGAGCTCGTCATGGAGCGGAACGAGAACTACTGGGGGAACGTGCCGCAGATCAAGACACTGATCCTCAAGCCCATCTCCGACGCGTCGGCCCGCCTGGCGGCCCTCCAGTCCGGCGAGGTGGACTGGGCCGAGGTCGTTCCCGTGGAGTCCCTGGAGTCTCTGAAGTCCCAGGGCTATCAGGTCAAGCTGAACGACTACCCCCATGCGTGGCTTTACATCATGAACACGGAGTCCGGCCCCTTTGCAGATGCCCGCGTCCGGCAGGCTTTCAGCATGTCCATTGACCGGGAGGGACTGTGCAATGACATCCTTCAGGGTGTGGGCACACCGCTGGCGCAGTTAATGTATCCAGGTTCTCCGTGGTATGCGGAGGGTGTGGAGGAGTATACCTATAACCCGGAGAGGGCGAAAGAACTGCTGGCCGAGGCCGGCTATCCCGACGGCTTTACCACGACCTTTGTCTGCCCCACCAGCGGCTCTGGCAACATGTTCCCCCAGATTATGAATGAGTACATCCAGAAGTGCGCCGAGGAGGTCGGTATCCACATTGAGCTGGATATGTCGGAATCCGAGCGGGTGTGGGACGTAATGAAGGTGGGCTTCAAGGATGAGTACGCCGATGTGGGCGCGCTCAACACCTCCTTCTATACCATGTTCCCCAATGTGTTCCAGAAGTTTGCGGGCACGGGCGGCTCCTTCAACACCGGCAAGTACAGCAACCCGGAGTACGATGCCTGTATCGAGGCGGCCTATGCGGCCACGGACGAGGCGGAGTCCACCCGGCAGTTCATTGAAGCCGAGAAGATTTTTACCGAGGAGCTGCCCTGGGTGATCGTCTGCAACGACCGGAACCTGCGGGTCCTGGCCCCCAATGTGCAGAATTTTGCCCAGTCCCAGACCTGGTATGTCGATTTGACGACGGTTACCGTCGAGTAAGAGAACCCCGTCTCATAAGCGCTGTCATTTCCGGCAAAAGACTCTGGCCCGCGGCCAGTGAAACCTGGCCGCAGGCCGCAGTATACAAGGGGAGTTAGTATGGTCCGAGTTATCTTGAAACGAATAGGCCTGGCGTTCCTCACGCTCTTCGGTGTGACGGTTATTGTATTCGCCCTGCTGCAGATGATGCCGGGAGAACCCATTGACAGCATTGTGCCTCTGGATGCTTCGGAGGAGCTCCGGCAGGTGATCATCGACCAGTATGGTTTTGACCAGCCACTCTATATGCAGTATTTCATGTGGCTGGGCAACGCGGTGCGCGGCAATTTTGGGAACTCTGTCAGCGACAACCGGCTCGTGCTCAGCGTGGTCAGCGAGGCCCTCCACAATACCCTGATTCTGGCGCTGGGGGCCAGCATCTTCGCGTTCCTGCTCAGTATCCTGATCGGTGTCTACAGCTCGTACCGGCCGAATTCCATCTTCTCCTGGATCGGCACGGTATTCGGCATCGGCGGTATCAGTATTCCAAACTACTGCCTGTCATTGATCCTGATCGGTATCTTCTCCGTCACCCTGCGCCTGCTGCCGTCTACAGGCATGTATACCAGTGGGGACTATACCTTCTCCTCCCTCATACAGCACCTGATTCTTCCCGCTATCGCGGCCGGCGCCATGACACTGGGGATTATGACGCGGATGGTGCGTAGCTCGGTCTCCGATATGCGCAGCCGGAGCTTTGTCACTACCCTGCGGGCGAAGGGACTCAGTGAGCCGGCCATCATGCGGCATGTGCTGCGCAACAGCTTTCCCACGCTGCTGACCGTAGCGGGCCTGCAGTTCGGCTACCTGATGGGCGGCTCCACGATGGTGGAAACCATTTTTTCCTGGCCGGGAATCGGCCTGATCATCTATCAGAGCATCTTCACCAGCGACTTTCCCGTGACCCAGGCGGCCATCCTGATTGTGGCGGCGATCTTTGTCAGCATCAACCTGCTCATCGATCTGCTCCGCATTGTGGCAGATCCGCGCCTGAGAAAATAAAGACCTGCGGGAAACAAAGGAGTGATTGTTTTGCTGTCATCCATTGGCTCCAGAGCTGCGGCGGATCCGGAGGAGCTCCATTTCCGCAGGGAGGCGCGCAGCCGCTTTGTGCGGACCTTTCTCCGTTACCCGGCGGCCCTTCCCGCGCTGATCCTGTTCGTGATCGTGGTGCTGTGCGCCCTCGGCGCGCCGCTGCTCACCCAGTATACCCCCTTTGAGGGCAATGCGGCGGAGCGGCTGCAGGGCATCGGCACGGCCGGCCATCTGCTGGGAACAGACGAGCAGGGGCGCGACATCCTGACCCGCTGCCTGTACGGCGGGCGCCTGAGCCTGCTGATGGGCTTCCTGCCGGTGGCGCTGGCCACCATCGTGGGCAGTATTCTGGGGATCATTTCCGGCTATTTCGGCAAGGCCTATGCCCAGATCATCATGCGTACCCTGGATATCTTCTATGCGTTCCCTTCCATTCTGCTGGCCATCGCGCTGTCCTCGGTTCTGGGCTCGGGCCTGTCCAGCATCATCATTCCAATCGCCGTCATTCTGGTTCCGCCCATCGCCCGGGTGGCCGAATCCACCGTGCAGGATATCATGCCGGAGGACTTTATTGAGGCGGCGCAGACCTCCGGGGCCAGCCCGCTGAAGGTTATCGTGTTTTTCATCATACCGAACGCCTTTGGGCGGATCTTCATCTACTGTACCACGCAATTCAGCGTCAGCATCCTGTCGGCCTCTGGCTTGAGCTTTCTGGGATTGGGCATTTCTCCCCCCACGCCGGAATGGGGCTCCATGCTGAACGCCCTGCGGCAGCAGATCTACATCAATCCCCTGATTACCATTATTCCGGGCCTGTTCATTTTTGTCACAGCCCTGAGTGTCAATATCATTTCGGACGGCCTGAAGGACGCCATGGAGGCCAACAGCTAAGCCCGCGCGGTATGACGGCGCGCCGTGATTGGAGAGCGTACAATGAGCAAGATTTTAGAGGTCAACGACCTGTGCAAGTCCTTTGTGGTAAAAAAGCGCCTGCTGGGCGAAAACGACGTGGTTTCAGCAGTAAATCACGTTTCCCTCGGCCTGGAGGAGGGGGAGGTGCTGGGCATCGTCGGTGAGTCCGGCTGCGGAAAATCCACGGTTGCGCGGCTGCTCCTTCACAGCATCCGGCCGGACAGCGGCACAATGAAGCTCTGCGGGAAGGAGTACGACATGGCCCATGCCACGGGGCAGGATGTGCAGACCTTTCGGAAGAATATGCAGATGGTCTTTCAGAACCCCTACTCCTCCCTGAACCCCAAGATGAATGTACTGCAGAACATCACCTTCGGCCTGACAGCCAATCAGGTGCCCAGAAATGAGGCATGCCGGCGGGCATACCGCTACCTGGACGCGGTTGGGATGCAGAAGTCCTTCCTCAACAAATATCCCAACAGCCTGAGCGGCGGGCAGCGGCAGCGCGTGGCGGTGGCGCGGGCCCTGGCAATGGAGCCTAAAATCATCCTGGCCGACGAGCCGGTGTCCGCACTGGACAAGTCGGTGCAGGCGCAGGTGCTCAACCTGTTCCACGACCTGCAGAAGGAGTTCGGCATTTCGATTATTTTTATCTCCCATGATCTGAGCGTAGTGGAGTACATGAGCGACCATATTGCGGTGCTCTACCTGGGCGAGGTCATTGAGTACAGCACCTCCGAGGAGCTCTATCACAACCCCAGGCACCCCTATACCAAGGAGCTGTTGCGCTCCATTCCCCAGATCAGCGGGGACGCCCGCCTAAGTACGGCCAACAGGGAGCCGCCGATCGAGCTGCCCAGCCCGATCAGGCCGCCCTCCGGATGCCGGTATCATCCCCGCTGCCCGTACCGGACGGAGAACTGCTCCAAGCATATTCCGGCGCCTGCCTTGGTGGGACGGGACCACATCGTGAAGTGTCACCGCTGCGCCGCACAGAATCAACCGATTGAACCGATGGAAGGGAGCTTGATATGAAAAAGTACAAGATGCTGTTTGCCGGGGAGTCCTGGCTGACCCATAACATGGAGGTAAAGGGGTGGGACGACTTCTCGGTTGGCGGGTATGGAACGGAGATCGACCGAATCCATGCCGCGATGGACGAGTTTGCAGAGATCACCCACCTGCCCTCCCATCTGGTGGGAGAGAAATTCCCCTCTACGATGGAGGAGCTGAAGACGTATGATGTGGTGATTCTCAGCGATGTGGGGGCCAATACCCTGTTGCTCCACCCCCTGGTGTTTACCCAAAGCGTCCGTTTCCCCAACCGCCTACAGCTCCTGGCGGACTATGTAGAGCAGGGCGGCGCCCTGGGGATGATGGGAGGCTACATGACCTTCCAGGGCATCGGCGGCAAGGGCTGCTACCACGGTTCGCCCATCGAGAAGGCACTCCCGGTCGATTTTCTCCCCTATGACGACCGGCAGGAGCACCCGGAAGGCATTGATCTGAAGGTGGACCCCCAGCGCCATCCGGCACTGAAGGGGCTGCCCGAGGAATGGCCCTATCTGCTTGGCTACAACAAGGCCGTAGCCAAGCCGGGGGCACAGGTGGCGGTGGAATACCAGGGAGACCCCATCCTGTCCTTCTATGAGTACGGAAAGGGCAGAAGCTTCGCTTGGGCCTCGGACTGCGCGCCCCACTGGATGCCCCCAGCTTTCTGTGAATGGGAGTATATCCACCTGTTCTGGAAGAACATGATCGACTGGGTGGTGCAGAGATGACCGGCCGGAGAGAAGGGGCGGAACAATGAAGGTAAAGGTTGCCGCCATACAGATGTCGGCGGACATCGGAGGGCGGGAGGCAAACGTGGAGCGCGCGGAGCGGCTACTGATTCAGGCGGCCAGGCAGGGGGCCAATCTCTGCGTGCTGCCGGAGCTGGCGCTGGATGAGTTTTTCCCGCTGTATAAGGACACCCGCTACTTTGCCTACGCGGAGGAGTTGGACGGGCCAACCGTCCGGCGCTTTCGTTCCCTGGCGGGGGAGCTGGGGATCTACTTGGCCCTTCCGCTGTTTGAAAAGAGTCTGATTGGTACCTACTATAATTCCCTGGTTCTGCTGACGCCGGAGGGGACGATCGGTGCGGTCTACCGGAAGGTACACGTACCCTGTACGCGCAGCTATGAGCGCTACTATTTCACACCCGGACCGGAGTTTGTGGTGGCGGATACCCGGTACGGGAAGGTGGGATTGGCCATCTGCTACGACCGGCGCTACCCGGAGACCTGCCGTGAGCTGATGAAGAAGGGGGCCAGGCTGATTCTGATCTCCATCTCCAGCAGCATTATGCCGGGGGGCTTTTCCGAGCTGCCCGTCTTCGAGACGGAACTCAAGACCAGGGCCTTTGAAAACCAGCTCTTTCTCGCGGCCTGCAACCGCTCCGGGCAGGAGGGAGAATACACGTTCTTCGGCCACAGCATGCTCTTGGGGCCGGACGGCTCCGTACTGGCCCAGGCAGATGAGGCGGAGAACGTGGTGGTGCTGGCAGAGATGGAGCTGGAGGACGCGGATAGGGCCCGGATCAACGGCCCGCTCCTGCGGGACCGCCGCCCGGAGCTCTATACCTGCTGATATAAATCAAAGAAATGAGGTAATCGTATGGAATTCTCTTACTTTATGCCGGTCCGCCTGCTGTTTGGCGCCAATGTGATCGACCAACTGGGCACCACGGCCAAGAGCTATGGCACCCACGCCCTGATCGTGACGGGCCGCAGCAGCACGAAACGCTCCGGTCTGCTGGATCGCTCCATCGCCCTGCTGGAGGCCGCGGGCGTCCGCGCCACGGTATTCAATAAGGTGGAGCCCAACCCCCTGACCACCACGGTTATGGAGGGCGCGGCCCTGGCCAGGGAGCAGGGGTGCGACCTAGTCATCGGCATGGGCGGCGGCTCCATGATGGATGCGGCCAAGGCGGTGGCCTTCTGCGCGATAAACGGCGGTGACGTGAATGACTATATCTCCGGTGGAAAGCAGGGTACCGGCTGCCTGCCCATTCTGGAGGTACCCACCACCTGCGGCACAGGGAGCGAGGCCAACCCCTTTGCGGTGCTGACCAACCCCGAGACCAAGGACAAGAAGTCCCTGTGGGGAGACCTGATCTATCCTAAAGTGTCCTTTATCGACCCTGAGCTGATGAAGACCATGCCCAAGGAGGTGCTGGCCTCGGTGGGCTTTGATGCCCTCTCCCACAACATGGAGGGCTACCTGGCCACCCGAAGCCAGCCCATTACCGACCAGCTTGCCCTGCACGCCATCCGCCTGACAGCCGGGAGCCTACCCAAGGTGTACCACGGTGAGGGCACACAGGAGGACTGGGAGAACATCACCCTGGCCAGCCTGCTGGGCGGCATTGTCATCAACACCGCCGGCGTGGGCGGCGGCCACGGGATGGAGCATCCGGTCAGCGGCATGTACAACGTGGTCCATGGAAAGGGACTGGCGGCCCTGACGCCCCCCCTCTTCCGCCACTCTTACAACACCAAGCCGGAGCGTTACGCGGCCATTTCCCGTCTGCTGGGCGGCAAGGACGAGACCGACTGCGCGGAGGCGGTGGAGTGCTTCCTCAAGTCCATTGATCTGAACTGCAAGCTCCGGGAGCTGGGGGTGGAGGAGTCCGGAATCGACTGGATGACGGACAACTGCATCAACGTCTTTGCCGGAAGCATGCGGAATCATACCAAGGCGCTTACCCGGGACGAGGTAAAGCAGATCTATCTGGAGGCGTTTTAATCCGGCGGCCAGAGAAGGGGACCGCCCTTGCTGATAAATGATTGGAATGGAGGATACGGACATGCCCTGTATTGTTATGTATACCAATGTGGAGGTGCCCAAGGAGAAGGCCGAGGAGCTGAAAAAAGCCCTGGTGGTTTCCTGGGAGAAGCTTCCGGGCAAGAGTGAGCGGTGGCTCATGACCACCATCCGGGACAACACCACCATGTTCTTCGGCGGCAAAGATACCCCTGCGGCCTTTGTCAACTTCAAGATTCTAGGCAGCCTTGGCAGGGAGAACTGCGAGATCCTGAACGAGGAGTTCCTGACCGATGTCAGTCAGGTACTGGGTATTCAGAAGGAGCGGATCTTTGTGGCTCACGATGAATGTCCCTCCTGGGGCTGGGTCAAGAACTGAACATTGCAGAAAGGAAGGTATTGCATATGCCCTGTATCATCATCAGGACCAATGTGGAGATTCCCAGCGACAGAGCAAAGGAGCTGAAAACTGCCCTGGCCGTATCATGGGAGAAGGTGCCCACCAAGCGGGAGCGCTGGCTCATGATCGTCATGGAGGACAAGCAGCAGATGTTCTTCAGCGGCAGGGATACCCCCGCGGCCTTTGTGAATTTTAAAATTCATGGGGACTATGACATCGGCCCCAAGAACTGCGAGATGCTCTCCGAGGAGTTCATGAATGATCTGAGTCAGGTGCTGGGCATCCAGAAGGAGCGGATCTTCGTGGCCCACGATGTGTGCCCCTCCTGGGGCTGGGTGGACGACCCGGATCCCAGAGCCTACGGCCCGCACCGGTCTGAGTGAACTGCAACAAACAATTACAATAGAAAGTGAGTGGATCAATATGGAGTACAAGTACAAGTGGTATATTCCCGACGCCTACCTTCATTCCCGCGGCACCGGCTACTTCACCAGCCACGAGGGCTGCGCCTTCATCAACGAGACCGACCGGGACGCCCATGTGCGCTTCACCTTCTACTTCCAGGATCGTGAGCCCATGACCGGCTATACCAGCGTGGTGCCTGCCCGCCGGACCAAGCATGCCCGGTTCGACCTGATGGAGAACGACAAGGGTGAGCCCGTTCCCATGAATGTCGGCTATGCCGTGGTTGTGGAGAGCGACATGGATATGCCGGTCCAGTTCAGCCACTGTGACACCTCCCAGCCTGAGCTGACCTTTACCACCACCATGGTCCCCCACATCACCCTGGACCGGGAGGACTAACCCCCAAAATACATAGAAGAAGCGCACCGGCCGCCGGCTGGTGCGCTTCTTCTATGCATGCTTTTTGATAGAAGAGGGCAGAGCTGATATATTGATCATTAGACTGCGATAATTAAATCATCAATATGGGAAAGAAGTGGTAAGGGCAGACCGGTTCATCGGTTCCCGCATTGCCGAGAGTAAGAACAAGAAATTCCTGTGGTGGGCGGAGGGGACGAAGTTCTCCAACGTTCAGTACGACTGGGGGGCGCGTGCCCTGGGGAATATGGATCTGCTACCGGGAGTTTGTCATTGTGCGGGCAAACAGCCGGGGCTGGAGCCGCCCGCTGAGGCGTATCATACCATGCAAAGCGCCCTCCCGGAGCAGTCCGGCGGGGGGGCTTTGGAGTGGTCAGTGTACGGGGAAGCTGTGCCGTGTGAGGGCGATCATCTCGCGCAGCTTTCCCTTCAGGAAGTGGATTCCCTTGCCGCTGGACAGTCCACCGAAGGTGGAGCTCTCCCAGGTCAGAGGGATAGATTCGCCGCTCTGGGCATCGAGCTCGAGCCGCTTGGGAAGATAGAAGGCCGTGCCGTCCTGCTCCTGAAGGTCGAAAAAGCACCTGTGAATGGCGGTAATGAAGTCCTCCCGTTCCGGAAGAGCGCCGGGGGCGAGAATGGAGGAACGCATGAACTCCGACAGCAGTCCGTATAGATCAAACAGGATGTCGATTCCCATTGTTTTGGTCAGAACGTGCGCGGAACTGTCCCAGGCCTGCGGGTAACATGCCTTCCAGGCGGAAAAATAAGTCTCGATGGCCTCCACCCGGGCGGAAAAAGTGGTGTAGTTAAAGCCGTTCTGCAGGTTGATCTCGAGCCAATGCTCCAGCAGCTTCTGCATTTTGCTGGAGTTGACATAAGCCCGGGGCAGAGAGCGGGCACGGGGGCCGTCGAACATCTTGATCCGGTCATGAAAGAGGCCGGCCCGGCCATTGAGCTCGTCCATCAGGTCAAAGGCGGTGTTCTCCCGGTCGGACATCAGGCCGGAGAGGTTGCGGATGGCGTTGGTATGTATGGCGGAGGGCTTCTCCTGGTTGCAGTTGATCTCAGCAAAGGAGGCCGCCATCTTGCGCAGATCCAGATCCAAGTAGACGCCGGTGAGGAAGGGGTAGTCCAGCTTGCCCGCCGCATAAGCCCCTTCGGTGCGGTGATGGCCGTCGATCATATAGCCCAGCAGTTCCTGCTCTGGGGCTAGAAGATAGCCCGCCTCGTCTGCTGCACAGGCTGCGATGTGCTCACGGTAACGGTGGAGAGCGACGGTCAAAAGGACAATGCCGGAGGAGTCGCCGGTGCGGCTCTCCAGAGGGGCAACAGTTATATAGGGGCTGTCCTGGCATCTGAGGGTGATAACAATGGCGTTGGGAAAGCCATACGGGCCGCTGGAGAGGCGCTCCTCAATTTCAGAGACCTTTTTCATGACCAGAGCGCGCTGAATGCCCTCTGGGTTTTCCAGGCTGCGGGGGAGGCGGCAGATCATAGCCTGTAGGAAGCCGGTGGCGAGAGCGCAGGTGTAGAGTTTGAGGTGGTCGCTCTGATCCACACGGAGCATGGGAATGGACATTGCATCCCCGTGCTGCGCAATCATCCTGTCCAGCATGGACAGGATATCTGCCTTGGTCTTGCTCTTTGTAAACATCCGCTTCATTTTGATCCTCCACTCTCGAGAATAATATATTGAGAATTTTTACCTCAAAAGCATTATATCAAAGACGGAAAAAAGAATCAAGCTAAAAAGAGAATCGCTGCACAGATTTTGAAATAAGAAAAAATAGAGGTCATAAATTTGATGAAAGGGGTTGACAAGGTGGGGAGAAGATGGTAAAATACAACCTGTTCTGAACAAAAGGACATGCGCGAGTGGTGGAATTGGCAGACTCGCTAGATTCAGGTTCTAGTGTGCATTACGCACGTGCGGGTTCAAGTCCCGCCTCGCGCACCAACGGAAGAGCACCTGTGTTACACAGGTGCTTTTCTTTTTATGCCGAGAGGAGATGTAGCTGGATGACAGCAATTGTCTGCGTGGACGAGGCTTGGGGGATGGCGTTCCACGGGCGGCGGCAGAGCCGGGACCGGGCGGTGTGCGCCCGCATCCTGGAGGATGCGGCGGGCCGCCGGCTGTGGATGAGTCGGGACACGCTCCGGCTGTTTGAGGCGCCGTATCCGGAGTATCTGACCGTGGCGGAGGATTTCCTGGCCCAGGCCGGGCCGGGGGAGCTCTGCTTTGTGGAGGAGCCGCCCCTGTTGCCCTGGCTGGACCGGCTGGAGGGGCTGGTGCTCTACCGCTGGAACCGGCGCTACCCCGCCGACGCCTGGCTGGATGTGCGGCCCGGCCCTCCGGGATGGACTCTGGCCCTCCGGGAGGAGTTTTCCGGCCACTCCCACGAGCGCATTACAAAGGAGGTCTACACCCGATGAGACGCGTCTTTCCGCTCCTGCTGCTCCTGGCCCTGTTGCTGGCCGGCTGCCAGGGGGAGGCCGCCCCGGCGGCCAGCTACGATCTGGACCAGGTGCCCGCCTATGCGGGCGAGCCCTATGTGGTCATCAATGACAACCAGCCCTTCTTTGGGGAGGAGGAATATACCACCGAGGCCTTTGAGACCTACAGTGCGCTGGACGGGCTGGGCCGCTGCGGCACGGCCTACGCCTGTGTGGGAGAGGAGCTGATGCCTGCCGGGGAGCGGGAGAGCATCAGCTCGGTGAAGCCCTCCGGCTGGATCAACGTGGAGTACGGCGGTCAGTACCTTTATAACCGCTGCCACCTCATCGGGTTCCAGCTCACCGGCGAGAATGCCAACGAGCGCAACCTGATCACCGGGACCCGCTACATGAATGTGGAGGGCATGCTGCCCTTTGAGAACCTGGTGGCCGACTATGTGAAGGAGACCTCCAACCACGTCCTCTACCGGGTCACCCCGCTCTATGAGGGGGACAATCTGGTGGCCAGCGGAGTGCTGATGGAGGCCGGGAGCGTGGAGGACGAGAGGGAGGGCATCTGCTTCAACGTCTATGTCTACAACGTCCAGCCGGGCATCGGCATCGACTACGCCACCGGCGCGAGCTGGGCGGAAGGGGAACAGGGGGAGATCCAGTCCAGCCCAACCCCCGCAGGTACCGCCTACGTGCTGAATACCAACACGAAGAAATTCCACCTGCCCACCTGCGCCAGCGTGGAGGACATGAAGCCGGAGAACCGGACGGACTACACCGGAAGCCGGGAGGCCCTGCTGGACGAGGGCTATTCCCCCTGCGGCCAGTGCAAGCCGTAAAGCAAAACCGCCGCGGAGCCTCGCTCCGCGGCGGTTTTTCAGCGTCCCAGCAGGAAGAACAGGGCCAGAAACAGGGCGCAGGACAGGATGGGGAAGAGGACGTCCACCGGCCGCAGGCGCAGGGGCTGGCTGCACGTGCGGGGGACGCGGCCGTCGAAGCCCCTGGACTCCATGGCGATGGACAGCTCCTCCGACCAGCGCACCGACTTGACCAGCAGGGGCTTGAGCAGGGCGGGGGAGACGGGAAAAACCCGGATACCGCGGGCGGCAAAGGCGGCGCGGGTGCGCTTGTACTCCTCCATCATATTGGGCAGGATGCCCCAGGCGGCCAGCAGGCCGTAGGCGAACACCGGGGGGAGGCGGAGCTGCTGCTGGAGGGAGCACACTAGGAGGATGCGGTCGGTGGTGAGGACAAAGAGCAGGCCCAGCCCGGCGAAGGCCAGTACCCGGCTGCCCAGCACCAGCCCGTTCCACACCGCCGCCCCGGTGAGGGCCTGGGCGGCGGCGTTGATGGGCATGCCCGCCCCGGCGTGAAAGTGGTAGCCGGTGGAGAACATGCCCACCGCCACCAGAAGCACGGGGAGAAGGGCCCCGGCCAGCACCTTGACGTTGGCGCGGGAGAGAAGCAGGGCGGCCAGACATACCGCAAATACCGCCAGGTTGACCGCCGGGTGATGGAGTCCGGCCAGCAGAAGGGTGGGCACCACCAGCCCGATGAGCTTACAGGCGGGATTGAGCGACTTCATACAGGCTCCCCTCCTTCAGCTCGTAGAGAATGTCGGCGTAGTCCTGAGCCAGTGCCCGGTCGTGGGTGGACAGGATGAGGGTGAGGCCCCGCTCCACCACCTCCTGCTGGAGGGCGTCCATGATGGCGGCGGTGCGGCCGCGATCCTGGGCGTAGGTGGGCTCGTCGCACACCAGCACCTGGCAGTCGTAGGCCAGCAGGGCGGCCACCCCCAGCCGCCGCTGCTGGCCCTGGCTGAGCATATAGGGGGACAGGCGGCGGAAGCGCCAGAGCTGGATCCGGCGGAGCACCTCCTCGGCCCCGGCGGCGGGGTCGCCCGCCCCGGTGCTGTGGCGCAGGCTGACCGCCACCTCGTCCAGAACGGTGTCCGCCACGAACTGATCCTGGGGGCTCTGGGTGACGAAGCCCATGCGGCCGGTCAGCCGGCGGCGGTGCCTGGACAGCTCCGTTCCCTCCAGCCGGGCGGAGCCCTGATAGCGGTAAAGGCCGCTGAGGGCGCCGAACAGGGTGCTCTTGCCGCTGCCGCTGGGGCCCACGATGGCGTGGATGCGCCCCCGGAAGAAGTCGGCGTTCACGTCCCGCAGCACCTCGCGCCCATCCTGGGAGACCCGCAGGCCACGCAGAGAGAGCACCACCTCCTCCGGCCCGGTCTTGACCGGCCGGGCGGCCTGGTAGGGGCAGCCGGAGACGCTGACGCCCCGCTCTGCCCACGCCTGGGGGGAGAGGGCGCCGGGGGCATAGGCGGCGCCGTCCAGCGTGCCGTCCTGGGCCATGAGGCGGATCTCGTCGGCGATGGGCAGCCAGTGGTCCAGCCGGTGGTCGATGGCCAGGATGCCGGTGCCGCATTCCCGGTGAAGCCGGGCGAGCTGCCCGCAGAGAAGGGCGGCGGTATGGTCGTCCACATTGGCGAAGGGCTCGTCCAGCAGGACCCAGGCCGGCCGCAGGGCGGCCAGACAGGCCAGCGCGGCCCGCTGCTTCTCCCCGCCGGACAGGGAGCGGAGGGTGCGGCGGCGCAGGTGGGCGATGCCGCAGAAGTCCAGGGCGGCGCTCAGCCGCTCCTCCATCTCCGCCCGGGGCACCCGCCGGTTCTCCAGACAGAAGAACAGCTCGTTCTCCACCGTGTCCATGCAGAACTGGAGCTCCGGATTCTGGAACAGCATGCCCACCAGGGCGCACCGCTCCCCCGGCCCCAGGGCGGCGGGCTCCTGCCCCTCCACCCGCACCGTGCCCCCCTGGAGGAAACCGGCGTTCTGGGGGTAGATCCCCGCCGCCAGATAGAGCAGGGTGCTCTTGCCGCAGCCGGAGGGGCCGGTGAGGACGGTGATGCGGCTCCGGTCAAAGGAGGCGCTGACCCCGTCCAGCACCGGGCGCTTGCTCTGCTCCAGGTAGCGGAAGGTGACGCGCTCCAGGGTGATGCGGCCCACCTCAGACGGGGAGGAAGTCATTGGTGTACTCGGTGGGGCGGCGGCGGTCGTAGTAGCCGTTGGCCACCAGCCAGTCGGCCATCCGCTCCCAGCGCTCCGGGCGGATGGCGCCCCAGTGGCCCCGCTGATCCAGCAGCAGGGGGGCCAGGTGCCTCTGGCTGCGCACCAGCATGGCCTCGGACACGGCGGGCAGGCCGTCCTTCACCGCCAGGACGGCCCCCTCCGGATCGCGGGCCGCCTCCTGATAGCCCCGGTCCAGAGCGGCCAGGAAGGCTCGCACCTCGGCGGGCCGGTCCCGCAGAACCTGGTGCGTGGCGGCGATGGCGGGGGCGCAGAAGTCGAAGAGGGGGTCCACGTCGGCCAGATTGATGAAGTCGATCTCTTTGCCCGCCGCGATAAGCTCCTCGTTCTCCCAGTTGGCGTAGACCCAGGTGGCGTCGGCCACGGTGCCCAGGGTGGCGACGATGTCGCCCACGTCCATGGGCACCAGCTCCACCTTGCCGTAGTCGCCGCCGTCCAGGCGCACGGCCTCGCCGATCACGCCGTGGAACCAGCGGGGGGCCCAGTGGGTAAGGCGCTTGCCCTCCAGATGCCGGGGGGAGGTGATGCCGCTCTCCTTCAGGGAGACGATGCCGGAGTCGGAACGCTGGGTGAGGACGGCCACGCCGGTGAGCTCCACCCCGCGGGACATGCAGTCCAGCATGGAAATCTGGGGGCCCAGCACGAAATCGGTGCCGTGGAGATCCATAACGCCGTGAACCTCGCCGTCGATGTGCACCTCCAGGCCCGCCTCCGCGAAGTAGCCCCGCTTCTCCGCCAGCAGAAAGCCGGTGTGATTGGTATTTGCAAACCAGTCCAGAACCACATTCAGTTTACCCATTGCTTATTCCTCCTCATCGTCGATGGATACCGGGGCAAGCCGGGCGCCCACGGCGTAGCTGCGCAGTACCCCCGTCCGGGCCAGGCCGTCGCAGGCCAGCTTGGCGATGACGCCGGAGAAGACCACGGCGCTGGCAAAGCGGACGGCCAACTGGGCGGCCAGCATGGTGGGGGCCAGCAGATAGTAGCTCAGGTAGTACAGCTCGTAGCAGAAGATGCACACGGCGGAAAAGACGCCGGACAGGGCCATGGAGAGCAGGTTGTACTTCCGGTAGCGGAATACGGCGAAGCCCAGCTCGCACCCGACGCCCTGGATGAGGCCGGTGAGCACCACGGTGGCGCCGCCGGAGTTGCCCATGAGCAGCTCGATGGCGGAGGCCAGCACCTCGGTGATGAGGGCCGCGCCGGGCTTGCGGATGATGTAGGCGGCAATGGTGGCGGCCATAAACCACACGCCGTAGATGAGTTCAAAGCCGAAGGCCGACAGGCCCAGGGGGGTGAGGGCCACCGAAATGGCGGTGCCGCCGTAAAACACGGCCATGTAGACCACCGCGAAAAGCACACCCAGTATGGCCATCATGACCACGTCCTTGAGTTTCCAGGGTTCTCGTCTCATTCTTGCAGATACCTCCGTTTTAGGCAAAAGTAAAAGCCGCACAGCCTTCGCTGAGCGACTTTGCAAAAAACGGCAAAACGGCGTGAACCGCGCTCCCTACGATGGCATTACCCAACAGGTTCCATGGGTCATAGGCAGAACAGCCTAACTCTCAGCCGGATTCCATCCGGCCCCCCAGCATTCAGTTGTGCAGACTTTTCTGTGGCAACTATAGCACGCCTTTCCGCAAATTGCAAGGGCGGATTTCAAACCCAGTGGCGGGGCCAGCGGTCCCAGTAGGCCCGGTAGGTGGGCCACGTGCCGTTCAAATCCATCTGGTACATACGGAAGATGACCAGCCGGTTTTTCGGCTGCCACAGCTCCTCGTAGGAGTAGCGGTAGGTCATACCGATGCGCTCCATGACCGCCCCGCTCTTGGGATTGTCCGCGTCGTGGGTGGCCGTGAGGAAGGGCAGGCCGTCGGCGCGCAGGCGCTCCACCACCGCAGCGGCGGCCTCAGTCATGTAGCCGCGGCCCCAGGATGGCCGGGCCAGGGCGTAGCCCAGATCATGGCTCTCCCCGTCGTCCACATGGAGGTAGCCGATGGGGCGGTCGTTCTCCCGCAGGCAGACGGCGTAGCGGCAGCCGGAGGGACGGCGGTAGTAGTCCAGGTAGTGCTCCTCCAGATATCTGGCGGCGTCCGCCTCGGTCTCCAGCGGGAACCAGGGCAGGAAGGTGTTAACCTCCCGGTCGCGCATCAGGGAAAACAGCGGCTCCACATCCGACGGGGTAAACCGGCGGAGCACCAGGCGTTCGGTCTCCAGACGGGGGGTGTTGGCGGACATGGGACATTCCTCCTTTTTACCCAGTATAGCAAGCCCCAGACCATGCCGCAACTGCCGCTTGACTTTCCGCCGGGGCTGGGGTACTCTGAACAGTACGCACGGAAAGAGAGGACACGCCATGACCTACCCCGAATTCAAAGCCAGATACGCCCTCACCCCCGATCCCCAGCAGGAGGCGGCCATCCTCCGGGCCGAGGGGCCCACCCTGCTGCTGGCGGTGCCGGGCAGCGGCAAGACCACCACCCTGGTGACCCGGCTGGGCTATCTCATCCACTGCCTGGGGGTGGAGCCGGGGCGCATCCTCACCGTCACCTACACCGTGGCCGCCGCCGGGGACATGAAGCGGCGCTTCGCCGCCCTCTTTGGGGAGGAGCACGCCGGCGCGCTGGCCTTCCGCACCATCAACGGCATCTGCCAGTCCATCATCTCCTACTACGCCTGGGCCAAGGGGGCGGAGCCTTTCGCTTTGTGGACCAACGAGGGGGAGCTGAACGCCCTGGTGCGCTGGCTGATGCAGTCCCACGGGGCCGAGTGGCCGGGGGAGCAGGAGGTGAAGGAGGTGCGCACCCGCATCACCTGCTGCAAGAACGGGATGCTGCGGGACGAGGAGGTGCGGGCCATCGAGATGGACGGGGTGGATTTTCCCGCGGTCTATTTCGGCTACCGGGAGTACCTGGAGCGCAACCGCCGCATGGACTACGACGACCAGATGGTCTTTGCCCTGCGGATTCTCCGCCGGTATCCCGACATCCTGGCCCACTTCCAGAGCAAATACCCCTACCTCTGCGTGGACGAGGCCCAGGATACCTCCAAAATCCAGCACGCCATCCTCCGCCTGCTGGCCGCCCGGAGCCGCAACCTGTTCATGGTGGGGGACGAGGATCAGAGCATCTACGGCTTCCGGGCGGCCTGGCCCCAGGCGCTGATGGAGTTCCGGCAGATCTACCCGGAGGGGGAGGTGCTGCTGATGGAGACCAACTACCGCTCCGCCGGGGCCATCGTGGAGAAGGCGGACGCCTTCATCCAGCGCAACGGCAGCCGCCACCCCAAGCACATGCGGGCCAGCCGTCCCCAGGGGGAGCCGGTGCGCCACGTAAATCTCAACGACTTCGGGCAGCAGGCCCACTATCTGGCCCAGGCGGCGGCGGACTGCACGGAGTCCACCGCCGTGCTCTACCGCAACAACGACAGCGCCCTACCCCTCATCGACCTGCTGGAGCGCCGGGGCATCCCCTACGCCTGCCGCCAGCGGGAGAGCTTCTTCTTCACCAGCCCGGCGGTGCGGGATCTCACCGACGTGCTCCGCTTTGCCTTAGATGGCACGGATCGGGAGCGGTTTCTGCGGATTTACTACAAGCTGGAGGTGCGCGTCAAGCGGAGCGTCCTCCAGGAGAAGCTGCGCCGGGTGCCGGAGGGGGCACCGGTGCTGGACGCCCTCATCGACGGGGGCGGCTTCGAGCCCTGGCAGACGGGGCGGCTCAAGGCCCTGCGCACCCACCTGTCCAAGCTGCCCCAGCTCTCCAGCTTTGCCGCCCTCCAGCGCATCGTCAAATACATGGGCTATGGGGACTACCTGTCCAGCCAGGGGGGCGACAAGAGCCGGGTGGAGCTGCTGCTGGCCCTGGCCCGGCAGGAGCCGGGGGTGGAGGGCTTTCTCCGCCGCCTGGAGGCGCTGCGGGACACGGTGGAGGCGGGGGGCGGCGACCCGGCCTGCCCCTTTGTGCTCTCCACCATCCACGCCAGCAAGGGCCTGGAGTATGACCGGGTGTTCCTCATCGACGCGGTGGACGGCATTTTCCCATCGGTGAACCCCCGGAAGGGAAACGACCTGTCCGACGAGGAGCGGGCGGCCCTGGAGGAGGAGCGGCGGCTCTTCTACGTGGGGGCCACCCGGGCCCGGCGGCAGCTTGTTCTGCTCACCTGTGACAACCGCTTTGGCGAGCCGTCACCCCCGGCCTCCTTCGTGGGGCAGTTCCTGGGCACGCCGGAGTGGGCGTCCCAGAGACCCAGGACTCCGGGCAAGGCCCCGGCGGAGCCTGACGCCGCCGCGGTGGCGGCGTGGGAGAAGGACTACCTGCCCGGCACGGCGGTGGTGCACCGGGCCTTCGGGCCCGGCATGGTGGTGAGCCGCTCCGGCGCGGTGGCGGTGATCGCCTTCGACGAGGTTGGCACCAAAAAGGTGGAGCTGACCGCCTGCCTGCGGAAGCGGTTGCTCCGGCTGGCCTCCGCCCCGGGCTTCTGAGGGCCTGTTACCAAATTTTCACCATTTGAAACCGCGTAGGGGTTTCCCTTCGGGCTGTGGGGGTGTTATCATGACGGCATAACGGCCCGAAGGAGGAATACCGCTGTGAACCACACGTCCATAACGGGGCTGGCCTGTCTGCTGGCCGTTGCCCTTACCGCCTGCGCGGGAGGCGGAGAGCCGCCGGCACCGTCCAGCAGCCCCGCGTCCGCCCCCCTGGAAGCTCTGAAAGAACCCGCCAACTCCATGCCTGTTTCGCCTCCGTTGTCCCCCGCGCCTGTGTCGGCCGAGGCCCTGGCGGACTACCGGGCCCTGCTGGCAGGGGAGCCGGGGGCGCTGGATCGCCCGCCGGAGGGGCTGGAGCTGCACCAGGTCACCCTGCCCCCGGCGGAGGAGCTGGAGTATGTGCTGCTGGATCTGGACGGGGACGGCGGGGCGGAGCTGGTGGTGCAGATGGTAGAGCAGCCCCAACAGTTCAACGCCGTGTTCCACTATGGGGACGGGGAGTTGAGCTGCTGGCAGTACGACATCGTGGAGATGAGCTGCCGGGACTACCCCCTGGAGGACGGCGCCATGGTACGGCAGTATGACACGGGCACCGGGCCCAATCGGTATTCCAACCTCTACACGGTGTTCCGCTATCTGCCCGATGGGGAGACGGAGGAGTGCGCCTCCCTGGCGGTACACCAGGATACGCAGGAGGATGGCACGGAGGTATTCACCTATCTGGTGGACGACGCGGAGGTGGATCAGGACACCTTTGCGGCGGAGTTTGAGGAACTGGTGGGGAGCCGGCTTCTGTCTCTGGAGGACTGGATTCCGGCTACGGAGCGGCCCGGCTGAAAAACGAACGCGGCCCGTCGGTCATTGACCGATGGGCCGCATTTTGTCTGCTTGACTTACCCGTTGAGAGAGTCCAGAATACGGTCTCTGAGCTGGAAGAGCGGTTCCAGAGAGCTGTCCTTGAGGGCGGACTTGAGGGAGACCACGGGCTCAAGCACCTGGAAACCCTTCAGCTCACCCAGCATCTCACGCATCAGCTTGCCGCTGACCGGAGCCCAGGAGCCGTTCTCCACCAAGGCCACCGTGCGGTTTTGCAGGCCAAGGGCCTTCATGTCATGGAGGAAGGTGGCCATGGCGGGATAGACCCCGTTGTTATAGGTGGGGGCGGCCAGCACCAGGTGGCTGCACCGGAAGACCTCGGAGATAAGGGTGGAGACATGGGTGGAGGAAATGTCGTGCATGGCGATGTTCTTTACCCCGCTGTCAGCCAGACCCGCAGCCAGAAGGTTGACAGCGTTCTCGGTGTCGCCGTACATGGAGGCGTACAGCACCGCAACGGCCCGCTCCTCCGGCTCGTAGCGGCTCCACTTGTCGTACTTGTCCAGAAGGTAGTCCAGATTGCTGCGCCAGATGGGGCCGTGGAGGGGGCAGATCATGGCAATGTCCAGTCCGGAGAGCTTCTTCAGCGCGGCCTGCACCTGGAGGCCGTACTTGCCCACGATATTGCCGTAATAGCGGCGGGCGTCGTCCAGCCAGTCCCGGTCGAAGTTCAGCTCGTCGTTAAACAGATTGCCGCCCGTGGCGCCGAAGGAGCCGAAAGCGTCGGCGGAGAAGAGAAGCTTCTCGCTGGACTCATAGGTCATCATGACCTCCGGCCAGTGGACCATGGGAGTCATATGGAAGTGGAGGGTATGCCCGCCCAGGGAGAGGGTATCCCCCTCCTTGACGGTGACGGTGCGCCCGTCCAGGGGGAAATCGTAGAATTGCCCCATAAAGGCGAAGGTCTTGGCGTTGCCCACCAGCTTGAGAGTGGGGAAGCGGAGCAGCAGCGTCTCAATACTGGCGCAGTGGTCGGGCTCCATGTGGTTGATCACCAGGTAGTCCAGCGGGCGGCCGTCCAGGGTGTGGAGCACGTTCTCCAGGAACTGGCGGGAGATGGAGGAGTCCACGGTGTCCACCACGGCGGTCTGCTCGTCCAGGATTAAATAGGAGTTGTAAGAGACGCCGCGGGTGATGGGAAAGAGGTTCTCGAACAGGGCCAGCCGGCGGTCGCTTCCGCCCACCCACCAGACCTGCTCTGTCAGCTTGCGGGTACAATACATATGGCATTCTCCTTTGAAACGGGGCCTGGCGCCAGTGCGGGAAAGCCCGGCGGGACCAGGCGAAATCTGTCTTTTCCAATCCATTATCATAGCAGACCTGCGATACTCCGTCAAGGGTACAGACGGAGAGGAATGGCCGGAAAACACAAGATTTATGGGGGGTCTTCACAAAAAAAGTTAGATTCCTCTTTCCAAACAGGAATCAACCGCCACCGGGACCTCCAGCCGTCCGAAATAGTCCCCCGTATCCTGGACGGAGAGCTCGTCCAGCAGCAGCTCTCCGTAGGCGCTGCCGGTGGGGCGCAGGCTCCGGCTCGCCAGAAAGGCGTGGAGTCCTGCCCAAGCCCGCTCGAAATCGTCTGGAATGCTTCGTCCATAGGCGACGGCGTACCGCCCAGCCGGCTTCCAGGCGTTACCCCGTCGGCCGCCGGTTTTAAAATAGAGGCGGTAGCGCCAAACGGGCTCTCCACTGGCGGTGCTGTCCGGTGTGATGAGTACTCCGGCCGGGTGGCCCAGATGGACGCCCTTCCCGGCGGCATACTCGTAGGCAAAGATTTCGCTCTCCTCGCCGCTGAGGCCGTCCGGGGCGGGGGGACACAAAAAGATGCGTTCCCGGGGCCGCTCCTCCAGCAGATAAGCGCCTTCCGCGTGGGCCAGGGCCTCCTGGGCCAAGGAGGCGCGCAGCTTCATGATCTCGCTGGTCTCCCGCAGGCGGGCGATCTCGGCCTGGATGCGCTCCTCCTGTTGAGCGAAGAAGTCAAGCATCCGCTCCGGTGTGCGGCCGGCGGAGTAGCGCCGGATGTCCTCCAGCCCCACCTCCAGCAGGCGGAGGGAGCTGATGAGGTAGGCGGAGTTGAGCTGACTGCGCGCGTAATAGCGGTAGTTGTTCTCACCACGCTGCTCCGGGCAGAGCAGGCCGATGCGGTCGTAGAAGCGCAGGTTGTCCCGGCTGATGCCCGTCAGGCGGGAGAACTCCAGGATGGAGAGCTGCTTTTTCTGATTCATGGCGGGCCTCCGGCTCTCTTAATTTTTTCTTGACATTGAAGTCGCTCTAAGGTTTATGATACCTCTTGCCGGTAAAAAAAGCAAGACGGCAAAGGAGGCCCTCATGAAATACCTGCGATCCTTTTACAAGCGGCACCGGGGTATGGCGGCGATGGCCCTGCTCCTTCTGCTGGGCCAGGTGGTGGGCACGCTGCTCATCCCGGCCCTGATTGCCAACGTGGTGGACCTGGGCATTTTGCCTGGGAATATGGATGCCATTCTCCGCACAGGCGGGCAGATGCTGGCCGTGGCCCTGCTGTCGGCGGCGGTGGCCGCCGCCGGGAGCTGGGTGACCGCCGACCTGGGCGCCCGCTTCGGTTTTGAAATGCGCTCCCTGCTCCTGCGCAAGAGCCAGGAGCTCTCCCTCCACCAGTTCGATGAGGTGGGCGTTTCATCTATGATCACCCGCACCACCTCCGACATCACCAACCTGCAGCAGACCATGGGGATGGTGCTCCAGATGGTGGTGCCCACTCCCCTCATTGTAGGCGCGTCCATCGTGATGACGGCCATGGTCACCCCGGTCATGGCCGTCATACAGGTGGGCTTTATGGCGGCGCTGGCGGCGGTGGCCGCCGTGGTGCTCCGAAAGTCCAACGCCCTCTCCCGCAGCATCCAGGTGCGCCTGGACCGCATCAACCGGGTGGTGCGGGAGGCGGTCACCGGCGTGCGGGTGATCCGGGCCTTCGGCAACGAGGCCTATGAGGAGGCCCGCTCCGGCGACGCCTACCGCTCCTATGCCGACAACATGATCCGCCTGAACCGGCTCTTTGCCGTGGCCATTCCGGTGGTGTGGATGCTCATGGGGGCCCTCATGGCCGTGGTGCTGTGGGCGGGCGGCGTGCTCACCCTGGGCGGAGGCATGGAGGTGGGGCAGATCACCGCCGTCACCGAGTACTCCATCCTGACCATGGGCTACCTGCTCATGGCGGTGTCGGTGCTCACCACGCTGCCCAAGGCCAGGGCCTGCCTGGCCCGCCTCACCGCCCTGCTGGATACCCGGCCCGACGTGGAGGACGGGGCCGCTTCCGCCACTGTGGCCGGGCCCGGCCGCCCGGCGGTGGAGTTTGACCACGTGAGCTTCTCTTACCCAGGGGCGGAGGAGCCGGTGCTCCGGGATATCTCCTTCACCCTGTATCCAGGCCAGACCGCCGCCGTGATCGGCAGCACCGGCTCGGGCAAGAGCACCCTGGCCGATCTGCTGCTGCGGCTCCACGATGTGGGGGAGGGGGCCATCCGCGTGGGCGGCGTCGATGTGCGTACCCTCACCCAGCAGGAGCTGCGGGAGCGCATCGGCTGCGTCCCCCAGAAGGCGTTCCTGTTCAGCGGCACCATCGCGGAGAATCTGCGCATGGGCCGGCCGGACGCTACGGATGAGGCGCTGTGGCGGGCCCTGGGCATTGCCCAGGCCGCCGACTTTGTGGAGCGGCTCCCTTTAGGGCTGGATGCCCCGGTGGCCCAGGGGGGCACCAACTTCTCCGGCGGCCAGCGGCAGCGGCTGTCCATCGCCCGGGCGCTGGTGAAGGATGCCGGGGTGCTCCTCTTTGACGACAGCTTTTCCGCCCTGGACGTGAAGACCGACGCCGCCCTCCGCCGCGCCCTGCGGGAGCAGGTGGTGCGCCCCGCCAAGCTCATCGTGGCCCAGCGGGTGAGCACCATCCTGGACGCCGACCTGATTCTAGTGCTGGACGAGGGGCGGCTGGTGGGCGCCGGCACCCACGGGGAGCTGCTGGAGACCTGCCCAGTCTACCGGGCCATCGCGGACAGTCAGATGCAGAGAGAGGGGGCGTGAGTATGGCACGCAGAAAGAAAACCGAAAAGCGGGAGCTCTCCCATGAGGACATCCCCCGCAACACCAGGGCCACCGCCTGGCGGCTGCTGGGCCGGATGGCCCGCCAGTGGTGGAAGCTGCTGCTGGTGGCCGGGGCGGCGCTGCTCAGCTCCGCCTCCTTCACCGCCATTCCCCTGGCGGTTGGAATGGGCATCGACCGACTGGTGGACGCCATCCGGGCCTTTGACGGCTCCGCCGGCGTGGTGGAGACCGCCGCCGGAGCCCTGGGGCTGCCCGTGCTGCTGGTGGCCGCCGCGGCGCTGTTCAGCAGCCTGATGTCCTATGTGCAGCAGTATATCATCGCCACCGTGGGGGAGGAGCTGACCCTCTCCCTGCGCCAGGACGTCAGCGCCAAGCTCAACCGCCTGCCCCTGCGCTACTTTGACGGACACAAGACCGGCGACATCATGAGCCGGGTCACTAACGATCTGGAAAAGGTGTCCTCCGTGATGCAGGTGGGACTGATGCAGCTGGTGTCATCAGTGTTTACCATTGTTCTGGCTGCGGCGGCCATGGTGATGCTCAGCCCCAGGCTCTTTCTGGTGGTACTGGTCTCCCTGGCCCTCAGCATGACGGCCACCGGCTACGTCTCCGCCCTGGCCCAGCGGGCCTACGGCGGCAATATGGCGGCCATGGGGGCGCTGACCGGCAAGGTGGAGGAGCTGTACGCGGGCAACCGGGTGGTCAAGGTGTTCAACCGGCAGGCGGCCATGCTGGAGGAGGCGGAGGCCCTCAACGAGGCCCAGTTCCGCGCCCAGCGCCGGGCCCAGTTTGCCGACTACGCCATCTACCCCGCCATCCGGGTACTGGGCCAGCTGGGCTTCATCGCCACCGCCGTCCTGGGCGGCGGCATGGCCCTGGGCGGGGCTATCACCCTGGGCACTGTGCAGGCCTTTTTGCAGTATGTCAACCAGATCGCCGAGCCGGTGACCGAGGCCTCCTACGTCATCACCTCCCTCCAGGCCGCCATCGCGGGGGCCGAGCGGGTGTTCGCCCTGCTGGACGAGGAGGAGGAGCGGCCCGATGCGGCAGGGGATGCCTCCGTGATCACGCAGGGCCACGTGGAGTTTCGCCACGCGCGCTTCGGCTACACCCCGGAGCGTACCCTGATCCACGATCTGAACCTGGAGGTGCGCCCCAACGAGATGGTGGCCATCGTGGGCCCCACCGGCGGCGGCAAGACCACCCTGGTCAACCTGCTGATGCGCTTCTACGAGCTGGACGGCGGCTCCATCTCCATCGACGGGCAGGACATCACCGCCCTGCCCCGGGGGGAGCTGCGGCGGCGCATCGGCATGGTGCTCCAGGACGCCTGGCTCTTTGAGGGCACCATTGCGGAGAACATCGCCTACGGCCGGCGGGACGCCACCCGGGAGGAGATCGTGGCGGCGGCCAGGGCGGCCTGCTGCGACCACTTCATCCGCACTCTGCCCCAGGGGTACGATACCCCGCTTTCCGGGGAGACCACCGGCGTGTCCCAGGGACAGATGCAGTTGCTGACCATCGCCCGGGCCATGCTTACCGACCCGGCCATCCTGGTGTTGGACGAGGCCACCTCCAGCGTGGATACCCGAACCGAGGTGGAGATCCAGAAGGCCATGGCACGTTTAATGGAGGGCAAGACCAGCTTTGTCATTGCCCACCGCCTGTCCACCATCCGCAGCGCGGATCTGATCCTGGTGGTGCGGGACGGCGACATCGTGGAGCGGGGCACCCACAGGGAGCTGATGGCCCGGAACGGCTTTTACGCCTCCCTCTACCGCAGCCAGTTCGAGGCGGCGTGACGGGAGGAGGTGGCCCGTCACTTGCCCCAGGTCCTGCGTTGCTGCCCCTTTTACCCTTCCTTTAAATATTTGCCCACAACTTTATAGCATTTTTTCATTTTGGTGTGAAAAGGAGCCCGTTGCAGAACCGTTTTATTCTGCAACGGGCTTCTTGTTTTACGTTATATGTGCAAGAATTTCATAATGATTTTTTGCTGGATCCCGCTACGGTTGACCCGCAGCCGGGTGTCTGCGGAGGGCGCCAGCTTTTCATAGTTATCGGAAATCACATCCAGGATTCTCCCGCCCTTGCTGTCAAAGCGCATGGCCTTGTGGATCAGGAAGGAGCTCTCCAGGGGGTTCAATAGCTATAAACTGTCTCCGTATGAATGAAATCTTTTCCGTGTCCAAAAGACCACATTCATCAGGATCACAATAAGTCCCGTCACGGTTATCGCTGCCCAAAACCCCATATTGATTCCGAACAGCTCCGTTTTTCCGAACAAATTCATCCATATTGTGTTCCAATTGATTGTCATATCATGCACACTCCCTTCCTGTTACAGCAGCTCTCCAAAATGACGCACATAGGCTTTCTTAATACTGGTCGCCAACACCATATACAACAAAATGCAGGGGATCAGGTAAGCAAAATAAGCTGTGGGGAGGGCGACAAATCCGAGCATTTTTCCCAATGCGGTAAAGGGGATGACCGTCAGTACCGCGATGCCGGTAAAGGTCAGCAACGTCACCGGGGCCGAGGCGCGGCTCTGGATAAACGGCAGTTTCGGGGTTCGGATCATGTGGATCACCAGCGTCTGGCTCCACATGGATTCCACAAACCACCCGGCATGGAACATGGCCGCATAAGTAGTCTGCATTTGTGCCAGTTCCGCTCCTCTGTAATGAGCAGACAGGTCATTATAAAGCACGCCGCCGGAAACGAATATCGGGCAGAAAACGAAGTACAGAAAGGCGTATGTTGTCCAGTCGAAGATAGAACTCGTAGGCCCGATCCAGATCATAAAATTCCCAATGCTGGATGCTTCCCACTTGCGTGGAACAGCGATAAATTCCTCATCCACGTTGTCCCAGGGGATGGCGGTACAGCTCAGATCATAGATCAGGTTCAGCAAGATTAGATGGACGCTCTCCATCGGCAGGAAGGGAAGGAGTGCCGAGGCCGCCAATACCGAAAACATATTTCCAAAGTTGGAGGAGGCCGTCATTTTGATATACTTAATCATATTGGCATAGGTTTTGCGGCCCTCAATGATACCCTGCTCCAGTACCATCAGGTCTTTTTCCAGCAGGATAATGTCCGCCGACTCTTTTGCAATATCTACTGCAGTGTCCACGGAAATGCCAATATCCGCCGATTTCATCGCCGCAGCGTCATTGATGCCATCTCCCATAAAGCCTACGGTATGGCCGCCGCTCCGCAGGGCCGTCACAACGCGTGCCTTCTGATCCGGCGAGAGCTTGGCAAATACATCCGTAGATTCTGCCACCTGGATCAGCTCGTCATCGCTCATGCGTTCCACATCGGAGCCGAGCAGAAGATTGCTTACCTTGAGGCCCACCTGCTTGCAGATACAGCGGGTCACACGGTCGTTATCCCCGGTGAGGATTTTTGTGGTGACGCCATGGGCTTTCAATGCCCGAATCGCCTCCGCGGTGGATTCCTTGGGCGGATCAAGAAATGCAAGGTATCCCATCAGAACCATATCGCACTCGTCCTTGACGCTGTATGTATCAGCGGCAGGAAGCGCCCGTTTTTGCGCAATGGCGATTACGCGCATCCCGTCCTCATTCAAATCGGCTACTGTTTTCAGAATCGCCTGCCGAATTTGATCGGTAAGTGGCTGCACCTCTCCCTGATATTCCGCATGAGAACAGATGGAGAGCATTTCTTCTATGGCACCCTTGGTAATCATTTGCCGTTTCCCGCTGGTATCCTCTACCACCGTTGAAAGGCGGCGCCTGGTGAAGTCAAATGGAATCTCGTCTACCTTGTGGTAAACTGCGGAGAGATCGGCCAACTGGTGATTGGCCGCTTCTTCCTCCTCTGTCCGCTCAATAATCGCTATATCCATCAAATTTTTATATCCGGTCTGGAAGTAGCTATTCAGGTACGCATGTCTTAAAACACGAATATCTTCCTTTCCGGTCACATCCATGTGGTACTCCAGAACCACTTTGTCCTGGGTCAATGTGCCGGTTTTATCCGTGCAGAGTACATCCATCGCCCCAAAGTTCTGAATAGAATTTAAGTTTTTCACGATGGTCTTTTTCTTTGACATGGACATCGCACCTTTGGCAAGGCAGGTGGTGACGATCATCGGCAGCATTTCAGGGGTGAGGCCCACTGCCACGGAAATGGCGAACAGAAACGCTTCCAGCCAGTCACCCTTGGTCAGACCATTGATGAAGAATACCACCGGTACCATCACCAGCATGAAGCGAATCAGGACCCAGGAAACTGCGTTTACGCCTTTCGTAAAATTGGTTTCCACTGCTTCTCCCGCGACAGACACCGCCATGGAGCCGAAAAGGGTATCATCACCTACGGCTACCACGACCGCCGTTGCACTCCCGCTGATGACATTGCTTCCCATAAAGGCGATGTTCGGGTAATCTGTGATGGAATCGTATTCCTTCTCACAGACAACCGGAATCTTTTCGATGGGATCGCTCTCCCCTGTCAGGGCCGACTGGCTGATAAACAGGTCTTTGGCCTCCAGCACCCGTACATCCGCCGGAACCATATCGCCAGCGGAGAGATGAATAATATCACCGACTACCAAATCTTCCAGAGGGATCTCCTGCTTCCCGTTGTTCTTTCTTGTAACCGTGCAAGTGGTGGTAATCATCGCCAACAGCTTCTCCGCGGCATTCCCCGACCGGGATTCCTGGACAAACCGAAGTGTACCGGAAATAAATACCATCGTAAAAATTATAATGATGGTAAGCGGAGCCACATCCTCCGGTGCATGCTGAAGGATCGGTACAACAATATCGGTAAAAATAGATACGACTGCCAGGCAGAACAAAATTGCGGTAAATGGATTGATAAACGCCCCTGCCAATCTTGCAACAAGCGATTTTTTCTTTTCATGCGTTACTTTATTCCGCCCAAAAGCGATCCGATGGGAAATCACCGCCTTATCACCCAGTCCGGTCAGCGCAGTATCAAGCTGCTTCAAAACCGGTTTGATTTTATTGCCTGCTGCAAAGGCCAGCTTTTTGTTGGCCTCATCCCTGCGAACCATATCCGCAGCCGTTTTATGAACCGTGATTTGGTTCTTTTCCTTTTGATACATTGGGGTTGATACCTCCTTTACTTTTTAAATGAGCATCAGCCACCCCCAAAATCTATCCATAGTCTTACGGGTGCGGTTGCTCGATCTACTTCGAGAAGGGCCAGCATCCATAAAACCACCTCCTTTACCGTAAGGAACGCTGCCGGCTATTTTCCTGAACTCTGGTACCGGCCGGATTTTCCGATCCAGTACACATCCGCGCCGGATAGGACCATCCAGCCGACCATACACCATAAAAACCCGCTTTTACGAAACGCGTACCATGCTCCGCTGAGTAAAAAAATGATACCGCTTGTGGCGATCATCATCCCCACATTTCGGCAAAGGGGACGAATGTGGATTTTTCTTTTTTCTTCCTCCGGCATTGTCTTCCATGCTGTAATATGATTAACCGCCTTACCGGAATAGAAGTAAATACCCGCAGCGAGAAAAAGAATGCCAAGGAAAAGGCAAGCGCCATTCATAGGTTCTTCTCCTTCCTTTTTTCATTTCTCCACCCATTTCTAATCCTGTTCAACTGGGCTATTTTAGAGAGCAGTATAAAAAGCAGGATAATGAGGAAAAGCTGAAACACATCAGTTACAACCAGCCAGCTTTGAAAGAGAATCCTGCGGAATTCTGGAAAGGCAAGAACTGCCGCTAAAACACCGGAGGACAGCGCCGCATAAATAATATTTGTCACTCTAAGCCAATGCGATAAGAGCAATTCAAACTTCATATCTGTCCCTCCTATACCAATTCCCATCCGGCGCTGACTACGCTGGAGAGCGTCAAAAGTCGGTTTACAATCGCCTCGGCCATCTGAGCCTTTGCTTTACCAACGGAAAGAAAATCCGCCTGAATCTCTACCTTGCCGCCAATTACATCGCTGCTCTCCAAATTCGTAAGATACAATGTTTTACACGAATTGCTGTTGATCAGAAGCGCGCGTATTTCTGTTTCCGCATTTTCCTGACAGGTAACAGAAATGCGGTAGGTTCGTTCCGTTTCTTCACCGCAGGTAATGGGCTTGATCTTTACCGCCAGCGGCCGGAACAGCAGATTTGAAAGAATCAGAATAACCGCTGCGGCAACCGCAAAAAGACAGCTGCCGGAACTGGACAGTACACCGACAGCGGCCGTACACCAAAGAGTTGCTGCTGTATTTAGCCCACGGACGGTTCCGCCCTCCTTAAAAATCACCCCGCTGCACAGGAATCCAACGCCGGACACAATGTAACTGGCAATCCGGTACACCTCATCCGAGCCGGACATGAGCGGAAACATCAGGAACAGGCAGGCCCCCATTGAAATCAGAACATTGATACGGATTCCGGCGGGATGGCCGGTAATCTGGCGCTCTAATCCGATCAAGAATCCCAATAGAACCGAAAGACCGATCCGGCCCATAAACTTCAATACCCCATAGGGTCGCCCCCATTCTCAAATTTTTTTTACAGGGCAAAGTATAACTGTTTTTTACTGTTAAGCCTATGGCTAAATCCTTGCGATTCCCTTGCTTTTCGGCAAGAAAATAAGCAGTCACCATCTGGTGACTGCTTACATATTTTAACGATGACTTTTAAACCCTTTTTCATACGATTGCTCTGTTTACATCTAAATTTCTGATTGTCAGAGCTTATCATTAAATTTATATCCAATTCCCCAAATGGTAAGTATATATTCCGGCGCATCCGGATTTGGCTCTATCTTTTTTCTCAGTTTGCGTATAAAGGCCATAATATTACTGTCCGCAGTATAGTATTCCTCCGCCCAAACCGCCTGATAGATCTGCTCTTTTGTAAACACCTCTCCACGATTCCGGGCCAAGAAATAGAGGATGTCAAACTCTTTGGGAGTAAGCTGGATCTCTGCGCCGTCCCGGATAACACGGCGGCTTTTGGAATCAATCAGAAGATTTCCGCAAACCAAAGAGGTGCTGGCCGCTTCTGGGATTGCCTCTCCCAACTCCAGCATGAGAGAGTCGGATTTTCCTGCATACAACGCCTCCAAGGCGTCATACAGTTCCTTCGCTGCCTGTGTCTGTGGATGCTGGGTTTGGAGCGTATTGCAAAACCACTGTAAGGTAAGGAAATCCAATGATACAAAGTTTACTCTCTTCATCAAGTCCCCTCCCCTACAACAATGTATGGTATTTCTGAATATACCACCGTTTGGCGGCCGTTACCAGCAGCATATAGGCCAGAATGGTGACCGCCAGAAATCCAAAATACCAAAGCGGGAGGGGAGCCAGGCCGAGCAGGTGGGCCGCTGGGGTATAGACAATCGCAGTAAGGATCAAAAGCCCGGCAGAGGTGACCAGCCATACAACCCCGGATGCCCTGCTCCTTAGAATAGAAAGCTGCTTTGTGCGGAGCAGGTGCAGAATAAGCACTTGCGTCCACATAGACTCTAAAAACCATCCTGTATGGAATAGAATTGCAAATTGACTCTGCATCGCAGAGGACAATTCTGTAAAATTGTCTCCCAGTAAAGCTGGACACAGGATAAAGTATAGAAAAGCAAAAGTCGCCAGATCAAACAGGGAGCTTAACGGGCCGAAAAAGCGCATGAAGCGCCCCAATGTTTTTCCTGACCACTCGCTTGGTTTTTCATAGACATCCGCATCGACGCGATCCCACGGCAAAGTCATGCACAGAATATCGTAAAGGAGGTTCAGCAAAAGAAGTTGAAGTGCCGTCATCGGCAGGAAGGGTAAAAAGGCGCTGGCAAGTACAATCGAAAAGATATTGCCGAAATTGGAGGACGCGGTAATCCGTATGTACTTTAACATATTGGCAAATGCTTTCCGCCCCTCTAAAATACCCTGTTCCAGCACATTCAGATCTTTCTTCAGCAAAATCACATCCGCAGATTCTTTTGCGGCTTGTGTGGCCGTGTCTACGGAAATCCCCACATCTGCCGCTGTCATGGCGGCTAGATCATTCATTCCATCACCCAAAAAGCCGACTGCATGACCATTCTCGCGCAGCATACGGATGATCTGAGATTTCTGTCCGGGGGAAAGCTGGGAAAAAACGGTTGTCTTTTCTACGGCAAGAAGCTGTTCATCCTCAGACAGCTCCTCCATTTCTTCTCCGGTTAAGATATGTTCTGTCTCGATTCCCAGCCTCCGGCAGATGGAAAGGGTTACACTTTTTTGATCGCCAGTCAGTACCTTTACCTGGACATGGAGCTGCTCCAATTTCTGCAAAGCACTGGCGGCAGAGCTTTTGGGCGCGTCAAAAAACACGACATATCCCAGCAAGATAAGCTCCGCTTCATCCTCCATCTGAAGCCTGCTCTGGCTTGATACAGGTTTGTAGGCCACAGCCAGGACTTTCATTCCATCTTCGGTCATTTCGTCAACGATAGCATGGATGCCGCCAGAGTCAGCGGTATCTATCTTTAGTGTCTGTCCCTTGTGTTGGACATACTGGCAGCGGGAATATACGCTGTCGACATCGCCTTTTGTAATAATATAGTTTTCCTTTTCTGGAACAGATAAGAGGACACTAACGCACTTACGTTCATAATCAAAAGGGAGCTCGTCTAATTTTTGGATCGTTTCGCCCAACGAGAAAAAATGGTTTTCCCTTCCAGGCATACTGGAACATTTCAGGATTGCCTGGTCTAAATGGTTTGCAACGCCTGTATGATAAAAGCTGTTTAAGTAGGCGCAGTCCAATACCTCCCTGCTTTCCTCCCCCAAAATATCAAGATAGTATTCCAGTATCACTTCATCTCCGGTTAGGGTACCCGTCTTATCTACACACAGGACATCCATGCTGCCAAAGCTCTGCATCGCATTTATGTTTTTTACAATCGTTTGTTTTTCCCCCATGGCAGAGCTTCCTTTTGCAAGGCAAGCATTGATCACCATGGGAAGGAGCTCCGGGGTCAGGCCGACAGCCACAGAAAGAGAAAATAGAAACGAGGTCAGCCAGTCGCCTTTGGTGATGCCGGAAACGACAAATACAACCGGAACCAAGGCCACCATAAAGCGAATCAAAACCCAGGCAATCGAATTTGCTCCTGTATCAAAGCTGTGCTTGTTCCGTTGGAGTTCGGAGAGATAGCCTCCATATACGGTGCTGCCGCCCACAGCCAAGACGATACCCTTTCCCTCTCCGCTGATTACGCTGCTCCCCATGAAGGCTATATTGGAAAAGCGATCCAGTGGAATTTGAGTAGCAGAGGCCAGACGATTTGTATTTTTCCCTAATACATTACTCTCTCCGGTTAAAAGGGCCTGCGAAACAAACAGGTCTTGCGCTTCAATCAATCTCAGGTCCGCGGGGACTCGCTCACCGGCTGAAAGCGACACGGTGTCTCCTACTACCAATTCCTCCGACGAAATTTCAAGCTGCTGTCCCTGTCGGTAGACGGAAACGGTCGTTTTAATTTGCTGAATGAGAGTATCCGCGGCATGGCCGGCTTTTCGTTCCTGGATCAGCCGTACCATCCCACTGATTATAAGCATAGACAAAATGATGACCACACTGGTCCCGTTTCTGCCGGAGTTGGATTTCAAACAGACATCGGTGATGAAAGAGACAATAGCCAATACAAACAATATTACACTGAAGGGATTGATAAACGCCCGTTTTATACGCTGAAAAAAAGAATGGGCTTGTAAAGAATAGCCGACATGATTGCTGCCATGCTGTTTTCGCATCTGCTCTATTTGTTCTTGGGTTAGGCCGCCTTCCTTTATATGAAAATCATTATAAAGCTCGTCTATATCTTTTAATGCGTATTTTTTCAAACGCTCATGAGGAGAAATATGTATAGTGCCCACAGAGGTTTCCTCCATTTTGCAGAGTATATTTAAATATAGTTTAGCACATTATCCACGGGTTTTCTCCAAACAAATTCTTGCTTTTTTCTTGCGCTTTTAATTGTCAACAATATCGCTATCCGGGACATTGCCTTTTCTCACGAAAACGATCTTGTCTTTGACCCGGCTTTTTCCTGCTAATTTGGAAGAATGGATTCCACTGCTCCAATGATTTTGTCAAATCATTTCAGCACGTTTTTTACTTAGACTATATAAACCATTACATTAGGCACTCGTTTTTTTCATACATTTGATTTATTCAAAATGACATTTTTGCTATACTTAATTTGTGCAATATGCGCAATACTTTTTAGGGAGTAATTTAAAATGAACAGGATGAAACGATTGCTTGCCGCAGCACTGACGTTTGCCGCGACGCTGTCTCTTGCAAGTTGCGGTACTTCCAACAGCAAGGATTCTGTCGGTCAGACGCCCGCTCCGCCATCTCAAACGGCGGAATCGCAGTCTGCTGGACGGGAGTTGAGTATGGCGCTCTCAGTAGATCCAGATGGCTTGGATCCGCAGCGCACAACAGCTGCCAGTACATTTCAGATTACCAATAATCTATACGATACGCTTCTTCGGGTCAATACAGATGGTTCTCTGAGGGAAGGGCTGGCCCAGAAGTGGGAGGTATCGGAGGATGGTCTGACACTGACGTTTCACTTGCGGCCGGATGTTCGCTTCCATAACGGCGACATCTGTGACGCACAGGCCGTAGTAGCCTCATTCCAGCGTCTGAAGGAAGAGGAAAGCCCCCGCGCTGCGGACTATGCCAATTATACGTTTTCTGTTCAGGATGCGGATACTGTGGTAGTAACCTGTGAAGCACTAGATGTGGCAGCACTCTCCAATTTTGCCTATCCATGGTCCGCCGTTGTGGATGTCAAGGCCGCAGATACGTTGAAAAATCAACCGGTAGGCACCGGCCCGTATCGTTTGCAAGAGTGGGTGCCTCAGCAATCCCTGACGCTTGCAAAAAATCCGGACTATTATGACACGGTCAATCTGGATACGATCAACTTCAAGATGATGCCGGATGCAACGGCGCAGATTGCATCTTTGCGTAATGGAGAACTGGACATTATCTCGGTCAGCGGCGATCAGGTGGCTGCCTTTGAAAATGACCCGCAGTTCAATGTAATCACCACGCCGTCCAATGGTCTTCAGCTGATGGCGATGAATTTGCAGAACGAGGCGCTGTCGGATGTACGGGTGCGTCAGGCTATCAACTATGCGGTGGACAAGCAGGCGCTGATCGACACGGTATGGTGGGGCTATGGTCAGAAGATCGGTTCGCATTACCCCACAGTTCTGAAAGAATATGTGGATATGAATGACCGATACCCTTACGATCCGGAAAAGGCCAAAGAACTGCTGTCTCAAGCGGGATATCAGGACGGTCTCACGCTAGAAATGTATCTGCCCAAGAGTTATCCAGCATATGTCAGCGCCGGGCAGGTCATCGCTGACTCGCTGAAAGAAGTGGGAATCACCTGTAATATCACTATCGTGGAATGGGCGGCGTGGCTGTCGGACGTGTACAACGGAAGAAACTATGATCTGACTGTGGTAGGACACACGGGGCGTCTGGACCCGTATGTGCTCTTGGCACGTTATCAGTCTGACAGCAGTGAGAACTACTTCAATTATTCCAATGAAGAAGTGGATCAGCTGCTTGCAGATTATAAGAGCGAAACCGATGAGGACAAGCGTACAGAAATCGTGCAGCGGGTCCAAGAGATCCTGGCTCAGGATGTGCCTGCCTATTATATTCAGGATCCTATTACCATTTACGTGACAGACAGCGCAGTAACCGGTTTTCAGTTGTATCCCATCGATATTTATGAATTGAAAGATATATCTCTCGGACAATAAGAACAGGGGGCGGGTCCTGCCGGATGCAGGGCCCGCCTGCTTTGAAGGATTTTGATGTTGCACGCACTTCTTAGATAAGGGAGAGTAACCTCAGGAAGGACGGATAGTTCTCTATGCTGAAACTGGTGGTCAGACGTCTACTCAGCGCCATTGCCGTGCTGTTTGTTGTATCGCTTATTACATTTGTGGTTCTATTATGTATCCCCGGTGACCCCGCGCAGTTGATTCTTGGGGTTGAGGCCACGCCGGAAAAGGTTGAGGCCCTGCGTGCCTCGATGGGGCTGGACCGGCCTTGGTACGTCCAGTATATGCATTGGATTCAGGGGGTACTTACCGGGAATTGGGGCACTTCATATCTGTACGGTGAAAACGTTTGGACGCTAATTTGTCAGCGGCTTCCCGTTACTTTCTCCGTTGCGCTGCTGTCCATGGCAGCCGCACTTGTTGTATCCGCTATTCTGGGAATCTTGGCCGCGCTGAAAAAGGGTTCACCTGTGGATCTACTGTCGCGTACCGTGATGCAGATTGGCGGTGCGGTGCCCTCTTTCTGGCTGGCTATGCTGTTTATGCTGCTGTTTTCCTCCTATTTGGGATGGTTCCCGGTCACGGGGTATACCGCTCCCGGTGAAAATTTCGGTGCGTTTTTGAAATGCATCGCATTACCTTCTCTGGTGCTGGCTATCGGGGAACTGGGAATTCTGATCCGCATTGTGCGGTCATCCATGCTGACGGCCCTGCAACAGGATTTTATGATGAGCGCAAATGTGAAAGGCCTGCCTCCCGCTAGGGCCATTGTGCATTATGCTCTGCGCTCGGCGATTATTGCCCCCATCACCATCTCAGGTATGCAGCTGGCAAAACTATTGGGAGGAACGGTCATTGTAGAGACAATTTTTGCTCTGCCGGGCATTGGCCGTCTGATGCTGACTGCCGTGGAGCAGCGGGACATCATTCTTTTGCAGGGAATCGTGCTCTTTATTACCTCCATGGTGGTTTTGGTATCGCTGGTCACGGATCTGGCGGTTATGGCCGCCAACCCCACTATCCGTACCGGAGAGGAGACCGTACAGGGATGAAGAAAAAACAGAGCGTATCTTTCTGGGCAGGTGCTATCATGGCGGCCAGCATCGTAGCTATATGTATCATTTCGTTTTTCTGGATGCCTGCAGATCCAGAAAAGATGGATACACTGAACCGGTTTGCGCTGCCCAGTGCGGCACACCTTTTAGGGACCGACCAATTTGGGCGCGATGTCCTGAGCCGAATCATGGAGGCGTCTCGCTGGGCTCTGCTGGTAGGCGTGTGCTCGGTCACCGTGGGCGCGCTGGCGGGCAGCATTATTGGCGCATCGGCGGCCATGCTCAAAGGCGCGGTGCGCGCAGTTATTATGCGGTTTATTGACGGCATGATGTCCTTTCCTGGTATTTTGCTTGCGATGATGCTGGTCACGGTTTTGGGCAAGGGGATTTTGGGCGCTGTGTTGGCCATAGGGCTTTTTATGGTTCCTACATTTTCCAGGCTGGTATACTCCATGGTGCTGGAGAATAAACAGCGCCTATATATCAAGGCCGCGCACAGCTATGGATGCAGTGGAGGATATATTGTGTTGTTTCATATGCTGCCGGATATGCTTCCCAGACTGATTACCCAATTCAGCTCCAGCATCGGCGGTGCTGTGCTTCTGGAGTCCTCTCTTTCCTTTTTAGGATTGGGGATCCAGCCTCCGACGCCCAGTTGGGGCATGATGCTGAACGAGGCACGGCAGTTTGTTCTGAACTATCCGTATATTGCTATTGCCCCGGGTGTGGTGCTCCTGATTACGGTGTTGGGGTTTAATCTTTTGGGGGATGGGCTGAACGACCGGCTGGTGAAAAGGAGATCGAAAACATGAATGATGCGGTTTTGGAAATTGAGGGACTTACGGTGCGCAGCGCTGAGGGAGACGCTCTGGTGAAAAATGTGGGCCTCTGTCTGAAACGGCAGGAATGTCTGGGAATTGCAGGCGAGTCCGGCTCAGGAAAAACAATCACAGCAAAAGCGATCCTCCATCTACTGCCGCAGGATCTGACAGCCTCTGTGACACATCTGCGGGTTTTGGGGGAGGATCTGCTGAACCTGCCGGAAAAGGAGCGGCGTATATTTCTGGGCAAGAAAATCGGTTTTGTACCGCAGAACACGGTGGCTTATTTGCATCCCTTGATCAAAATCAAGAATCAACTGACGGATGGGTACCGCATCCATTTCCAGACGTCCAAAAAGGCTGCGCAGGAACGGGCGAAAACGCTTTTGGACCGGGTGGGTATCCGCGACGTAAACCGCGTGATGGAGAGCTATCCCGCACAAATCTCCGGCGGGATGCGCCAAAGGGTAAACATAGCCATGGCGCTGATGTGCGAGCCTGAGGTCATCATTGCGGATGAGCCCACCACCGCGCTGGACTGCGTTGTAAAGCAGCAGGTCATTGAACTATTCCACTCGATCAACGAACAGCAGCATGTGGCGATCATTATGATTTCTCATGATCTGAACCTGATTCGGCGGTATTGCGACAAGGTGGCGGTAATGTATGCGGGACAGATAGTGGAGTCGGGCGGAAGCAACGAAGTATTTTCACAGCCGCAGCACCCCTATACACAGGCGCTGCTGTCTGTGATCCCCCGGCTGGACCAGGACCGCAACGTCCGGCTCAATGAGATTCCAGGCTATGTCCCGGAGCATGGAAGGGATACCAGCCACTGCCTGTTCCAGCCCCGCTGCAGTGCATGCCGGCAGGAGTGCGGCGGCTCGGTTAAGAGCTCCCGGAGAGATGGACATTTTGTGCGGTGCAGCAAAGCATGGGAGGAGTGCAGGACATGACGGCAGTATTGGAGGCGATCGGCATGGAGAAGCGGTTTCCCGTCAAGCAACAGATGCTGCTGAGACGCAGGGACACGTTTCAGGCGCTTCAGGGGATCGATCTGGCACTGTACTCAGGACAGACTCTGGGCGTGGTAGGAGAAAGCGGAAGCGGAAAATCCACTTTGGGAGAGATATTTGGCGATCTGCAGCAGCCTACATCGGGAATCGTGCGATACAAAGGGCAGGATATCCGCTCACTGGGAGAAAAGGAGTACCGGCGCTTTCGCCGCAATGTGCAATATATTTTCCAAAATCCCAAAGAATCCATGAACCCTTATTATACTGTGGAGAGAATCCTTGTAGAGCCTATGAAGATCCTGGTGGACGGCTTTAAACCGCATAAAGCCCGGGTAACGGTGCGGGAGATGCTCAACCGTGTGGGACTGCCGGATTCCACCCTGGGCAAATATCCCTCGGAACTCAGCGGCGGGCAATGCCAGCGCATTGCCATTGCCCGCGCATTGCTGCTCTCGCCCGAGGTCATTATCTGCGATGAATGTGTGTCCGCGCTGGATGTGTCCATTCAGGCGCAGATCCTGAACCTGCTGAAGGATCTTCAAAAGGAATTTTCTACAGCATATCTCTTTATCTCTCACGATATTGGCGTGATCCACTATATGTCGGATTTTATCGTTGTGATTAACCGTGGCCGCATTGTGGAGCAGGGAGAGGGGAGCCAGTTGATCCGTACGCCGAAAGACGACTATACAAAACGGTTGATTGCAAGCTCATGTTCAACGGGAGAGGGCTGTGTATGCGGTGTACGGTAATCGGCTGCTGGGGGGGGTGCTGTCGGGTAAACGAAGCCTGTAGTGCTTATCTGTTGAGTTGCCAAGGAGAACATCTACTTCTGGACTGCGGCAGCGGGGCGGCGTCTATGCTGCAGAACGCATTGCCTCTTCAGGAGTTACACCATGTGCTGCTATCCCACTATCATTACGACCACTGCAGCGACGCGGGGGCACTGAGCTATGGCAGGCTGATCCAAATGCAGACTGGGGCTGCACAGCAACCACTGCATTTTTATGGGTTGCCGGTCGAACCGTATTTTGAACGTTTGACCATGGAGCCGTATACCTATGCGCAGACTATTGGGGCAGATGATAAGCTGCAGATCGGGCCATTTTGCTGCACCTTTCACAAAACAGCACATCCGGTGGAGTGCCTTGCGGTAAAAGTAAAATGTGGGCAGTCCACTCTGGTGTATACGGCAGATGGCGCCTATACGCCCCAACTGGCAGAGTTTGCAGAGGGTGCCGATCTTCTGATCGCAGAGTGCAGCCTGTATGCCGGGGCGGATGGAGCCCGTGCTGGCCACATGACCAGTACGGACGTGGCCCAACTGGGGCGTAAGGCTGCGCCAGGCATGCTGCTACTCAGTCATCTGCCGCTGTATGGGGACCCTCATCTGCTGGTGGACCAGGTGAAGGCCCAGTGGAACGGAGAAGTGCGCCTGGCACAGACACTGATGACGGTGGAACTGCCAGCCCTGAAACGGGAGGAGAGTGTGCCCTGATGGAATTTCAACTGGTTCTGGTGCGCCATGGCTACTCGCTGGGCAACGAAAAAAGCCTGTTCAGCGGGTGGAGCGACGTACCGCTCACAGAAAGGGGGCGCCGGGAACTGAGGGAGCTGCGGCAGGTAATCCGCTACCCTAGGACGGGACGCTACTTCAGCTCCGACCTTTCCCGTTGCAGGGAGACGTTTCAGGAACTGTACGGACCGCACATCGTACTGGACGGCCTGCGCCCGGAGTTCCGCGAGATCTGTTTTGGCTCATTGGAAAACCGTCCTGGTACACAGGAGGACTTTATGCATTTTTTCCGGGCTTGGCTGGCAGGGCACCCCATCCTTGATGTAGAGACATATAAGGCGTTTCGCCGGAGGGTTCTGGAGGCAGTAGCAGGCTTGATGAGGGATTGCCTGGCTCAGGGAAGTCAAAGCGCTACGGTAGTGACACATTCCGGACTGATTAAAACAGCGGTCACAGCGCTGAACCACTGGGGACCAGAGCAATGGCCACAGATCGAGGCTCCCAACGGACTGGGATATATTTTGACACTTTCCGCAGAGAACGGTCTGAGGCTTTCCTCGCAGCGGCCTCTATCAACCTGTTTTCAAAAAGATGCTGTGGGCGCAATATACTAATAGGACTTCTAAAAGTGGGCCACCCGCACTACGAAAGCCCTTTCCTGAGTCATGGACGTGAAACGCTCTGAGGGAGGCCTTACCCGGTTTACATGACAGCGGTTCCAATAAGTTCCTGCATATTTATTACGGCAGAGTAAAAAATCTGCTGGAAAAGTATACCTTTCAGAAAAAGCAAATTGCTGTTTTACGCCCTGAATAGTACCATCCAAGTCAGGTGATACCGGAGGAAACACTGGAGGCAATGGCTATTCCAGAAATACAGCCGGTGTCGCTCCGGCCTGCGGTCCAACCGGTGGTGAACCACCGCCGCCAGGCGTGGCCCCCCCCTTGGAAAAGATCCCCCTGGCCCCCGGGGGGAGAATCCAGAGACCAGTAAAATGGAAAAGCAGTCCGTTACAAAATACAGTGTTTAGGACAAAATAGAAAGGTACAATAAGAAAGTGGGGGAAAACCGTCTGAACAGTGGTTTTGGCCCGCTTTTCTTCGACCAAACCAGCAGACGAAAGACTCCAATGTTCCTCTCCGGAGGGCCTTCCAGAAGTAGATATATGACCGGATGATGGCTCCGCTCACATCATATCCTGTGTTATACCCTTTCCCATAAAGGATAGGACCCTCTTGCCGAGTTGCCGTGCGCAACTTCAACTATTCAATATGTACTGTACCCCTACAACGCATAAGAGGACTCCGTGGACGTGCCCTCTTGAAAATATTGGGACAATGTGATACAGTAAGAATGCCAAGTGTGCCGGCACACTTCTGTCTTTTGCATGCAAAAGACAATAACAACTGACAGCAGTGGAGCCGGGGCGCAATTTAAAAAAGGAGGAACAACATGAAACGGGCAAAAAAGGGATTGACGGCATTACTGTCTATATGTATGTTAGTAACCTTTCTTCCTGCAAGTGCCTTAGCTCTTGGGCCGGAAGTAGGAGCAGAAGGATCAGACGAGGAAGCGGTCGCCCCAGTGGAAGAGGAAACGGAGCCGGTAGGAGAACCTGCCGAGCCGGATAACGGAGCCTACAGCGCTCTGAAGCAGGCGATTGAAGCTGCATCAGATGGTAAAGAAACTACGGTTACACTGGCAGGTGATATCGCCGGGATGACGACGGAGCAGATCATCACCATTCCGGAAAACAAGAATATTATCTTGGACATGGAGGGCCACAGTATTACCGTGGCGTCGGACTTTACGGGCAGGCCGATTGTGAACAAAGGTACCCTGACGGTAACGGGGAACGGCACAATCGATGCGTCTGCATCTAAGACAGGCGGATATGGCGCGATTGACAATTATGGTACACTGACTATCGAAAACGGTACATATACTGGCTCAGTTGATGCAAGTGGCGCTTCCATTAAAAATCGCCCTGATAGTGTTTTGAAGATTCAGGATGGAACGTTTAACGGAGCAGTGACAGCGGTTTATAACGCAGGCAAGACTTATATATACGATGGTACTTTTGATTGCCGTTCCTGCTCAAGCTGTAATAGTAGCAGTTGGGGATATACCATTCAAAGCCATCAGGATTCTGAAGAGAGTGCCAAACCGGAATTGTATTTCTATAATGGTACTGTTATTGGTGTACAAGGGGCTTTTTCCACATCGGCAGGCTATTCGGAAGTGCGGGACGGCGAGTTTAAAACCGTGGCATGCGATAAGCACTCCAATGGTAGTTCTGCGTTCTATGCACTGTACGTTGCGGGAGAATCCGGTGAGGTAGAGTGTAATGTTTATGGTGGTGAATTTACTTCTATAAGTAAAGTTGCAGCATTTGTTGGAAATAGTAACGATGGCGGAGATAAGGAGGAGGCGCTAGTCCATATCTATGGCGGTAGCTTTATCTCTCAATCTGACGATAAAGAGGCAGTTCATGTAGACGAGGCACTTGGCGGATTAGAGATTGCTGGCGGCACCTTCTCCAGCGATGTGAGCGAGTATGTGGTGGAGGGAACGGAGATCACCGAAGGCCCCGACGGCACCTTCATCGTGGGTGAGCTGGACGAGAGCAACAGCGTTGCAGAGACCGGCGGCCGGCACTATGCCACCCTCCAGGCGGCGATTGATGCCGCTGAGAGTGAAGGACAGGTCGTGACACTGAACAGGGATACCACGGAGAACGTTAGGGTATCTGCTGGTAAAACGCTCATTCTGGATTTGAATGGCCACAATCTGACGGGAAAGGCGGATAGCTGGGCGCTTGTTGTGGAGGGCGATCTTACGATCCGGGACAGCAAGGCGTCTGCTGAGGGCCCCGTGGTCAGCGCGGACTATGAAACCGTGACCTATGCTTCCGGCAAGATTGAGAGCGCATCGAGCGGCTATGCAGTTCAGGTGCAGAACGGCGGTAATCTGGTGCTGGAGAGCGGTACGGTTATCGCCACAAAAGGCAACGGAATCAATGTGCTTGCCCAGCAGACTCCGAATGGTGAGGTGGTTAGCTCCAGCCTCACCGTGAAGGGCGGATATGTGAATTCGGAGGAGTATGGTCTCGGCGCCTATGGGAACAAGGCTGTATTGAACGTAAGCGGCGGCGTGATCGTGGCAGATAACAATGCCGTGGTGGCCGGAAACGGTACGGTAAATGAAACAACAAATGCCGGCGGCACCGAGATCAACCTGACCGGCGGCACACTGATCGGGCATATTACCACCGGCGGCTACATTGCCTGCGGCGTGTACCATCCCCAGAGCGGCAAGCTGACCATCTCCGGCGATGTGGATATTTACGCCGACGGCGGCGTGGGCGTGCTGATGCGCGCGGGCACCGCCGAGATTACCGGCGGAACGATTACCGGAACAGGTACGGCGGCCGGCTGGGTAGGCGACAATAAGAACGCAATTCCTTGCAGCGGCGTGGTATATGATGAGGCCGCAAAATATCCAGCCCTTGCTTCGGGAGACAAGGCTTCCATCAGCGGAAGCGCCGTGATCAAGGCTACCGGCGCGGGTGTGGACTCTGTGGTGGTGCGGACATCCGATGAAACGAAGGAGAGCCGTATGGAGATCTCCGGCGGCACGTTCTCCAGCGATGTGAGCGACTACCTGGCGAAGGGCTTCAGCCTGATCGCCAACAGCGACGGAACCTTTGGCGTGGACAGGCTGAATGCGGGGAACGCCGCGGCCGTCGTGGATGGAACCTATTACGGCACTCTGGCTGAGGCCATCGGTGAAGCCAAGGACGGCCAGACCGTGGCGGTGCTCAAGGATCTGGCCACCGCTCCGGTGACCACCAGCACAGGCATTACGCTCGACCTGGACGGCCATACCCTGCGGATTGTCAGCGATACGTCTGGGGTTGCATATGGTCTCCAATTCACAGCAGGAACCGGCGTGGTGAAAAATGGTACAGTCATTGACATGCGCGGTGAGGGAAAGACCGCGCAGAATATGATCGCACTCAACGTAACCGGCGCAACGAAGGTAACGACTTCGTCGGTAGAGTTCCAGACCTATCAGCCGCGCACTCTGGCATCTCCTTATTACAACAAGGTCGTTGAGGTGTCGGACGGCGGTACACTGACCCTGGATGCGGGCACAGTGCTCCGTGATCTGCCCAATGGCGACGACAACGACGAAACATACGGTGCAATCGGCGTTTCCATCATGGGAGCCGGCGAGGAGAGTGCTCCCACCACCCTCACGGTCAATGAGGGGACGCGCATCGAGACAGGCAGCGCCGCCATCATGGGCAATGGCACAAAACACAACACGGTGATCAACATCAACGGCGGCGAGCTGACCGGTACCGACGGCTATGCCATCTACCACCCCCAGTCCGGCGAGCTGAATATTACGGGCGGAAGGCTGACCGGCGGGGAGACCGGCATTGAGATCCGCGCGGGTAAACTGAACCTCTCCGGGGATGCAGTTATCACCGCCAAAGGGATACCGACAACCACTACCCCCAACGGCAGCGGCACAACCACGGTGGGCGCTGGCATTGCCGTGACGCAGCATACTACCAAGCTCCCTCTTAAGGTCAATATCTCCGGCGGAACCATTTCCGGCTATACCGCGCTGTACCAAAGCAACCCCGAGAAAAATGATGACGATGCTCTGAAGAAGGTCGAGCTGAACGTGACTGGCGGTACATTTGTGACGACAAACAGCGGTACGCTGGCCGTATACAGCGAAAATAAGACCAGCTTCATCTCCGGCGGCCGGTTCTCCTTCGATCCCTCCGACTATGTGACTGAGGGGAAGATCGCCGTGGCGGAGGACGGCATGTACGGCATCCAGGACAAGAATACGACTGCGGCTGAGGTTGTGGCTGGCGAGCCTGAGGTGAAGGCCGCTGATGGTATTGGAGAGAGTGTGACCGAGGCAGTTGCTAAGACTGAGGCCACCGGACTGACCGGCGAGGCCAATGGCGAGGCAAACACCAATACTGTGACCGTGGAAGCGGGCACGGAAGCCTTGAAGAAAGAGAATATTACCGTCACGGATAAGAACGTCACTATCGTGGTGCAGCCGTATCTGGACATTACAGTAGAGAGTTATGGCACCAAGGAAATGAAGCTGGACATTACCCCCATGGTGCGTACCGTGGCGACAACGGCGGACGTAGATAAAAACGGAACCATTATCCTTGAAGGCGGCGAGAAAAATGCGGTCGTTATGGAAGATCCCAAGCCGATGAACGTGACTACCAACGTCACTCTGCGCGTGCCCCTGCCCAGCGGGTTTAGGACAGACAACCTCTATGTGGAGCACGCCAAGGACAACGGACGCACTTATCTCTACAAGGCGACAGTGACGGAGAGTAGTGGAAGCAATACCGCCACCTTTACCACCCGTCACGGGTTCAGCACCTTCACTTTGAAGGCGGAGGTCAGCCCAGCGGCTGAGATTGACGGTACCTACTATGAGACACTCCAGGATGCCGTAAACAACGTGCAGGACGGCCAGACCATCAGGCTGGAGCAGGATGTCAGCGGCACGGTGACAGTAAGCCGTGAGGTCACCTTTAGCATTGACACCAATGAAAAAAAGTTTAACCCGGACGATATCATCGCCGGCTCCGGCTACAGAGTGAGCCACGATGGCAATACCTTTACCGTGGTGGAGGAGAGCCACGGTGGTAGCTCCTCCTCCGGCTCGACCCGGTACACAGTGAGCGTGGAGGGCATGGACAACGGCAGCGTGAAGGTGAGCCCCACCCGCGCCTCCAAGGGGAGCACGGTGACTGTCACCGTGAAGCCCGACGAGGGGTATGAGCTGGACAAGTTGACCGTAACGGACAAGAACGGCGACCGGATCAAGCTGACCGATAAGGGCGACGGCAAGTACACCTTCCAGATGCCCGCCTCCAAGGTCACGGTGGAGGCCGTGTTCACGGCGGTGGAGCCGGAGCCGGAGGGCCTGCCCTTCACCGATGTAACGAGCGGCGACTGGTTCTATGACGCCGTGGCGTATGTGTACGACAAGGGAATGATGGAGGGAACCACGGACACCACCTTCGCCCCCACCATGAACCTGACCCGGAGCATGATCGCCCAGGTACTCTACAACCTGGAGGAGCGGCCGGAGGCACCCGGCGCGGCGGGCTTCCCCGACGTGGCGGCGGGCGCATGGTACGCCGACGCGGTGAACTGGGCGGCGGCCCGCGGCATCGTGAAGGGGTACGACACCGGCGCGTTTGGACCGGAGGACAGCGTGACCCGGGAGCAGCTTGCGGCGATTCTGTACCGCTACGCGCAGGTGAAGGGCTATGACACCACCCGGGGCGGGATGGCTGTGCGGGAGTTCAGCGACTCCGCCAGCATCTCCGACTGGGCGCAGGAGGCCATGGCGTGGGCGGTCAATGCGCAGGTGCTCTCCGGCAAGGGGAACGGCGTCCTGGATCCCCAGGGCACCGCGACCCGCGCCGAGGTGGCCCAGATGCTGATGAACTTCGTCGAGCACGTGGGCTGAACACAGTTCCATTCAAAGAGCAATAAAAGAGCCCCCCGGAATCCCATTGGGATTCCGGGGGGCTTAGTCTGTCCGCAAACTCTCCGGCTAAAGCGTTCAGATAGACTGATAAAAATTGTCTATTATGACTAAGGATATGAAGGGGGGCTTTCCGTTGTACTGCAAGTGTTTGGGGATGAAAGAGAAGGAAGTGTGTCAAAAAAAGGGCAAAATATTCAGCGGACTGCTGAAAATGGAATTCTCTGTTGTTGGATATTGACAAATAAACGATATGACATTATCATTTAATTAAAAATAAACGTTTTATAAAAATGATTAGTAAATGGAGGCGCAGCTATGATGACTGAATTGAAGCGGGCAGGTGGAAACGAGCTGCGGGACTTTAAGGAACTCTCGCTGGAAGAGCTGCGCCGCGGATACGTCATCCATAGAGATGGTACTTACACCTGCATTTTCTGCGGCGCGTCTTTTGAGACAGGCGTCATCTATCACAGCCGCGGGCGTGATGTGACGGCAGAGCGGGCGATACGGGAGCATATGCAGGAAGTCCACTCCGGCACATTCTGGCCCATGCTGGAGCTGGATAAGACGCTCAACGGTCTGACCGAGGTGCAGAAGACGCTGCTATCCTGCATCTATGAGGGGAAAAGTACGGACGAGATCGGTGAGATCATGGGAATCAGCACTGCCACAGTACGCGCCCACAAATTCAACCTACAGAAAGCCAAAAGGGAGGCCAAGATCCTGCTGACTCTGTTGGAGATTCTGGAAGGCGAGGAGCCGCCTGTTCCCCGCCCGGTGCACGGAGAGAGCGGAGCGGAGTCTTCCGGGATAGAACAGACAGACGACCTGTTTTCACTCAATATGCTGCACCCATTTTTTACACAGTTCCGGTATAAATAGGGGGGACGATATGGAACGGCCGAGCCCAGGGCGGAGAAAGATCTGGAACATAACCATGTTTATCATCAGCTATGCGCTGAACAATCTGGTCAGCGGCATCATCTATGATACCTATGTCAATTACATGCAGGAAATGGCGCGTTCGGTAGCGACATCCTTTTGGGCGTTTTATGGGTATGCGACCTTTATCAGTGCTCTGATGCTGCTGCTGATTCCGAAGACGGGCTATAAAAAACTTTTGGTGTTCTGTTCGGCCTCCTGTGCGGCGGCCCTGTTGAGCGCGGTATTCATGCAGACTGAGTCTGTATTCTTTCTGACCACTCTGCTTGCACTGGTAGGCATTCAGCTCCATTATATTATGCTAGCGCCTTATGTGGCGGTGTTTACCGACCAGAGCAACAATATTGACTGGTATACGCGGGCCTACTATCTGGGTTACCTGGGGTATTTTCTTACTACTTATCTGGGCGGCGTGCTGACGGTCAAGATGTTTTCCCTGCGGGCGGGCGTGACCTATCAGGCGGCAAAAACACTGACGGAACACGTCGACACCATGGCGCCCGAGCTGCGGGAACACTACCTACAGGGGAACCGGGATGTGCTGCTGCTCGTTGCAGTGCTCGCGCTGGTTGGACTGATTCCCGTGCTTCTTATCCGGGAAGAGCGGGAAGACCACTGCATCGCCATATCAGAGCAGGTTCCCTGGCGGCAGCGGCTACGGGAGATGCGGCAGGCTCTGCTCCAACGGGATGCGGTGATCTATCTGATCTACTGGGTGCTGATTTCTTTTGGTATGGGACTGTTCACTTCCTATTATTCGATTTTCCTCAACCGAAATCTGCACATTGACCGGGCGACATCTTCACTGCTGGTCTCCCTGTCCTATCTGGCCATCGTTCTCTTCCTGCTATTCACCCCGGCGGTGGTCAGACGGTTTGGGCAGATTGTGACACTGGGCGGTGTGGCGATGCTCTCCGTTCCGTTTATGCTTCTTATCGCCAACGGCGACCGGTTTGGCCAATTTATGGTTCCAGTCGTGGGCATCGCCCTGTTTATGCGTTCTGGCTTGATCAACCTCAGTTCGCCGGTGGACAGTGCTTTGTCCATGGAGCTGGTACCACGCCAACTCCGCCCGGCCTTTGCCTCTATGATCAATCTGGCGGCGGGGCTCGCCAGTATTCTCAGCGGTTGGTTTACCGGGAATGTGCTGTTTGTGGAACAGGAGGGCTACCGCACGGCCTATTATATTGCCTCCGGTATTTATGTGGTGGCCTGCATGCTGTTGATGGCCGGTCTGTGGAAATACAACCGGGCGGCACCGAACAAGGAGGAGGGGAGATCATGAGACGTTGCGCTTCCGATGCACAAAAGCTGGAGCAGCTTCGGCGGCTGATCCGTGAGATCGAATATCTGAAATATACACTTAACTCCACGCTTTACTGGGACAAGATGACCTACATGCCGGAGAAGGGGCTGACCTATCGCAGTGAGGTGATGTCCTTTCTAGGCGCGCAGCTCTATGAGCGGTTCCGCTCGCCGGAGCTGCGGAGCCTGGTCGATCATTTTTCCCGGCAGAAGGACGCTCCACCCCAAGTTTCCGCAATGGTTCGAAGGGTAGAGAGCAACTACATTTATATCAATAAGATCCCGCAGGCGGAATATCAGGCATACATTGCCCTCATTGCAAAGGCTGAGCAGGTATGGGAACAGGCACGGGAAGCCAATGACTTTCAGCGGTTTGCTCCCTATCTGGAGCGGATTGTGGATACCTTCCGGGCTTTCGCCGGATATTGGGGGTACGAAGCGGAGCCTTACGACGCCCTCATGAGCTTCTATGAGCCAGGGACTACCGTACAGCAGATGGATCGTCTGGCGGATGAGCTGAAACACTTTGTGATCGACCTGTTTCAGACACTGCAGGCCCGTGGAATGCCATGTGGGGAACCGGCGGAAGGGCGGTTTCGCCTCCCGCTGGAGGAACAGCGGGCCCTCTCGCAATATGTATTGGAGACAATCGGATTTGATTTTGCATCAGGCCGTCTGGACGAGGGACCTCATCCAACAACCCTGGCAGCTTCACCGGGCGATGTCCGAGTGATCACATCCTATCAGGCGGAGGATTTCCGCTCCGGTCTGTTCAACACCCTGCACGAAGGCGGTATGGGCCTTTATGAACAGGATATTGATCCGGCTCTGCTGGGGATGCTTCTGGGCGAAGTGGCATCCTTTGCCACCGAGCTGGCGGAGGCCCGTCTTTACGAGAACATCATTGGCCGGAGCGCCGGATTCTGGGAGTATCTGTTCCCAAGAATGCAGCAGCTCTGCCCCTCACTGGCTGTGGGCGAGCGGGAGACGCTCTTTCAGTCGGTCAATCAGGTCCGTCCCACGTTGATCCGGAACAATGCCGATGAGCTGACCTATATTCTCCATATCCTCATACGCTATGAGGTGGAGAAGGATCTGATCCGCGGAACGCTGTCTGTGGCGGAGCTGCCACAGGTGTGGAGACAGAAATACACCGATTATCTGGGAATCACACCCCGGAATGACCGGGAGGGCGTCCTTCAGGATATCCAATGGGCTGCGGGCTATATGGGCTATTTCCCCGGTTACCTTACCTCCAATTTGATGGCCGCACAATTTGCCGCCGCACTGGAGCGGGAGCTGGGGCCCCTTCGCCATTTGTTGGCTGCCGGGCGCTTCCGGGAGATCCATCAGTGGCTGGCAACGCGGATCCACCGCTTCGGAGCGATCTATCCGCCGGGCGAGCTGGTGAAACGGGCCACAGGGGAACCCCTACGCTCCACCTACTTCATCAACTATCTTCGGGAGAAGTATACTGAGGTATACCAGTTGAAAAAACAATAAGGAGAGAATGAAAAATGTCCAAACTGTTTTCGAAGCTTGGGATGGGCGAAAAGACCGCGCGGAATTTCATTACCATCCTGCTCATCGCCGCAGGCGGTGCCATCATCTACGGCCTGCCCTACTTCCGGTATGACTACTATGACGCCTATTTGGAGGTTTATCATCTGACCAACACCCAGATGGGCGTCTTCGGAAGCATCTTCGGCGTCTTTGGTATGATCTCCTACTTGTTCGGAGGTTACCTGGCAGACCGGGTCAGCATCCGCCTGCTGCTGACGGTGTCGCTGGTAGGAACCGGACTGGGCGGCTTTCTCCACCTGCTCCCCCTGACCTTCCCCATGCTGGTGGGCCTGTATGCCTTTTGGGGCTTCACCTCCCTGTTTGCGTTCTGGCCCGCCTGTGTGAAAGCCGTCCGCGTCTTGTCAAGCCCGGAAGACAAGGGTAAGTCCTTCGGCTGGTTCGAGGGCGGCCGCGGCGTGACCGCCGCCGTCATGGCGCCTCTGGCTGTCGTGGCCTTCCGGATTGGTCTGAGCGCCAGTAATATGGATGACAAGATGGGCATGCGCTATGTGATTATCTTCTACTCTGTTCTTACAGTGCTGAGCGGACTGCTGGTGTTCTGGAAGATGCGGGACGAGTCCACCATTGAGAAGAGTGAGCGTATTACCTTCCGGGATCTGGGCAAGGTGCTTAAAATGCCTGCCATCTGGATCATCGGCCTGGTGACCTTCTGCAACTATGTCTTTACGCTGTCCCTGTACTACTTCACCCCCTACGGCACCTCGATTCTGGGCATGAGCGTCACCTTCGGGGCGATTCTGGCGGCCTGTAAGCGTTTCCTGTGTCCTGTTTCCAACGTGGGCGGCGGCTACCTGGCCGACAAGGTGGGTACCAGCTCCCTGCTGTTCACCTCATTCATCGCCATGGCGGTGGGCACTGTGGCCATCCTGTTTCTGCCACAGGCCACGGCCTCGGTTCTGCCGTTTGTGATCCTGTTCCTGGTAATCTATTTCTTCTACAATGTCAACTATGCCCTGACCTGGGCCATGATGGACGAGGGTAAGATCCCGGAGCGGTATTCCGGAACGGCGGCCGGCATTATCTCCACTGTAGGTTATCTGCCGGAGATCTTCTGTTCCCTGCTGGCGGGCGTGCTGATCGACGGCTATCCGGGCGTCACCGGCTACCGCTACTATTTTGCCTTCCTCATCGTAATGCTGCTTCTAGGCGCAGGCATGGTGTTGGTTTGGAAGCGCTTCCTGAAGAAAAGTCAGGATAAGTAAGCCTCTCTTCGGAAAGGAGAACGTTCTTGTGGAACAACATATACCTGGTATTGTGCTGAAGGACGGCCTGACGCAGCCGGTTTTTGATTATAAAAGGTGTCTGTTTGAGAAGGTCTATGTGGAGACGCCGGTAGATACAGACGGAGACGGCCGACTGGATCTGATCGCAGTCTACATCCGCCGCCCACTGGAAACCACTCAGGGGATGAGGGTGCCCGCGATCTATGTGGCCAACCCCTACATGCTGGAGTGTAATGAGGATTGGTATGTCCCCCACGATGTGGACCGGGATGTGAGTCCCTATCCCCAGCAGCACATCACCGAGTCGGACATCACCTTTGACCCGTCCACAGTATCCTTCCCCCAGCCCAGATACCCCAGGGCCACCGTCGGCTATGCGGATACCGCGCCAACGGAGGAGATCCCGTTGGACTGCATCAGTGACTGGTACAGCTACTTCAACTCCCGTGGCTACGCCTCCGTGTTCTGCGGCGGCCTGGGTACCCGGGGATCCCAGGGATTCAACTGCTGCGGTTCCCCGGAGGAGACGGCGGCATTCAAGGCGGTCATCGACTGGCTCAACGGCCGCTGCCGGGCCTTTACCAACCTGACGGACAACATTGAGATCCGGGCGGACTGGTGCACCGGCAAGGTGGCCATGTCCGGCAAGAGCTACCTGGGGACGATGTGTATCGCGGTCGCCTCCACCGGTGTGGAGGGATTGGAAACCATCATTCCCGAAGCCGCCATTTCCAACTGGTATGACTACTACCGCTGCAACGGTTTGAACCTGCCCGCTATCGGCTGGCAGGGCGACGACCTGGACATTTTGGCCAAATACTGCTTCAGCCGTGCCAAGGACCCGGAGGACTATGCGTCCGTTCGGGAGGCGTATGCCGCCTGGCTGGAGGGAATTGCGGCAGATGAGGACCGGGACAGCGGCAACTACAGCCGCTGGTGGGACATGCGCAATTACCTGAAGGCGGCCGACCGGTTCAAGGCATCGGTGTTTCTGGTACATGGTCTGGCGGATTGGAATGTCAAGCCGACACATTGCGTCAATCTCTTTGCCGCCATGGAATCCAGAGGGATCCCCTGTAAGATGATGCTTCATCAGGGCGGGCATATCTACATCCATGATTTGCAGGGCAGCCGGTTCAATGAGATGCTCCACCTTTGGCTGGATCACTGGCTCTACGGTATTGAGAACGGTGCGGCGGAGCGTATCCCCAATGTTCTGGTGCAGAGCAATCTGGATCAGGATCTCTGGCTGGCGTCGCCTTCCTTCCCGGCGGTCAAAGGGTATACCGAGCCGGTGCTCATGCCCGCCCAGGCGAGCGGCCGCCTGGTGGACGACCTGTCAGCCACTGTGTATGACAGAACCCGGGACAACGCCGCCGAGTGGTTGGCCGAGCTGGTGTTGAGCGAACGACATGCCCACTGCCTGCGTTATATCACCGCCCCGCTTAAAACGGATACCCGGATCAGCGGCACGGTTCAGGTTTCGTTTCGTGCCGCCTGCCGGGCCTCTACCGCCATTCTCAGTGCCATGCTGGTGGAACTGGGAGAGGAATGCCGGCTCACACCGGAACAGGAGGTAGTACAGGCCGGCGGGATTCCATGGGGAAACAACACACCGTTGGGGGACTGGAAGCGCTTCCGGTTGGAAGAGAAGCCCTCTGCCTTCAAGGTGATCTCCCGCGGCTGGATGAATGCCCAGAACCGCCGCAGCCATTACTGTAAGGATACCATTGAGCCAGGCGTTATTTACGATTACCAGTTCTCCATGGTACCCATGGATCATACGGTTCGGGCGGGACGGAGGCTCTGCCTGGTTTTGTATGGAACAGATGTGGAGGCCACCCAGCGGCCTTTCGCGGTCACCGAGTTGAGTGTGGAGCAGGATTCCGTCCGGGTTGCAGTTCCCATGGCTCCGGTACATACCCTGCGTTCGGACAAAGGAAATCAATAAAACAAAAACGGGCGCGTTACAAAACAAACCCATAAAAAGATAGACTGGATAGCCCGAAAAGGGAGGCCGGTCTATCTTTTTACTTTAAGCCTAATTAGAAATGAAACGCTAAGGCAAGATGGCGTTCTTTCATTTTGGCGTGATAAAGAGCCCGTTTCAGACGTACTCGCCGGGAGAGCCGCCCACGTAGAGGCATGTGCCCCTCCTTTTTTCCAGAAAATAACGTGCCGGAGCACGGGTGCGCTTGGGGGAGGTGTTGCCCTCGTCATCGCAACAGGCATAGAACGCCGGGAGCACACCTTGATATTTTTAATATCCATACAGTTTTCCCTTATGTCAGCAGGGAATTTTCAAGACCAGCTTGTCAATATTCATCGGAACTCTATCGGAGAGCTTTGGCAGGTGCCCCTCACCGGGAAAGACCAGCAGGAATCTGTTCTGGTCCAACGTAACCGAATATTCCGGCGTACCCAGGTACATGGTAGAATCCTCATCTGCACGAACTTCCGCCTCATCTAGGGATTCTACTGGGGCCAGGGCTACCTGTTCGCAGCCGGAAAGGACGATGTGGAGGTCCAGATAACGTTCATGGGCCTCAAAAAGAGAGGCCTGGGATATGAGAGCCGTGGTGTAGGTAAAGTGGTTGTAGTATATGTCTCCGCCCGGGATCTCAGTCCGCCCCATTGGCAGGGCGGTGAGGTCAGTGGTTTGAAGGAAACGGATGGCCGCGTCCAAATTTGGGGACAGCCCGAAATACCGGGCGAGCTCAGCGCGTTTGTCATAAATCATGTGAATTTTCTCCTCACCCGGTCTGTAGCGCCTGATATGCCGCACCATACAGACCGGCCATATTTCCAGGCTGGGCACCGACGGCCTGGATGCCGTGGAATCCGGGAATCAAAAGAGCCCTCGTTTGGGCCTGGACACCCCGGGGGGCATAGGGCTGCTCTATGGCGCCGCCTGACCGGGGCATTGATGTGCGGCTCCTTCAAATGCCGGAAGAGGGCCCGTCCGCTTTCCAGAGCCGGGTTCACCCGGCTGGCAGCCAAGCGGAGCGCGGCCACAGTGTATGATCTCCCGCTTTCTCATATTGCACTTTAGCATCAGAGCAACATGGGAGCAGTGGCGTTCAGGGTACGTTCTCTGTTTTCCAGGGCGGTTTTGGCGTCTTTTGAGCAGTATTCGTGAAACAGGACATCTATGATAAACAACTGCCCGAGTTTGACGGCGACGGAACCCTGCTGGTTTGGGGCTTCGTCCGCACCGCAGATCAGGAGCAGGTCGGAAAATTTGGCGCCGGGGGAATTGGGAAACCGGGTGACCAGAATCAGCTTGGCCTCCGTCTTCTGGACGAGGCTGCCCAGCTCGGACAGCTCCCGCATGGCGCCGGAAAAAGAGAAATAGAGAATGACGTCCTTGGCGCCTAGGGTAGCGGCGGTGATCGCCTGCATGTGGAAGTCATTGATCCAATGAAATTTGGAGGTGATGGAGGAAAAACGCCCCCAGGCGTCCATGGCTATGATGGAAGTGTTGCCCTGGCCGAAGCAGTACACATTATCCGCCTCATAGAGGCAGTCCACCACCTTGCGGACCGCGCCGTAATCCAGCAAGTCCAGCGTCTGTTGCAGGGCCTGAGTGCCGACGCGGTATAGCTTTTGGCATTTTTGCTCCAGGGAGTCCTCCAACTGGATGTCACCATAGAGGTCATATCCGCTGGCCGGGCCGGAGGTACTGTCAGAGGAGATGGCCTGAGCCGCCCGTACCTTAAAATCGTTAAAGCTGGCGCAGCCCACAGAGCGGCAGAACCTGGTGATAGTTGCCTCGCTTACCTGGCAAGCATCCGCCAGAGTCTTGCTCATAATATAGGGCAGCTCGGGCTTGTGCTTGAGGATATAGTCGGCCACCCTGATCTCGGAACGGGTCAGTGAGCTGTAGCCTTGGATAATGACATCGAAAATCGATTCGCCATTCATGGATGGTTTCAGTCCTTTCTGTGTAAACGCGGTAGCAGGGTTCAATATCAGGGGCACGCCGCATCTCCAAGAAGCATTTTATGCTCATTTTCTAACTCTGACAATTCCTTGTTTGAGAAAATAAGTATTTTTGTGTGATTGCACAAGAAAAGAAACTGATTTTCGTGTATTATTAGTTGTTGAAAATGACTTTCATATGGAATAAAATAGAACCAGCATCAGAGCAACAGTCACCCAGCGGCGCATTTGTCCCAGTGGCCCGTCTACTATGCAACGCTTAGGAAGGAGAAATGAATCAATGAAATACCTCTGGAAACGCGCAACAGGTCTCTTGCTCACTTCCGCACTAGTCCTCGGCCTCGCCGCCTGTGGCGGGACGCCCACAGGCAACACGAATCCGCCGGAAGATCCCGGTACGCAGCAGACCACCCAGCCTGTGGCCCCTGACAGCGGAGTCGCCGGCGAAAAGCTGGTCTACTCCAACGGCGGCCCGGAGGAGTTCTTCGAGACGCCCTGGCTCAATCCAGGTACTTACGTCTATAACAAGGCGGTCTATGGGCACCTGATTGTGGCCGACGAAAACCTCAATCCCATCCCCAACCACCCAGACGCACTGGCTACCTATGAGTACAGCGCGGACGGCAAGACACTTACCTTCACTCTTCGGGACGACGCTTACTGGCACAACGGAGAAAAGGTCACCCCTGAGGACATCAAGTGGAGCATTGAGTTTGTCGCCAAAACTCCGGTGGCCAACGCCGTATTTATCTCAACCTTCTCCGCCATCGCCGGCAGCAAGACCGGCGACACTTTCAATGACACCTTCAGCGGTATCGCTATCGACGGGCAGAAGATCATCATTACCTTTGATAAGATCGCCCCCGACGCTCTGCTGACCTTCACCCAGTTCGCCCCCGTGCCCAAGAGCGAGTTCGAGGGAATTGACCCCCTCCAGGTCCAGCAGGCCCCCTTCTTCCAACACCCCATCGGCTGCGGACCTTTCATGGTGGAAGAGGTCAATATGAAGAACTACACCATCCTGGCACCCTTCGACAAATACTATAACGGCGTGGCCGACTTCAAGATCCAGCTTCTGCCCAGCGCCGGCGACTCCGATCCCAATGTGGTCACCCGCGCCAAGTCCGGCAATCTGGACTACGGCTACACCAAGATGGTTGCAGACGTGCAGGCCCTGGAGGGTACCCCCGGCATCACCGTTACGCCTATCGACGTGCGCTATACCCGCCTGTTCTACCTCAACAAGTTCGACAAGAAGGACGGCTCCCCCGCCCCCTTGGCTGATGTCCGGGTCCGTCAGGCCCTCCGCTACGCCATTGACATGGAGACCATCTGTGAGACTCTTTTCCAGGGCTCGGCTGTCCCCGCCAACGCCCTCGCACCCGACGCCAACCTCAAGGGCGGCGACCTGAACGACTACAACTACAACCCGGAGAAGGCCAAGGAGCTGCTGGCCGAGGCCAATTGGGACCCCAACACCGTCATCAAGGCTGTCTATTACTACACCGACCAGGCCACTGTGGACCTGATGACCGCCGTTCAGGCGTATTTGGCTGACGTTGGCATCAAGATGGAGTTTGAGCTGGTGGAGGGCGATCTGGCCACCATCCTGTGGACCGCTCCCGCCGACCAGACCAACGGCCCCCGCGCTGTGGATTGGGACATCTGCTACGCCGCCAACGCCGCCCTCTCCCTTCATGAGTATTACGACCGCTACCGTACCGGCTCTCCCACCAACTCTCACACGCCAGAGGACGCCGAGCTTAACCGCCTGCTCGACGCCACCAACGCCTCCGCCGATGTGAATGCGCAAAACGAGGCGTTCAAGGAGCTGATTAAGTACGAGAATGAGAATCTGTTCACCATGGCTCTCTACTATCAGCCCATCTTCCTGATTACCAGCGACAAGATCGGCGACATCCAAAAGGGCACCCCGCAGTTTTGCATCAACTGGGACATCCAGAACTGGAACGTACAGTGATTACCGGCCGAGCCCGAAAAATACATAAGGGCCGGGCCCTCTCCGTTCAGCCCTGAGAGACTATTGATGGGAAGGGGCGGCGCCAGCCGCCCCTTCCTCTTTTAAATCCGGGAGGGAGCTTCATGAGAAATACCGCTCAATATATTCTGAAACGACTGCTGTATATGATCCCCATGGTTCTGGTCATCACTTTCCTCATTTACGGTGGGCTGGAACTGACGCCAGGAGACGCCATCTCCCATATGATTCCGCCGGACCAGCTTGCGAATGTGAATCCGGAACAACTGGAGGCGCTGCGGGAGTCCTACGGCCTCAACGATCCCTTCCTCCTGCGCTACGTGCGCTGGCTGGGGGAACTGCTCCACGGTAATTTCGGCTATTCCATTACCAGCGGCGTGCCCATCAAGGACATCCTGCTCCAGCTCTTCCCGGCCACGCTGGAGCTGTCCCTGGCGGCCCTGGCCATCTCCTCGGTGCTGGGCAGCATCCTGGGCATCCTCAGTGCGCTGAAGAAGGGGTCTATTGGAGACAACGTGCTGACGGTGTTCGGCATGATCGGCGTCTCCATCCCCCAGTTCTTCTTCGGTATGCTGTGTATCCTCGTCTTTGCGCTGGACTGGGCGATCTTGCCGATTGGAGGCCGCATGGCGCCGGGAGAGACGGGGATATGGAACCACTTCAAATATCTGATTTTGCCCGCCAGCGTGCTGGGAATCTCCCTCACCGCCGGCGTCATGCGCTATTCCCGTTCCAGTATGCTGGATACAATGAACAAGGACTACATCAAGACAGCACGGGCCAAGGGTCTGCCGGAGTGGCGGGTCAACCTGGTCCACGGGTTCCGGGTGGCCCTCACCCCTGTAGTGGTGTTAATTGGTTTCCGTCTGCCCACCCTGATCGGCGGCTCTGTCGTCATCGAGACCATCTTCCAGTGGCCGGGAATTGGTAACGCCTTTAAGACGGCGGTAACGGGGCAGAACTACCCGCTGGTTATGATGATCGCCCTCTTTTCGGTTCTTGCCGTGCTCATGGCCAGCTTCCTGGTAGATATTCTGACGGCGGTCCTTGACCCGCGGGTCAAACTGGAGTAAGGGGGAAACGACATGAACGCTGAACTGACCAACACCAGAAAGCGTACCCGGCTGGACCGGAAGTTTGACAGGCTCCGGGACGCCGAGGAAGCGGGCAAGCTGGGCAAGAGCAAGACCAGCCGTGCCGTGCGCAAAATGCTGGAGAACCGGCTGGCCGTCATTGGACTGGTTGTTTTCGCCATTATCCTGATCTCCTGCTTGCTGGCGCCGCTTATTTCTCCCTATGACCCTTTGACCACCGACCTGCGGGCCATGACCCAGCCGCCGTCGCTCCAGCACCTGTTTGGCACGGATAAGCTGGGCCGTGATGTGTTCTCCCGTACCCTGTACGGCGGACGCCTGTCTATCCTGATCGGACTGGGTTCCGCCCTGGGCGCCGCCGTCATCGGCGTACTGCTGGGCTGCTACGGCGGCTATAAGGGCGGGCTATTTGATAAGATCGTGCTGCGCCTGTCCGAGATTTTTATGTCCTTCCCGCAACTGATCCTGGTGATGATGCTGGGCACCATCTTTGGCCGGGGCCTTTGGAACCTGATCTTCATCTTTATTCTTACCGGCTGGGGCGGCGTCTACCGACAGGCACGAGCGAAAATGCTCTCCTTGCGGGAGGAGGAGTATGTGCAGTCCATGCGGGCCTTTGGCCTAAGTGATTTTGTCATCGCGTACAAGCACATGCTGCCCAACGCCATCGGCCCCGTGGTGGTAAACCTGACACTTTCCACCGCCATGTTCATTCTGGATGAGGCGGCCATGAGCTTTTTAGGGCTGGGCGTTCCGCCCGAGATCGCCACCTGGGGCAATATCCTCAACGCCGCCCAGGACCTCTACGTCATGCAGAACTACTGGTGGCTGTGGCTGCCGGTGGGAATTGTCGTGTCCCTGTTCGTCATCAGCATCAACTGCATCGGCGACGGACTGCGCGATTCCACCGACCCCACCCAGCAGGGATAAGGGAGGGAGCGATATGGAACAGCAAGCCATCATCACCGTCAAGGATCTGCGAACCTATTTTTACTCCGACAAGCGGTGCAACAAGGTTCTCAACGGCGTCTCCTTCGAACTTTATAAGGGACGGACCCTCTGTGTGGTGGGGGAGTCGGGCTGCGGCAAGAGCGTGACGGCCTCTTCCATCATGCAGCTTCTGCCCAAGCTCTCCCGCATTGAGAGCGGGGCCATCACCTACCACAGCGAGAAGGGTGACATTCGGATCGATCAACTGCCCCGCAACGGCAAGGAAATGCGCGCCCTCCGCGGCCGGGACATAGCCATGATCTTTCAGGACCCGATGACCGCCCTCAACCCGGTCTACACCATCGGATTCCAGATCGGGGAGGATCTGAAGTACCATACGGACCTGGACAAAAGATCCCGCCGTGCCCGGACGCTGGAGCTGCTGACACAGATGGGGATCTCCACCCCGGAGAAGCGCATTGACCAGTACCCCCATGAGTTCTCCGGCGGTATGCGCCAGCGGGCCATGATCGCCATGGCCATGAGCTGCAGCCCCAAGGTGCTCATTGCCGACGAGCCCACCACTGCCCTGGATGTGACAATCCAGGCCCAGATTTTTGAACTGATGGAAAAATTGAAGCGGGAGCACGACACGGCCATCATGCTCATTACCCATGATATGGGCGTGGTCAGTGAGCTGGCGGACGACGTGGCAGTGATGTATATGGGTTCCATCGTGGAACGGGGCAGTGTACGGGAGGTGCTCAAGTATCCCGCCCATCCTTACACCGCCGCCCTGTTGCGCTCCATCCCGATCCTTCACAAGGGCAGGGGACAGAGGTTGGAGCCGATCCGCGGCTCCACACCCGACCCATATGACCGGCCCAAGGGATGCCAATTTGCCCCCCGGTGCGATTTCTGCTGTGAAAAGTGCAGACAGGAAATGCCTCCAGAGGTCCCGGTGTGTGATGGACATGCGGTACGCTGCTGGAACGCCGAACAGGTCTACGCCGGACACAGAGAGGAGGTCGAATCCGTATGAGCGAGAAAAAAGTGCTGCTGGAGCTGCGGGGGGTGAAGACCTTTTTCCCAGTTCGGGGCGGTTTTTTCAACAAGGTCCGGGACCATGTGCAGGCGGTCAACGACGTGGACCTGGACATCTACAAGGGGGAGACTCTGGGGCTGGTAGGGGAGTCCGGCTGCGGTAAGACCACACTGGGCAAATCCATTATCCAACTGGTCAAGGCTACTGATGGAACGATGATGTACGATTTCGGCCCCCAGCACGGCGGTAAAAAGGACCTGCGGCACTTGAACAGGGAGGACGAACAGGTCCTGCATCGCCGCATCCAGATCGTTTTTCAGGACCCCTATTCCTCCCTGAACCCCTCTTTTACAATTTATCAATCTTTGGCCGACCCTCTCAGGCATTTCGGGGTAGTCAACAAGACGAATCAGCGTGCACTCATTGCCGACATCCTGGAGGCGGTGAACATGCGCCCGGAGTACATGGATCGCTATCCCCATGAGTTTTCGGGGGGCCAGCGGCAGCGGATCGGGATCGCCCGCGCCCTGCTGGTCCACCCGGAGATGGTGATCTGCGACGAGGCGGTCTCGGCGCTGGATGTGTCCATCCAGGCCCAGGTTCTCAATCTGCTGATGAGGCTCAAGGAAGAGCTGAAACTGACCTACATCTTCATTACCCATAACCTGTCCGTGGTGGAGTACATTTCTGACCGCATCGCGGTCATGTACCTGGGACGGATCGTGGAGCTGGCCTCCACGGAGCAGATCTTCGAAAACACCATGCACCCCTACACCGAAGCCCTCCTCTCCGCCATCCCTGTGGTGGACCCGGATAACAAGCGCAGCCGCATTGTGCTGGAGGGCGATGTGCCCAACCCGGTCCATCCGCCCGAGGGGTGCCACTTCCATCCACGCTGCAAGAAGTGTATGGATATCTGCATGCACAAAAAGCCGGAACTGAAGCGCCATATGATTAACGGTGAGGAGCATTTCTGCGCCTGCCACCTCTATGACCAGATCCCGGCCGGGGGTTCTGACGATTGAGGGGTGGATATATGGAGCTGAATTTGGCCTCGACCTGTGATGTGCTGGTATTGGGGTCTGGTATCGCGGGAATCTCTGCGGCGTTGACCGCTGCGGAGTCCGGTGCCTCGGTGATTCTGGTGTGCAAGGGCAGGCTGTTTTCCGGCTCCAGCTTCTACCCCGGGACCTGGGGCCTGGGTCTGGTGGGACCCGCAGACGAAGCGGATGAGGCCGACCTGATCTCCACCATCGAGGACGTGGGCTGCGGCATGGCGGACGATGCCTTGGTAAGAGCACTTGTGAAGGGCATCCACCCGGCCATCGAAAAAGTCCGCAGCATGGGTGTCAGGCTCCGCAAGGCGGGCAAGGGCGGACAGCAGGAGTACATCCCTTGCTTCGACCATAAGCACCGGGACTGGAACGGGATCGAGTTTGACAGCGCCCGGGAGATCTTTTCACAAAGACTGGAAGAGTTGGGGGTGACCATTCTTTCCGGCCGGGAGACGCTGGAACTGGTCCGTGCGGACGGTCGGGTATGCGGCGCTGTGATTACGGACGGGGCGGAACTGCACTACCTGGGCTGCAAGGCCCTTGTGCTGGCGACGGGCGGTTACGGAAGCCTGTTTCGTCACCACCTTTGCACCTCCGACGTGGAGGGGCTGGGGCAGGCATTGGCTCTGGAGGCCGGCTGCCGTCTGGTCAATATGGAGTTCATGCAGATTATGCCTGGCTATCTGTCGCCGGCGTATCAGACCATTTTTAACGAAAAGACATTTCGATTCACCGATCTGCGCCGTCCGGACGGGGCCCCACTGCTGGAGGGGGAAACGGCTTCGTTGCTGGAACTGCGCGCTACCCACGGCCCCTTCACAGCGCGTCTGCCCTCCAAGGCGGTAGACCTGGCCATCTACCGCGCCTGTCTGGAGGATAAACGGGGTGTGAGGGTTACCTATTCAGATGAAATGCGCCATAGCCCCCCGGAGTTTGTGAAAACCTATTTTGATTGGCTCCGGGAGGCAAGAGGCCTAACTATGGAAGACCCGATCCAAATTGGGATGTTCGCTCACGCGGCCAATGGCGGGGTTTGGATCGCCCCCGATACCTCTACCGGTGTACCCGGCCTGTTTGCGGCCGGAGAGGTCACAGGGGGCATGCACGGGGCCGACCGCATTGGCGGCCTTTCAACGGCCAACGGCCTGGTGTTCGGTGGTAAAGCCGGCAGTTCAGCGGCTGCTGCATGCACCGCAGTACAGGAACCGCCCAAGACCTGCCTCTTTAAAGCTGTAGCGGCGGCTGACTGTCGGAAGGTATTTGCCGACTTGCAGGACACCATGTTCCATCATGCCATGGTAGAGCGGGACGAGGCCGGACTGTCTGCCGCCCTGGAGCGGGTGAAGGGACTGAGCAGCGCTTTGATCTTAACGCCCACAGACAATGTGGACGAGATTGCCAGAACACGTAGACGGGCTGGACAGCTTTGCACCGCCCAATGCATCCTGAAGGCCGCCCTGATGCGCCGGGAGAGCCGGGGCGCCCATTATCGGGCGGACCATCCGTGCGAGAAGCCGGCGATGGCAAGACCCATCTGTGTGACGCGCCAGGGAGGAGCAATCCAAGCCCGGTTTATCGAGGAGGAGACGACCCCATGCCTGTGACAGAACAAGAGATTCGGCGGCTGGGAGATTATGTGGGTGCAACACCCGCCCCGGCTGACTTTGATGCCTTTTGGAGCAAGCGGATGGCCGAGGCGGATCAAGTGCCGCTGGATTTTGCCGTGACTCCATCCGAAATTCCGCCCTTCCATACCTGCGAGTACCTGGACTTGTGGTTTCGCGGGATGGGCGGTGCCCAGCTCTATGCCAAGTATGTGAAACCCAGAGCGGCCCGCCCGGTTCCATTGGTCCTCCAGTTCCATGGCTACCCAGGGGCCAGCCGAAGCTGGCTGGAGCAGTCCTCCTTTGCGGGCATGGGCTGTGCGCTGCTGGCCATGGACTGCCCCGGCCAGGGGGGGAACGGCCAGGACTTGGGCGGGTTCGCGGGCACCACCGTCACCGGCCATATCGTGGCGGGGCTGGATGGGCCTGTGGAAGAGATGTACTATGTCCGCCTGCATCAGAATATCCGCATCCTCTGCCGGATCGTGCGGGAGCTGGGGGGCATCGACCAAAGCAAGGTCTTTGTCAACGGCGCGTCCCAGGGGGGCGGCTTAGGCCTGGCCTGCGCCGCCCTCAACCCGGGCCTGGTGAACCGGGCGGCTATCCTATACCCCTTCCTGAGCGACTATCGGCTGGTGTGGGAGCTGGGGGCAGACCTGATTGCCTATGAGGGCCTGCGCTACTACTCCCGCTGGTTTGACCCGGACGGGACGCGGCAGGACGAGTGGTTTGCCAAGCTGGGTTACATTGATAGCAAAAACTTTGCCCATCTGGTTCGCTGTCCCGTCCTCTTCGGCACAGGGCTGGCCGACGAAGTGTGCCCACCCGCGACCCAGTGCGCCGTCTATAATAACTTGAACTGCCCCAAACGCAGGTATCTGTTTGAGGGGTATGGACATGAGGAGATTCAGGACTTTGACGACCTGATCCTGGACTTCTTCGGAAGGGAGGCGGCGGAGCTGTGACGATTGCGGAGCAAAAGGCAGCCTGTGAGACATATCAGGGCATGACTGAAATACCCACAGATTTTGAGGCCGTATGGCGCGGCCGATGGGCCAAAGCCGCCCCGGCGGGGGAGGTCCTGGTGGAGCGCCTGCCTTTCCAAAATGCTCAAGCGGCCTATCAACAGTGGTCCGTCCCTGCCCCCAACGGCCGGGAGATCCGGGCCAGATACATCCGCCCGGCGCGGGAGGGGGCCTTCCCCACGGTGCTCATGTTCCATGACCTGGGCCGGGGGGGTCGAGGCTGGCACCACATGACCCGCTTTGTGGCCCTGGGATACGCCGTAGCAGCCCTGGAAAACCAAACCTCCGTGGCCGATTGGCGGCGTGATTGGGCGGCATTATCTCTGGAGGACCGATATTTGGACGCCCTGACGCTGGCCCACGCGGCCATCGGCCTCTCGTCCACCGATCCCGCCCGTTTGATGACTTGGGGCGAAGGGTTCGGCGGTGGGCTGGCGATAGTTGCGGCGTCTCTGGTACCCGGCGTGATCCGCTGTGCGGCCCTGAACCCATTGCCGGGTGATCTGAGGGCCATGTGCGATGGAGCAGTCGGGACGGATAGGGCTGTGCTGGACGGCCTCGACCCTGTCAGTTTTGCCGCATTGCTGACCTGCCCCCTGCTGTTGGGCACGGGACTTCTGGACCAGACGGCGTCGCCCAAATGCCAATATGCCATCTTCAATCGGGCACGGGGACCCAAGACGCACTTGGTCTACCCTAAGTATGAACACGAACGAATCAATTTTTTTGAGAATGAACTGCTGAAATTCTTCCACATTTGAGGTGACGCATGCTCAGATTAGGAATTGCGGGAATCGGCGCCATTGCCGGCGATTATATCGGCTTGATTGTGGGCGGAAAGGTCCGGGATGTGGCGCTTACGGCGCTGTGCAGCCGAAATGAGGCGCACATCCGAGAGGCAGCACAGCGACATGGCCTTCAGGCCGCCGCATTTACGGATTATGGCGCTATGCTCAAGTCTGGCCAGGTAGACGCGATACTCATTTGTACTCCCCACGCACAGCACCCCGAAATGACCCGGCAGGCCCTAGAGGCGGGGCTGCATGTGCTGGTGGAGAAGCCGGTTGGTATTTTCGCCGACGAGGTGGCGGAAATCCTTCCCGTGCTGGCGGAACGGCCGGAACTGGTCTGCGGCGTCATGTATAATCGGCGGGCGGCTCAGGCCTACCGTCATGTAAAAAATTTGGTCCAGAGCGGTGAACTGGGGGAGCTGGTGCGCTGTAGCTGGATTATCACCAACCTCTACCGAACGGAGGCATACTATACCTCCGGGGCCTGGCACGGTACTTGGCAGGGAGAAGGGGGCGGACTGCTGATGACCCAAGCCTCCCACCAACTAGACCTTATGCAATGGATCTGTGGTATGCCGGTTTCCGTACTGGCCCGCTGCTCCACCATAGGGCGGCCCATCCAGGTTGAAAATGAGGCTGAACTTTTTCTGACCTACCTCAACGGCGCCCATGGGCATTTTATTGCTTCAGCCCATGAGTGCCCTGGCACCAATTTGCTGGAGATTTGTGGGACGAGGGGCCGGATTTCCGTCCGGGACGATAGCGAGGTGGAAATCATCCGCCTGGAGGAGGACGAGCGCACCTTCGCAAGGTCCTGCCCGTCCCCCTTTGAACAGGTCTCCGGGACAGTGGAGCGCTTGACTTTCGACGACAGAAACAACAAGGCGCAGCAGGCGGCCACCATACAAAATTTTGTTGCCGCTGCTCAGGGGGCCGGTCCAATCCAATGCAGCTTGGAGGAAGGTCTGCGATCCCTCCAGATCATCCACGGCGCGTATCTCTCTCACTGGATGGGCCGCACGGTCACACTGCCGGGGGATGAACGGGTGTTTTGCCGTATCCTTAATCGTACAGGAGCATCAATGGCCATAGGGCACGGCCCTCTATAAGCAAGAAAAGAGGGGGCCGGAGGTATTCTTTTTTACAACGACATCATTAAAATGGATGTGATTCCAATGGGCTGATTGGCGGCATCATACATATTATCGACAGTTGCAGTGACTTAAACTTGAAAAGGAGATTGCCATGAAACAACATAAGAGACTGCCGCTAGCACTTTTGCTGGTGTTTGCACTTTGCATCCAGATTCTGTCGTTCACCAGCGCGGCTGCTGCCTTGGCTGACCCTGAGCCGGTGTTCTCGGCCAGCGATATGACGTTTTCCAGTGGCACGGATGCCGTCGCTCTCCCCCAGAGCGCTGTCACGCAACTCTCTGGGTTGTCGAGCGGTACAATCATCGTGGACTTCACCCCCACGGCGATGTCCACGGCCAACTGCCTGTTCAGCTTGAGCAACAGCAGCGTGACTGACGCCTACTTTAACCTTTACATTGACAACCGGGGCTTCCTGGGCCTGGAGGTCAGGAATCATGGGGAGACCCGCTATGTGAATCTCCAGGGTCCGGCAGAAGTCACGCGCAATACCCGGCATATCATGGCGCTCAGTGCGGACCCACAGGAAGGCTACAAGTTCTATTTTGATGGCGACATGGTTTTCCAAATGCCTGTGGCCCTTTATGAGCTATGGGAGTACGACTACCGGTTCATGTCCACAGTGAATTCCGCCGATGTGGGCTATATGGGTGCAACCTATCGGAACGGGTCATTCGGATATCCCTACTACGGCACCATCGACAGCGTGCGCGTCTATGATACGGCTCTGGCACAGGATGTTCTCGAGGCAGAAACCTACATAGAGAAGGACTCTGGAATCATCAGGCAGGAGAATGTGTTCTCTTTTGAGGATTGGAACACAGAGGGCATCCGAATCCCCTCCATTCTGCGGACCGACAAGGGGACGATCATTGCCACGGGCGATATCCGGTTCGGCGACGCCGCCGGAGCGAGCAACGATCCCCCCAACAACTGCGACATCGGCATCCGGGTCAGTAGCGATGACGGCGCAACCTGGAGCCAACCCAAAATGCTGCTCAATTTTCTTGACTACCCCAACGAACCCCAGGTCCCCATGAAAACGGACAGCGCATCTTACTGCGATTCGCTCCTCGTCAAAGGTCAAAACGGGCGGGTCTTCTTCTTCTGTGACGCGATGACCGGAAACGTCCGTGCGCCCTATGCAGCGGCCTCTACCGGCTATACTTCTGACGGCTATCTGATCCTAAAGGACTCGGCTGGCACTCAATATGAGCTGCACGAAGATGACGGGACGGTGTATCTAAATGGGGCGGCAACCGACTACACAGTCGGACCTGATTTCACCCTTTATAAAAATGGACAGGAAGCTGGAAACATTTTTTACACCAACTACGGAACCTACGACGCATCCGCAGTACCGCGCAAAACGGAACTGCGGGTCATCAATACGGTCTTCCTGATCATGTGCTACAGCGATGACGGCGGCTATACCTGGTCAGATCCCAAACTGATGAACTACGGCTTTAAGACCAGTGATATGAAGCACTTTGGCACAGCCCCCGGCATTGGGATCGTCATCCAGACCGGCAAATACCAAGGCCGCATCCTTGTGCCCCTTTACTATAACAGCAATTCTTTCAGCGGTATGAGCGGCGCAGTTCTTTACAGCGATGACAATGGGGCAACCTGGCACCTGGGTGAATCTCCAAACGACGCTAGAGCGGCTGCGGGCCTTTCAAAAATCGGTATGGGTGAAATTCAAATCGTAGAAATGCCACCGGAGGGTGATGATGTTTCTACCCAGCTAAAGATGTTCGTGCGCCAGTCAGGCGGCGTATTAATCGCTACCAGCTATGATGGTGGCCAGACCTGGGCGCCCGATATGCCGAGGGACCCGACGCTGGTGGCGCCCACACCCTATGGAGGCTGCCAGCAGTCTGTTATCAACTATAGTCATCCAATTGATGGAAAGCCCGCCGTTATCTTCGCCAATGCGGCAGCCAATAGCCGCTCCAACGGCACGATAAGAATCGGCCTGATCAATGAGAACGGGACCAATTCAGAGGGGCGAATCAACTACACGTTTGATTGGAAGTACAAAAAAGTAATTCGGTCGGGTGAATTTGGCTATTCCTGCTTGATGGAGCAGCCCAATGGGAATATTGTTTGCTTCTATGAGCAAGAGAGTCGGCCTGACAATATCCATTCCTTGGTCTTCGGTGAATACACACTCGACTACATCAAGGACATCAAACCTACGCCTGATACCCCTAATTTGGTATATTCCTCCTCAGAAAAGGTGTTGCCGCTGTCTGACGGCACCTACACCCCAATCGGGCCGGAACTGCCCAGTATTGCCGGCCTGCATGAGGGTACAATTTTGGTGCGCTTTACGCCCACAAGCACCGACAGCATCCACTCATTGATTGGGGTGAGCAATGGTCAGACGGGGAACCAGAACTCCTATTTCCACCTCTACTACTCCAACGCGAGGCTCGGATTTGAGATCCGCAGGCAGGAGGGAGGAGACTTTGAAAAGAACTCGGCTCCTGTGACGATTGAAGCCGGAAAGGAGTATTGTGCCGCCTTTACGGCTGACCCGGACTACGGCTACCAACTCTTCCTCAACGGGGAGATGGTTCTGGACCTGCCGCTGTCAGAACTGACGGCCTCCTCTGGCTATGGCTTCATGGCTGATATTCCCGGTATTGACAGCGGATACCTTGGCATGACGCGCAGGCAGGCGCCCTCCGGGCAGCCAGCAGCCTTTGAATATCCGTTCACAGGAACCATTCATAATGTCCAAATATTTGACGGCGTGTTCTCTGCGGAACACATGAAACAGGTAACCTATGTGGCGTCCAGTGGTTCGAATGTCTACTCCAACAGCGGTGTAACGATTACACCATCCCAACCGGTCCAAATTGACGACGACAGTGTGACCGATATTGCCGCCATGCATTCGGGCGCCATTGTCGTGGAGTTTACCCCGCAGATCTCGTCGATACACTCCTTGATCGGTATCAGCAACTCTACGACAGCCAATTCTCATTTTCATCTTTATGTTGGTGGAGGGGTGCTGGGGTATGAGATCCGGCGGCAGAACGGCGGAGATTTTGTAAAGTCCTCTGCTGCCGTGGATATGACCTCTGGTGAGAAACACATCGCAGCCTTTACTGCCGATCCCGATACGGGGTACAAGCTCTTTTTCGACGGGGAACTGGTACAGGTGATTCCGCCCGCAGAACTACCCAGCACAGGATATGGCTTTATCTCCGATATTCCGGGTATCAATGCCGGTTATCTCGGGAAGACAGCTCGAAGCGGAAACCAGTATCCCTATAATGGCTCCATTGAAAATATTAAAGTATTTAACACTGATATCCCGGATGATACACTCACTGCCTGGACTTTAAGCGGTGGCTTCTAATTGATGAAGTCGCATTGCAAAACAGCTCCCCAATAATTTTAGACCATAGATTCCGAACGAGGAGTATCACACAGCTTGAACCGTGATATGCACATCAATTTTATGGATTACAGGGGGAAGTACAGTGATGGAGCTGGCCATGGCGTACCACGAGTGCCGTCCGGTAATCACGGGAGAGAATGATGGTGAAAACTTGTCAATGATTGACTGACAGACAAGTTAATTATCGTCAAACTCACATGTTCCAGCGGCGTTTGCTTCAAGTGTGGCTGCACGAAAGGGGGATTGGGCCGACAAACGCGTGGATGTAGGAAAATAGAACAGAGTGCAGGTCAAGAATTGGCCTGCACTCTGTTTTATATTGTATATTAGATTCATTTTGCGCAAGATTTGTGGCGAAGCCATCCAACGCATGAAGTCATTCTCGGTGCCTTCATGGCAAACCAGTGCGTGATGAGAGGCGGAATGTTTCCCACCTGAACTGAAAGTGAGTGGTAATGACAATGAAAACTGGAAATCCACCTGCCGAAACCAGTAACCTCCGTCCCAATCGGTTAAAGATCAGCTGTATGGGAAGATATATCCCTCAATCGGCTTAGCCGGAACAACAGATGTCACCCTGAGCCGCGGCTCTTTCTGCCCCTCATATTCCCCCTGGTACAAAACGCCGGTCACCGTGACCCAGGAATCGCTCTCCAGTTCTGACACGTTGCCGTAGGTGCAGAACAGGCCGCAGGGGGACAGGTCCGCCACGCAGCAGGCCATGACCAGCCGTGCGGGAACAAACTCGTTGTCCGCCATAACCGGCGTGTTTTTGTAGATCTGGCCGGTCATCGTTACCTGAAAGCCTTCAAGTTGCTCTATGTCCGTATAAAATACGCACAGCCAGTCGTAGAACTCCTCATTGCTGACTGTGATGGTTTGCTGCCTGGAGTTATATCCGTGGATCTCAAGGGGGGCGCCATAGGCATCCAGGGTCGTATAGCCGTCTGCGGATGCCTCTGCCTGGGCGGGCCCCTCCGCCTCAGTATCCTCCTGATTGGACGGTATGGGGTTTCCGGCGGCCGGTATGCCGCCGCCCCCGCCTGCGGCGCCGCTGACCATGCTTCCATTCAGCAGTCCGGCAGAATCGGAGATATCTCTGAGGCCCACGGTATCGTGTGGCAGCAGCAACAGCAGAAGCGGGATCGCCAGCACAAAGCAGTGGGCGATGTGTTTTCGGTATTGAATACGAAACACGCGTCCTAGGGAAGAAAGGGCCCACACCACCATCACCGCCGCACTGAAGCAGAGATAGGGCGCCAGCTTTGGCGTCACATAGGAGAGGTACCGCCCTGAACGCACCAGATACAGCATAGCCCCCGCAAAGGCCAGGTAGCAGCTGATCTCAGCCAGGGCCTGGCTGTTCCAGCAGTTCTTTGTCATAGCAGGCTCCTTTCCAGCCCGGTGGAAAATGCCAGGAAAACGACCATTCCGCAGATACAAAAGGAGGTCAGGCACAGGCGCAGGACGAACTTACGCGAAAAGCCGCCGGAGAGCAGGATCAGATTCTTGATATCCATCATAGGGCCAAATACCATAAATCCCATCAGGGCCCCCATGGGGAACTGTCCGGCAAAGCTCCTGGCAACCACCGCGTCGGCGGAGGAGCAAAGAGAGAGAAAAAATGCCATTCCCATCAGCACCAGGAGAGGAAGGAACAGCCCATCCCCGCCGTTCCCCCACGGAAATGACCTGTCCAGGGGCTGGAACAGGGCGGATACCAGGGCGCCCAGCACAAGGTACTTCCCAACACTGAAAAACTCCGTTTGCGTATGGCGGAGATAGAGGGAGAGCTTTCCGCCCTCTGCTGCCTGACCCACAGAACAGCCGCAGGCGCAGGAAAACCAGCCGGAGCCGGACGGGCTCAAGCCGTTCTTTCCTGCTCTGGAAAAGGTAAGTCCGATCAGCACCGCACACAGCAAGCCGAGCCCCACCCGGCACAGGACGATTCTGACATCCCCGCTGAAAGCATACCAGGTGCTGAGAATGACCACCGGATTGATGACCGGCGCGGCCATCAGAAAGGTAACGGCGGCAGCAGGGGGGACGCCCTTCCGAACCAGGCTTCGGAACACCGGAACTGAGGCGCAGTCGCACACGGGCAGACAAAAGCCGGCCAAGGCTGCGAACAAAAGGCCTCCCGCCAGATGCTTTGGGAAGTGCTCGTGGAGCCACTGTTGTGAAACGAATATCTGGATGGCAGAGGACAGAAGCACGCCGATCAGAAGAAACGGGAACGCCTGCAACAGAATACCGAGAAATACATTGACCACGGCATCAGCCAAGTTCCCCCCGGCACCTATCACCATGCGCAGGGTCAGATATGCCGCTGTGAAATAGGCAATCCCCAGCAAAAACCAAAAGGCTGGCTGCCGCCCCGGACGCAGCATGGCCCGCTCCACCGTACCGACCGAGTTCAGCGGCAGTACCTTGACGCCGGGATTCAGTTCCCGCAGCATCCGTTTCCGGTTCTTAAACTGCGATACAGGTCCCCAATTCCGTAGGACGATGACATCACTGGCGGATATCTGTTCCAGCACCATTCCTCCGGTCTGCTGGAGCAGGGCATCCAGTTTGGTGGAATCGGCCAGGTACAGCATGCGCTGAAGTTGGCAGAAGTCCCCTGGTGTACCCCCGTCCTGTTTCTTTGCCGGGGGAAACAGTGTCTGAAGGACAGAGATCGGCAGCGTCCCGTTCCACTCTATCCACAGTTCTTCCGGATCATTGCGAAGTAGATAATCGTAGATCTGTTTGGAGACCTGCTGCATCCCCGCGCCGCTTTGCAGCTTCCGAACAGGAAAGTGGAGGAGATCCAAATTCCCTCTGTCGATTAAATCCTGTTCCAGTGCCTGCTCTCCCTGTTCAAACTGGATGCAGCAGAGCGAGTGTCCGCTCTCCAGGCGGCGGGAGAGGAGCCGATTCAACAGTGAAGTTTTTCCGCTGTCGAGAAAGCCGGTGACCACATAGACCGGAGTATATTCCGGCATCCTCAATCAGCACACCCCCTCAAAAACCGCCGTGATCTGCGCCCGGTTCAGGTCGTGCCCGATCACACACAGCTCGTGCTCCTGGAGGTTTGTCTTTTCAAAACGATGCTCCCCCGGCAGAAACTGCACATTGAGAAACCCCGTCTCCGTCTCCACAATGCCTTTTGCCCGCAGGACCTGTCCGCAGCACTCCGATCCCAGGAGCCGGAGGCAGCGCCCCAGGCCTTCCGGTGAAAACACTTGGGGCAGATGGAGCGTCATGGTATCAAAGGTGTCATCCGCGCCGCCCCTGGCATGGGGGTGACAGCAGCAGGCATGGCCGTGGTGGTGGTGATGATGCCCACAGGAACAGGTGTGCTCCTCATGGGGCTGCGCATCCGTCGGCTCCGTTTCTTTGGGGAGGCTCAGAATTTCCGCAGCGGTCAAGAGCTTCCATGGCTCTGCCAGAACCTGAGCGGATGGGTTCAACTGCTCCACCAACTCCACAGCCTTCGTAACAGCCTCGGGAAACAGCTCGGTCCGGTTGAGCAGGATGGTGCCAGCGCTTCTCACCTGGTCCTCAAAAAACGCCCCGAAATTCTCCAGGTAGCTGGCGCACCGCTTTACGTCCACTACCGTAATTTTTTGTGTAATGCGGGCAGAGGTTGCGAAACGCCGGTCCCGGCAGGCCCGTTCCACATCAGAGAGTTTGCCGACTCCGGAAGGTTCGATCAGCACCACATCGGGGCGATAGGTTTTCAGCAGCGAGGCCAACGCCGCCGTAAAATCCCCTGTGAGGGAGCAGCAGATACACCCGGCGTTCAGCGCCAGGACCTGATAACCGCCCTCCCGCAGAAGCGCGGCATCCACGCTGAAGTCTCCAAAGTCGTTCTCGATCAGGGCGACTTTTTTGCTTTTAAATGCTTCCGTCAACAGCTTTTGGATCAGGGTGGTCTTGCCCGCTCCCAAAAAGCCGGAAATCAAATACATATCAGTCATCATGTTCTCCTTTGAGCTCCTTGCGCCCCGCCCGGCCCAGCCGGGCAAACAATGGTTTTAGAATCAAAAGCAGCAGCAAACAGGCCACTCCCAGCAGGACGATGGTGCCGCCGGGCTTCAGCCCTACGTAATAGGACAGGAACAGACCCCCCACGGTGAAACCCTCCGCAAAGGCGATGGACCAGAGTACCGTCTGCTTATAACTCCGGCCCAGCTGCATCCCGCAGGCCACCGGTACCACCATCATGGAAGAGACAATCAGGGCCCCTACCGTCCGGGCGGCAATTGACACTGTGACAGCGATCAGCACGGTGAACACACTGTTTATGATGCCTACGGGGATTCCAGACATCCGGGCGGCGCGTTCATCCAGCGCCAGATAAAACAGTTCTTTGTACAGGAACAAAAAGGCCAGTACAATGATTCCGCTGACAACAGCCACCGTATAGAGTTCCCCGTCGCTGATGGCCACAATGCTGCCGAAAAGAAAGCTGTTGAAGCTGGCCGCGCTGCGCACAAAACCGGATAAGACACCGGCCAGTCCCACCCCGGCGGACAGGATGATGGCAATGGACATCTCGGCGTACCGGGGCAGTTTCTTCCGAATGGCCTCAATCCCGAAGGCCGCGGCTACACAGGCTGCCGTGGCCCCCAGCACCGGATTGATATTGAAAAGCAACCCGGCCGCCACACCGGCCAGAGAGGTGTGGGACAAAGCGTCCCCAATCATGGATAACCGCTTGAGCACAATGACGATCCCGACACAGGGGATGATCAGTGCCAGAAGGATGCCCACCAAAAAGGCCCGCTGCATGAAGGGATATTCAAAGATGGACACTGCGTTCCCCCCGTCTCTCCCGCGTCATATCTGAATGGCGGTGAAGCCCCGCCCGCTCTCGGCGCACCTGTCCGGGTGTTAGTTCCGCCAGGGTGCCTTCTTCCAGGCAGTACAAGGTGGAAACATAGCTGCAGACCCGATCCACATCGTGGCCCACCATCAGGATGGTGAGCCCATGGTCCCGGTTCAGCCCGGCCAGCAGGCGGTAAAAGTTCTCCCCGCTTTGCAGGTCCATGCCGGAGGTGGGCTCGTCCAGCAGCATGACCTCCGGGCGGGAGATCAGAGCCCTGGCCAGCAACACCCGCTGGCGCTGCCCGCCGGACAGGGCTCCAATCAGCCGGCGCCCATAGCCGGCCATTCCCACCAATTCCAGGGCCTGCCGCACCCGCTCCCGGTGCTCCTGCCTCGGGAAGCGGAGCAGGCCGATCTCCCCGGACAGGTTGGCCAGAACGACCTCCTCCACGGAGGCGGGAAAATCTGTATGGCGGGCCAGCCCGTCCTGGGGCACATAACCCAGCCTTCTCCAATTTCGAAACCGGGCCGTATCCTGGCCCAGCAGCCGCACGGCGCCGCTGCTGGGGGAGAGCTCCCCCAGCAGCAGTTTTAACAGCGTGCTTTTCCCTGCGCCGTTTGGGCCAATCAGGGCGGCAAATCCGCCCTGGGGCAGCCCAAAGGAGGCGCAGGAGAGTACCGGCACCTCTCCGTAGGAAAAGGAGAGCCGGTCTGCTTCCAATGCCATCATGGGACCGCTCCTTCTACGACAGAGCGTCCTTCAAAGAGGCCAGGCTTTGCTCCATAACCGAGAAGTAGTCCTCTCCCGCGGTCAACTGCTCGTCGGTCAGTCCCTCCAGGGGGCTGAGTGTTTCCACGCGGGCCCCGGTGGCGTCCGCGATGGCCTGGGCCACCTTGGGGCTGACCAACTCCTCAGAGAAGATCACCTTCACCTGGTGCTCCGTCACAAAGTCCTGGATCTGCGCCATCCGGGCGGGGTCCGGCTCAGAGTCAGGCGAAATTCCCTCGATCCCCACCTGGTTGAGCCCGTAGGCGTCGCACAAATAGCCGAAGGCTTCGTGGGACACTACGATGTCCTGAATCGCCAGATTGCTCAGTCCGTCTTTGAACGCCTGGTCCAGTTGGTCACACCGGGCGCTCCACGCAGCATAGTTGGCCTCGTAATACTCCGCATTCGCTGGGTCCGCTTCCGCCATGGCGTTCTTGATGTTCTCCATCTCCCGCTTGGCATTCAGCGGAGAGAGCCAGACGTGGGGATCATAGCCGCCCCCCTCTTCATGCTCGTGCTCATCCTCATGTTCGTGCTCCGCTTCTTCCTCGTCCTCGTGATGATGGTGGTGCCCCTCCAGCAGCGCAATGCCATAGGATGCCTCCACCGTCACCAGGCTCTGGTTATCCAGAGAGGCCAGCACGTCCTCCACCCAGTGCTCCATACCGGCGCCGCTGTATACAAACACATCCGCCTGCTCCAAAGCCACGATGTCAGAGGGGGATGGCTCCCAGTCATGGGGCTCGGTGCCGGCAGGGACCATGTTGGTCACCGTGACCTTATCCCCACCGATTTTCTGAGCAAAGTCATACATGGGGTAGAAGCTTGCCATGACCCTCAGAGATCCCTCCGATGCGGCAGATGGAGGCTCTGCGGGTGTTTCCGCACCGGCCATGGGGGTCTGCGGCTTCCCGCAGGCGGCCAGCAGAGAAAGCGACAGGGCGGTGGACAAGCAAAATACAAGGAACTCTTTTAAGTTTTTCATGCTATAGTAACCTCCAAATCAGCGTATTTTCCGGTTTTTGGGCGCAAAAAAGCAAGGCAAAAGCGCCCATTTAAAAATGGGCAGACTTTCCCCTTGCTTGGAGGTCGCTTTAATTGTTCAGACGAATTTTCAGTGCAGTCAAGGTACAGGAACGCCGGTCCGACAGGGAAACAGGCGGCAAAGCGCAGAGCAGCAGGAGCATCGCGCCCAGTCCATAATGGGCAGAGGGCCCCAGCCCCTCTGAGATATGCCGCAGGGCGGACAGGCAGGAATGAATCTCATGGCAGACGGCGCAGTCGGTGCCGGTGCAGTCGTGGTCGGCATGACTGACCACGAACAGGGCGGACAGAGAGAACACGGCAATTAGGCACAGCGCCAAAAGCAAGGCCGCCGCCCTGCTTTTTTGAATATCCGCTTTCATCTCTGCCGCCTCCTCTCTGATTATCACTTTCCACAGTCGCAGCAATGTCCATATAAAACGGTATGCCGGGTATCTACTTCAAATTGGTGGTCGCTCTGAATATGCCGGGTCAGTTCCTCTAGATGGGAGCACTCCAGAGGAAATGCCCGTCCGCAGTCCAGGCAGACCATCCGCCCGCTGGAGGGGAGGGCTGCTTCCCCCATATAGCGGTAGAGTGCCCGGTTGCCATCCCCAGAGGGAATTTTGAGAATCGTGCCCGCCTCCACCAAGCGGTCCAACGCACGGTAGACAGTGGCTCGGCCAACTTTTTCCTCCACCCCCAACAATCCGCGCCAGACCGACTCTGCGGTAAATGCGGTATCCTTTTTCAAGGCCAGGTATTCGAGTATAAGAGTTTGCTGTTTGGTGTGGTATCGGCCCACAGAGCTACGCCCTCTCTCTTTTAAATTGAGAATGTTTTTCATATTATAAAACGAGTTAATAAAAAATGTCAACATCATTTTTAGGGGATATGTTTGTTTTATATTGCTCTAAATACAAAATATAGCCTAATATATAACATATAAAATTGCGTAAAAACCAAAGAGTTGGATAAAAAGCCTTTCTGAGCGAAATGCTTCAAAGAAATAAAATTGAGACCACTACAATATGGTTTGGCCTACAATCGTCCCCGGTACCTGTGTGATTAAGAAGCCGTCTGCTCTGAATCCAGGGCAGACGGCTTCTCAATTACAGACTGAAAAGTATCCTTTTCATTGGATTGTTTACTGCTCCAAGCCGTAGAAAAGGTATCATGTTACATTATAATTTAGTTTTATTGAAAGAGCAAGCCAGACCATCTGCTTGCTACTGGTGAATTCCTTCTATAATTTCTTGCAAGCCGAGGGTTTTAAACGATTGAACCAAAAGAAGACGAACTTGGGAAACTATTAAGGAGACGCAAATATGAGGGGACATAGAATCATTGCCGTCGCTAATCGGAAAGGCGGTGTTGGAAAACAGCCGCCTGTTAAAATCTGGCTTATGCCCTCACGGAAAGAGGGGCACATGTTTTTGCGGTCGATCTTGATCCGCAAATGAACCTGACCACATCCTATGTTGTCAATGGAGACGACTTTCCTGTCAATAATATCAATGACCTTCTGCCTGTCCATGACGATTCCATCCACAGCGATGGGCCAGGCATCCCTGTTGGGAGTAAGGTACTGGCTCAGCAGAGAAAGGTTCTGTTGACCGAAATGGGGACCGAAGGCTTTCTGCGAATTATCCTTACGCCGCTCAAACCGCTGTACGATTATATCATCATCGACACGAACTGGGCGACCAGTCCGCTGATGATCAATGCTCGTACCGCTGTGGACGGTGACGGCGCGCATCTCTTTTGCTTCCGCTTGACATTCTGCATACACCCTGATATAATCAAAATAACAAGTGAATATAGTTGGTACACAGGTGCCTATCCGATTGTGATGGGTGAAAAGGGAAGCCGGGTGAGAATCCCGCACAAAGCCGTTGCTGTGTTGGCGGAGTGCCTCTCTGCTATGTCACTGGGATGTTTGTTCCGGGAAGACGGAGAGGTGTGTTTGAACGTCTGAGTCAGAAGACCTGCCTGTGTATAACGCACAAAAAAGCCTCCCCGGACCTGGGAGGGTGCAGTTTCAACCACAGTAGGAACCTGTGGAATTTGTTGCTGTATCCTTCAGGATACAGTTTTTTTGTTGCCGAATTCACTTGTCCCTCCTATTTCGTGCTGCTCCGCACGAGACACGGGACCCTTCTGCAGGTCCTGCGTCATTTTGGAGCAACCGGCTGGAAGAAAAGGGCGCATAATATCGTGGGTAATATTATGTGTTCTTCCATCCGGAACAAGAGAAGCACATGGCCTGAACCCGATGCAGGGGTGGGCCATGTGCTTTTTTGAAGCTCGGGACCGTTTGAAAGCAAATATTGTTTAAAGCCGGTGAGCTGGGTGGTACAGGATGTGAAGCTGTCCGCTCTCATCGGAAAAAACCTTGGCCTCCACCTCGTATACACGCCGGATAAAGTCCTCGGTGAGAACCTCCTGGGGCCTGCCGCAGCCCACGATTTCCCCGCCTTTGACCGCATAGAGACGGTCGCAGTACATGGCGGCAATATTCAGGTCGTGGATGGCCGAGATCACGGTCCGGTCCAGGGATTTGACAATGTCCATCAGTTCCAGCTGGTACTTGATATCCAGATGATTGGTGGGCTCGTCCAGGATCAGACAGGGGGTCTGCTGGGCCAGGGCGCGGGCCAGAATGACCCGCTGCTGCTCCCCACCGGAGAGGGTGGAAAAGGACCGCCTGGCGAAGCCGGACATGCCCACCAGCTCCAGCGCCTCGGCCACCAGCCGGAAATCGTCGGCGTTGTCCCGGTCCAGGGCCCGCTTGTGGGGGGCACGGCCCATCATGACCACATCCTGGACGGAAAACTCAAAGTTATAATAATTGTGTTGAGCTACCACGGCAATGCGCCGGGCGGACTCCCGATAGCTGTACTGGTCCAGATCCCTTCCATCCAGCAGCACCGCGCCGCCGGTGGGCTTCAACACCCGGTAGATGCATTTGAGCAGAGTACTCTTTCCGCTGCCGTTGGGGCCGATGATCCCTACCAGCTCCCGCTGGCCCACTTGGATGTCCACGCCCTTTAAAATGGCGCTTCCCCCCAGAACGGCCTGCACACCCTCGGTGCGGATGTCCATCAGTCGCCACCTCCAAAGCCGTATTTCTTCCGGGCCATCAGGTAGATGAAAACCGGCGCGCCCACCAAGGCGGTCAGCACCCCAATGGGGATCTCCTTGCCCGGGAGCACCACCCGGCAGAGTACATCGGACCACAGAAGGAAGATTGCCCCCAGCAGGGCGCTGATGGGAATCAGCTTTTTGTGGTCCGTTCCAAAGAGAATGCGTACCACATGGGGAATAACCAGTCCCACAAAGCCGATGATGCCCGCCGTATAGACAGCAAAGCCCACCAGCAGGGACGCCGCCAGGAGATAGACAATCCGCCAGCGGTGAAGATCGGTTCCCAGAGTGACGGCGGCCTCGTCTCCCAGCAGCATCAGGTTCAAGGTGCGGTACTGGGTCCAGAAAAAGAGCGCCCCGAGCACCGCCACCGCCAGCATCCAGAGATTGGTATCCCAGCTTGCGGCGGCCAGGCTGCCCATGGTCCAGCGGACCACCGCCTCCAGCGCGCCGCTGCTGGTATTGATGACGTACAGGAAAAAGTTTGAGACAGCGGCACAGATGGCGGAGAGGGCCGTGCCGGCCAGAATCAGCTTTACCGAGGTAGCCCTGCCTCCGATGTTGGCCAGGGCGATCACCCCCATGGAGACCAGGAACGCCCCGGCGAAGGCCACCAGGCCCACATAGCCGCTGCCCAGGAAGGAGCCCACCCCCACCAGGATCGCCAGGGTGGCGCCCAGGGAGGCGCCGGAGGAGACGCCCAAGACATAGGGATCCGCCAGCGGGTTTTTGACAATGGCCTGCATGACCACACCGGCGAGGGCCAGGGCCATCCCCACGCCGATGGCCAGTACCAGACGGGGCAACCGGACAAACCACACGATGTCGCTCATGCTGCCGGAGCCGTACACGTCCGGGTCTCCTACCGGGAAATGGAGGGCCTCGGTTACTTTATAGAGAATGACCCGGTATACATCCCCCATTTTGAGATCCACCGAGCCGAAAGTGACCGCCCACAGCAGGGAAAGGAGCAGACCGGCCAGCAGAACCAGAATGGCAAGCCAGTATGCCGGCCTGCCACGGAATACACCATTTTTCAAATCCATGGATACACCGCCTCAATCAGCGGCGCGCCCGCCCGGAGTGGGCGGGCGCGCCGTGTATTACTGATACAGCTCGGGGTAGAGATTCTGCGCGAAGTCCAGAACGCCGTCCAGGGTGCGCATGCCGCTGCAGTAGACATTGTTCAGGTTGATGGCGAACACCCGGTCATTTTTCACTGCGTCCAGGCTGGCAAAGGCGGGGTTTTCGGTGATCAGCTCCACCACCTGCTCTCCGGCATAATCGGTATCATTCACGGTATAGCCGTTGTACCAGACCATGAAGATGGCGTCGGGGTTGGCGGCAATCAGATCCTCGGCGCTGATGTTGCCGTTGTCACCATGCTTGCCCACGGCCAGCTCAGCGCCGCCGGAGGTGGCCACGTTTCCGCCCAGAGTGTCCTCTCCATAGACGCGGTAGGTGCCGCCCTCGTCTTCCAGAACTGCTACGGTCAGGCGGTCCTTGTCCGCCAGATAGGTAGAAATATTGTCCAGCTCCCCCTGGATCTCGGCCACCAGCGCCTCGGCCCGGTCCTGCACGTCAAAGATCATGCCCAGGGTCAGAATGTCCTGACACTCGTCGGCCACGGTCTGCTGGTAGGTACCGGAACCGCCGCGGCAGCCGCTGTTCAGCGCCATATAGGTGCCCACGCTGCGCTCGTGCCAGAAGTCCACATCGCCCAGGCGTTTGTCGGAGAAGGTGGAGTACCAGGCGGCGATGAAGTCGGGCTCCAGGGCCAGCAGATCCTCCTTGCTCAGCACGCCTGTGTCCTCGTGGTAATCAATTTTTGCAAACTCGCTGGCCAGCTCGGGGTCAATCTCACCGTCCATTCCGCTGGCGGCCACGATGCGGTCGGCCAGCCCCAGAGACAGCAGAATTTCAATATTGTCCTGGGCGTAGGCGTATACCCGCTCAGGGGCCTTTTCAAAGGTATACTCTACCGGCTCTTTGTTGTAGTTATAGGTGGTGATGGTGAGGGGATACTCGGTGCGCTTGGCCCCCTCTTCATCGACAGAGGGTGTGCTGCTGGTCTGTACCAGGTTTTCAGAGGGGGTGGCGGCGTGGGTGGTGTCCGCCGGGGTACTGGCGGAGCAGGCCGCCAGGGACGCGGTCAGCGTCAGGGCCATCAGGGCCGACAGGGTTTTCTTTCCAACATGCATAATTGGGCTCTCCTTTCCGTTTTTCGAGTGCGCTATGTACTTGCCGCTTTAGAACACAAACAGCCTGCTTTCCATCGAAAGCAGGCTGCTGAAGCTGCCCACGGTATGTGAGCAGCTTCAGACAGGGTTCTTTCTGCGGAAGATACCCGTCTGTCTCCTGATCAAGCAGGTTTCCTGGCTTACGGCTCGACGCGCGCTGCACCTTCTCACCGCGCATTGTCTGCACGGCAATGGTATCTGCAGCTTGCTCCCCGTTTACAGTGACCGGATCGCTCGGGAGTTTCACCCGATTCCCTTTTACCCCAACAGCAGTTGGGCACTTGACAGGTTATTCCATTGTCTTATGAGCGATTTATTTTACTGCAAGTCTCTTTTTTTGTCAATACCAGTCAGTTGATATGTTCCCCATAGAGCAGATAAGCAGAGAAAAATCTGGACGGCAGCCTATAGGACAGCTGAGCTTTGCCGTTTGAACCTCAGAGGCAGCCGATGCAGTTCATCTCTCCGGGTACACCCACTGCGTCCGCCCTGCACTGTCTGCAGTGGGTGAACTGGGGGATGTGGACACGGGCCCTGGCGCGCAGCGCATCCAGGAGTGCTTGGCTGGGGGGCTCGTTGTCCCGAAAGCCGGCTTGGGGAATGAGCGGCATGAGGTTCATGACGGCGGCTCCCGCACGGGCGGCCCAACAGGCGATTTCCTCAATCTCCCCGGTGTTGACGCCGGGGATGACGACGGTGTTGATTTTCACCGTAAGTCCGGCTTCTGCGGCCTTGGCCACGCCCTCCTGCTGAGCGGAGAGAAAGGCTGCCATGGCTCCGGCATCCGCGCTGCCGCCCACCGTCCGGTAGACGTGCCCGGCACAGACGACGGAGCGGGTATTGACAGTGACCGTCAGGGTGGAAACCCCGCAGTCCAGCAGTTCGGGCAAAGCATCAGACAGAACCAGCCCGTTGGTGCTCAGGCAGAGCAGGAGTCCGGGAAAGCGGGAGTGAATCAGGCGGAGGGTCTCCAGGGTGGCGGGGTTGGCCAAGGGCTCACCAGGCCCTGCCACGCCCACCACCCGCAGACGGCTGTCCAGGCGCAGGGCGCGCTCCACGCGGTCCAGGGCAGCTTCGGGGGAGATGACCTCCGAAGTGACGCCGGGCCGGGACTCGTTGGCGCAGTCATAGCGGCGGTCGCAGTAGCCGCACCGGATGTTGCACCTGGGGGCCACGGGCAGATGAATCCGGCCATAGCGGAAGTGGGCCTGGGCGGAGAGGCAGGGGTGCTCAGCCGGAATCAAAGCGGGGCCGCCTTCCGGCAGAGCGCTTCCAGCCCGTCGTCGCTCATCGGCTCCGGGATGCAGCCGCTGCGGTTATCCAGGAGGACGGACGCCAGGGCGCGGAACGCCTGGGCGGGCGCGCTGTCCGGTGCGCAGTCCACAACCGTTTGGCGCTCCAGCTCGGCCTGGCCGATGAGGGGACTCATGGGAATTTTTCCCGCCACCGTGGTGCCCAGCTCCGTCGCAAAGGCTTGGAGCAGGCCGTCGTTGTCCACGCTGCTGCGCCCGTTGTGGATGATCCCGGCCAGGCGTATTCCGCCGCTCTGGGCGTATTTGCGGATGCCCCGGCAGATGTTGTTTGCGGCGTAGAGGGCCATGAAGTCGCTGGTGGTGACGAGATACACCTCGTCGGCCACCTGCTCCCGCAGCGGCATGCTGAACCCGCCGCAGACCACGTCCCCCAGCACGTCGTAGAGCACCACATCCCGGTCATCCAGCAGGCCGCGGCTGCGGATCTCCTCCATGGCCACGATAATACCCCGCCCGGCGCAGCCGGTGCCCGGCTCCGGCCCGCCCGCCTCGATGCAGCGGACGCCCCGGCTGTCCGTGAAGGCGATCTCCCCGGAGGCGCCGGTCTTGAGCTGGTCGAGAACGGTGGGGATGCGCCGCCCCATCAGGCCCCGGGTGGAGTCCGCCTTGGGGTCGCAGCCCACTACCGCCACCCGTTTCCCGGCCTGGGCCATGGCCGCCGCCAGGTTGGACACGGCGGTGGACTTCCCGATGCCCCCTTTTCCATAGACGCAGATGCGTTTCACTGATAGAGCGCCCCTTTCAAGATGCGGCCGTTCATGATGCCGCGGAAGATGTCCTCCAGAAGATGGAGGGTTCCCAGCCCGCCCAGGTGGGGGCGGGGGGTCAGACAGACCTCATCAAACACCGGGTAATCCACGCGGATCAGCGGAATTTCCAGCTCGTCGGCACCGTCCTGCTCAAAGGAGGAGCCGAACAGAAGCGCCGCCTCGGAGCCGCGCAGCTCCCGGTAGAAGTCCTCCTGGTCGGAGAGCTCCTCCCGGCGGGCAAAGCACACCACCTCCATCCCCAGCTCCTGCTCCAGAAAGCGCCGCAGACCGTCGGCCCGCGGCCCCGAGGCGAGGATCGCAGCCGGCATGCCGTAGAGGGCCTGTAAATAGCGGTAGGCTTTTCCGGCTCCCTCTGCAATCTGACGGTCCAGCTCCGCCCGGGCCTGATGATAATCCAGACCGAAGCGGCGCTCCAGCCGACTCCAGAGATCGTCCGCGCCGGCGGCGCCATAGGGGTAATCAAGTTCCTCCCACGGTATGCCGAAGTACTCCTTCATGGCTTGCGCCAGCTCACGCCCCTTTCCACGGAGCACCAGGTTCACATCGGCATAGGGGGCGCGGCGCACTTCCTCCAGCGTACAGCGGGAGAGCACGGCGCCCAGTGCGGCCTGGGGGGCGAGCATAGCCCGGAGGGCCTCAACATCGTCGGCGGCGTGGGGGTCATCCATCCCGAGCCCGATCAGATTAACCATGGGACGGGGATCAGAACGGGGATAGGGCCGGGGATAAGGC
>ERZ1694977.26-NODE-26-length-108730-cov-32.829206_pt1 | contig 108730 bp, 125 predicted proteins | sample MGYA00581609_ERZ1694977 | MGnify/ENA primary metagenome ERZ1694977 (study PRJEB42213, sample SAMN07424467) | human gut metagenome | biome: ENVO:00009003; feature: ENVO:2100002; material: ENVO:00002003 | host: Homo sapiens | place: USA | collected 2014 ... | reverse complement strand
GCGCCACTATGCCGAGGTTCACCTGCTGCTGGAGCCGCTCCCCCGGGGGAGCGGCCTGGAGCTGGCCGCCGCCTGCCCCCAGGACATGCTGGACGGGAACTGGCAGCGGCTGGTGCTCACCCATCTGGCGGAGAAGCCCCACCTGGGGGTGCTCACCGGCTCCCCCATCACCGATGTGCGCATCACCCTGGTGGCGGGGCGGGCCCACCTTAAGCACACCGAGGGGGGCGACTTCCGGCAGGCCACCTACCGGGCGGTGCGCCAGGGCCTCATGGAGGCGGAGAGCATCCTGCTGGAGCCGTGGTACGACTTCCGGCTGGAGCTGCCCCCGGAGCAGGTGGGCCGGGCCCTGTCCGACCTCCAGCGCATGGGCGGGCAGGCCGGCACGCCGGAGACCGCCGGGGCGCTGAGCGTGCTCACCGGCTCCGCCCCGGTGGCGGGCCTGCGGGACTATGGCCGGGAGGTGGCCGCCTACACCCGTGGCCGGGGACGGCTGAGCTGCACCGCCGGCGGCTACGCCCCCTGCCACAACGCCGATGAGGTGATCGCCGCTCTGGGCTACGACCCGGAGCGGGACGTGGACAACCCGGCGGACTCGGTGTTCTGCGCCCACGGGGCGGGCTACAACGTGAAGTGGAGCGAGGTCAAGGCCCACGCCCACGTGGGCAGCGGCCTGCGCCTGGGGGCGGAGCCGCCCCCGCCGGAGGAGGCCGCCCCCGTCCGGCCCCGCAGCGTGTCCTACGCCGCCTCCCTGGAGCAGGACAAGGAGCTCCAGGCCATCTTCGAGCGCACCTACGGCAAGGTAGAGCGGGGCGCCTTCCGCCCCCAGCCCAAGCCCGCCCGCACCAGCCTGGACGACCGGAAGTACTCCATCCAGGCCCAGAAGCAGGGGCCGGAATACCTGCTGGCGGACGGCTACAACCTCATCTTCGCCTGGGAGGAGCTGAAGGCGGTGGCCCGGGACAACCTGGACGCCGCCCGGCAGATGCTCATGGAGGTGCTCAGCAACTACCAGGGCTTCAAGCAGAATATCGTCATTCTGGTGTTCGACGCCTACAGGGTGCCCCGCAGCGTCCAGGACGTGACGAAGTACCACAACATCTACGTGGTCTACACCAAGGAGGCCGAGACGGCGGACACCTACATTGAGCGGGCCACCTACGAGATCGGGAGGCACCACCGGGTGCGGGTGGCCACCTCCGACGGGGCCGAGCAGCTCATCATCCTGGGCCACGGCGCCCTGCGGCTGTCGGCCTCCGCCTTCAAGGCCGAGGTGGAGCAGGCCGCCGGCCAGATCTCCGCCATTCTGGCGGCCAACAACCGTTCCGCCCCCTCCCAGCCGGTGGCCGCCGCCCTGGAGAGGGCCCGGCGCAGACAGGAGGACAAGCCATGATCCCCATGGAAATCATCGCCACCATCCGCAGCGACTTTCCCACCAAGTTCGGCATACCCCGCCAGAGCGGCCTGGTGGAGGAGCTGCGGGCCACCGTGGTCTTCGAGCCGGAATACCGCAGCCCCGACGCGCTGCGGGGGCTGGAGGACTTCTCCCACCTCTGGCTCATCTGGCAGTTCTCCGAGGCCGTGCGGGACAAGTGGTCTCCCACGGTGCGGCCCCCCCGGCTGGGGGGCAACACCCGCATGGGGGTGTTCGCCACCCGCTCGCCCTTCCGGCCCAACCCCATCGGCCTGTCCTGCGTGCGGCTGGAGGGCATCCGGAGAGAGCCGGAGCTGGGCCATGTGCTGGAGGTCTCCGGGGCCGATCTGATGGACGGCACCCCCATTCTGGACATCAAGCCCTACATCCCCTATGCCGACTGCCGCCCGGAGGCCAGCGGCGGCTTTACCGGCAGCGGCGGCGGGGCCACCCTGGCGGTGGACTTTCCCGCCGCCCTGCTGGAGCGGGTGCCCGCGGACAAGCGGGCCGCCCTCACCGGCGTGCTCTCCCGCGACCCCCGCCCCCCCTACCAGCACGATCCGGAGCGGGTATACGGCCTGGACTTCGCCGGGGTCAACATCCGCTTCACCGTGGACGGGGACACCCTCACCGTCCGGGCGGTGGAGCGCATGGCGGACAAACAGGACAAATAGGACAAAATAGATAAAACGCCGGGCGGCCAAGGCCGCCCGGCGTTTTTACGTCTATGCCGTCTGCTCCAGCAGGAGCGGGTAGAGCTCCGCCTCTCCCGGCCCCTGGAACCAGAAATTCCAATAGTCATCCATGTAGTAGTAGACCAGATTCCCAGGGCAGAAGGTCATGCGGTAGTATCCGGAGGCGTCGGTGACGGTAACGCCCTCCGGCTCCTCCGCCGGGGCGGGCAGGGGCCTCTCCCCCTCCGGGCCGTCCGCCTCAGTCAGCCCCCGGAACGACACAGACGGGCAGCGCAGTACTTACTTAGTCACCCAGTGGATAGCCGCACCCTATATACAGGGGGCGGCCCAAACCTTTGTTAATCCCCGGGGCCCAAGGCCTGGCATCCGCTCAGATATTGGGCATCTTTGCAGTGGGCATCATCAGCACCTTTCCGGTACCACGGTATACGTTCACAAGGCCCTCACCAGAGGCGGCCGAGCCGATTAGGCTCTTACCGGAGCGCTCCACGGTGAAGTCCAGGCTCTTACTCCAGGCAATTGCATAGTTGCCGTCCACCTTCAGTACATCGTTCTGGAGGGTGATCTCGATCAATTCCTCCTTGGGACAGTCGGACTCGATACAGAATATGCCGCTGCCGTTGAGGCTCAGGTTAAACAGCCCCTCGCCGCCAGCCACCGCGGAGGAAAGGTTGGAGCGCATGACCGCCTTGTGCTGCAGGCTGGACTCACAGGCCAGAAACAGGCCGTCGTCCAGCACGACGCTCCCACCCCAGTCGGCAGCGTCCATCAAAATAAGGTGCTTATAGGTTGGCTCCAGCACCAGCAGTCCGTCGCCGGTGTACTCCGGCTTAATTGCAGACTCACCACTGGCCTTGCCGCGCACCGCCTTCCCCAGGAAGTCCCCCACGCCCTTAATGCCGGTGGTGGCGTTCACGTTGCCCAGCATCCACTGCATGGCACCCGCCTGAATGGTCACATGGGACTTGTGCAGATGGCATACCAGTTGGCGCTTTTTGACGTTCATCTGTGCGCTGAAGTAGGCCGTTACTGCAGAGGACGGCGAAACGCTCAAATCCCGCTGGTATTCAATGATCTGAAAGGCACCCAGCTCAGAGAGCACTTTTACGTCATCATTCTCGGTAAAATTGGAGACCTGGTACATAGGTTTTCCTCCATTCAATTCATATGGGTAGGTCTTTTTATCCATAGAAAAGATATATGTTTATTATAATATACTTCCGTCTTCGCCACAAGAAAAATGTATATTTTATAGAAATATCACAAGCAGTAGAAAGCCATCACATCGCCGCATTCAGGAGCACCCCGTTTCCCATATGCCCTCCCCGCTTAACGCCCATCCCGCATCTCGTCCAGCAGCCAACGGCGGTACTCCGCCGCCTCCTGGCTGTCCGGCTGGGCCTGGAGCCAAAAGTCCACCTGCCCCAGCAAGCGCCGCAGGCACTGCTCCTGCGGCTCGGCGTAGATCTCCGCCGGGAAGGCCGCCTCCTTCACCTGGATATAGCGGATACTGTCGAAAAAGTGCAAAATGTCCAGCTTCAGCAGCTCGGGGCGGCCCACATGCCGCCGGGCATTCTCCACCACCCCCGCGCCGTATCGGTAGGCGGTGGCATGGGGCGACACGGGCATGCCCGAGAGCAGCACCCGGGCGATGCGCCGCTGGATGTCCTTGAGCACAGGGTCCGGCACCCGGAGCACCCGCGCTCCGCCGTCCCGCTTGGGAACCTCCGCCCGGTGGTAGTGGGCTGGAATCCGGTTACTGACGGCATACAGGGTGCGTAGGGGAAGCCCCAGGTCCCGGGCCAGGGAGGGGCCCTCTTGATAGACGATTCCCATGGCCGCCCCTCCCTTCCCGGTTCGGAACAAAACCTGCTGTATGGCGAACGGCGCGGCGGTATCCCCCAGCACACCGCAGGTGTGCTGAACTACCGCTGCGGCGCTTCGGCGGAGCGAAGCGAATACGCGTGAGTCTGCGGGACCGGCCGCGATTCGCGGCCGGCTCCGGCGTCTGAGCCGGGCTTCTCTTTTGTTCCGTGGTCCCAGCATAGCACAGCTCCCTGAAAAATACAAGCCGGGCCGCCGGGAATTCCCGGCGGCCCGACTCATATACAGCATACTTCGGCCGGTGTTACCGCATCTCCTCCAGCGCCCTGTACTGGGTCTTGCCCGCCTCATTCTTGGGAATGGCCTCCAAGGCCCGGATCTGAAAGACCCGCTCCGGGAAGTGCATCTGTTCGCTGAGATACTCCGCCGCCGCCCCGGTCATGGCGGGATCGGCGCTGTCGTGAAAGATCCGGAGGAGGTCATCCCTCCCCACGCAGGCAAAGCCCGTGTCCGGGAAACGGACGGCAAGCAGCCGTTCCACCTCGTCCAGGCCCACCCGGTTGCCGTAGAGCTTGATGAACCGCTTCTTGCGGCCCACGATGTAGTAGAAGCCGTCCCCGTCCCGCCGGGCCATATCGCCGGTGTGGAGCTCCCCGTGCCACTCGTCCCCCAGGGCCAGCTCCTCCGCCCGCCGGGCGTAGCCCATGGCCACGTTTGGCCCGCGGTAGACCAGCTCGCCCACGGTGTCCGGCGCGTCAATGGGCGCGCCGTCCTCCCCCAGCAGGCGGAACTGACCGCCGGGCACCGGCACCCCCATGCTGCCGCACTTCTCCACCGCCCGCTCGGCGGGCAGGTAGCCCATGCGGGGGGCCGCCTCAGTCTGGCCGTACATGACAAAAAAGCGCCGTCCCGTCCGCGCCGCCCAGTCGGCAAACTCCAGGTGAAGGGCCTCCGGCAGCTTGCCGCCCGCCTGGGTCAGGGTGTTCAGCGCAGGCAGCTCCATCTCCAGCAGGCCCGCCCGCCGGTACATGCGGTAGGTGTAGGGCACCCCGGCCAGGGAGGTAACCCGCTCCCGCTCCACCAGCTCCCAGAAGGGCCGCTCCAGCACGCTGCGCCGGGTGAGCACCAGTGCCGCCCCCGCCAGCAGGTGGGTGTTGACGATGGACATGCCGTAGGAGTAGCTCATGGCCAGGTTGGTGACGGGCCGCTGGCCCTCGTCCAGCTCCAGGTACTCCACGATGGAGCGGGTGTTGGCATCCAGGTTCCGGCCGCTGAGGCGCACCAGCTTGGGGCTGCCGGTGCTGCCCGAGGTGGTGAGCAGGAGGGCCAGCTCCGGGTGGAGCTCCGGCCCCTGCCCGCCGGGGCGGCGGAGCAGAACGCTGTCCTCCACCTCCAGCGCCGGGACAAAGCCCTCCAGCACCCGCCCCGTCTCCGCCGGGAGGTCGCCGGGCACATGGACGAAGGCGGGGCGGTAGGTCTCCAGCAGGCCGCGCAGCAACTCCGGCGCAATGTGGGCGTCCAGCAGCAGGGGCACTTCTCCCGCTTTTAGGCACCCCAGGTAGCCCAGCAGGGTTCCGGGGGTGTTCTCACACAGCACAAAGACCAGCCGGTGCTCCCCCACGGCCCCGGCAATCCGCTCCGCGGCGGCGTTCAAATCCCCCAGGGTGTACCGTTTCCCCTCCTCGGTGACGGCCAGCAGCCGCTCCGGCTCCCGGTCGCAGCGCGCAAACAGTTCCATGTGCTCCTCCTATCCAATGATGCGGGACAGGGCGGCGATCAGATCCCTCCCGTCCCAGACCGTATCCATCTCCAGGGCCTGCCCCAGCGGCACCACCCGATCCACGCCCCGCGCCCCCGCCCGGGCCAGGAGGGCGGCCACCTCCGCCGGCTCCAGCCCGCCGCACACCAGGGTCTGCGCCTTGGGCGGGAGCAGGGGGGCCAGCGCCTCCAGACGGGGCAAGTCCGCCTCAAAGAACAGCCCGAAGCCCCCGGCCAGGGAGGGCAGGTTTCCAGACAGCCCCGCCAGCCGGGCCACATAGAGCAGGTTGCCCTGATAGCGCTCCACGGCGGCGACGGCGGGCTCCTCCATGGTCATGGCGCAGAGGCACAGCCGCTCCAGCTTGCGGGCCGCCTGGAAGGGGCCGAAGGGGTAGCGCTCCGCCGCCTCGGCGGCCACCGCCTCCCACCACCGGCCGCGGCAGGCGGGGTCTCCCCCGTCCTCCAGCCACAGCACCAGCTGGGGGCTGGAGCAGGCGTTCTGATCCATCTGGTAGGTGTCATTATAAAACCGGTGGGCCAGCGCCCCCCGCTCCTCCGGCGTGAGGGCGGAGAAGGCCCGCTGGCTGAACACCGCCAGCGACCAGCGGTCGGGGAAGCACAGCTCCACGGCGTGGGGGGGCATGGGCATGGCCCGCACCGCCGCCACCGTGGCGTCGCCGCCCCACACGATCCGGGCGTCGCAGCGGGCGCAGTAGTCCGCCGTGACGGCATCGTCCCGCCCGTAGGTGATCAGGCTGGTGCGGGCCCGCACGGCGGCGTGCTCCGGCCGCTCCAGCACCCGGCGGAGGGCCGCCAGCAGGGGGGCCTCCCCCTCCACCCGCCGGCTGGACAGGCGCACCACGTTGGCGTTCCCCGCCAGCAGGCCGATGGCCAGGGTGTAGGCAAACAGGGCGGGCACATTGGCGGGGGCCAGATGGAAGGCCAGCCCCCGGCCCAGCCGGGGCAGCGGGGAGGCGTGGCGCGCGGCCAGGGCCTCCAGGCGGGCCCGGCGGCACCAGAAGCCGAAGGCGGCGGAGGCCTCCTGCCGCCGGGTGTCCGGGCTGCGGAGCACCTCGGCGGACAGCTCCGCCAGGAAGTCCACCGCCCTGGGGTCAAAGGGGGGCCAGGGTGCGGCGTCCACCTGCTCCGCCCCGGCCAGAAGCGTGACGTTATCCCTCATAGGTATCGCTGCACCCCCTCACCTCGGCCCGGGGCACCCGCCCCGTCACCTTGAAATACTTGCCCTTGCGCCCGCAGGGGCAGTCGTCCTCCCCCAGCAGCACGCCCAGATCCTCGGTCAGCAGGGAGTGGCCGGGATAGGAGCGGGGCAGCGGGGAGAGCACCTGGAGCACCCCCTCCTCCCCAGGCTCACAGGGGCGGTAGTCCCGCCCCCGCCGCACCACGATATCCGACCACAGGCTGGCGTGGAGGTGGCCCTGAGGGCACTCCATGTAAATGCAGCCGGTCTGCTCGGCCATGCCGTAGTAGTTGCTCACCCGCTCCACGCCGGTGGCCGCCGCCACCCGGGCCTTGAACTCCCCGGGGGACACCGCCTCGCCGGCCAGCTTCTTCCAGCCGCCGCCGTGAACCAGGATGCCGTTGGGGATGTCCAGCCTCTCCCCCCGCTCCTCCAGGGCGCGGACGACATGCTTCCAGATGATGAAGGTGAAGCCGAAGAGGAAGATGGTCTCCCCCTGGTGCTCCTCCAGGAAGGCCCGCACCCCGTCCAGATCCAGCTCCATGTGCTCGTCCAGGGCATAGCAGGGCCTGGTGCCGAAGATGGAAAAGCCCAGAATGCCCGCCCCCCGGGCGGAGAACATGGCGCGGTTGCGCAGAACCTGCCTGCTGTCCAGCACCAGGAAGGGCAGCCGCCGCTCCCCCAGGAAGTCGGACATGATCTGGCAGAGGGCCTGCTGCTGGCAGGCGGAGGTGGCCCCGTCCAGAAAGATCCTGGACACCCGCTGCCCGGTGGTACCGGAGGACGTAATGGTCTTGAACACCTCTCCCTCCGGGATGCTCCGCAGCTCCAGTTCCTTGAACAGGGACACCGGCAGCATGGGGGTGCTCTCCACCGTACAGTCCATGTGGGCGGGGCAGCCCAGGGCGTCCAGCAGGCGGCCGTACTCCGGGCAGCGCTCCCGGTGAAACTGGGTCAGCCCGGTGAGCAGTCCGGCGTAAAGCGCCCGCTTCTCCGTCCGGGCCGTGGAATAGGGCTTGTATTGCAGCAGTGTGTTCAGCTCCACACCGGCTTCACTCCTTTCCTGTGAGAATATAGGGCTCCCCGTGGCCGGGGCAGATGCGCAGGCCGGGGGGCAGCCCCCGGAGAATGGGCTCCGTGACGGCGCGGTAGTCCGTCTCGCTCCCGCCGGGCAGGCGGAGGATGACCTCCTCCCCCGGAATCAGGTAGTCCCCGGAGAAAAAGGTGTCCCCGTCCAGGAAAATTCCCGCGCTCCCCGGCGTGTGTCCGGGCAGGGCCACGGCGCGGAGCCGGTGTCCCCGCCATACGTACTCCCAGGCGTGCTCATAGGTCTCATCCGCCGGCCGGCAGACGAAGGGCGGATAGGACACCCCCGGCTTGCCCCGGAAGGCGAGATAGACCTCCATCCTCCGGGTCATGTTGAGCCGGGTGTCCCCCAGGCCGGCGCTGCACGCGGCGGTGGCCGCCACCCGCACCCCGGGCCAGCGGTTTCGCAGCGCCTCCAGCCCGGCCATGTGGTCGCAGTGCTCGTGGGTCAGGAGGATCCGCTCCGGCGTCCACCCCAGCGCCTCCAGCCGCTCCAGCGGCCCCCTGGGGTCGTTGGGGTCGATGACCACCGCGCGCCCCGCCTCCCCCAGCAGATAGCAGTTGCTCTCCGCCAGCGGCTCCGTCCACCGCTCCAGACGCAGCACGGCTCAGAGCTCCACGCCGTACTTGGCCAGAATCTCCTTGCCCTTCTCATAGGAGGAGAAATCCAGCACGTCGGCGGTGCCGATGCTGATTTTGAAGGTCTCCTCCATGTCCCCCATCAGATCCATGTGGCCAAGGGAGTCCCACAGGGGGATGCCCCGGTACTTGAGGCCGGGCAGCTCCTCCGGCTTGACCCGGAAGGCGGCGAGGAACAGGCGGTCATACTTCTCCAGATTTGTCATAGCTCGTTTCCTTTCTATCCCGCGGCGTAAGCACCAAATGGGGCGGGCCTTCGGCCCGCCCCATGCCGCTTAATACTTGCAGTGGAAGCGCTTCTCGTACTCCGCCTTGAGCCCGTCGCGGAAGTCGGGGTGGGCAATTTCGATGAGGTTGCGGGCGCGCTGGCGGAGAGTCTGGCCCTTCAGCGCGGCCACGCCGTACTCGGTGACGATGTAGTCCACGTCGTTGCGGCTGGTGGTGACGGCGGCGCCCTCATCCAGCAGCGGCACGATCTTGGAGATTTTGCCCTTGACGGTGGAGGGCATGGCCATGATGGACACGCCGCCCTTGCTGGCGGAAGCGCCGCGGACGAAGTCCACCTGGCCGCCCACGCCGGAGATCTGCTTGGGGCCGATGCTCTCGGAGGCCACCTGGCCCATCAGATCCACCTGTACGCAGGAGTTGATGGACACCATGTTCTCGTTCTGGGCGATGACAAAGGGGTTGTTGACATAGTCCACAGGGCGCAGCTCCACGTCGGGGTTGTGATCCACGAAGTCGTAAAGGCGGCGGGTGCCCATCAGGAACGCCACCTCAAACTTGCCGGGGTGGAGGGTCTTTTTGGCGTTGGTGATGACGCCGGCCTCGGCCAGCTCCACCACGCCGTCGGAGAACATCTCGGAGTGGATGCCCAGGTCCTTCTTGTGCTTGAGGAAGAGGAGCACGGCGTCGGGGATGGCGCCGATGCCCAACTGGAGGGTGGCCCCGTCGGGCACCAGGGAGGCGCAGTGCTCACCGATGGCCTTCTCAATGTCGCCGATCTTGGGGGGCTTGAGCTCAATGATGGGGGCCTCATGCTCCACGATGCAGTCCAGATCCTTGACGGACACCAGGCTGTAAGGGCCGGTCCAGGGCATCTGGGGGTTCACCTGGGCGATGACCAGCTTGGCCTGCTTGACGGCCTCCAGGGTGTAGTCCACCGACACACCCAGGGAGCACATGCCGTTCTCATCGGGAGGCGTCACCATGACCATGGCCACGTCCACCGGCATGGTGGAGCTGAACTGGCGGGGCACCTCAAAGAAGAAGCTGGGGGTGAAGTCGCCCCGGCCCTCGGCGATGGCGTCCCGGCTGGTTCCGCCCACAAAGAAGGCGTTGTGGCGGAAGTTATCGGCGTACTCGGGCTTGCAGTACTCGGCCTTGCCCATGGCCACCATGTGGACGATCTCCACGTCCCTGTAGGCCTTGGCGTTGGCCACCATCACGTCCAGCAGATAGGACGGCTCGCCGCAGGCGTGGGCCACCACCACCCGGTTGCCCGACTGGATGTGGTTGACCGCATCCTCCGCGCTCATCAGGTGCTGCTTGTAATATTCCTTCCAATTCATACGATACACACCCTCTATTCTTTGGATTTTAAGATTGGGCTCAGTGGGCCAGATAGTCCCGGCCGATGCGGTCGGCCTCCAGGATGGCGTCGTAGACCTCCTGGGCGGTGATATCGGCGCGCAGGTTCTTGGTGGACTGGGTGGGCACCACGGCGGCCTCCGCCACCTTTTTCAGGGTCTCGGGCACGATCTCCTTCACCCCGAGCTGGGCCAGGGTCAGGGGCAGGCCGGTGTCCCGCAGGAACGCGAGCACCTGCTCCAGCTCCTCCTGGGGGGCCTTCTCCAGCACCAACTGAACCAGGGTGCCGAAGGCCACCTTCTCGCCGTGGTACATGCCGTGGGCCTGGGGCTCCTGGGCAAAGCCGTCGTTGACGGCGTGGGCGGCGGCCAGGCCGCCGTTCTCAAAGCCCAGGCCGCTGAGGTAGATTGTGGCCTCCACCACGTCCTCCAGCGCGGGGGTGACCTCGTGCCGCTCCACCGCGGTCAGGGCGTCCCGCCCCTTCTCCATCAGCAGGTCGTAGCAGAGGCGGGCCATCATCAGCCCGGTGTTGGACACGTTGCCCCGGGCCATGGTGCGGGCCCCGCTGTTCTTGCAGGCCCGGGCCTCAAACCAGGTGGACAGCGCGTCGCCCAGGCCGGCGGCAAAGAGCCGCCTGGGGGCGTTGGCGATGATGCCGGTATCGACCAGAACCAGATCCGGGTTGCGGCGCATGAGCACGGCCTTGATAACCACCCCGGCATCGTTGTAGAGCACGGCCACGCCGGAGCAGGGCGCGTCGTTGGAGGCCACGGTGGGGATGATGACGCAGGGCAGGCCCAGATTTTCCGCCACGGCCTTGGCGGTGTCCAGGGCCTTGCCGCCGCCCATGCCCACCACCACGTCGCAGCCCTGGGCCCTGCACTCGTCCATCCTGGCAAAGACCTCGTCCTTGGTGGCCTCGCCGTGGAAGGTGGTGAACACCACCTCCTTCTCCTGCTCGGCCAGGCTGGCCTCCACCTGGGCGCCGAAGCGCCCGCGGCTGTTGTCGGTGCAGATCACCAAAAACTTATTTCCCAGCTTCTTGGCGCTGCGGCCCAGGTTGGCCAGCTCTCCCGCGCCCTGTGCATAGCGGGCCGGGGCCTTGATTGCGTATGTCATTGCACTGTCTCCTTTTTATTGGGCTACCGGAAGGCCAGCCGCAGCTCCAGATCCGCCGCCAGCACGCCCTCCACAAACACCTGCCCCCGGCAGGCGGCGATGGCCCGCTCCGTCTTCTCCTCCAGAAGGGACACGTGGATTTCCAGCGTATCCCCCGGCAGGATTTTCCGCCGGAAGGTGGCCTCCCGCACCCCCATGAACAGGGGGAGCTTCCCGGCGTAACGCTCCGTGGTCATCATCAGGATGTCCGCCGCCTGGGCGGCGGCCTCGATGGTGTAGACGCCGGGGAGCACCGGCGTTCCGGGGAAGTGGCCCGCGAAGCAGGGCAGCTCCGGCCGGGCGCGGAAGGAGGCCACCGCCTCCTCCCCGGGCACCAGGCGGCTCACCGTGTCGATGAACAGCATGGGCTCCCGGTGGGGCAGGATATCCAGCACCTCCTCGTGGGTCAGGCTCCGCGCCTGCTGCCCCTTCAGGGCCTCGGCCAGCTTCTCCTTCACCGGCAGCAGCTCCTCCCAGCCGCTGAGGTAGATCAGCCGCCCGGCGGGCACTGCCAGATCGCTGACGTTGGCGCAGCGGGAGGGGCAGCCGCACACCACCAGCACCGCCGGGTACTTCACCCCAGCCTGGGCGGTGACGAACTCCGCCTCCGGGAAAAAGCCGCCGATGCGCTTGACCAGGGCCACCCGGTCATACCGGGGATTACAGCCGCCGCAGTAGCGGACGCCGATCTGCCGTTTATCCGCCATGGCGCATCTTCAGGATGGAGCGGGCCTCGTCCAGCAGCTCCGGGCTGATATCCTGCACCAGCACCGCCCGCTTGATGTGCGGGAGGTGCTCGGTCAGCGCGGTCTGGATCAGCTCCTCGGTGGTCAGATCGGCCGCCGGACAGCCGGCGCACTTGCCCTTGAGCTTGAAGCGGACGACGCCGTCCTCCACCTCAATAATCTCCATCTCACCGCCGTGGGTGCGCAGGAGCGGGCGCACGTGCTCATCCAGCACGGCCTCGATGTCCTCATACATGGCGGATGCCTCCTTTTAGAAAGCCGGAGGGCGGCGGATTGCCGCCGCCCTCCGGTCGAATACAGATGCGATTCGAATATGGTTTTTGCTTACTCCTTGATGTGGGCGATGGCCTTGGCCAGCTCTTTCTTGTGGGCCAGGTTGCCCTGACGGGAGATCATGATGCGCTGGGCCTGGGGAGAGCCGGCGCCGTGCATGGACTCGGTGCGGTAGCCGACGGCGGCGGTGCCCAGGGACAGGTTCTCAATGAGGCGCAGAATGCGCAGGCGGTTCTCGGTGGAGACGGTGGACACGCCCTTGAGGTACTTGTCGATGACGGGCCCCAGCTTCTCGTCGCGGAAGTCGGCCTCGCCGGGGGCGGTGACCATCAGGCCGCCGGCGATGTCCTCGGCCAGACGGACGATCTCATAGGGGAAGCGGGTCACGTTCTGCTTGCAGACGTTGGCCAGCAGCAGGTCGATCATGTAGTTGCCGCTCTCGGTGGGGGCGCCCTCGGCGGAGCAGGCGATGCCGCAGCAGTACAGGGTCTCGTTCAGGTGGGTCATCTCGATGAGCTTATCCTTGATGTGGCTGGCCTTGTTGGCGCCGTTGTAGTCGGCGGCCACGGCGGCGGCGCCGATGAGCACGTCGCCCACGCCCACCTTACAGCCGCCGTAGCTCTGGCGGTGATAGCCGGCGAACCGCTCCACCAGCATGCCGGCGTACTCCGTCTCTCCGTTCATGAAGATGCGGTCGTTGGGCACGAACACGTGGTCGAACACGGTCAGGGCCTCCACGCCGCCGAACTCGCTGTTGCCCACGTCCATCTCGCTGCCCTCCAGCTTGCGGGTGTCGCAGCTCTGGCGGCCGATGATCATGAACAGGCCCTTGGTGTCCAGGGGAACGGCGAAGGAGATGGCGTAATCCTTGTCATCGGGGCCCATGGACTGGGTGGGCATCACGATGACCTCGTGGCTGTTGATGATGCCGGTCTGGTGGGCCTTGGCGCCGCAGACCACCACGCCGTCGGGCCGGCGCTCCACCACATGCAGGAACATGTCGGGGTCGTCCTGGGCGTGGGGGGCCTTGGAGCGGTCGCCCTTGACGTCGGTCATGGCGCCGTCCACGGTCAGGTCGTTCTCCTGGCAGTAGAGCATGAACTTCTTGAAGTTCTCATGATAGCTGGTGCCGTACTTCTTGTCGATCTCATAGGTGGTGGAGTACTCGGCGTTGAAGGCGTCCATGCCCACGCAGCGCTGGAAGCAGGCGGCGGTCTTCTGGCCCAGCAGGCGCTGCATCTTCACCTTGTTGCGCAGATCTTCGGTGGAGCGGTGGATATGGGTGAAGCGGTTGATGCGCTCGCCGGTCTCGGGGGAGATGGCGGTCATCAGCTCCTGATACTCGGGCATCTGGGCCAGGTCATAGGTCATACGCACGCTGTTCAGGGAGGGCCGCAGGATCGGATTGTCGACCGGATTCTCCACCTTCTTGCCGAACATGTAGATTTCCATGGGGATCTTACGGATGCTTTCGATGTACTGTTCGCCGGTCATGAGTGCCATAATAGAGGACTTCCTTTCTCAATCAGATTCAATCAATCTATGTTTTTGAATACCCAGAACTCAATGGAACTACTGGTTCGCCTTGTCGTCGGCGGCACCGACGGCCACCTGCTCGGAGGCCTTCTTTTTGCCCTCGAAAAGCATAAAGAACAGAATCAGACCCACTGCGAGTCCCCAGGCGGCACCCTGGATGGCCAGCACCGCGCCCATGACACCGCAGATACCCCGCTCGATGTCGGTGCGGCACATGTTCATGGCCAGCTGGGTGCAGATGAAGCCCTGCACGATCAGGGTCAGGGACAGGGCTACGGGCAGCACGGGCTGTAGCAGGGAGGAGATGGGGATCAGGGCCACGCAGATAAAGGTACACCAGCGGAAGGTACCGGCACCGGAGTAGATGGACTCCATGGCCTTGGGGCCCTCCTTGTACCGCTGGGACACAGCGGCAGTAACGGCCGCCCACAGGGGACCGCAGGTCTGGGTGTAGGGGCAGCACAGCGCCATGGCCACGTTCCGGATACCGCTGATGACGTTGGAGCGGTTGGCGTTGAAGTCAATCTTCTCATCCTGGCGGACCTCATCGGCGGAGCGGAGCAGCTCCTCCGAGGTGACGAAGTCGCCAAAGGCAATGATATACACCACGATGGCGGTGGGGATGGCGGCAATCCAGGTCGCCGCGCTGGGCCAGCCGATGGCAAAGGGAGACAACTGGTTCCAGATGTTGCCGAACTCTGGGATCTTGATGAGGGGCCACAACTGAACAGCAGGCACCGCGATCTCCTTCACAATGGGGCCCAGAACGACACCGATGATGATAGCCGGCAGCATACCGAACTTGCCGATTAAATCAATGGCCTTGTATTTCCGGCGCAGGTTGGCCCATATGGGACTGAACAGGCAGAAGTAGGCCACCAGCACACCCACGGTAATAGAGATGGGATACGTCCAGAAACGACCGGTTTCTCCCATCTCGCCGATGATGGCCGCTAAGCCGCCGCCCATCAGTACGCCGGCCTTTACGGAGTTTGGCACCAAGTGTACCATCTTGCCGCCGATACCGGTGATACCGAACACCAGGAAGATAAGGCCCAGAATCAACTGCATAGCAATCAGCGCCTGGGTACGCTCAGGGCCCATCTCATATCCGTCGGTCAGGAAGGCGGTAATGATGGGAATGGCAGGGGTGATCCACCCGGGCACCACGGGGTCGCCCAGCAACACATGCAGGTTGTAGAAGAAGCCGTTAATGATGACCATGGACAGGGCTACACCGTACGAAACGCCCAGGACCTCTTGCAGCACGGGGATAGCGCCCAGGCAGGTCGCACACATGAACACGGCCTGCACCATCTCGGGAACCGACCATTTGTAGTGGACAAAGGGGAGGCGGATCTTGAAAATACCAGCCTTCCAGCAGGGCTGTTCTTCACCGTATTTACGGTAACGGCTGACAAATTGTTCGTTTGCCATTTACGTTCCCTCTTTCTCATCCCAAACAGGAGTTTTGTCAGTCTCGCTGCGACAGTTGGCCAACTGTTCGTGACACTCCTTCTCTTATGCATTTCACATGCCAACTTCGAAAAAAGGGCCCAATCAACTGCCGCGCAGTTGATTGGGCTTTTCCCCCGAGAAATCCCTCTCCCTGTTTGCTGCATTTCTGCATCAAGAGATCATCGGTTAATTTAAACTTATCTAACTGAAACCAATTGACCTGCCGCAATTCTGTAGGCTGGTGCATTTTTACAGCGCCCGTTTCATTTTTGCAGCAGCTCCTCAAACTTGCGGCGTTTGCGGACAAAGGTGGCGCTGTCCATCCCCAGGCTGGCCGCCGCGGCCCGCACCGTTCCGTACTTCTCATAGGCGCGGCAGATATACTCATACTCGAACCGCGCCACCTCTAGCTTCAGGTTCACACGCCCAGTCTCGTCCCCCCCATGGCTCTCCCCCTCAAACCGGCAGGCAATGGGCAGCTCGGAGGGCTGGATCTCGTCCCCGGCGCTGAGGATCACCGCCTGCTCCACTACGTTTTTCAGCTCCCGCACGTTGCCGGGCCAGACGTAGCTGTATAGAATCTCCATGGCTGCGTCGGCAAACCGCTTCTGATAGCGGTACTTCTTGTTCATGTCCTTGAGAAAGCTCTCCACCAGTGGGCGAATGTCCCGCTTGCGCTCCCGCAGGGGCGGGATCTCGATGGGCACCACATTGAGCCGGTAGTACAGATCCTCCCGGAAGGTCTTTTCATGCACCATGTCCAGCAGGTTCCGGTTGGTGGCGGCGATGATGCGCACGTCCACCGAGATGGAGCGTACGCCTCCAACTCTTCTTACCTGCATCTCCTGCAGGACGCGGAGGAGATGTACCTGCATCTCAAGGGGCAGGTCGCCCACCTCGTCCAGAAAGACGGTGCCCTTGTCGGCGCTCTCAAACACGCCCATCTTTCCCTCTTTGCTGGCCCCGGTGAAGGCCCCCTTCTCATAGCCGAACAACTCGCTCTCGATCAGGCTGGCCGGGATGGCGCCGCAGTTGATGCCGATGAAACTCTGCCGGGCGCGGGCGGAGTTTTCGTAGATGTACCGCGCGAACTGCTCCTTGCCCACGCCGGTCTCCCCCAGCAGCAGGATCGTCGTGTCCAGGGCGGCCACCTTCTGGGCCCGGGCCAGCACCTCCAGCGTGCGGGGATCGGCCGCCACCATGCGGGAGACAAACCTCTGGTTGCGCTGCAAGAACTCCATTTCGGAGCGGCGGCGCTCCTCGCTCTCCTGATACTTCCGCTGCAGGCCGTAGATCTCCGTCATATCCCGGACCACCGTGATGATCATGGTGATCTCCCCGCTGCTGTCAAAGTGGGGGGTGCTGGTGATGAGCGCCTGTTTGCCGGTGCGGAAGGTCTGCTCCAGCGTCACCGGCTTTCGAGTCTTGAGCACCCCCAGGGAGCCGGAGCGGTCAATCATGCCGGTAGCGACAATCTCCTGCATGCTTTTGCCCAGCACGTCCTCCCGCCGCAGGCCGGAGACCTCCTCATAGGCGCGGTTGATCAGGATCGTGTTGGCCTGTCCGTCCGTAATGTAAAGTCCGTCATAGATGCTGTTCAGGATCGTAAAGAGCTGTCGGTTGAGCTCCCGCTCGCTTCCCCGCAGCAGCGTGGCGTTTTCAGCAATGAAAATACGCTCGGACTCCTGCATCCGTCTCCTCCCCTTCTTGCGTTCCGTCAGCTCTTGGGTACTTCCCCCTCCAGTATTACAATGGGCATGCCGCACTTCCCGGTAATAAACGTATCGAAGCGGTCCAGCTCCGCCGCATCCCGAAACGCCGAGACGGGGATGATATACGCCCCCTGCCCGAAATAGAGGAACCGCCAGTCTTTCAGAGCGGCCAAATGGCTGACCTCCCGGTAGCGAACCGACGTGGCTTCCTTCCCCACTGTGGTACGGATATGGTCGTCCTGGAACAAAAACTCCACACGGGCGGGATATTCGCCCCGTTTTTCCGCATCACGGATCGCTTTCCGGCACGTCTTGGCTTGAGCGCGCCGCGCGCCCAGGGGGATCACCGCGAACTGCAGAACAATAAACGCAATCCCCAAAATGCGTATGGGCAGGACCGTATGATTCCAGTTAAATACCAGCAGAACGGCGATCACCAAAGCCACGCTGATCAGGGCGGGATAGGCCATCACCTCCATCCTGTGCTTCTGGAACAGCTTCCAGGTGGCCTTTGCCATGGCCTGATACGCCTGCCTGTCATACGTGCTCTCGATCCGGAAGTCGCTCTCGGGATTCATGCTCCATTCTCCTTCCAACCTTTGTTGCGTGCATGCCCAGTTTACCACTCCAAACTTAGAATTGCAAGAAAATACCTCTGCCGGCGGATGGCTGGCATTATCAGGGACATCGGGAGAGCCGGCCACCGGACTGTGAACGTGGTACAATCTTTGCGCCTAGCCTAACGTTTGCTACGCTATTTCAAACTATTACGAGCTTATTGTTAGTGCCTGCATCGTCCCTAATGCCCGAAAACTGCACATGAAAATCCTGCCTCTGGAGCACATCCGGGACGACTTGGAGGCTGCTAGGGTGTGGGTACTCCTGCACATGTTCTATTTGGATTTGGACAACGCTCTGCGAAAAGGTGAACTGGCGGCCCTGCGGTTGGACGATGTGGACATCCAAGGCCGGACAATTCCGGTGCGCAGGCAATACGTCCGTAACCCTGACTGCTCCCTGGAGCTGACCCACTCCAAAACGGAGAACTCCGTCCGGCAGGTGTCCATCCCACAGGCTGCCGTGGAACTGCTCATCCAGGAGCACGAAAAGCACCCGGACAGAATGGTAAACCTCTATAAGTAAATTTTAAAAATACGGGCCTAGAGCACCTCATGTTCCACGACCTCAGGCCCACCTTTGCTACAACAGCCCTGCAAAATGACGTGGATGTCAAAAAGGTTTTTCCATTCTGGGACACTACGACGCCGGGTTTACCCTGCGCACCCGCACCTATACCACGCGGTAAAAACAGGGTGAAGTGGCCCATACCGCTATCTTTAGCCTGCATCTTGCGCTCGGTCGCCCGTAAACGGGCATATTATCTTCTATTTGAAACTTTCTTGTCACTTTCACTGCTTTTTGCTAAAGCATATGGGGGAAGCCCACCAGTATAGCTGGTGGTTCTTTCTCCCCCAAAAATAAAGCCGCCCTTTTCAAGCGAAAAGAGCGGTTTTTGTGGAGCTGCTATCCGGATTTGAACCGGAGACCTCATCCTTACCAACTAATTGAGGGCCCTCAACCCGTTGAGGTTGAGGGCTTTTGGGTTCTTTTTATTCCAGAAGGATGCGGTCTTTGGTACTTTCTGTTCCGTTGATTCCGTCCGCTTTTTTCCTCGTGTGGGTCAGGCGCGCATGGCCCGAACCAACGTCTTGAACTCCTGCTCGTCCTTTGCAAATGTATAGGGAGCATACTCGCCGTAGGCCGTTGGACGGCTAATGGTCACCAGCTGGATACCTTTGACTCCCACCTCTTGATCCAGAGCCCGTTTCAAATTCACAAGCCGCTCTCCATGGGTGGTTTTCAGGGCGTAACAGCCCCGCTTTTCTGTATCCTTAGCCACCAGATAGCACATCGTTCAGCACCTCCTCAAATTCAGACTGATTTCTGATTTTCCCGTTTTCATAGCGGGCTCTCAACTGCTGTCCGACCTCATTGGAGTATGTCTTTTTGTAGAGATAGTCGTGCAGCCAGTTGTTAAGCTGCCGATCGTATAGAGTGTTGAATTGGATTTCAATGGGATAGTGATTATTGTCCAGTTGAAAATACAGATGAACACCCCGGTAACCGTCATCCACCGCCTTGCCTCTGGAAAGATCTGCCACACTGAATGATGTACTAGTTAGGGCCAGTACACTGTTATAGCTATCACAGAAAGCCCGAAATCCCAGAACGTCATTAAACACCTGGCTCACATGGCGGGAAGAGTTGAAATACCGCTCGTACTTTCCCACGATGGAGGCATAACTCTTGATTCGGTAATCCAGTGCGATTTCGGGGAGTCCGGTTTGTTCATCCAGCCATTCGGTCATGGATACCAACTCCGCGATCAGTGCCTCTCGCTCAAAATGCCGCAATGTCCGTTTCAGTAACAGGCCAAGTTGAGACCGATAGGAGAGCTGTGTAAGCAACTCAATGGAGAGTCCGTTGAGCGCCAATACATCTTCCGCCATCACTCCCACCTGCCCTTCTGCTGATAATATAGCATAGGCCGACGCAAAAGAAAAGGGAAACTTCTGGCTCCGTCCAATCATGTGTCCAGCCACCGTTCCAATCCAACTACTCAGGAATTGCGCCGGTATAATCAATAAAAGGGCTCTGCCCGGCCAAAACAATATAAGGTGGGGAGCTTGCCAAGCGGCAGGTTGACCGCCGGGAGCATGCACGCCAGATAGAGGCCTGCCAGGGTGAAGGCGATGCCCACCACAGAGTAGTCAAAGGGAATCCCGGCCCTTGCGAACACGGCATCAAACGTGTTGAACAAACCGCCGCATGACCCAAACACCGCGCCGAAGAGTATGTAGGTATTCCCGCCCAGGCACAGTCCCCTCCTGCTCAGAGCCACCCCGGCCACCAGGTACGGCACAAAGACCGCCAGGCCCAGGAAACCAATCGCCGTGGTGGCTCCATCCCCCAGAAAGCCCAGATCCACCGCCCAAAAGGCAAAGCAAAGGATGCAGAACACAAAGGTCCCCACAGGAGAGAGAGCCGCCACACCCTCGTAGTTTTTGACTGTCACATCCAACGCCTGCGGCGCCTTATTCTCCGTCATGATACTACCCGCCCTTGCTCAACCGAAGTGTCGGCGATAGGCCGTCTCTGTATCGTGAGAGAGCAGGAAATACTCGGGCTCCGGCTTCTCCGCCAGGGCCAGCTGCTTCCTCGCGCTGTCGTAGAAGGCAAAACGGTCGGTCGTAAAGCGTCCTGTCAGGTGAGGAATCGTGTGGTCAGGGGTGATATTGATGACGGTGCCGTCCATTAGGGTCATCTTATCCATGTCCGCGAAGAGGCAGTATTTTGTGGCCGAGTTGTCGCCGGTGATGACATAGCGGCCCTTCTCCGTGGGCACCACGATGGTTTGTCCGCCTCTGGAGTGGCCGGGGGTCAGGTAGAGCTCCAGACCGTTGGCCAGCTTCAGGTCGCCGTCCACCAAAAGCAACCGCTTGACCTTAGAAAGACGTTCCGGGGTGTCAGGGAAATAGTCCATCCGGGCCTTTGGGAATGGATAGGGGCTCAGCATATTGTCGTACTCTGCCTTTTGAACATAGGTCACTGCATCTGGGAACAGATCCGCGTTGCCGACGTGGTCGTAGTGCAGATGGGTGTAGATGACGGTGTCAATATCCTCCGGCTTCAAGCCTTCCTCCGCCAGGGAGGCGAGCAGGATCTCCGTGCTGCCCTTTGGCTTCATATCGCCGATGGCCATCTGTGCGAAGTATTCTACCCGCATGCCGGTGTCCACCAGGACGTTTTCCCGCCCATTTCTCAGCAAGAAGCCAATATCGGTATATCGATGTTCAGGTCGGGATCCAGCGTGCCGCTGAACGAGGTGCGGGGCAGGATCATCTGCCCGAAGTAGAGCGCGGAAATTTTCCAATTCTGATCTGCCATGGTGACTGCCTCCTGTCAAAATAGGCTTGTTGTCTGTACTTGCTTGGAATCAAATACCGGCAAACACGCAGATGGCGGTGGCCACCACCACCACGATCACGGGAATCGCCACGCTGCACGCAAACACGTGGCGGTAGGCGTTCTTGTGGTTGAGCCCCAGGACGCTGAACATCAGGAACAGGCCGGGGGAGTGGGGCAGGGTGTCCAGGCCGCCGGCGGCGATGGAGGTCAGCCGGTGGAGGATTTCCAGATTGCAGCCGGAGCTGATAAAGGTGTCCGCCAGGGACTGGTACATCAGCCGCAGGCCGCCGGAGGAGGAGCCGGTGATGCCGGAGAACACGCTGGTGGCGAACACGCCCCGGACGTAGGGGTTCATGTCCAGGTTGAGCACCCAGTCCACGATATCCTGGAAGGCACCGGAGTTCTGCACCACGGTGCCGAAGGCCAGCACGGCCGCCAGGCCGCCGATACCAGAGATACCGCCGCCCAGGCCGTCGCCCAGCAGGGCCTTCCAGTCCTTGCCCTTGAACTTGGGGAAATTGAGCACATAGGTGAGGACTGCGCCCAGCAGCATGGCGCAAGTGGCCAGCATGGTGGAGTTGGACACGAAGCGGCCGCCCACGATGATCACCAGCAGCAGCACCACAATGGGCAGGAATGCCTTCCAAGCGGGAGGCAGGAGGCTGCGGTCCTTGATCTCAAACAGGGCGGGATCCACGTTGTCGGGGTAGGACCACACCTCCCCCCGGGCCACAGCCCTGTTCTTAGCCCAGGTGCAGTAGAGCAGGCACAGGGCGAAGATGGCCACGGTGCAGATAATGCTGAGCACCGGGGCGGCGGTCATGGTGGTGCCCAGGTACTCAGTGGGTACTACGTTGGTCAGCTGGGGGGTACCGGGCAGTGTGGTCATAGTGTAGGTGGCGGAGCCCACGATCAGGCAGGCCATGGTTAGGTGGCGGGGCAGGTTGGCCTCCTTGAACAGCAGGAACATGATTGGGGCCACGGCGTACACCACCACGAAGAGGCTCACGCCGCCGTAGGTCAGCACGGAGACGATGAGGATGGTGACCAGCATGATGTTCTTGCGGCCGAACCAGTCGATGAACTTGTAGCCAATGGCTGTGGCGCAGCCAGACTCGTCCATCAGCTTGGCGTATAGAGCGGAGCAGGCAAACATGAGGAAGTAGCTCATGTAGGCGCTGGTGTAACCCGCCATGTAGTGGGTGGCAAACCCCTCCCACAGGGGGATGCCGTTGAATACGATGGCCACCAGGGCGGCGATCATGGTCAGGGGCAGGGCGCCCAGTCCCTTGTAGGCGCCGAAGATCAGGATGGCGATGGCCAGCAGCAGGCCAATGATTCCGACCATTGACATAAGATTACCCTCTCTTTCTGGTCAAGTCAAGATAACGCGGAGAAGCCCGCTGGGCTCACACGTGGTAGAGCTCGTAGTCGAAGAGCTTGCGGTCGAAGAGGTTCACGTTGTCCATGGACAGGGGCAGCTCGCCCTTTTCAATCTTGGTGACAATCTCCACCACCTTGTCGTTAAAAGGGGTTTCGATGCCGTACTTGTCGCCGGTCTGGCAGACGTAGCCGTTGATCATCCGCACCTCAGTGGGCTTGCCCTTCTCCAGGTCCTGAAGCATGCTGGCCTTGGCGGTGCGCATGTCGGAGTACATGGTGAGGAACATCTCCTGGTCAGCGTTGAACATGGCCTGGTCGACAATACCCAGCGTCTCCGGGGACTGCTCATGCAGCAGGATCGGCAGCTTGTAGCCCGCCGCCTCACAGCACTGCTTGACCTCCCGGCCCAGATAGCTCAGGCAGGCCCTGGCCACGTCGTTGTCCAGTACGCCGCCAAAGGTGGTGCCGCAGGCGGCGGACATGCCGCTCATGCAGGCATTGTTGATCAGCTTGCCCCAGCGGGAGGCCATCAGGCTGTCAGACACGGCGGTGGGGCCCATGTAGCCCAGCACTTCGGCCACCTTCTTAATGCGGGGGCCAATGGAACCATCGATCTCTCCGATCTCAAAGAGGTGGTCGTTGCGGGACAGGTCCTGGGTCAGCTCGGAGACGCCGGGCTCCATAAAGGTGGCTCCCCACAGGACGGTGCCGCCCACAGTCCGGGACTCCCCCACATAGCTGGCCACATAGGGCTCGGGCACGCCGTTCTGGAGGGTGCATACCGTACTGTCCGGCCCCAGGTGGGGCAGCAGGTTGGGGAGCACCACGTCATTGGCGGTCTGCTTGGTGAAGAGGAAAACAATGTCGTAGATGCCCTCCATCTGCTCGGGGGTGACGGCCTTGACGGGGACAGTGAAGTCCACGGTGCCCACAATGTGGGCGCCCTTCTCATTGAGGGCGTCCACGTGGGCCTGGTAGCTGTCGATCATCTCCACGTCACATCCGTTCTTGGTCATGTAGGCGCCCAACACGGTGCCCATGGCTCCGCAACCCAGAATTGCAACTTTCATTCGGGAAAACCTCCTTATCATTTTTGCATTTCTGTGTAACAGCAAACTGCGTGCCAAGCTGGAAAAAGCAGCTTCCTTCGTGACAATCGGCGCCCCATCTGTTATACTGGTATTGTACCTCTTTACTGCGGGATATAGGGGGTGTAACGAACCGTATGGATCAGCTTCACTTGCTGGAGGTCATCCTGGATAACCTGCCAGACGGCGTCTATGTGTTAGACGACAGGGGCAACTATATTTTCGTCAACAGCGCCTATGTTCAGGCCCTGAACATGCCCAAGGATGTGCTGCTCCATTATAATGTCCACGACTTCCTGAACACCGGGCAGATCGACATCTGTGTCTCGGATATCGTCTACCGGGAGAAGCGCCAGGTGGTCATGTTTCAGGACGTGCTGGACACCCAAAACTATGGCCGGGACACCATCCGCCAGATGATCATTTCCACCCCGATTTTCGACGATTCCGGCAAAATCCGGAACATTCTGGCGGTAGTCCGCCCCCTGGACAGGCTGAACCAGCTCTACTACCAGGCCACCCAGGCGGAGTCCGTCTCCTCCATCAGCGGCCTGCGGGCTTCGCCGCCGGTAAAGGGCTCCGCCGTCATCGCTGAGAGCCCCGCCATGCGCGCGGCCCTGTCCACGGCTGCCACCGTGGCCGTCGTGGACTCGGCGGTGCTGATCTCCGGGGAGTCGGGCACCGGCAAAGAGGTTGTGGCCCAGTACATCCACGACGCCAGCCCCCGTTCCGGCAAGCCCCTGGTGGTGATCAACTGCGCCTCCCTGCCGGAAAACCTGCTGGAGGCGGAACTCTTCGGCTATGAAAAGGGGGCCTTCACCGGCGCGGCCCCGGGCGGCAAGGCCGGCCTGTTTGAGGCGGCCGACGGCGGCACCCTCTTCCTGGACGAGATCAACTCTATGCCCCTGAACCTCCAGGGCAAGGTTCTCCGGGCCCTGGAGACCAAGACTATCCAGCGTCTGGGCTCCACCCGGTCCAAGAAGGTGGACTTCCGCCTGCTTACCGCCTCCAATGAGGATCTCTATCACCTGGTGGAGGAGAAAAAATTCCGCGCGGATCTCTATTACCGCCTGGCAGTGATCCCCATCCGGCTGCCGCCCCTGCGGGAGCGGCGGGAGGACATTATCCCGCTGGCCCAGCACTTCCTGAAGCTCTTCTGCCGCAAGTATGCCAAGGACAAGGAGTTCAGCCCCCAGACACTCCAGCTGATGATCCAATATCCATGGCCCGGCAATGTACGGGAACTGCGGAATTTTGTGGAGCGGGCGGTGGTCATGAGCCTGGGCCGGCAGGTTGCCGTTCCTGATGTTTCCTCCTTCTTGGATCCCGCGCCTGCCTCTCCCCTGCCGGAGCGTCCAGGAGAGGACTCCGCCTCTGTCTATTCGCCCGCCGTCTCCGCCCGGTACGAGCAGATGATCTCCTCCGGCGTCTCCCTCCAGCAGTATCTGGATCAGTGCGGCCGGAACTACGTGGCCTATGCCCTGCAGAAGTACGGAAATTCCTATAAGGCGGCTGAGGCCCTGGGCACCAGTCAGGCGTCTATCATGCGCCGCAAACAAAAATTTCATCTGTAGGTTCGAGCGGCTCGTTTTCTCCGCTGATTTCTTCTCAAATTTAAGTCGGATTCGATTTTTGATAAATCGAATCCGACTTTTCATTCGTTTTCGTTTTAACAATTTCGCCTCATGACGCGGTTTTAGTTGGCACGCCGCTTGCACAAGTTGATCTATGAAACCATTCCGCCCGAAATTACCTTCACCCGACAGAAAGGAGATCAACCATGTCTGATCTGAAAAACAAACGTGTCATCACCGCTGCCCTGTGCGGCTCCTGGCCCACCAAGGACATGAACCCCGCCGTACCCTACACCCCGGAGGACATCGCCCGGGAGGCATACGAGTGCTGGCAGGCCGGCGCGGCCATCGTTCACGTCCACGTCCGCAACCCCGACGGCACCCCCTCCACCGACTTCAACCTCTATAAGGAGACGGTGGACCGCATCCGGGCCTACAAGGACTGTGACGTGTGCATCAACATTACCTCCTCCGGCTCCGTGGACTTTGGGGACGAGGAGCGCATCTATCCCCTCCAGCAACTGCTCCCCGAGCTGGCCTCCTACGACGCCGGCACCCTCAACTGGCAGAACCGCACCGTGTTCATGAATCCCCCCTCCTTCCTGGAGAAGCTGGGCTATGCCCTCCAGGAGAGCAATATCAAGCCGGAGATCGAGATCTTCGACGCCGGTATGATCTACAACACCATCTACTATATGAAGAAGGGCGTGCTCAAGGCACCTTGCCACTACCAGATCGTCCTAGGCTGTGCCGGCGGCATGACTAACACCGTGGAGAACCTGGTGTACCTAAAGAATCTTCTGCCCGAGGGCTCCACTTGGGCGGCCTGCGGCATCTCCTCCGGCCACCTGCCCATCATGATGGCCACCATCGCCCTGGGTGGACACCTGCGAGTGGGCCTGGAGGACAACCTCTACATGGACAAGGGTGTGCTGGCCAAATCCAATGCCCAACTGGTGGAGCGGGCTGTAAAGGCCCTGCGTCTGAACAATCTGGAACCTGCCACTCCCGATGAAGCCCGCCAGATCTATGGTCTGACCCGGAAGGTGTTCTGAAATGAGCTACTCTGTGGATCAGCTCCAGGCCGGCCAGACGGCCTCCTTTTCCAAGACCATCACCGAGCACGACGTCTACACCTTTGCCGGTGTCACCGGAGATCTCAACCCCGCCCACATTAATGAGCCTTTCGCCCGGCAAACCCAGTTCCACGGGCGAATTGCCCATGGGATGCTGTCGGCCGGGCTGATCTCCGCTGTCATCGGAATGCATCTGCCGGGGCCGGGGACTATCTACCTGGGCCAGGAACTCTCCTTCCGCTCCCCCGTCCGCATTGGGGATACCATCACCGCCACCGTCACCGTCCGTTCCCTGAATCCGGAGCGCAACCGGGCAGAACTGGACACCGTCTGTACCAACCAGGACGGGGTGCAGGTGGTTACTGGCACAGCAAAAGTCATGCCTCCCAAGGTATAACGGTTCTCTCCCCTATTTCTCCACAAAAGGCCAGCGCGGATGGAGCAATTGCTTCATCCGTGCTGGTTACTATTTATCCATCTCATGGAATATTGCAGAACACTTTGCAACTGTAAACTTCCTTTGGGACGATGCAAAGTATGGCTATGCGCAACCCCTGTGCCGCCTAGAATCAATACAGCCTGGGTTGACCGTTTGGGTCGGCCCAGGCTCCCTTGTTTCTCACGACAGCTTCAGCCACACCTGGAACTCCTCCAGGGTAAGTTCCCCTCGCTCACAGGCGTCCTTCTTCTCCCGGGCCTTGGCGCTCCACTCGTAGAACACCGCCGGGTCGATCCGCTTGGCCTTGATCCAGGCAAAGCGCTTTTTATACTCTCTGCGGTAAATCTTGAAGACCTCGTCCTCGCTCTTGTTTTTGTTCCATAGGGCGATGGCGCCAATCTCCTTGCAGGTACGGCCCTTGCTGTCCCGGGTCACCTCGCAGTACTCGGCATTCGTCCTTCCGGTAATGGCAAACCAATGGCCGCAGTTCTTGCACACCCACATTTTAATCTCCCGCTTGATGCACTCCCGCACACTGAAGTCAATGAGGTCATAGATGCTCCTGGGGCGCAGAACCTCCACAAAGCCCTGGCCCTCCGCCCGCTCAAAATCCATGAGCTGGGGGCGGAAGTGGAACACCTTCAGCGGTTCCCGCTCCTCCCGGGCGTAGTAGTCCGCCAGCTTCTGCTCCAAAGAACCCTTACGCGCGTCCGTGTCCAGCGCCTTCTGAATCAGGCCCAGCACCTGGGTCTGTATGGCGTGTATGTTGCTGGGGATGTGGGTGATCTCCTTGTGGGGCAGCAGGTCAAGGATATTCTCGTAGTTCCGCCTCCGGGCTTCCCGGAGCCGCGCCCGCCAGTCCAGGCGAAGCAGCTGGAAATAAATGTGGCTCTCCGCCAGCTCGTCCAGCAGCGGAAGAAGCTGCCGGGCACATTTCTCCTCCCTGGTGCGGTACAATTCCATGAGCAGTTTGTCAAACTGTTTAATCTGCCCGTCATAGGCCCAGATGTCCAGATACAATAAGCGCAGCAGGCTTTCCGGAAACGGAAAGTCTTTTTTTGTGAGCTGTGCCCGGCTATCCCCCATCTCTCCATAGAGAAAATGTTCTCTGCCGTCGGCAAGATAAGTCTTGAATACATAGTCTGGCATGGTAGGTCACCTTGGATAGACTAATCGTTATATATAATCATCAATTAGACTTGACGATGGATACAAAGTTTGTTATGCTATGCTTAGTCTAATTAAGATAATTTTATTTAATGAGTCTACATCTCGCGCAAGAAAAAGTCAACCATGAGTTTGCCGTACGGTCGGCGGCAAAGAGAAGTCTCCACGACAGTTGCGGCGGAGTGACTGCTCCGCCGGGAAAGGGAACAGGTGAACATTGCGTTTCCAGGGATGGAACAACCAACAGAAACTCTCACATTTCTTCTCGCTCCCTAATGAAATCTTTCTGCTGGGACTGGCGCATGGAGAGCTGCAGTCTACTGTTATCTGAAGTATCTGGAGAATCGGAAGACCCATCAGTGCTGGCCCAGCTACCGGAACATCGGGAAAGCGGTAGGCATGAGTGAGAACACCGTGCGCAAATATGTAGCAATGCTGGAGGAACACGGGCTTATCACCACGGCGTATACCATCATGCGTGCAAAAGACGGGCGGCCCATGAACGGACATCTGATGTATACCATCTGTCCGTTCCACGAGGTGGTCGACACGCACTACCGCACTCAGATGGAAATCTGGAACTGCAGAACCAGCGGATGCACGTGGCGGAGCTGACATTGCGGAACGGAGGGATGGAGCAGTGATAGCATCTGAGTACAGGAGCTATCGCGAGCTGCCGCTGTTCCTCAATGCGAAGATGGTGGCACAGGTGCTGGGTGTGTCCCCATCCAGCGGATACGAGTTGATGCACGAGCCAGGCTTCCCGGTACTGAAAGTAGGCAGCCGGATGGTCGTGCCAAAGGAGCAGTTCATCCGCTGGGTTCAGGAGCACACCGGAGATGGCTCCTGTGCCTCGCTGCAAGCCCTGTGTGCCTCGATGAGGGGAGGGGCAGGGCCCTTCCCCGAGGTTTTGAGAGCCGGGTTCGGCCCAGTTTCGGAGGCCCTTCGGGGACGAGGGGCGAAGCAGGATAACCCCCAAATTCCACATCTCCCCGCAGTGCGGAGAGCGCCTGTGTCGTTGGTACTTGCACGGCCGGGGGAGCGGATTTACCCACCCTCGGGTGGGGCAAGCAGAGCATTTGTCTTGCCGCAAGCGGCCGCCAAACGCATTTTGCAGGCAGAAGCCCGCACCCACTTTCCCGTCGGGGGCCACCCCACGGGGCCAATTGATAACAATCTGATAACAGTGGCCGGTTACACTGGCTATCCACGAAAAGATCTGGTATGGTGTGCTTCCCAGCGATGGGGACACGCCATACCAGATCTTTTACGGAGGTGAAATTCATGGCGGAGAGGATAAGAAGCCAGGTGGTTGCCTTCCGAGTGAACAAAGCAGAACGGCGGCAGATCGAAGGGAAGATACGCAGATCCGGCCTGAGCCAGCAGGCGTATCTGCTCCGGGCCGCACTGGAGGAACCCATCTGTGTGGTGGGTGAGCTCAAGCCCATCCTGGTGGAGCTGCGGGGCTGGGGCCGGAACCTGAACCAGCTGACGGTGCTGGCCCACACCGGCCGGGTGCAGACGGTGTACCTGCGGGAATGCATGGAGGTATTGGGCAAGACCTACGAGGCGGTAAACCGGCTGCTGACAGAGAAAGGCGGGGTGATCTCCCATGGCGACGTGTAGCTTTATCAAGGAGAGTAAGCAGACCGTCGGCGCCATGGGCCGGGTGCTCCGTTACGTCTCCCAGGAGAAAAAGACGGTGGATCCAGATGGGCGGGAGTATCTCTCCGGCATCAACTGCGGGGCAGAGGTGGCTCAGCAGAGCTTCATGGCCACCAAGAATCTGTACAGCAAGGCCAGCGGCACGTTCTTCTACCACTATGTCCAGTCCTTCTCTCCGCAGGAAAACGTGACTCCGGCACAAGCCCACCAGATCGCCCTGGAGCTGGCGGAGCGGTTCTTCCCCGGTTGCGAGGTGCTGGTGGCCACCCATGTGGATGCGGAACACCCCCACTCCCACTTCGTGGTCAACTCCGTCCACCCGGACACAGGGAAGAAGCTCCACTTTACGCCTAGGACGCTGGAGCAGATGCGGGCGGCCAGCGACCAGCTCTGCCTGGAGCACGGCCTGTCCACCCTCAAACCGTATCAGCAGAACCGGCGCACTAAGGGGCTACGCACCGGGGAGTATCGGGCCGCGGTGCGGGGAGAGAGCCGGAAGTTCCAGCTCATCACCACCGTGGAGGCGGTCATGGAGCGTGCCGGCAGCCGGGAGGAGTTCATCCGGGAAATGGAGCGGCGGGGTTACCGGGTGCGCTGGGAGGACGCCCGGAAGTGTATCACCTACACCACCCCCACCGGGATGAAGTGCCGGGATGACCGGCTACACGAGGAAAAATCAGAAAGGAGAAGATGGAGCATGATTCCGAATCCGGCAGCATACAGCACAACAGTGCGCTGGACATGCTGAAGCAGAGGCAGAGGATGTCCGCCGGGCCGCCCACCTTGATAGACCAGCAACCCCACGTCCTCTACACCATGTCTCCCCAGACTGTGGAGCGGCTGGAGGATGTCCTGCGGAAAACCCTGGCGCTCCAAGAGACTATCCGGGCAGACATGGAGCCGCTGGCCACCAAGGAAAGCCTGGAGCCACTGGCTACTTCACAGCAGCTGTCAGAATGGTTGAGCCAGACCAACCGTCTTCATCAGAGGTTCCGTCTATCTCTGCAAGAGACAGTCTCGGAAATGAAAGAACAACAGGAACAGGATGGGAATCGGCGCGAAGAATTTATAATGCAGCTCTCCGAGCAGGCCAAGCAATTCCGAGGGGATGGCTACGAGCTGATGCGTACCTTCCGGAAATGGGCGGCCCGCACCATCCTGAGTTCCGCAGCGGCAGCCCTGGTGATCAGCATTCTGATTTGCCGGCTGCTGACGTGACCGAAGATGTCCTCCGTCTGCTGGCCAGGCTGGAGGGCCGTACCGAGGAGGAAATCATGGACGCCACTATGAGGCGCCGGTATGGCGACCGGAATACCCTGGCCAGGGAGCAGAGAAAGAAGATTGCTATGGGCCATAAGGCCGACGACCACGAGCTGGGACGGCAGATGGGCTGATAAAAGCCCCAGTCTCCGCACTAAAATTCGATGCGGAGACTGGCTTCTTTAGGAGCCGCCCACTCAAATCCTGCGCCGCATAAACAAAGAGAGGGAGTGCAGACCTTTAGAAGGAAGCCTGCCTCTGTGGGCGCACCCCCTATCTACTCCTGGAGACAGGCCAGGTGGCCGCAGAAAGGCCCCTGTGAGCGCCGTATCGCCCCTGTGTGCCGTTTTTAGGCGTGGGAAGAGTAAACGCAAATTGGAGGGTGTTACTGACCAAAATATTTAAGTGCAAATGATAACAGTTTGATAACTCTGGCCGCTTGGTATGGCTATCCACGAGAAGGTAAGGAGGCGATTACCATGGCAAAGAAACGGGCCAACGGGGAAGGGAACATCCGCAAGCGCAAGGACGGCCGCTGGGAGGGGCGCTATACCGCCGGCTATGATTCCAATACCGGCAAGCGAGTCATCCGGAATGTGTTAGGCAAAACCCAGGTGGAGGTCAAGGAAAAGCTCAAGGCGGCACTGGAGGAGATCAAGGGTATCGATGTAGCCCGCTCTGAGGACTACACCGTGGCCACCTGGCTGCGGACCTGGTATGAGCTCTACGCCAAGCCCAACGTCCGCACCGCGACAGCCAATCGCTACGAGCTGATCATCGAAAGCTACACCATCCCCCGTATCGGGAACGTCAAGTTGAAGGAACTGACCACCCGGCACCTACAGAAGCTCTACAAAGAGTTATTGGAGGGCGGCAGAATACACATCACAAAGAACCAGGACAAGGGACTCAGCACTACCACCGTGCGCAGCGTCCACCTGATGCTCCACTGTGCCCTGGATCGGGCAGTAAAGGAGCGGCTGATCCCCCGAAACCCCAGCGAGGACTGTATTGTGCCCAAGCCCCGGAAACTGGACATGAAGATCCTGCCGCCGGAGCACATCCACGCCTACCTGGAGGCCGCCCAAGCGCGAGGGCTCATGCCCATGTTCTATCTGGAATTGGCCAGCGGCCTACGGAAGGGGGAACTGGTAGCCCTGCGGTGGGTGGATGTAGACACCCAAGGCAGAACCATCTCGGTGAGCAGGCAGTACGTTCGCAACCCGGATGGCTCCCTGGAGCTGACCCGGCCCAAGACGGAAAACTCCGTGCGGCTGGTATCCATCCCCCAAGCGGCGGTAGAGCTGCTCATCCAGGAGCACGACAAGCACCCGGACGCCCCTATCTGTTTCTCTCGCCCCTCACTGGGGAGATGTACCACCCGGACAGCGTGGTGAATCTCCACAAGAAAATCTTGAAGGACGCCGGACTGGGGCATCTCAGGTTCCACGATCTGCGGCACACCTTCGCCACCACGGCCCTGCAAAATGGCGTAGATGTAAAAACGGTGTCCTCCATGCTGGGGCACTTTGACGCCTGGTTCACCCTGCGCACCTACACCCACGCCACCCGGCAGAAGCAAGATGAGGCAGCCCAGACCATGGGCAACGTCCTGGGGCAAGTCATATAAGAGAGAACGGCAACAAAAAACCGGGCGGGAAGGCAGATCTTCCCGTCCGGTGCTCTTTTGTCCTTTCCGGCCGTTTCGGCGTGTGGGTCACGGTGTGGGTCAGAAATTTTTAGCCAGCCCGCAAAGTGACTTTTTGCAACAAAAAAAACCGAAAACCAAGGTTTTTAGGGGTTTTTCGAGCTGCTATCCGGATTTGAACCGGAGACCTCATCCTTACCAACTGATTGGGAGAGTGAGGTTTTTTGCTTTCGGGCGCTTTTGTGTCTTCTTCCGTTCGACGGACCGCACTATTTGGCACTCTTGTGTCCGTTGTTTACGCCCGCTCGTTTCCCCGTGTGGGTCAGCGTGTGGGTCAGCAAAAATGGTTCCTCTCAAAATCTCCACTACAATAAGCAAAGCGCAATATTTTACTCATAGAAGATTCCTCAGTGTATTTAACTGTTCCAGAAGGGGAGCTGGAACCCTAGGCTCAAATTTCTGATAAAACGCACTGATTTCTCTGGTTTCCTCTTTCCAGAGGGTGGTATCCACAGAGAGCAGGCCCTTAAGAGTTTCCAGGCTCACACCGGAACCCTCCAGGTCAATATCCTCAGGCTTGGGCTCAAAGCCGATGGGGGTATTCACTGCCTCGATCTCATCAAAACAACGATGCATGATCCACTCCAGCACCCGCAGGTTGTCGCCGAAGCCCGGCCACAGAAAGTGCCCCTCGTCGTCGGTGCGGAACCAGTTGACGTTGAAGATCTTGGGGGCCTTGTCGCCCAGCACTTTGCCCATATCTAGCCAGTGCCGCCAGTAGTCGGCCATGTGGTACCCACAGAAGGGCAGCATAGCCATGGGGTCGCGGCGCACCACGCCCACCGCGCCGGTGGCGGCGGCGGTGGTCTCCGAGGCCATGATGGACCCCACGAACACGCCGTGGGCCCAGTCCCGGGACTGGTACACCAGGGGGGCGGTCCTGGCCCGGCGGCCGCCGAAGACGATGGCGGAGATGGGCACGCCCTGGGGGTTCTCAAACTCAGGCGAGATGCAGGGGCAGTTCTTGGCCGGAGCGGTGAAGCGGGAGTTGGGGTGCGCCCCCTTCTCCGAAGAGGTCCTGCCGTTCCAGGGGCGGCCCTGCCAGTCCACCGCGTGCTCCGGGGGATTCTTGTCCAGGCCCTCCCACCACACGGTACTGTCGTCCAAGTTATGTACCACATTGGTGAAGATGGTGTCCTTCCGGGTGGCCTGCAGCGCGTTGGGGTTGGATTTTTCGTTGGTGCCGGGGGCTACGCCGAAGAAGCCGTACTCCGGGTTCATAGCCCACAGCCGACCGTCGGGACCCACCCGTAGCCAGGCGATGTCATCGCCCACACACCACACCTTCCACCCCCTCTTCCGGTAGTGCTCCGGTGGAATGAGCATGGCCAGGTTGGTCTTGCCGCAGGCGGAGGGGAAGGCGGCAGCCAGGTAACGCACCTCGCCCTGGGGATTCTCCACGCCCAGGATCAGCATGTGCTCAGCCATCCAGCCCTGATTTCTGCCCAGATAGGAGGCGATACGCAGGGCAAAGCACTTCTTGCCCAGCAGTACGTTGCCGCCGTAACCAGAGTTGACGGACATTATGGTGTTGTCCTCGGGGAAGTGGACGATGTAGCGGTTCTCAGGATCGTTGTCTGCAGTGGCGTGGAGGCCCTTGACGAAATCATCCTCCAGCCGGCGGGCCGCATCCCGGCCCACTCGGGTCATGATGGCCATATTGAGCACCACGTATATAGAGTCGGTCAGCTCAATACCGTACTTGGCGAAGGGAGAGCCAACCACGCCCATGGAGTAGGGAATGACGTACATGGTGCGGCCCTTCATGGCTCCGGTATACAGCCTCCTCAGCCTGGCGTACATTTCCTCCGGGGCCATCCAGTTGTTGGTGGGACCGGCGTCCTCCTGTTTCCTGCAGCAGATGAAGGTTCGGCCCTCAACACGAGCCACATCGTTGGCAGCGGTGCGGTGAAGATAGCAGCCGGGCAGCTTTTCCTGATTCAGCTTCTCCAGCTCACCAGTGGCGCAGGCCTGGGCCCGCAGCTCCTCCATCTGGGCGTCGCTTCCGTCGATCCATACGATATGTTCAGGCTGCGTCATGGCGGCCATTTCGTCGATCCAGTCCAGTACAGTTTGATTGTTTGTCAGTGCCAATTTGATTCGCTCCTTCTCATTTCGGAAAATTCAGAAAGAAAAATGGCTGTTACAGAACAGCGCAGTAACAGCCATTTTCCCTTTATAAGACGTTGCGAATGACGTCTAGAATGGTACCATCCCGGTACTCCACCAGGCCCACCACCTTATCCCCGTATCGAGGAGGTTCCGGTTTCCCGGTCAGCCGGTATGCCATGTCCCGCAATTCCTCGATCTCATAGACCGGAAGACCTCGCTCGATCAGTCTGGCCTTCAACATGGGGTTTTGGGGGTTGACGGCGATCCCCCGCTCCGTCACTACCACGTCCACGCACTCGCCCGGGGTAGAGATCGTCACCACCCGATCCACCACGATGGGCACCCGTTTGCGAATGAGGGGAGCCACCACCACGGCCAGGTTGGCGCCTGCCGCTGTATCTGGGTGCCCACCCAGGGCTCCCATAATCACGCCGTCCGACGCGGTGAGGACGTTCACATTGAAGTTGGTATCCACCTCTGTGGCTGAGAGGATCATTACATCCAGCTCGTTGGCCACGTTTCCCTTGGCCTGGGGATCGGCGTACATCTCCGCGTCCATCTCGATGTGCCTGGGGTTGTCCCGGATGGAGGCCACGGCGTCCGCGTCGAAGGTCTGCACGTCCAGAAGGGCCTCGAAGTAGCCCTCCTGCAGCATCTCCGTCATGGTGGAGGTGATGCCGCCGGAGGCGAAGGAGCCCTTGATGTTGTTTTTCTTCATATACTCCTTCAGGTATCGGGCCACCGCCAGGGAGATCCCGCCGCTGCCCGCCTGGTAGGAAAAGCCGTTTTTTACCAGACCTGTGGCGATGATCACCTGGCTGGCGTAATCGGCGATGGCCAGCTCCACCGGGTTCCTGGTCTTGCGGGTAGCCCCCTGGCTGATGAGCTGGGGGTCGCCGATCCGCTCCACCTGCACCACGCAGTCCACCGCCGTCTGGGGGATGCTGATGGGATTGGCAGGATAGGGCACCAGATGATCGGTGATGGCCACCACCTTTTTGGCGAACCGGGCGTCCACCTTTGCATAGCCCATGGAGCCGAAGGCCGATGGACCCAGGCAGCCGTTCATATTGCCCATATTATCGCAGCAGGATGCCCCAATAAACGCCACGTCAATCCTCCGCTCCCCCCGTTCGATGGAGCGGGCCCGGCCGCCGTGGGTCTTGAACACCACGGGCTTGGGCAGGATGCACTCCCTGGAGATGGCCTCCGCCAGCTCTCCCCGCATGCCGCTGGTCTCGATGCCGGTGATGACGCCCGAGCGGATATAGTCGATCAGACAGGTGTGGTTCTTGCTCAGGGAGGAGGAACACAGAGTCAGGTCCCGGATGCCCATGGCCGCGATCTCCGCCATGACCTGAGGGAGCACCAGGTCGCCGTTGCGCAGGTGGTGGTGAAAGGAGATGGTCATCCCATCCTTCAGCCCCACCTGTTCAATGGCGGCCCGCAGGCTGGGCACCAGCTTGCCGGCAGAGGGCGCCTGGCCGGTGATGTACTTGCTACGCCGCTTGCCCGGCTCCAGATAGGGGCGGAGCTTGCCGATCCCCTCCACCTCGGTGGGGATGCGGCGCTTGATGCGGTTGGGTACAAATTCCATGTCTGTTACACCTCCTCGCCGATCTGGAGCAGGACCCGGCGCGCCTTTGCGATCACCGGGGCGTCCACCATCTTGCCGTCCACGGTGAACACGCCGGCGCCGGCCTGCTCCGCCGCCCGCATGGCTTCCATCACCCGCCGGGCATGGGCGACCTCCTCCTCATCCGGGGTGTAGAGCCGGTGGACGACGGGGACCTGGCTGGGGTGGATGCACGACTTGCCGCTGAAGCCCAGCGCCCTGGCATTGCGGACCTCCGCCTCAAACCCCTCCTGGTCGTCCAGCGCGCTCCACACAGTGTCGATGGCGCTGATGCCCGCCTCCGCCGCCACCACCGGGAGATAGGTCCGGGCGAACTGCAACTCCTGGGCCGACTTGCTGCGGCTGGTCCCCATGGAGCGGGTGTAGTCCTCCGCGCCGAAGGAGAGGGAGATGACCCTGGGGCTGGCGGCAACGATCTCCCGGGCGTTCAGTACCCCCCGGGCCGTTTCGATGGAGCACTGGACCTTGACGCTTCCGACGGGGAGCTGATGCTCCGCCTCCACGGCGGCCAGCAGCCCGTCCAGCTCCCGGACGTCCGCCGCCGTCTCGCACATGGCAAGGCGCAGATACCGGATACCCGCCGGGACCACAGCCCGCACATCCTCCTCGCCAAAAGGTGTGTGGAGGGAGTTGATGCGCACAAACACCCGGCAGGCGCCGAAGTCCATCTGCCCCATGGCCTCGCAGAGCAGGTCCCGGGCGCTGTCCTTCTCCGCGTACGCCACTGCGTCCTCCAGGTCGAAGAGAATGGCGTCGGGTTGGAACACCGGCGCGTTCAGAAACATTTTCGGCTGGCTGGCCGGGCAGAACAGCATGGTACGCATCCTATCCATGTTCAGCCCCCCTTGCGCGGCGCACAGCCGTTTTCAATCTGGCCCGGATGGCGAAGTCCAGGCACCCGTAGTCCTGAATCTCCACCAGGGCGTTCTCCACGCCCAGCTCCTCCAGGCAGCTCTCCGCGCAACTGCGGATCGCGCCGCCAAACAGTTTCTCCTGCTTGCTCTGCAAAAAAATCTCCACACCGCCGGCATCCCGCAGCGTGACGGTCACAGAGCAGTCCTGCGGCTTGTCAAAGCCGGCATGTCCTGTCATTCGCATTCCTTTGCCTCCCCTCCGGGAGATGTGCGGCGCCTTCCAGCGCGGGCCGGCACACAGCATCTGCGCCGCCCGGTTCCCGCACACAAAAGGCACCGCTATTCGCCCAGAAGATCAAAATATGTCTTACTTATCTGGATTGAACCGTTCACGGTCCTGAGAAATCCTTCGCTTTTCAGTTCGGTGATGAACCGGCTCACTGTCACGCGGTTGATGCCCATCACAGCCGCAATGCTCTGGTGGGTCCAGGCCACGCAGAGGTCGTACCAACCTCCGTCATTCAGGCGTCCACTGTCAACGCAAGACAGCAGCAGCTTCTTCAGCCGGTCACTGGTAGAGTCAAATGTCAAACTCTCGATCTCATAGCGCAGGATCGTACACTTCTCCACCGTACTGTGAAGGATCGCTTCCACAAACTGCCGGTTTTCCAGCAGCTTGACGAAATGCTCCCGGTCGATCAGCCAGAGGGTCGTTTCCTCTTCCGCAATTGCGTACCGGGTCGCCACTTCGATGCTACCGTTCTCGTTGTAGAAGATACCCTCACTGAAAAACCATCCTGTTCCCAGGCGGTAAAGGACCTTTTCCCGCCCGTTTGCACTGAACATGTAGTGCGAGGTGACGCCACTGGCCACATAGGCCACATAGTAGATCGGATTGCCCGGGGACAGATAGTATTCTCCCGTGCGCAGCTTGCGCACAATCGAGTTCTCCCGGATCAGCTGTCGAAGCTTTTTATCGTTGCAGCGTACAGGCCCTGCCCACATCTCCTGACTGTTTTTCATGCATTTTGCCCCCAGATCCAATAAAATCTATCTGATATTTCATTATATGCGCCCCGTTTTCCCAGCGCAAGAATAAAAGCTCAATTGGATAGAATTGTAAGATAAGATCCGGAAAGCCTTCCGTCTGTGGTTCCTTCCTCCGTCAAGCGATACGGTTCAGAGCTCGTAAGCCTGGTACTCACCCTCACAGGGAGGTCCCGCACATATAAACGCCTTCTGATGTTTGAAATCAACGATGATGGATGCCACTGTCATGAAATCGATCATCTCACGTCCGGGCAGGCTGGTGTTGTGCGCGCAGATGGACTCAGGGTAGTACTCGTGGTCCTTCATGCATTCCATGATATAGGGCACGTCGATTTGTCCGGCCCGCTTTCTGAGGAGTTCCTCCAGCCGCAGGTCCCGGTTCTTAGGCCCCACCCGGGAATCCAGATACTGGTGCACCACAAAGTGATTTGCATGGGTCAAAATCCCGCCGCTGGGCGCCAGCACATTGGCCCCGTTTGGATATGCCTCGATGTCCACCGCACAGCCGTTGCCGCTGGCCAGAAGCATATTGTTGGACACACAGCGCTTGGCGTGGAGCAGCATATCCCTGGCTTTTTCAAAGTCATCGCAGGCCAGCACCGCGCGCCGCAGGAACGTGACTGGTACGCCGATCCCCCAGCTGTCCCGCACCGACTGGATCATATTGTTGCACAAGCCGATCCCGTGGGAGTTGAAGCCCTCCCGCAGCATCTGGCCGGCCTCCGCCAGGCCCAGGATACGCGTGCCATCCTTCTGCTCGATGTGGAGTATGACGATGTTGTCCATTACGGCCTGCTTATAGTCCCAGTTCTTGATCAGATAAGTCCCGCCGTGTGCGCTGGCCTCCGGAAGGACCACCGCTGTCGTACACTCCGCCGGCTTCGGGAATTTGGAGATCTCATAGCGGCAGTTGAGCACCATCAGCTCATCCATGCCGATCTGTGCCCCTTCAGCGATCCCCTGGGCCTCCTGCACCACCAGCGGCATGGTCTCCTCCAGCAGCGGCAGGTAAGAAGCGGCATATTTCTTGATTTCCGGCCAAGTCTGTCCGCTGGTCTTTCCAAAGAAGTCGCGGTAGACCTCCACACCGGCCCGGATCTTCTCCTGCGCCTGCTGGCCATACTGTCTGCCGCACTCGTAGGGGGTGTCCCCTGCAACATAAATTACTTGAAAGCGTCTCACAAAATACTCCTCCTAACCGCCCTGCGCATCCGGCGGAACAGGAACCAGCCAGCCTTGGGGGAAACTGGCCGGCTCCGTTCCGCCGTGCCGGGAATCAGACACGGTCAGATTTTACTCGTACACAACCACGTTCTCATAGCGATACGCAGAGACGGGGTTCATCTGGAAGCCCTCCTGTGTCTTGGAGGCGCCCACCAGGTTGTTGTAGCTCCACATGGGAATATAGGGCCGCTCCTCGCTCAGCACCTGGCCGATATGGTCATATACGGCCGCACGCTGCGTGTCGTCCTGGATGGAACGGGCGTCCAGCAGCTCCTGCAGCAGCTCGGGGTTGTTGTAGTGCGCGAAGTTGCTAGTGGACTCGGGAGAGATGTTGCTGTAGTAGGCATAATCCGCATCGCCCATCAGGTTGTACCACATGGAGCTGCTCATACCGAAGTCCTCGCCCTTGACCATCCGGTCGTCCATGACCTGGCTGTCCATGGGCTCAACGGAGGCCTCAATGCCCACCTCGCGGAGCATGTCCTGAATGACAATGCAGGCCTCCTGGCGGGTCTGGTCAGAGGACTGCACCCAGATGCTCATGCTGAAGCCGTCAGCATAGCCCGCCTCCGCCAGCAATTCCTTGGCCCTTTCCACATCATAGGTATTGGCCGGGACCGATTCACTGTAGCCGAACACGCCGGGGGCCAGCAGCGTACCAATGGGCTCGGCGTAGCCGTACATGACCGCGTCGCACAGGGTATCCTTGTCAATGGCGCACTCAATGGCCATTCGCACCCGCGCATCCTGGAGGGCAGGGGTGTCCTCGCTGGTGCAGTTGAGCGTAAGGTAGAAGGTCTTGAAGGAGACATCCTCCAGAACCTGCAGGTTCTCATTGCCGTTCAGCCGCTCCACATCAGAGGGAAGCACATCGTAGGCGAAGTCAATCTCACCGGTCTCCAGCAGAACGGAGCGCTGGGAGGTCTCGGGCACAACGCGCATCTCCAGATACTTCGTCTTGGGTGTGCCGCCCCAGTAGTCCTCGTTGGCCTCCATCTTGATGTACTCGCCCTCGGCGCGCTCCACAAACTTGTAGGGGCCGGTTCCGATGGGGAACTCTGCCATCGCGTTCTCATTGGCCTCCATCAGATGCTTGGGCATAATGCCGCACAGCGGGCTGCACAGTGCGTTAAGCACGGGGGAGTAGGCGCCGATGGTGTTGATGACCACGGTGTAGTCGTCCACCACGTCCACAGACTCCAGCCAGGAGAAGTTGTTCTTCACGATGGTGTGATCCCGCGCCCGCTCGTAGGTGTACTTCACATCCTCCGCGGTAAAGGGCTCGCCGTCGTGGAAGGTCACGCCCTCCCGGAGCTTGAACTGGATGGAGTCCTCATCCAGAAACTCCCATTCGGTAGCCAGCATGGGAATCACATTATTGTCCGCATCCCAGCTCACCAGGGTGTCGAAAATATTGCATGTCACGCCGTAGGAGAGGTACTGCTTGCCCACGTGGAAGTCCAGGGAGTTGATGTCGCCGGACTGCGCCCAGACAATGGTGTCCTTTGCTTCGCCAGTGCCTTCATTTCCACCGGTAGTGGCGGTTCCGGTCGTCTGCGGATCGGTGGAGTTGCCGCAGCCAGCCAGCAGAGACAGTACCAGGGCGGCGGAGAGGGCCAGAGAGACTAGTCTTTTCATACGTTTACCTCCTTTAACATTTCACTCAGTGGTGGGCCGCAAAGCGGCCAGACAGCCGCTTCCGCTTATTGCAGAACAGTTTGTCACCTCCTTCAGTCCTTCACCTGGTGGCAGGCCACGAAATGACCTGGCGATACCTCCCGCTCCTCCGGGCTGCACCGCGTACACTCCTCTGTGGCGTAAATACAACGCTTGGCAAACCGGCAGCCGGGCTTGACGTTGATGGGGGAGGTGATCTCTCCCTTCAGCACCGTGCGGTTCATGGGAGCGTCGGGGTCTGGTACAGGAATAGCAGAGAGCAGCGCCTTGGTATAGGGGTGTTTGGGGTTGCGGAACAGCTCCTCGGGCGGTGCCTGCTCCACCAGCTGCCCCAGATACATCACGACGATCTGGTCGGACAGGTGCTTGACCACCGCCAGATTGTGGGTAATGAACAGATACGTCAGACCCATCTGCTGCTGGAGGTCCTGCATCAGGTTGAGCACCTGGGCCTGGATGGACACATCCAGCGCTGAGACCGGCTCGTCGCACACAATGAATTTGGGGTTGAGCGCCAGGGCGCGGGCAATTCCGATCCGCTGTCTCCGCCCGCCGTCCAGCTCATGGGGGTAGGAGTTGATCAGGCGGCGGGCCAGGCCCACCACATCCATCATTTCCAGCACTTTTTTCTGGATCTTGTCCTTTTCCTTGACGGTGTACACACCCTGGATCAGCAGCGGCGCGGCGATGGCCTGGGAGACTGTCATCCGCGGGTTCAGAGAGGCGTAGGGGTCCTGGAAAATGATCTGCATATCCGAGCGTAGCCGCTTCAACCGCACTTTGTCGTACTCCAGGATGTTCTCCCCGTTGAAAATCACCTTTCCGCCGGTAGGCTCATGGAGCCTGAGGATACACCGGCCCAGGGTGGACTTGCCGCAGCCGCTCTCGCCCACGACGCCCAGGGTTTGGCGCTCCTCGATGCGGAAGCTGACATCCTCCACCGCGCTAAGTGTGCCGCGCGGGGTCTGAAAGTACTTCTTCAGATGCTCGACCCGGAGCAGCTCTTTCTGACTCACACCTGTCCCTCCTTCCCTTCGCAGCGGAAGCACCGCACCTGATGTCTGCCGGTTTCTCCACCCACATGATAGATGGGCGGGTGCTCTTGTTTGCAGCGCTCCTGGGCATACGGGCAGCGCTCGCAGAACGCACACCCCTCCGGCAGCGCTGTGGGGTCCGGCATCAGGCCGGGGATCGGCACCAGCCGCTCCACGTGCTCGTGGATGTTGGGGATGGAGGAAAACAGCCCCTCGGTGTACGGATGCATCTGCTTTTTGAACACATCGTGGACCGTTCCGCTTTCCACGATCTCCCCGGCATAAATCACCGAGACATACTCACAGTTCTGGGCCACCACGCCCAAGTCGTGGGTAATCAGCAGCAGAGCGGTGTTCAGCTTTTTCCGCAGGTCAGCAATGGTCTCCAGTACCTGGGCCTGAATGGTCACGTCCAGCGCCGTGGTAGGCTCATCCGCAATCAGCACCTTCGGATTGCAGGCCAGGGCGATGCCGATGACCACCCGCTGCTTCATGCCACCGGAAAATTGATGGGGATAGTCTGTTGCCCGCTCCGGTGCAATCCCGACCAGTTCCAGGATTTCTCTGACCCGTTGCTCTGCCTGCCTCCGGCTGCATTTCTGGTGAGTCTCCACCGCCTCGGCAATCTGATCCCCCACCGTAATGACCGGGTTCAGGCTTGTCATGGGGTCCTGGAAGATCATGGAGATGTGCTCGCCGCGGATCTTGCGCAGCTCCTTGGTGCTCATTTTCAGCAGATCTTTCCCGTGGTACAGGATCTCGCCGGACTTGATCTTCCCATAGGGTTTGGGCGTCAGGCCCATGATCCCTTTCGCCATGGTGGTCTTTCCGGCACCCGTCTCACCCACCAGACCGTGTGAGGACCCCTCTTCCAGTTCGAAGTCCACCCCGTTCAGCGCCTTTACGATGCCGTCCTGCATCTCATATTGGATACACAGATCATGAACGGAAAGAATCGTTTCCATCTTGTCCTCTCCTATCGCTTTTGTTTCGGATCAAGGGCATCCCGCAGACCGTCCCCCAGCAGATTGAGAGACAGAATACACAGGACGATGGCAATGCCCGGGAACAGAGAGATGTGCCAGGCTTCCCGCATATACATGCGTGCAGAGCTCAGGATGGAGCCCCACTCCGGTGCGGGCGGCTCCACGCCCAGGCCCAGGAAGGACAGTCCGGCCACGTTGAGGATGGTCGTTGCCACGCCCAGCGTGCCCTGCACAATCACCGGAGACAGGGCGTTGGGAACAATATACCGCAGAATGATGTGGACGTCGGAGGCGCCTACCGCCCGGGCCGCTTCAATGTACTCCGCGTCCTTCACCGACAGGACGGAGGAACGGACGATCCGCGCAAACTGCGGGATCTGGGATACCGACAGGGCAATCAGCAGATTGACGAGGCTGGGCCCAAGCGCAGCCACCAGGGCCATGGCCAGCACCAGGCTGGGCACAGTCATCATCATATCCATGACCCGCATGATGCAGTTGTCCACGATCTTCCCATAGTACCCGGCGATGGAGCCGATGGTCCCGCCCACCAGGATCGCCGCCAGGATGGTGACCACGCCGGCGAACAAAGAGTATCTGGTGCCCCAGAGAATCCGGAACAGCAGATCCCGTCCGTACTCATCACAGCCCAAGATATGCTCCGGACTGGGCTCGGCCAGCTTGTTCAGCAGGTCGTTCTTGACCACCAGATCGTTGTGGAGCTCCGGGTTGACCAGGTCCAGGATCACTGTGATGACAGAAATAGCCAGCAGGACCCCGATAAACACCATACCCGCAATAGCCAGCCGGTTCCGTTTGAACCGCCGCCAGGTCTCCTGCGCCAGGCTGCGCTGACCCATGCCGACCTGCCCCTGCTTAGTCTTCTCCATGGCGCGTCCTCCTCTTGATGCTCTTGTACTGGGACTTGATGCGCGGGTCCACAAAGGCATAGATGATGTCTACCAGCAGGTTGATGCACGTCACGATCACCGCCAGCATGACCACCGCGCCCAGCACACAGGGGGTGTCCTTGTTGCTGATGGACTCCACGATGAACCGGCCGATCCCGGGCCAGGCGAAAATAGTCTCTGTGGTCACCGCGCCCCCCAGCAGGGAGCCAAATTGGAGGCCGACCACTGTGATAATGGGAATCAGCGCGTTGCGGAGCATATGGACGAAGGTGACCCGCTTCTCCGAAACGCCCTTGGCCCGCGCGGTGTCGATATAGTCCTGATTCATCACATCCAGCATGGCTGAGCGGGTCATCCGCGTGATGGTAGCCGTGGAATTCAGGCCCAGGGTGAGCATCGGCAGAATCAGGCAGAGCAGATATGGGCTAGAGCCGGAATAGGCAGCGGGCAACCATCCCAGATTGACCGCAAATATGATGACTCCCATCAGCCCCAGCCAGAAGTGGGGTGCGGCAGCGCCAATGAGCGTCAGCACCATGGTGATATTATCGAAGATGGTATATTGTCGTCGGGCGGATATGATCCCCACCGGTATGCCCACCGCCATTGCAAACAGCAGGGCCGCAAATGACAGGATGAAGGTGTTCGGCAGGCGGGACATTACCTGCTCCATGACGCTCAGATCGTTTTTGTAGGAAGTCCCCAGATCCCCGTGGAGCAGCCCCAACAGGAATCTTCCGTATCGGATAAAGAATGGGTCGTTCAGCCCCATACTCTCCCGCATCTCTTCTACCTGCTCGGGGGATGCCTCCACCCCCACTTTCGACAGCGCTGGGTCGCCGGGGGAGCTGTCCATAATCGCGAATACGATCAGTGTCGCGCCGATCAGCACCGGGATCATCATCAGCAGACGTCTTACAATGTATCGAAGCACCGCGAAATCCTCCTATCTCACTTCTGTATGGAGTTGCAGTTCCATTTCAGCAGCTGGTAGTCGATCTGTTCGATGATGCGGTCCAGTTCCCCGCACAGCCGGTTCCTCTGGCGGAGGAAGTCGGTCTTCAGGAACAGGAAGGTCTCCGCATCGGTGTTTTCCCGGGTCGCCCCCATGGCGGCTCTGAATTTCTGAAAGTTGGCCGGAATCCCCAGCCGGTCATAGTCATACGGCGGCGTATAGGTGTACTCCACCTGGATCAGGCCGCCCGCCACTTTTTGCAGAATCGCGTCGGTATCGTCATGCTTCGGGATCTCCTCCTCCAACTCCCGCACCTTGGCCTGGACGGCTGCCAGCTTCTCAAAGGCGGGGGCCAGATCAAATTCCTCCGGGGTGAGTTCCCCGTCAATCTCCCGCAGCAGCCGCCCGGACTCCTGAAGATATTCGGACATCTGCACCGGAAGATGCCTGCCGTTGACGATCCGACAGATCATCTCTGCATTGATGGCGGCGTCCCGCATGGCAATGTCCAGATCCACCTTGTCCAGCGTATCCTCCCGGCTGTGCCACCAATTACCGCCGCCCACATTTCCGCCTGTATCCGACTGGAGCGCCTCATACTTCAGCATGATAGTAATAGGCACTTCCCGTCCCAGAAAGCTTTGCTCGCCCAGGTGGGGCAGTTGGATGTAGGGTTTGGGCTCCTGCCCGGTATACTTTCGGATCAGCCCCTCGGTAAAGGCCTGGCCCTCCATCCGCGTGGTACGGGCCCGGATCTGCTTGGCGTTGCTGCATCCGGCAATATCGATGTTGATATGGGCCACACAATGATCTCTCAGCTGCTCAAAATAGGTATCCGAGTACCAGGTCGAGCCGGCATATTGCCCAAACTCGTGGCCGGCCCACCAGCATACCAGGATGCTCCTGCGCAGCAGATGACGCATTTCATGAAAGACCCGCGTCAGCTCCAGCAGAATGGCATCGCCGCCGCCGTTGTCCGTCATCCCAGTGCAGTGGCAGTCATAGTGGCCGTCCATCAGCACGAAATTCTCCTCGGTGCCCTGGATGAATGCCACGGGGATGGATGCCTCTGTGGGTCCGGTCTCCGCCCGGGCAGACATTCTCACCCGGACCGGGCCCTGCTCCATCGCTTTCAGAATAGTCTCGCCGGCGGCCCGGGTGCAGTCGACACAGGGCAACTGCGGCAGCAGGTGCCGGTTCTCCGGCGTGGGCGCGCCATTGTGATTGGATGCTCCAAAATAGTGCGGGCTCTCCCCCGGACCGTTGTACATCCCGATCACACCGATTGCCCCGGCGGCGGCGGCCTCCAGCACCACGTCGCTGCAGTAGATCTTGGTCAGGACAAACTTCCCTGCCGCGCCCCGGAAGCGCTCCGCCTGCTCCTGATAGGTCAGTCGCTCCTTTTCGCACAGCGCATCATAAAAGACCTCTCCCTCCAGATTGGTCACATTTTTGGTGAACCCACAGGGGACCACGTCGAATTCCGTCTTCTGGGGAGAAAGCATCTCCAGGCTTGCGTCCACCGCACGGCTCATGTATCCGGTAAACCTCAGCCTCCGGTGCGGAATACCGTACTCCTCCAACTTTTGGAGCAGGTAGTCAGCTGCCTCCTCTGCGTCAGGGGTCCCGGATGCCCGATGCAGCGTACTGAACCGCCGGGTTGTCTCCCCCAGGTTGCTCTTAGCAATCCGCAGCGCGATCTGTTCAAACAGCTCCAACGGAGCAGCCGTCTCCCCGTGGTACACTTGACTGCACAAATTAAACGCCTCCTTTTCTATTATTTTTGTCGCCCTGTTATCTGCAGTTTATCCCCCCGCAACGGCTGTCTCAACCGTATCAATTACATGTCAATTCATCGCAAATGTGTAACTCCTGTACAAGCTGTCTCGGCCCCCTGATTTGTGCAGTTTGTCTTATTTATCTGAAATTCGCCCCCTTAACCTGTGCCATTTTAAGCTTATCAGCCCCCTTGTTTCGGTTGCGGAACAGCTCTAAATATGCTGCCTGCTTTTACACAGGTAGTTTTTATGCGATTTGACTACAAAGTTTCATATCTCTTCACAGTGCTGAGAGACCCGGCGCCGCTTCGGCTAGTATAAGTGAGAGGGACCCACCCTTGGGTGGGGCAAGCAGAGCATTTGGCTTGCCGCGAGCGGCCGCCAAACGCCTTTTGCGGGCGTGGCCCGCACCCACTTTTGCCCAGGAGCCCTCCGGCGTGCTCAAGCGCGGGACAGTTGAGCCGGAGGGTGCCCCTGTCGCGGTCGTGCCGGCCCTGTGTGCCGGTTTCGGGGTTGGGGTGGGGCCATCACCTGTTGATGGTATTTCGGCGGCGTTGGACCGTGTATGGAGCGGCGGCTGACGGCAAAGGAAATCGGGGTGATCCAGCGCCCCTTAGTGTAGTATCAAGTGCAGAGAAAGAACGCCTCCAAGAAGCCCCGTTTCGGGCCCTTTGGGGACGTTCGATTTTCGTACTAGGATAAAGGGAGGTGGTCGCAAGTGCCCACCTCCCAGCCACAAAGTCCCTCAGTGCGGGACATTTCCGGCTTCCGCGGAAGGTGCACCTTTTTGCCACAGTCGGCAGTTCTAGGTGGTCGTCAGTTTGAGAAGTCCAGTGTTCCCAGCCGATTCCGGCCTTTTTGACCGTCGCTGTGGGGATATTGGGGCCGGGGACGATTTTTCCCCGCGCGCCTCAGATCCTGCGCCGCATAAAACAAAGAAGAAGATCTCAACGAACCACAAATGCGATGACGTTGACAATGAGAAAATTTTTCGCAAGAGCCTGTCCGCAAATGTAAATTGTTTGATAACTCTGCACCGTTGACCTGGCTATTTTGCCTCTTCTGTGGTATGTTGTGTTGCTGCAAAGGAGGCGATCACCATGGCAAAGAAACGGGCCAACGGCGAAGGGAATATCCGAAAGCGGAAGGACGACCGGTGGGAGGGGCGGTACACCGCCGGATACGACGCCAAGACCGGCAGGCGGATCATCAGGAACGTGCTGGGCAGGACACAGGCGGAGGTCAATGAAAAACTCAAGAGGGCGCTGGAGGAGACCAACGGTCTGGACGTCAGCAAAACGGCGGATGAGTACACCGTGGCAAGCTGGCTACGCACCTGGTATGAGCTCTACGCCAAGCCCAATATCCGCACCGCCATAGCCAACCGCTACGAGCTGATCATTGAGCACTACACCATCCCCCGCATCGGCAGCGTCAAACTGAAGGAGCTGACCACCCGGCACCTGCAAAAGCTCTACAAGGAGTTGTTGGAGAGTGGCAGAATACACATCGGAAAGAACCAGGACAAGGGCCTGAGCACCACCACTGTGCGCAGCGTCCATCTGATGCTCCACTGTGCCCTGGACAGGGCTGTGAAGGAGCGGCTGATCCAGCGAAACCCCAGCGAGGACTGTATTGTGCCCAAGCCCCGGAAACTGGACATAAAGATCCTGCCGCCGGAGCACATCCACGCCTACCTGGAGGCCGCCCAAGCGCGAGGGCTCCTCGGTAGTCAACCTACATAAGAAGATCCTGAAGGACGCCGGACTGGAGCATATCAGCTTCCATGATCTCCGTCACACCTTCGCCACCACAGCCCTCCAGAACGGCGTGGACGTCAAAACCGTGTCCTCCATGCCGGGGCACTACGATGCCGGGTTCACCCTGCGCACCTACACCCACGCCACGCAGCAGAAGCAGGACGAGGCCGCCCAGACTATGGGCAGCGTCCTGGGACAGGTTATATAACCGTGTGAGTAGCAGCAAAAACCGGACGGGAAGACAGATCTTCCCGTCCGGTGCTTTTTTGTCCTTTCCGACCGTTTCGGCGTGTGGGTCACGGTGTGGGTCAGGATTTTTGACCCACACCGTAAAACAACTTTTTGCAACAAAAAAATCCCCAAAAACCGAAGTTTTCGGGGATTTCTGGAGCTGCTATCCGGATTTGAACCGGAGACCTCATCCTTACCAATAACCACTTTTACTTTTTGTAGCGTTTCGCATCGTTTGCAAAGCCTTATAAATCAAGGGTTTTTATGCCGTATCTTTTGCTTCGGCTCGTCACTTGGGGTGACTTTTCATAGCGTTTCACCCCAAATTCACCCCAAGCCAGCTTATGCCGCCTTCGGGCGTTCTTTTTTTGTCCCAAACTTTTCTATCGAAAACCGATATTTTCTAACAAAACAAAGAAAAATATTACCATAGCCGCTATACTTTAACGAAAAGGAGCGCGTGGCTATGGTTAGAATTTTACTGTCCACTCGGCTTGGCGAGCGAAAGTGGACACAAGCAGACCTTTCTAGGATGACGGGGATTCGCCCCAATACGATCAGTGAGCTTTATCATGAGGTCGCAACTCGAGTGAGCATCGACCATATTGATTTGATATGTGAAGCCCTCGGTTGCGACATTGCCGACTTGATTGAGATTGTACCAAACAAGGAGCCACGTGTAAAGACTCGCATCGGCGCTCCCCAGCACCCTTCTGGAAAGTAAATACCTCCGCTTCTTGCCCGGACACCAAATGTCCGGGCTTTTTTTGTTTCTGCTGTCCCGGTGTTCGTGTGCGCGTATAGTTTTACGCGCATTAGGCGGACGATAACCGGCTATTCTTCCCTAATTGATTTATTTCTTTATTCGCCGTGGTACAAATGGTACAACACAAGATAAACTTTTGAAATAGCCGGGTTTACGGCGTACCACACCCAAAAGCGACGAGAGCGACAAAAGGGACATACCATCCCATTTCTTGTCGCTCTCGTCGCTTTTGTATCAGGGGCCGCTAGACTCCGGTATCGAAGTCTTTTGCTGTTTTAGAGGCTTCGCCCAAGTGTTCATAAAAAATTCGATAAAAAGAATAATCAGGCTTGACAAATTCGATTTATCGAGCTATATTGTAATCAGAAATTCGATATATAGAATATACGGCAACCAGCCAGAAAGGACTATGAAAATGACTAGACTGATGTATCACACGTTCCGCGAGGGCTACGGCACTGACCAAATCCGCAAGACCATGACTGTTGGCGAGTTGAGGGCTTTTCTGGAGGACTACGACGAGGACACCCCGATTTACCTCAGCTTTGACAGCGGCTACACCTACGGCGGTATTACCGAAGACCGCTTCGAAGAGAACTACGGCGAAAATGAGGAGGCTGAATAAAATGCTGGATAAGAACGGTGTTGAAATCAAAACCGGCGATATCGTAGAGATCTCCGGAGCTTATTTCAAAAATGACAACGGCCTCTACTTTGTAACTCATTCTCCTGGCGATCCGACCTGGAGCGGTCGAGACTACAGCCTGAAGCGGATTTCCAAATACGGCAAAATCAGCAAGGCAAAATACAACCTCTGCTTTTGGCCCATCAGTGTGTTTGTTAGCGACCGTTTCAAAGCCGCTCAGGCTACTAGTTGGAACAGGGAACACGCCACAATCGAGGTCAAGTCGCCCTGCAAAGACATGAGCGAGGTCATCGCCTTTTTCCAGGCACAGGCAGCCGAGCTGGCTGAGAGCGTTCGCCGGAGCACTTGGAATTTGGGAGAGTCCCACCCCAGTGTCCAGCGAGAAAAAATTATGCTGGCGCACTATACAGCCCTGGCTCAAGCCCTGATGAACTAGCCGAAACGCCTCTCTTGGGGCGTCCGCCGTGGACCGGCCCCCCGGCGCTGATGATGGTAGGCCAATTTTACAAACGGAGGATTATTGAAATGCGTATCTGTGACTTTTTGGACTTGTGTATTGAACCCGGATTTTGCACCGTTGTTGTCTACGACGTGGAAAGAGCGGAGGACCTTTGGAAAGGGCCAGCGGATGAAATCCCGGCGGAACTCTCCGAGCTGAAAGTAGAAAGCTGGGACATCCCCTCCGAGGCCGGAGTAATGACCTTTAACGTCGCCGCATAAGTCGAAACGCCCCTCGGGGCGTCCGCCGTGGAATGGCTCCCCGGCGCTGACGATGACAGGCCAGGCTTTGCAAAGGAGGCGGCAAATCATGCCGAGGTTAGAAAATTCGAGAGGCGAGGCCCTCTACTACAACGTGGTCGAAAAGAATGGCAAAATTCAATATGTGCTAAAGGGGATCGGAAGCACGGTTATTTTGGGCCGGGACAAGCAGAGAAGGCGATCTAGAATTTTCACCCAAGAGGCACAGGCTGAGCAGTACCTTCGACGGCACGGTTTTGAAGTCACATACTGATATAGTGCACAAAGCGGCGGCCCACAGTTGGGCCGCCGTCGCCTTTTTACTTGCCCCCCTAAAACTACCCCTCCCATCTGGTTACCGCTTCTCTTTTTTCCAAAAGAAAAAACAGGGCCTTTTGCGCCTTGGGTAGTATGTTTATACCCTATCGGAGTAAAAGGCCGCTACGGGCCGTCTACGGGGCAAACAGAGGGCAAAGCAGTACAGGTGGATGGAATTTTTATTTTCCCTCTTGCATATACTGCCACTGGCTGGTATAATTACCTTGCCTAAGAAATTGAGTATCTCCAGCATAGCGGAAACCGGGAGGGGTGCCACCCTCCCGGTTTCCTGTGCTTAGTCGCCCTTGTTGTGGTCGTCAAGCCACTTGCAGATGTAAGTGCCAATTACACCCGCTGCGACGGCCAGTAAGAAATTGAGTATCGCCTCCAGCATAGCTATCACCTCCTTCCCGATTACCGGGCCGGAGGCAGGGCGACCGGGGATTATTCTACCAGTTTCCGACAATCTTCGCAAGCCCCATATAAACAAAAAGCGCCCCCACCTCGGCCCTGAGACCGAGATGGGGGCGTTCGCTTTAGATGGCCGGACTGTCTATGGAGCCCTCCGGCTCCTGCGGAGCATTGAAGTTGACGGCCTTGGCTGCCTCGTAGGTAATGCCGCCTTCCTTGTGGTCCGACTTGCACAGGCTCAAGTAAGCCGTGCAGACCACGCCATGGGCGGTCCACGGGAGGCCCACCATGGCACCGATCCACGGCAGAGCCCCGGTGAAACCTTCATGGACGCAGTAAAAGGCCAGCAGCAGGCCGCCCACGGTGACAATCCACAGGAGCGGGCGGATGTCGGCGATCATCCACTTTGAGAACTGAGACATATCTGGCCTCTTCCGGCTCTTACCTCCGGCCAGGCGCTTCCCGCCGTCCATCATACAAGACCGTGTTGCTGGGCGTAACGGTAAAAGAGCTGGGCGGCTTGCTCACGGGTCAGAGGGCTGGCCCACATATAGTTAGGCTGGCCGTCTGCGGTGGTGCCGTTGCCAGCGAACAGCCCCTCGCTGATGGCCCACTCTCTCGCCTCCCGGCTCCACTCGCCGCAGTCATTGTCCTGAAGCTCTTTCTGGTGTGCTGCCATAGCAACCTTGAACATCTCGTTAAACTTGGTCTGGTCCATATCATCGTCCTCCTCTGCCTTGCTTGCATAGTCAGGGAGGCAGTACCCCCGGATATACCGGCCGTTCACAGCCAGCGTCCGCCGGGCCACTGCCTCCCCCTTGTTCCCTTCAATGATGGTGATGGTGTTGCCCACCACCTTCTCCACGATACCAACGTGGTCAGCCCCGCCGGTGTTGTCTCCCTTGCCGGTGTCCTGCCAGTCATACATGATGATGTCGCCGGGCTCCGGCCGGTATGCGTCGTTTTCCTCCCAGCGACCGGCAGCCCGGTAGAGTTCTATCATCTTTCCGCAGCCGCACTCTCCCAGGATGATGTCGTGGAGCCCGGCCTGGATACCGGCAGCGGTAACGCAGGTGGCGCACCACTCGTCGTCGTACTGGACAGCATATCCCCTGGGGAGGGGCCGCTGGGTGTTGTAGAGGTCGATGATGGAGCGAAACTTGCCGTTGGCCTCAGACCATCCCAGCCAGCCCCGCATGACATCTACGACTTTATTCCGTAGTTCCAGCTCCGTCATGTTTGTCACCTCCGTCCACGGCGTCCTGAATCCGCTGGCTCTGGGTGCCGAAATAGAATGCGATGATGACCGCGTAGATGGTCATGAAATCCTGGCTGATCTGGTTGGTGCACGCCATGAAAGCGAACACTCCCGTCAGAGCCAGCGTAACGATGCTCTTGACAGACATGAGGGCGGCCAGGCGCTTGATGATTTTCTCGTTCATACTATGACTCCTTTCAATCGTCCAACAGGGCGTGAATACCCTGGCGGTCAAGAAACTCTTTCTGCTTGTGTTTGATGCTGGTGGCGTACTCCAGTGCCGAGTGCATATCCCCGTTACAGTGGGCATCAGGAATGCGCTGGACGGCCTTCGCGGTGGCTTCTCCGAGGGCGATGCTGGCCCGGGTGCTCTGAACGAGAATGAGGATCAGTTCTTGCTGATCCTCATTCTTCTTGTCCTGGGCCTTCTCTTTGTCCTCGATCCGGCCTTTTAGCCGCCAGACAATGAGCCCCATCACTGCCGACGGGATTCCCATGGCAACGATGAAGGCCATCACCAGTTCTCCAACTTCGATTTGAACCATTGGACTCACCTCCTTTTTGCTCCGACAAGTGCGGCGATGCGCTGCAGGTCAGGAATCGGCGCATTATAGAAAGCATAGTTCCACACCCACCAGTCCTCGTGCTCTGGCCGCTTGTAGGGCTGGCACAGCGGGGATTCCCATACCCGATCCCAGCGGGCCTGATAGTTGGCATCTCTCCGCTCCAGACGGCTCAGGATAGCTCCAACGAGCTGACCCCGGAGTTTCCCGTTGCCGTCGTCGTTCCGACTGAAGTAGTCGTAGGCGTTCTGGCTGCTAATCCGGCATAGCGGTCGGCCCTGCCAATAAAGAGAGCCGTCCTGCTCATCCAGGACGGCTCCCCAAGGGATATTGACTTGTCGGCCTCCGCTATAAAACCTGGCCCGCTTTCTGGCCACATACTGCCCCATTACTCCGTCACCTCCGACCACTGCCACAGGCCGGGCGTACCCGGAGCCCACACGCAGGGGGTCATTGTAAGATTACAGAGGTAGGTCTTTCCCTCGAAGCTGTAATACTTTCCCTGCTCCGTGTCCATGCCGTACACAAATGGAACGGGGTCCTCTTGTGTCCCGGCATGGGCGGCGTCGATGGGCCGGTAAATTGCCAGCATTCCCTCGCTGTGCGGGGGCTGGTGCTCCTGAGGTGTCACTGGCTGCACGACTCTATACAGGACTCCACCGTCGTTGATGATGGTGTCTTTGGTGAGCTGGGTCCCGGCGGCCAACACCTCGGCCCAGGTCTTGAACAGATCCGGCATAGACAAAGCGGAGTTGTCATCGATGTCGGTGGCAGCCTGGACATATCTTCGGGCTGCCACTTCCATCTGCCCAGACAGCCGGGCGGCGGCCGTTACGGTATGGTTCACGAGCTGTAGTTCAGTCCCGGCGTCTGCTTCCTCCACTGTGACCGTCTCTACGTCTCCCATTTCTGGCCGCCCTGCCAGTTGGTAAGGTGTCCCAGAAAAAACAATGCCCGAAGCCTCCGGCTCCGAGCATAGGATGTAGCAGCCATTCTTGGCTTTTTTGATGTAACTGAGGGCCTCGGTCATGCCGAGTTGAGTCCCGCCTTTGAGGATTTTGAACATTCGGTTGCACCTCCAAAAAATATGGCATGGTATAGCCGCCGCAAGCGCAGCAGCCGCCCATGGTCGTCAAAACTGCGATAGTAAGCGCTCTGGCATTCCATATACTGCTCAATGCTTTTGAAGTCCCGCTTTTCTTCCTTGAACTCCCGATAGAACAGTTTCAGTTTGCGTCTGGCCCGTTTGGCTCCGTCCCGGCTCCCATTCACCCGGATCTTCCCGCTCTCCATCAGCGTAAACTTCGCTTTGCAGAAGCGGAATGGTTTGGTAAGCGGGGTGACCTTACACTTCTTCTTGTTTACCCGGATTCCCATAGATTCGAACCGCCGCACAATCTCATGCCCCATCCGCTTGGCTTCTTCAATGGTCGGAAAGACCAGAAGATAGTCGTCCATGAAATGCGCACCGTATTCGGCTTTAGCCTGACAGAGCATCCAGTTGTCGATTGAACTTGGGAGCGCCACCATTTCCTGCTGGCTTGGCTCCACGCCAAGTGGCATCCCCCGGCCAGGTGTGGTGCAGGGGGAAAAGTATATGATCTTGTCCGCAAGCTCTCGCAAATCCGGAGATGGTATCAGTTGTTCATGTCGCTGGTAGATCAAGTTATGGGGCGCATTGGGAAAGTAGCTTTTCAGGTCAATCTGGAGGACAGCGCCCTCCCGTCCGTAGCGGCGATAATGCCAAGTAAGGTGTTGTTTGACCCGGTCGAAGTGCCAGTGCAACCCCTTCCCAATTTGGCTGGCTCCATTGTCGTGTATCATGCTGGGGGTATAGAGCGGTATAAGGACCTCGTTGCAGAGGGTCTTGTGCACTTGCCGGTCTGTGATGTGCGGCGCGTCAATGGGCCGTACCTTCCCGCGTTCGCATAGAGTAAAATGGACACACTTCTTCGGTTTCCAGGTTCCATTCAAAATTTCTCTCCGCCGTCGGGCGGTGCCGGAGAATAGGTGCATCTCAAAGTTTTGGGCTGACTGCTTCCACCGTACTCCGTTGCAGCACTTTCGGCCATAAAAGAACATCTTCCGGTAGCTGAACACTTCTGCCAGCGATCCCAGAGCGGCGCAACGGTCCTCCCGCTTTTTCCGCCGCTTCTCTTTTCGCCGCTGGTAGCGGCCTTCTCTCCGTTCCTGACTGTTCATAATAAAAGTATTCGCCTTTCGTACAGATAAATTGTAGGGTGCCGTCTAATCTGCTTTGCCCTGACACATGAAACGGGAATAGGCACATACGCCCGCCATGCAAGAAGCGTCCGTGCAAGGGCATCAAAAGAAAGGGTATCGGCTATAAAATAGGTTATACCCCATCCCGCTTTCCCGAGCGGGGCAGTTTTAGGGATTTCCACCCAGGGCAGTATTTCTCCTTTTACGAAGGTCGTCTTTCACCTGGGCCTCGGCCCTGTTACTCCATTTGACCCCGTAGTTTCGTAAAATCCGGCGAAAAGCCCCCCACAGTTGTTTGCATTGTAATTGTTGACACCGCCGCCCGCGCCCGCGCCCACCGCGCTGAAGTTATTGTTGTTATTGTAATTAGGGGAGCGCAGCGGAGCCCAAACAGCCGCAGGGCAAATTAACAGAAATACACCCAATGCACAGTCAGGTTTTCAGCCGTTGTCCGGTGCTTTTGATCTGGCCTTTCAGCAGTTCATTTTCCCGATCAATCAGCTCACCCAGGTTTTGAGCCATTTTATCCAGCTTTTCGACGGCGTCCTTCGGCCCGACCGCTTTTCCCTTCGAGGTGGTAAAGCACCCCTCCGGGTTCTGCATCATGACTTGGTAGCAGTCTGTCAGCCGGGAGTCCAGCGCCATCAGCGAGGCCCGTGCTTCCAGAAGATGAGCCGTCCTCAGTTGTACCCTTTGCGCGTCAGATGGGAAGATGCTGTTTGCTTTCTCCGAATGGTCTTTGACCTCTCCGGCCAGCTTGGCCACAGGCTCTGCAATCAGCCGGGAATATCGTGCGGACAGCCGGGTCAAAAAGTTCATCGTTTCAACATAGATTTGATTTGCCACGTTGATGAACTCCGCCTTGCTGACGGTGCGCTTTTGTGCAAGTACCGACATACTCTCACTCCTTTCAACGCCCAGATAAGGGCCAGTATAACACAGCCCCGGCCGGGGGAGAATTCCTCTCTCCCTCGATCTATCAGTTTTCGCTATAAAATATCGCAGTTCGGCAAAAAATCACGGGAGTGGTGATTTTGAAAATTCGCGTCGGGCGCTTACGCGCCCGATTTTATTTTCTTCCTTTCGGCCTTGTCCTTCTCCCCCTGGGCCGCCCCCTTACGGGGGCGGGATCGGGTCGGGATAGCTCTGCGGAGGATTAGACAGTAAAGCCGGCGAAAAGCCCCCCACAGTAGCAGGCACGGTAATGGCTGACACCGCCGCCCGCGCCCGCGCCCACCGCGCTGAAGTAACTGCTGTAATAGCAATAAGGGGAGCGCAGCGGAGCCCAAACAGCCGTGCCCCGGTTGTCATGCCGGTACAACTGCTTATTGTTACCAGCCTTAAAATACTGGTACTGCTCCTGGTAGCCGCCCTCGTAGCTGTTGGCATAGGTACGGCTTCCGCCGTAGATCTCCTTCTCCGCGAAGCGGAACAGGTAATCCACCGAGGACGACACATTCCCGGCCACATCACCAGTGCCCCCCGCTACGTTGTCCGTGAACTTAGTCACCGACTTCATCACTTGCCGTAGGTCCTTGGGTAGCGCCGCCATGAGGGTATTCGCCACCGGGCTATTCACGATGTCGTAGCTTTGGGGGTCGTAGCCCACCCGGCCAGAGCTTGGGGAACTGCCGTAGCCGCTGGGCTGCTTGTTGGTGCTGCCCAGGATGTCATACCGAGCGTCACAGCCCTTCCAGCCGCCGTAGTTGTAGTTCCCCCAGTGGTTGGTATTGAACCCCTTCCGACCGTCCGTATAGCTGCTGTTGTAGTTGCTATCACACAGCGCGACCTGGGTGCCGCTGATCTTGCCAATAGCCCAATGGATGCGGTTGCTGCCCTCCCGGCTGGCATTGTGGTTAAAGCCGACAATGAATGTGTCGACCTGCAGGTTACTGAGCGCCAGGGTCCCCACAGTGCCGTTGAGGTTGATGGGCTTGGTGTCTCCCACGCTCCACACATTGGCCGCTTCGTTAGCGTCACTGGCCGCACGGATCGCCGCCCAGGTGTTGGCGCTCAGAGAATCGTCGAATACATTCACTGTCACGTTACAGGTCTTGGAGGCGGGGGCCGTGTAGTTCGTCCCGGCGGCCACATGGACGGTGATAACGGCAGTGCCATAGGATTTTCCGGTCACGGTGACGGTATTGCCGGACACGCTCACAGAGGCCACGCCGGTAGCATTGGATTCTGCCGTAACCGTTCCGTCACCCGCCCGGACGGCGGTGATGGTCCCGCTCTTAGTGGTGGAGTTCAGCGTCAGGGTCTGAGGGTTGAGGGATAGGCTTCCGGCTGCCTTCCCGATGGTCCACTGTACCGTCTGCGGGCCGGTTCCCCCGCCAGACCACTGATAGTTCTCGGTCGGCGTGAATGTAGCGTCATAGTTGCCTGCGTTCACGCCGCTGCTGTCCCCGCCCAACGTCAGCTTAGCCGGGTCATAGTTGGACCACTGCGGCGTCAACACAGAGCCGGTATAGGTAAGCGTTCCGCTCTGGGTGGGGGCTGCGGATACCGTAGCCCGGCCGATACTCCAGGCGGCGTTCTTTGCCGCCGTGCTACTATCCGGCCACTGGTAATTTGCCGTCGGAGTAAATGTAGCGGTATAGCTTCCGGCGTTGATTCCGCTCGTCGTACCACCGAGCGTCAATTTGGAGCTGTCATAATCCGCCCATGTAGGACTCTTGGAATTGCCGTCGTAAGTCAAGCTCCCGCTTTGCGTGGGAATGGTTGCCACTGTGGCTCGTCCAATGGTCCACTGTACGGTTTTAGCCTCGCTGCCGCCGCCGGTCCAGGTATATCCCTTTTTGGGGGTAAACTGCACTTCATAAGTCCCGGCATCGGTGGCCTTAGTAGTACCGCCTATATCCATCATCTCCGGGTTGTACCCATTCCAACTTGGGGTCTGCTCGGAGCCGGTATAGGTCAAGCTGCCGTTCTGCGTAGGGACTACGCTGATGGTGTGAGTAATGGCATCAATTCGTTCAGCCAGATCGGGGTGGGCCTCCGGGTCCTTATTGTGGGCGGTAACGGCCGCCGTCAGATCCTCCTGGCTTACTGTGTCCAGGGCCGGGTTAATGACGAACTGTAGTACCGAGGCGTCGGCCACAACGATGTGCATGAGCATGGTGAGCTTTCCGGACACGCCGCCGGAGATTGCCACCTTCTCAGTGTCTGGGGTATTGCACACGGCGACCATTACGCCGTCGTCCGAGTAAATAGCCGCTTCGCGAACCACAAAGCCGCCCACATCTTCTCCGATGACGATTTTCACGTCGATCATATTTGCCGTGGTGGTGCTGATAGTCGCGCTGACGATCTCGCCCCGCCATTTCTCGTTCTTCAATTCAGTCTGGGCAGGGGTCGGGGAATACGGCTCCCCGTTGCCATCGCCCACGGCGGCCTCGGTGATGGGGAGCTTGGTGCCGTTCAAGATACACTCGGCAATCAGAGCGGCTCCCGCATTGGTGATGACCGTCCCATAGGTCGTTGCCATAGGGTCATTCCTCCTTCGGATAAATTTCAACACGGGCGTGGTATTCCAGAGGCCCAGCCATAACGATAGCCCCTTGACTTTCCAGCTCGCTGATGATTTGGGGCCAGATTTCCATATAACTGGACTGTTCGGTGTAGGCTCCGTGAGTTATGGTGCCGTAGGTCTGCAAGAAAGCGGTCATAAGGACCAGCATATTGCACGGGCGGACTGCCAGCAGCATATCTAGGATTTCGCCTGCTAGGCTGCTGGCGTTAGGTAGGGCGTTGTAGTCAAGCTGGATATTCACCACATAACCAGACACCGTCAACTCATAGCCAGTAGCCCCGCACAGGCCCGCCAGCCAGTTCCGCAGCCACGGCACAGTATAGGGTAACTCCAGATTCCACATAGCCTTAATTCGGGCCTTGCGGACCTCCATGCTATCCGTGTCCTTTGGGTAGATGCGAAGCTCACGCTCCCACACGGATACCCCGTTTTCATCAGCAGTGTCTAGGAATTGGTTTGCTAGGACCAGGGTCAGCGCATCCCAGGCCACCGCTATCTCCGGCTCGTTAGCCTTGTTGATGGTCTGTATTTCAAGCACCTCCCGCAGCACAGGGGGTAGGTAATTCAAAAGCCGTCTATCCATCGGTTACCTCTCCTCTGGCGGGAATGCTGTCCGGGCTGAGCGCGTGGTTGCTTTCCTTCCCGTTGATTTTCGTCCCCCCGATGTCCGTGACCATATCGGAGCATTCAGAGAGGATGCGGCTTTCAATTTGCGAAATACGGACGGTTAAAAAATCAGAGCCAGCCCAGCTCCGGGCCAGCTCTTGGAAGTAACTGTCGATGACCTTTTCAATATAGCTTTTCGCAGATTCCCAGTCCCAGCCTTGTGCGTAAGTGAGGTGCAGCTCAATGTCGACACTCTCGGCGGCCACCCCTACCACCGAAACCACATGGCCAATAGGGGCCACCCCCAGGCCCTCTCCTGCATTTTGGATCGGGTCAATGGCGGTTTGAATCTCTTCCAGCAGTGTTGGTGACGGGGCCTTGTAGTCGGAGGCCATAACGACCAGCTTCACGACCCCGCCCACAGTCAGCAACTTGTTTTTTGCCGCTGTATAAACTGCGGTAAGCCATGTAGCCACATCCTCTTCCAAGGTGTCGACCGTTTCGTTGTACCAGCTTTCCACGCCCTTGTCTGGAATTAGGCTAGAAGGAGCGAGGCCCTCATTCCATACGGCGTGAACCTTGACATCGCCCACGCCAGGCATAGCCAGCACTTGTTCCCGGTAATCCGCTTGGTTCCCCCCAAATGCCTGGGACTGAAAACTGTCGAGCACCCGCTGCCGGAAAGTCTCCGTTTCCTCCTCGTCGTCTCCAGGGATCAGCAGCTCCACCAATTCCGCATGGGTAAGGCCCTGCACATACTCCACCGGAACCAGCGCCCCGCTGTAGCTGTTGGCGACTGTTCCTGGTGTCTCACAGGTGACTTGGTGGCTAAGTCCAGTTTCTGTATCGTAGCTGGTGTCCATACGGGCGGTTACAGCAAAGTTCAAGTCTTCACAGGAAAAACGAGTGCCCACTGGCACTTCGATATTAAACTCCGCCCGGAACACAGCCCGGCTGGCCGGATAGGGTGCCATACTGCGATCCGCAGCTCTCCGAATCAAGTACTCTCGTGGAGCCGTGGCAATATAGGTCGCCTGGAACACAAAATCGGCGGCGATGTAAAGCTGGGCAAGCTCCGCCATGGACGGCGCGACCCCGTTCATCACCATGGACCCCTCCCGCTTATCCCCCACAGAAGTCACCCTGGAGAGGGCTCGTGCAAGTAGGGTTTCATAGGTCATATCTTCAAACATCAGATTGCCACCTCCTTTTCTGCCTCTACGTCACCAAAGATAGTCCGTACAGTAAACTGAGCGCGGAGCTGATTCCTGCCTGTTTCAAAGGTCCAGTTCTCCACGCCAGTAATACGGTCATCCTGGGTTAACGCTTCGGTGATACGGCGCTTGATTTCGCTCATAGCGTAGTCCTGAGGCTTGCCGATTAAGTCAATCAGTTCCGCCCCATAGCGTCGGGAATAAATTGGGTAGGCGTACCGTTCCACGTTAAGAATGAGGTACACCGCCTGGCGGACGGCGTCCTGGCCGTCTGTCATTCCCCGTACCCGCCCCCGGTCAATGTCCAGCTTGTGGGTGTCGCTGGGCTGTGTCTCCATAGTAAAAGCAATCAGGTTCAGGTCATCCCCGGTAGTCGGTAGCGTAGCCATTACGGTGCCTCCCATCTGTCCAGAACGATATATTGCTGGCCGCCGTCGCACCGCAGCAGGGTAACCTTTTCATCCTTTTTGAGCCCAAGATGTACCCGGAAGGACTTCCGCCCCTTGTAGGGGTGGGAGTGTTCCACCGCTGTTGCGGAGCCGCCGCCGGTATAGGTGTCCACGACTGGATGACCGTGGCTGATGCTTTCCGTTACATGGTCTACCGTCATTTCCACTGTGAAGTCCCGGACGGCGTTGGTAAGAATCAGCTGAGTTTCAGACAGCACCAGCTTTTGGTCTGTTGTAATTTCCAGCGGGGACACAGCGGTCACGGTCCCGTAACATACCCCCATAGGCCCGTCGGCCTTCACGGCCTCTATGGCTGCCTGTTTCATGCTTCGGACCAGCTGATTGATATCAAGCGACAAACGTACCACCTCGCATATTCAAGTCCATTACGTGCTGTTCGTTGCTGAAGGTATGCTTGACCTGCTCCACCATGAGATAACTCGACAGGTTCATATCCCCTAGCCCCAGCATAACTACCAGCATCGTCCCGGCCCGCACCCGGACATCCCCCAGCACATCTTTGAGCTTAAGTGTCCGGGTCTTGGTGTTGTAGAGACTAAGAAGGGCGTCAGCCATCGCCTTGGCGTTGGCTGTACTGTCGATTTTTTCATAGTACTGTAGGACACCCCACTGATTGATGCTGGAGCCGTCCTGGGCAATGAAGATCTCCCGCTTGCCGGTATCCTTATTCTCATAGGATAGCTTCACCTTATCGTAGGTCTGGGAGGCAATAGAGGTCTTATAATCGAAGTCCCCGGCTGTTTCATTGTCAACAAGCAACCCCAGCTTCATATCGCCGATATTTTTCAGCGTTAACTTGCCCACATCGTCATAGAGCACGTACATCTGTGATGTGGCTTTTAAGGTCTCGTCCAAAGCTGTCTGAATGATGTCAAAGAGAGTCTTGTTGTCCTCCACCCGGCTGGCGATTGTGTAGCCCGTATCCGCCAGGGCCCCCACATTGAGCTGGAAGTCCTCGGCAATCATACGGATGACCGCCGCCGCTGTCTTATTTGAATACACATAGGTGTCCTTGTTTTTGAGGTAGTAGAGCTGATCATAGACCGTGATGGTGATGACCTGATCCATACTCCCCTTCCTCGCCTTTTCAAAGACAAACCCATAGAAAATGGGGGTGCCGTCCACGGAAAAGCGGCAGGGGTCCCCTTCTTGGAAGCTCAGGCCAGGGGTTTTGACAATGTCAGCCGTGAGTTTGCCCGGCTGTCCTTGGCGTTCCCATTCAATGCTCACGCTTTCTACCACCGGGGGCAGCATAACGGCCCCCTGGTGCTGTATTAGTAGTTCATAGGTCATGGCAACGTAAGCACCTGCCCTGGGTAAATCAAATTCGGGTTGCTAATCTTATCCGTGTTCGCGTTGTATATCTTGCTGTACTCGGCGCCCTTACCGTAATACTTGGCCGCGATGGCCCACAGAGAGTCCCCGGCCTTGACCGTGTAGGTCTTGGCTGTCGGGGCGGTACTTTCCTCCCGCTCCTTCTCGACGGCCACGGTAGCCGGTTCCCCGGCCGTCTGTGGTTGCTCTACGGTTGCGGTTTTTGTCCCGTAGTCCCGCCACTGCTTAAGGTTGACGTCTACTGTCACGTCCAGTCCACTCTTGGCGTCCTCCGTGATGTTGTAGTCCTCCACGCTTACCTTGATGTTGGTATCGTAGAGCGCCCCACCGGAAGGGGCTCTCCGCACTAGAATGAACTGAGTGGTCTGCTTGCTGGTCTTAAGTAGCTCCAACACACTCAAATAGTAATCTGGGGAGTTGGAGCCGGTGAGCATGGGTAGATCAAATGGCACTGTTATCTCGGTAAGCCCTGGAAAGCGTAGGAAGTTGACCTCCCCCTCGTTCAGTAGCACAAGGGTTTTATTCTTTCCCTTAATTTTGACCTGCAGTTTACTAGGCGTAGGCCACTGCACTCCACCCAAATAACAGGAATAGCTCATACGTGCACCCCTTCCGCCGCTGTTAGCAGGGCTTCTGTAAAACCATCGGTTAGTGCGGAGATTACGCCGTCTAGGTCAGCCCCACCCTCAATCCGGTTCTGCATTCCAGTCATATCAATTTTAACTTCGGCGGTCGTAAAGCGGTTAATGGCATCCCGTTCCGCAATATCCCGGAGATACTCGAGTTCCTCCGTAGTCGCCGTTAGAGCATCAGCGGTGGCTCCAGTATTGGCCGCCGTCAGGGCCGCATTATTGGAGATGTCGTCCAGCGCAAAGGGGGAGTCGGCCCCATAGTTTTCGGCGGCCCCAAGGTCAAAGTTAAACAGGCCGCCCACCGCGTCTTCGATGCCGCGTCCCAGGCTGTTTCCGGCAGCCCAGGCGTCTCCGTACTCAATCCGCTGAATCTGATAGTCGGAGGCGTTCAGCTTCTCCATGACCTCAACTTGATCGCCAACAATTTCTTCCACCTTTGTGGCCACCGTGTTACGGAAGCCAGCCACCGCACTAGACATATCGGTGCCCAGCACAGTATCAATCAGCGATGCGGCACTTTGGACGATTCCTAAAATGAAGTCAAACATTCCGGCGAATAGGTTGATGATGGCTCCCACGGGGTCATTGAACACATTAGCAAAGAAGTTCGCAAAGGTGGCAATCAGGTTATAGAGCTCCACCCCAATTCCGATGACGAAGTTCACCACGCCCAGAATCAGATTGATAATAAACGCCCCCGCCACAGCGAAAGCGCCCATGACGATTCCTGTTGCGGACAGGGACGTCCCAGCAAAGTGGTTGATGGCCGCCACAGCTGCGTAGAAGGCCGCCACAAGAGCGATAATAAGCAGGACTATCCAAGTAATAGGACAAGCCAAGAGCGCCGCATTGAGGCCGTATTGGGCCACCGTGGCCGCGAAAGTCGCCCCGGTACTCATAGCCAGAGCTGCTGCCTTTACGCCCTCTGCAAGCGCCGTGGCCGCATTGAGGCCGTTTGTGATAAGTGCCACGGTATTGTAAGCGACGAAAGCCGCCACCAGCCCCCATACAATGGGCTCCAGCCAGCTCCAGTTATCTACCACTAGAGAGCCGCCGCTTATCAGTAAGTCAAGAACCACACCCGCCACAGCGGCTATGGTGGCCAGCCCGCTCACAATACCGTCGGTCACCGTCTCAAACCGCTCACTGTTCGCAACCTGATTCAGCTTGGAAAGGACCGGGTCAAAGGCCGCTATGGCCTTATTCTGCATCTGTGTCCATACCTGCCCCCAGGTCATGGGCATTTGCTGGAAACGGGCCTCTACTTCATCAGCGGAGTTGAAAACCGCTGCCTTGATAACGTCTGCGGTCAGGAGGCCCTCCGAGGACCAGTCCTTCATTGCCCCCGTTGCTCCCTGCACATTTCTCATATATTCCTCAATGGCTCCGGCAAGCATGGGTGCATTCTCGATGATGGAGCGGTACTCATCGCCCTGGAGGCGTCCCGAGCCCATAGCCTGAGTTAGCTGGTACATAGCCGCTGCCTGTTCTGTAGCAGACGATCCGCCAATGACGAAGTTCTTATTCAGCAGTTCCGTGAATCGAATCAGTTCGTCGTTGCTATTAAACGCATCTCCGGCCTGAAGCCCTAGCTTGCTAATCGTCTGCATCGTGCCCAAGTAGGATGCCCTAGACCTCTGCGCTGAGGCCATGATTTTCTGCTCCAGCGCGTCTACGGAGCCGCCGTCGTCGACAATAAGCGACAGGCGGGCGGAACTACTGGCAAGCTGGTCGGATAGTCCGAGGACTGCTTTCGCTCCCGCTCCGGCAGCCAGCGTCGTCACAATGCCTTTGACCTTGCCCAACAGTCCGTCCGCAGCACTTGCCCCATTTCGAAGCCCCTTGTTAAGAACTTCTTCCTGCTGCGCCGCCCGACGGTAGGCTTCCGCCATGTTGTCGACATCCCGGTTCGCCTCCGCCAGCGCCGCTCTGGCCGCCTGGATTTGGGTCACGTCTACCGCTCGCCCAGAGGCCCGCTGGACCTGCTCAAATGCATTGAGGGTTGTACTCAGTCCGTTTGTGATTCTTTTCAGCACTCCGCTGATACCGTCATTTAGGACCATTTGCGATCTGATCGTTGCCACGAACTCACCTCCCATTTTGGCATAGAAAGAGCCACCCTCCCGCCATGGGAGAGTGGCTCTGCTTAAAGCTCGATTTTAGTGTGCTGGTGCGGTCGCTTTTGAAAGAGCTCGGCCAGCTCTCGGCACTTCGGCGTGTGCGTAGCGAAAAAGGAAAGCACCGCCGGAGTCCCGTCTTTTCCGATGTAGTGAATTATCAGATAGGATTCCGTCTGCTGTGTCTGTTTCTCCTTGATCCGGCCGCCCACGACTGCTCCGATAGGCCCCGCAACTGCGGCTCCAAGAAGTGCGCCGCCCGCGCTACTGACAAACTGGGTCTGCCGGTCCACGTTTGTCTGGATGCTTACGCTCTGAATCTTGTCCATACTAAGGTCGTACTCTACGCCCCCAGCGTCAATCTCGACGTGGTCGTCAAAGTAGTACACTTGCGCGAGTGTCCGCTCTGGGACCGGAAGCCCGGATGCGCTGGGGACGGATACGAACACCCTGACCCCCGGCTGCTCGGCCTTGGCCCTGATTTCTGGATTCAGCTTTGGCTTAAATAACCCCATATCCGTGCACCATCCTTCTTGCTTATAGCCCCATCATAGCCATCAAACGGCGCAATGTCAAGGCCGCCGCGTTTATCGGCGCTTGCCTCGCTTCATTTTGCTTTTCAGCTCGGCTTCCTTTTTCCTCTCCGCCTCGCAACGGACATTGATGGATGCTATCACGAAGGCCCGCTCACGACTTGGCAGATTTAAAAACTTGGACGGCGGCCACCCGAATCGCTGTAAGCAGAAATGCGCGAAGTTGGCCTCCGGGTCGCCGTCCATTATCAGTTTTTTGCGTCGTTAACCAACTCGTCCTCGGTTTTGAAACCATTGTGCTGGAACACCTCAGTCACATAGTCGTCAAACTCACCGCCGATCAGCAGCTTGCCAATCAGCTCCTCCGGCTTGGCAACCCCCCAGCTGTTCTGCAGCTCGGCGTTGTTGAGGTCCGGGAATACCGTGCAACGGGCGGCCACACGAGCCTGGAAAGTATAGGTGTCGAGTTGCTGGGTGTACTGTCCCTTTTTGCCCGCCACGGGCACCTGGCGAATACAGGCACCCCGGATGCGGGCGTATTCGTCGGCGGAGATACAGCAGATCTCCCATTCCACGGGCTTGCCGTCCTCCCCCTTGATTCGGTGGGAGGCAACGTATTTGTGATTCTTTACTTGCTCCACATTGGGCTGCATAAACGCAGACAGATTGCTCATAGGTCAAATCTCCCTTCTTACATATAGGCCGGATTGGTGTGCTGCTCCGGCCGGGTGAAGCTGTCACAGTAGCCCTCAATGGACTGTTCGACAAAATCGCCCTCGGAATTGAACATAGAAAGCAGCACGTCGCCGTCTAGGATACAGTCGTTGTAAATCTTGGTGCTACGCCCCACCGAGGTGGCGGGGTCATCGTTGGAGGTTTGGACAGTGAAGGTCGGCATTACGCCGGTTTTGAGGAACCGCTCCACCACAGTGTCGAAGATCTCTGTGCACTTGTAGATGGTCATGGAAAAGGCCAGCGCCATCGTCTGTGCCTTGTGGCCTACCACCGGGTTCCCCAGTTTGTAGACCTCTTTGGTGTTGATGGTTGCCTTACCCTCGAACTCCTTCGCCATCAGCATGGAGTAGCGCGTGCCGTCAATGGTGACAAAGCACTCCGCATAGTTGGCGCTGACAGCGTCCTGGGTATTCATACTCTGGTTCATTTAGCGCGCCTCCCTTACTGGATGATAACGCTCATATAGAGCTTTGCCATGGCGTTGACGATGTTAAGTCCGTCAACGGTGCAGAGGACAGCGTTTTTCGCGTCGCCCTGTTCGCAGGTCACGATCTCCGGGTCAAAGTCCTGCACGGCCCGAATGGTGTTCAGGTCCTGAATGAGCTTGGTGATGTCGCCCCAAAGAGAGGACCGCCCGGAAGCGTCATTGGGAACAGTACCCAGGTACTTGGTCGCGAACAGGACCGCCGTATCGTTGGCAATCTGGTCACACACGCGCATGGTCTGGTTGGACTGGAAGATTTCCCCCTTAGTATCGGACAGGGTAAGCAGGGTGTTAATGTCATCCAAAATCCGGGGGTCGCCGTTCACGTTGTGAATCAGCAGCTTTCCTGCCTTTAGAGCTGCCTCCAGCTCTGCCTGGGTGTAGTTGGTGTCAATGGTCAGTTCCCCATCATACTTGAAGTTGGTGAGGGACTTATTGACGGCGCACCCCGCCTCAGCCCCGGCCAACCAATAGACCAACAGGTGCTCCGGTACGTCAGCGATGCTGGAGTGGGTCACCTTGTTCCAGACGCCGATAATGCCCTCGTAGTCGGCGGTGGTGGGCTGCCAGGCTACCAGTTGGAACTTGCTGCCCACCTCGTCCCGTAACCGGCTGGTGAACTGCTGATACAGCTTGATCGTGGTAGGGTCGGCTGTAGGGCAGCAGAGGACGTTGTAAGAGTAGGGCTCGATCTTGTCGAGAAACGCCTGGTGACTCTCGCCGTTGATGGACGAGACATTCTCTCCGCCCTCCAGGGGTTTCCCGGCAGTGGCTTCCAGGGTGCCGGACGCCTTGAAGTCCACCCAGTCGTTTCCAACCAAGTCAGCCGCCTTCGATACGGTCTGCATATCCACCACAGCGCCGTCCACAAGGGTGCTGACATCCCAGAGGGAGCCTTCATCCACATTGGCAGCCACTGTGATGGCGATATCGTTGCCACGAGTTCCGCCGTACTTGGCTGTTGCCAGGTCGTTGGTGGCCTTTACCGCGCCCTTGCCCAGCCGGTAACAGTACACAGTGGTCGCGTGAGTGAAAATCTCACGCAGGGGCAGCAGGGCCGGGTCGGTGTAGCCGTAGCCGAAAATGGTCTTGCTATTCTTCTGCATATCCCCAGAGGTCACAGGGAAAACCTGCTCCTCCGGGCCCCAGTTCAGCTCGAAAGGGGCTGCCGCATATCCGCGGTCGGAAAGCGTAGCAGACGCCCTGGGCACACTGGAGAAGTTAACGTAGTAACCAGGCAGGACCTTGTTCTGGGTCTGCCAGGTGCCGCCGCCCAATGCCATCTTACTTCACCTTTCCTTTCATAAAGCCGTCAATGAGGCGGTCCGCCTCGTTCAGTGTGTAGGTTTTGCCATGTTCCAGCAGGGCCATGATAAGGTCCCGCCGCTTGGCGTATCGCTTGGAGGCCGCCAGCTGCTCCTTGGTAAACACAGCCTCGGTAGTCTCCGCCTTAGGCGTTTTTGCCGTTGCCATTGTTATCCCTCCATTTCAAGTTCCAAAGTTTCCATGAAGTCCTCGTCCTTGGGCGTATAGATGTAATGGTCGTAGCTCACCAAGATATGCAGGACCCCATCCTCCACCGACCACTCACAGCTGGTACAGTGGATAACATCCCCCTCCGGGGTGGTGATGTCCTCCAGAGCGCGGACCAGAACGTCCGCCGTCCTGTAGCACTCCGCCATTCCTTCTTTGGGGTAATAGATCACGTCTAGCGTTGGCGTTCGAAGATAACGGCTTCCCACCTGCCGAGTGTGTCCGGCAGAAGGCATAATCACGTTGAGGTCCCCAGGCTTGAGCCCCTGCTGGACATCTCCACCATGCACCTGTGCGACAGGGATTGCCCTATGGAGCGCCAGGCTCACGCCGTCATAGATGCTCGAAAAATCCAGGTTAGACATTGAACGCCTCCCGCAGTAACCGTTCTAGCTTCTTCTCAAGAATCGCCGGAGCCATACGCTCTAGGTCCCGCTCGGAGAGAGTCAGGAAGTACTGGCCCGCGACCCAGCCTTGGCCGCCCCGTGTCCGATGCCCGAACTCCACATAGCTGGCATAGTGCACCGGGTTGATCACCTCAATGTAGAAGTTCCGTCCCCGCTTGAATACCGGCAGAGAGTTGGCGTAGGCCGTCGGGTTTGCCTTGGGGCCCCCACCCGCCCGAGCCGCTTCTTCCGTTTTAGCCGTCCAGCCTCGGCGCAGGGTTCCGCCCTTTCGCCCACTCTGCTTTGGGTACTTGCCCACCGGCGTCCGAGGGATGACCAGGGCCAGCAGCCGGGCGGCCAACTCACGAGACGCTTCTTCGCAAAATCGGGTCAAATCCATGCTTTGGAGCTTCTGCAAATTTTGCTGCAGCTTCTGAAGCTGCTTGTAATCACATCTTCCCCACTGCATTAGGCCCACCCCTTCCACAACTCCAGCGGAACTTCCTGGTGGCTGGTATAGACCGCCGGAGTCCCGCTCCGGCCATAGTCACGAGTGACTCCATTCTGTGTCACGGTAACTTTTGACCCCTCCGGGATTTCCACAGAGGGGTCAATGTATAGCACTGTGGTCTGGGTCACCTGAGCCGCTTCTTCAGCCGGCTCCGTATTCTTGACCGTTTTGTGGGACAGGCGGCAGGGCTGCTCTGTAGCAGATGCCTGTTCCGTCTGCTCTGTGCGGCCAGTGGTGGGGTTGAGTGCCCCGACCCGCACATATACTGTAGCTTTGCCGGTCCAGAGCCGTTGTATGGCCTTCTTATAGGCCGGGCTATCAATTACCATCGCAGCCTCCTAAACCTCGCCAGGGTACTTTCTGGAGGGTGCATCATGCGATCCAGCAGCGCATCAAATCGGCTTTCTGCGCTGCTGGACCCGTCACTAGCTCCGGCAAAGGTTACAGAGATGTCGCCCTCTGTGATGCTCTTGACCGGGGAATCAAAGTCAAAGCCCTCCAGGTCTCCGGCGGCCTTCTTATTGAACAGGAACTGCCCGGCGGCCATCTCCACGAGCGTATAGAAAAGGCCGTCAGGCAGTTCCCGGTGGTTGATATTTGCCAAAATGTCCAGTTCACATTTTGGAATCAGGTACTCAAGGCTCACTCTGTCGGCTTCCGTGGAGGTGTAGCCCAGCGTGGCCAGCCGGGCCACCACCGCTTCATATACGCTCATCATAGCCGTTAACCCCTGGAGAGGATGCGGGCGATGGGCACGGCCTTGTCGGCCACATAGGACCGCTGGCCCTCGTCACTTTCGCCGGAGTGGACCAGACACCAGTTCTCTCCCTTGGCCAGTTCCTCGTCAGTGGGAGAGAGGGACTGCTGACTCTTCTTCTCATAGGAGATGCCGAAGGGCGCGAACACCTTACGCTGGCGGGTATAAAGGGTATCCTGGCCGCCCTTAGTTTTGGGGTCACGGGCCATCTCGTAGGGTACACGGGCCCCGATGTCCTCGTAGCTGATGCAGCCGTCGCCCAGCACATAGGTCACATACTGCGTCCCGGCCACCACATAGCTGTCAGTATCAGGAGTGCCAGTGCCGAAGTAGGGGGTAACGTCAGACTTATTGATCTGGCCGGTGGTGGCACTGGAATCCTTGACCTGCAATGCGCCGGGAGTCTCCGCATCGGCGGGGAAGTAGCCATCGGTGGCAGGCATACCGTCGTCGACCACTACCAGCTTGCCGTTCCAGGTGTAAAGGGCGAGGTCGCGAGTGATGCCGTCCTTATCGGTGAACTTCAGCGCGGTCAGCAGGTTGAGGTTCTCCAAGTTGGTGGACACTGCAGAATGCATGAACACCAGGGAGAACTTCTTCTTGCGGTCACCACAAGCCTGGGCGGTGGCGGAGTTCATAGTGGTGGCCTCTAGGTTTCCGTCCACGGTGTAGGTGTGCTTGGTCACGAACTCTCCGCTCTTGCCCCCAGTCATAGAGAACACGCCCTTGAGGATTGCCAGGATGGTGTCCTGGTCCACATCCTCCCAATAGGCGGCCACCTGCTGGGCCACATTGTCCATCCAGCCCACGCCGCCGGTGATGTCCGTGGAGAAATCCAGCTCAGTCCACGCCTTGGCCCGGCCGATGACGACCACGCCCTGCTCGAAGGTCTTGGTGGAGGTGGCGGTGATGTCGGTCTTGCCGTCGTAGTTCACAGCGTCGCCATCCAGCAGACCACGCATAGCGATCCGAGCATAGGCGGTGCCGTTCTGGGCGGAGAACACGTTGCGGATGTCGGAGTTCCCCGTCAAAGCACGGGACTTGCGGATTTCGTTCAGCCGGGTGCGGGGCACACGGTCTACAGTGTACTTGAACGCCTGAGGGTTAAAGCTCTTCGCGTCAAACTTATCGTTTGCCATAGTTCAATCATCCTTTCTCAGTATCGGTCTCGGTGTCGGTTTTCTTCTTGCGGCCGGATTTGGCCTTTGCTGGCGTGTTTACGCCCGTTTCATCCTCCGGAGTATCCGTGCCCGCCTTGGCCAGTTCAAAGGCGTCAGCGCCCGCCGTAGGCGTGTCGTTGGCAGAGAAATCGCTCATGCGGGCGAGCACCTCGCACGTCACCGCCTCCGCCAATTCATCCAGGGAGGGGATGCGCTCCGCCATGTACTGCACCACGCCCTCTTGAGTGCGGGGCAGTGCAGAAGCTGGCTTGCCGGTCAACTTAGACGCCAGATTTCTCAAAGCATCCTCGAAGGACACGGCACGGGCTGGGATTGTCATGTTTCTCATAGGGTCACCTCTCAGTCCAATTTCGCGTCGGGGTTCTGAGCCAGGTATTCCGCCAGCTCGTCATAAGACATCTCCGAGGGCTTTTTATCGGAGCCGGGCTTGCCCTTGTCTCCGCCCTCTCCGGGCTTCCAGCCGCTGTACTTGCCGTCCTTGGTAGCAAAGAGGAAGCCCGTAGCATCGTCCTTCTTCATCGCCTCCACCTTGGCGGCCAGCGTGACCATTTCCTCACCCACCTTGGCTGTCACTTTGCCATCCACGATTTTGGCGTCCTTGAGGAAATCCTCCAGAACAGCGCGGGTGGCAACTGTGTTTCGCGCACCAGCAGCAGTCAGTTCCGCATCGACAGCGGCGGCCAGACGTACACTAGCGAGTTCCTTCTCATAGGCCGCCTTGGCATCCTTGTTCTGCTGGGTAAGGGTATCGATCTGCTTCTTCAGCTCAGCGTTGTCACCTGCGGCTTCCTTCAGCTGCTCCAGCTGCTTGTCCCGGTCCTTGATCGTGGCGTTAAGCTGGCTCACTTGTGTCTCCGCCTCTTTGAGCTTGGCGGTCTTGTCGTTGAAGTCTGCGCGGGCCACAAACCGCTCCCCCAAAGCCGTGCACACCTTGGCGTCTATGTCCTCCGTGTAGACGTCTCCCAGGATGTCCTTAATCCACTGCAATTTCATAACTGGCTCCTTTCCGCTGCCGTCCTTTTGACCGGGCCTGTCCCCGTATGGCAGCCGCCCTGCTGTGTCCGCCGGGCCAGCGGTATTTTTTTTGTATGAAAAAAGCACCGGGCTTTTCAGCTCGATGCTTTCATCAACGATTCGGTTATAGCTGGTCACGTCGGCACCACCAGAACATCCCCGGTTTCCTTTATGACCGCATACTCGGCCTCTTGGCCTTCCACACTGCACAGGAACACGTACTGTTCCCCGGTCGTGGAAATACACTCTTTGACCTCCAAGTAATAGCTCTCACCAGTCTCTCCATCCTCCTCTTGGTAGCTCTGGAGAATGGTTCTTGCTTCCTTTTCGCTCACGGCTTCTTCACCTCCACAGTGGCCGCTATGATAGCCTGATCCGTCGTCAGCGCCTTATCGTCCATGCGGAAAAATCCAAATCGCCCCTTGGAGCCCCTAGCGAAGTAACCGGAGGCGTCCATGTTTCCGGTCTGGGGGTCCATGTAATGGACTACCCCGCCGGACTTCTCCGCAATAAATACGTGTGCAGCGGGCGGGCGTCCCTTCCACTTGATGTATATCCCATACCGGGCCCCATCTGGAGCGGCGGCCAGTTCCCGCTTAACGGCGGCCTCCGTCTGGTTGAAAGTGTACGATACCGACCGCCCGGCGGCATCTGCGAAACACTCGGAGCCCCAGAAAATTGTGTTGTTCTTCTTCGGCTTCGGCCGGGCAATGACGTCATACCCACGCCGCCGCAACTCGAAGGTCTGCACACACCTCTGGCAATTCACTCGGTAGCCCTGGTCAGAGGAATAGTTGGGATTTGCTCCGGTAATGGCTGGCTTCATGTCCAGAGATGTGCCCTTAGCGGCCCCTACAGCCTTTTCAACTATGTCCATTATAGCAGATTTCCCAGTCCGCACAACCCCCGTCTTCACGTGGCCTTTCTTCCACTCATCGAAGGTAATGCCCGTGGGAATCTTCCCCGTGGTGCCATCCTCATTCCGCACCCACCGTTCTCCGATGCCCACCATATCCGCAAAATACGGCGCGATGCAGCACCGGCACCAAGGATGCAGCGGCGGGGCTGTCAAGCCCGCCTGGTGTTCAGACATTTTGAACACCTTGCCGTCCATGGAGGCGCACAGTTCACAGGTATCATGGTCGAAGGAGGCCACAAACATATATTCCTTGACCCCCAGGCCGTTGAAGCAATCCTTTTGCCCGGCACTGGAGAAATACGCGCTCTCGGTCATCACCAGGCGGCCCGCTTTAGAGCGGGATACATTGAACTGCTTAGAGATTGCGGAGATGGCCCGATCTGGGCCCTCTCCCCGAATAATCATCTGAGTAAGCTGGGTATTGACGCTGGACACCAAGCTCTGCTTATTCATCCAGCAGCGGTCACGGAAGGTCTGTCCGTCGGCCGTCCACGGTCGGGAGAGAACCTTGGAAACGGTACGCTCGTCGAGGGCTTGCATTGTCCAGCCTACGCCGAGGCCCTTTTGGATTTCATAGGCCGTGTGGTAGTAGCCGCCGGTGTAGACCCGCCGGGCAACGGCATCCAGAGTGTCAAGCTGGTTGGAGTACAGCAACTCGGCTTGTTGCTGCAACTGGAGCTTGAGCGCATCCAGCCGGGAGATATGGACTCTGGCGCTGGCGTTTTCCAGCTCCTTCATCCACGCCCCAGTGAGGGCGTTTTCCTCACCGTGCTTGATATACTCCTCCACCGTCCAGCGAAATTCCTCCAATTCACCACTGTTCAAGAGCCGCTTGGCATCAGCCAGAGTAATCTCGTTATTGTCCGCAAATCGCTGATACCAGGCAGCCACCTGCCGCTCAATTTCCGCCTGGGCTATCCGGAATTGAGCGTCTAGGTTTTCCATGTAGCTATAGGACTGATTTAGAAGTGCGTCCTCCATGAGCTTTAGCCGCCGAGCCCAATACTCGGAACTACGCTCTGGCAGCTTATTCGTCGCCATCGCCATCACCGCCGGTCACGCCGTCTTGGGGGTCCCCGCCCTTTTTCCGGTTTGCCATGAAGGCGGCTTGGTATGGGTCTTCCGTGGCCTCCTTCTGTTCTTTCTTGATGCGCTCCAGCTCTTGCTCCGGGTCGGAGATCCACGGATGGTTCTTCACGATAGTTTCATTGGACAAAATACCCACGGAGTTCTTGCAGTTGTTGATGGCCTCGGTTTCGTTGATAAGCACGTCCCGGTCAAAGATAACCTTAACTTCTTCTCCCTCGAAATTTCCCTTTCCGGTGTTGGCGAGGTGCTGGTTGACAAACCAGAGCAACTCCTCCATGGCGGCCTGAAACTCGATTTCGATGCCGTTGGCGTCCAAATCAATGTCCGAGTACATGGACTGGATATTCATCTGATTGGGGTTTCCGCCCATACGCTCGTCCTTGGCGTCGTAGCCCCTGGCGTTTTCAATGATAGCATCCTTTAACAGCGCGAGAATCACTTTGAAATTCTCAGCGTTGACCTCAATTTCCAGAGTGCTTGCCCCACCCTCGGAGCCCTCATAAGACCGGACTTTGATGATGCCATAGGTTGCCAGATTTCGGCGGAGGCGGCCCAAATCCTCCCCGTCATAATTTTTGATAACGATGACGGTATTGTGGATGTCCTCCTCCATACGGTCAGCAAAGGCCGATAAAATCTGATTATAGGCATCCTGGAGACACTTCACTTTGGATAGCAACGGGATTTCGTGGTGAGAGGACTTAAAGCAAATCAGAGGTATCCGTTTCCAGTTATATCCACGCTGTTCCCCGGTTTTCGGGTCTGGGGCCGTGATGTAGTCCCCGGACCTAGCACTGCTATCAGGCTCCAAGGTCCCGTCATCGTGCCGGATGAAACAATCCACCCCGCCACCATGCAGCACCTCTACTTTTATCACGGCTTTCGGGATTTCGGATTCATCGTATTCCTCTACCGCGTACACGTGGACAGCGGCATCCAAGATGGTATGATCTGCGTCAGCCCAGAAAGGAAGCACTTCGTCAGCCGGGAGCCGCTTAAACACCAGTTCTCCAGCATCATAATACAGGTAGAGCCAGCTTTTGCCCCCAATCCAGGCTCCTTCGCCCAGATTTCGCATTACCCGTCGGAAACGGGAGCCAAATACCTGGGAAAGCGCCTCCGCATAGCCCTTATCCTCCGTGTCAAATGAAAAGGGCCGCCCGAAAGAATAGTTTGTCTTCTGGTCTACCATCTTCGCATATTGATTGCTAATGAGCCGATTATTAGGCAGGTGCCGGACTTCAATGGGATCGCCGTTGTCATCTATGGCCATCCGCCGCTTTGCGAGGATGTCCTGCTGGTTATCATAGTACATCTCTCCCGCAAGCTGGCGCTTCCGTTCCGGGGAGCGGAGCCACGCCGTGATCTCCAGCTCCAGAAAACGCTTATCCGTCATACCCCGACGGAAGTCCGTATCCGTGCGTCCAATGCAGTCACCCCGCAGATTGAAGTTCACCATTTCTCTTTCCCCCCTTTCCCTTGTGTCTCTACAGCCGCAGAAAAACCGATGGGCAGGGCCTTGCTTTTCTCTAGCGTGAGGGTCTGCCCAGGAAGCTCCACTTCAATCCGCAGGGTGCGGTATGGTAGTCGCTCGGCCCATTGTTCGATTTTATCTAAGACATATCGCTGCTCAAACATAAAGCACCTCACGCAGTGGGGCCGATACTGAAAATATCAGGCCCGAATACCTTGTGGACGAAGTAGCGCACATCGTCCATAGCGTGGTCGTTTTCTTTGATGGGTCGGTCAAAGCCCGCCTTTTCGTCCCAGCGGTAGAGCTGGAACTCCCGGATACAGTCCCGGCAGCCCTCGCAGAAGAAAATCTCCCCCGTTTTAAGCCTGGTGGCGACGTTGCGAATACCATCCAGGACAGAGTTAGATGCTTTCTCCGCATAGAACCGGCCGTGCCGCCGGATGGCCTCTATGAAGCTGGCAGCCGACGGGTCCACGATGACCGCCCGGATTGACAGATCCCCGGCCAGCTTCTCCAGCTCGGCGTAGTATTCCTCGTCCGTCAGCTGGCGGCCCACCTTCCGGCTGTCGTAGTAGTACTCCCGAATGCGATACCATTTCCCCTGGGCCTTGCCCCAAAGCCCCATGCTGGTGGGGTTGGCGGTGCCGTAGTCCACGGAGATATAATACCGCTCGTATGGCCGGGGCTTATCCGGCACCACATGAAAATCCCGGTTGAACATGGTGTAGATCAGCCCCTCGGCCACCACCCACAGCCCCAGGATATAGCGGTCGTAGAATACCCCGGAAAACTGCCGCTCATAGCGGGCCCGGACCTCCGGGGCCAGCGCCGGGTTATCGTCCATAGTGAAGTGAAGGTGAAGCGCGTTCATTTTCTTCGGGTTATCGCCCTCGATCCAGTTTTTATAAAACCAGTGTTCGGGGCCTTCCGGGTTGCAGTTGAACCATATCTTGCTCCCCTTGATGGAGCACCGGGCAAGGGCCTGTTCCACGAAGGACCGGGGCATGAGCACCACCTCGTCCAGCAGGGCCCCGGCCAGGGTAATGCCCTGGATCAGCATATAGGAGCTCTCGTCCCGGCCGCCGAACAGGAAGTAGGTGTTCTCCCGCCCCAGGCCGTCTGAAATAATCAGCTTGTTTTCTGACCGGCGCTCCACGATAGTCAGCTCCGGCGGCACCCAATCCCGGAGGTTCAGAACCACATTGCGCCGCAGGCTCTCGATGGTCTTGCCGCACAGCGCGAACCGCTCCCCGTTGAAAGTCGCCATGCTCCAGAGGATGAACCCGACGGTCATGCACACCGTTTTACCGGATCTGATGGAGCCATCACACAGAAGGACGTCCCGGCCACGGAAGCGGGGCTGCTGCCACCAGAGCATAGCTAACTTTTGCCGCTTACTCAATCTCCGGTAAATCATCCGTGTCAATCTCCCCCGTCTGCATGATGGCTTCCAACAGGTTATTCACGGCACCAGGGGCGGCGGCCCCGGAGGACTGTTCCTGCTTGAATTTCAATTCTTCCTGGCGCATCTTCAATTCGGCCTTTCGAATATCCAAGGCAGGACTTTCCCCGGCGGTGTCTCGGATGAACTCCGCCGCCCTGACGTCGCCTTTCATAGCTTCCAGCATAATACCGGCGAGAAGCGCGTCCTGATAGGTTGCATCGTCCGGTGTATAGCCGAAGGTTTTCAGTAAGGTTTTCACAGTCCCCATGAATGGGCCCCGCTCGTTCATGGGGATCTGCGTATTCAGCAGCATGGCCGCAGCCTGACGCATGGCCCTCTTTCGTCGTCGGGATGCCCCGGAGGCCACACCGGCCTTCCGGCCGTTTTCTACTGCGTCCTTGCCGCTTTTGAATTGCGTGGCTTTTCCCTTCTTCAAGTTTTCCGCATTGGCCATACCACCACCTTCCTCCCAAACGCGGGCCGCACTGTCTATCGTCTATGATAAGTCTCCGGGTCCGCTATGTTGTAGGTGCACCAGGTACAATCCCGGATGCAACCTCTGCACTCTTTCGGTGCTGTGTCCGAATCGACCACCGGGGCTTCCCCGCCCAGGGCGAGCAGCTCCCTTCGCTCTAGCCTTGGCCGATCCCAGGACGGCTCCCAGGTGGCGCAGCTTTCGTCCTGCTCCACCCATAGCCCGCTCCCTCGCTCCATCTCCCGAACGGCGTCCACTAGCAAACGGACTCCGACAGGGAAGATGGCCCGCCACAAATCGTGGTAAGTCCACCCAGGCTTAATCCATACCAGCTCTTGTCGGAGGATGTCGCCTCCGTCGGTCTTATCAGTCAGCCGGTACACGGTCCCGCCGGAGACATAATCCCCCATGTGGACTGCCCAGCGGACTGCATCTTTCCCCCGGTGTCTAGGTAGCAGCGAGGGGTGGAACCCTATCCCGCCAAACTGGGCCCGTTTCAGGCACTGGCTGGAGATCAGCCAGTGAGAGTGGGCCGCCACAATCAACTCCGTGCCATCGGGGATAAAGCTGGACACCAGGCTTTTGCAGTCCGTTACCAGCGGCAGCCCTTTAACTGCCGCATAGCCATATAGCTTGTCCTGGTGCTTCTGGGGCGGGGCTGGGGCCACACCCACAATCTCATGCCCGGCATCCAGCAGCGCCCGGCAAACCTCTTTCCCGAAGCTACGCTGACCACAAAGAAAAATCTTCATCCCTCTACCTCCCCGATGTACTTGAAGCCCTGCACCGCCCGGAAGTGTCCGCCATAACCAGACCCTATTCCGACCTTCCCGTGCCTGACTCTGGAGCTTTTGATGGTTGCCGCCGACTTCGCCTTGTTGCCGCCGAATAGGACAGCAGAGCACTGTGTCCACTTTGGGCTACGGCGAAGAGCGGCGCACATCTGGGGATGACTTGTGTGAAAATACAAGGGGTATTTGTGGCCGCCACGGCCCCCTCCTTGCTTATGGTACTCAGCGACCCAGTTTAGGAATCGCATCCCGACACCCGCCCCCTGCCACTCAGGCATGGTCACCAAGCGGGTCCCGCGATACCCTCGGACCTCAAAGCGAGGAGCCACCGCCATGTGACACGCCAACTCCCCATCTACAGTCCCGATAAAGTACTCCCCTGCCACCGGCATGGGGAGGTCTAAATAATAATGCGGCTTAAAATACTTCCAGTAACTCTGGTTGACCTTCCATATTTCAAGCTCAATGGTTGGCCGCTGTCGGGGAACCCCACGTTCAAAGGTCCTCGTCTTGGTATCGATGACCCAATCCGGCTGTATCCAGTCCAGAATGTCATAGTGGGGTGTGAGTAACACCACCTTCCCTCCGGGGTTTCCCCGCCGCCACGCCTTCTGAAACGCCTGGGAGCCGATTCGGGCTATCTGGCGATCCACCACCGATGTGAACTCGTCAATAACGATTTCCTGGGGCTTTTCACAGATAATACGGGCCAGCCCCACACGAAACTGCTCGCCGTTGGACAGCACCCTGAAGGGGCGGAGCCAGGACGGCACGGAGCCGAGGCCGACATTTGCCAGCGCCCCGGTCACCTCATTGAAGTCCCCATCCGGGGCGATGCAGTCGATCACCGGCTTATCCGGGGCCCAGCCCGCAGAATAGTCGTATATCTTATCGGTGCCGAAGATAGTCCGCCCGATAGAGGTCTTCCCCGATCCAGACGGGCCCACGACCACCCCGATACTCCAGTCACCGGACAAGTCGGCGTCAATCTCTAGATCGAAGTTACAGCCGTTTTCAGCATTGAACAGGCTTTTCACCCTGGCGGCCCGGTAGCTATTGAAGTCACTGACGTGGTTATGGACTTCTATCCTGGTCATACGGTCACCACCCGGCAATCGTAGCCCATGCCGCACAGCTTGTTATAGCACGCCTCTTGCTCGGCCTCGTCCTTCAAAATAACCGTGACACCGTACTGCTGGGAGTATTCAAACTCGGACTTGGAGAAATCCCCCGGCTTTTCCGAGCTCGCCGGTTCTTCCCCGGTTCCAATCCCCCAGTCAAGGTCCAGGCCGCCAAGGTCCAGCCCCTCCAGCTCTTCCTCCAAAAGGTCAATGTCCCAGGTCGCCAGCTCGTTAGTTTTGTTATCCAGAAGGCGGTACTTCCGCTTCTGTTCCTCGGTCAAGCCCTCTTTGATGATGAACTCGGCCTCTTTCCGCTTCAACCGCTTTAAAGCCCGATACCGGGTGTCCCCCGCAAGAATGATACCATTTTCGTCAATGATAATCGGCGCGATATACGTGCACTGCTGAATACTCTCCATCACCGCCGCAACGGCATCAGCGTTCTTTCTGGGGTTTCGCTCATACGGACGAACTTCTGACAGCTTCTTTGTTACCAGCTGCATATCCATTTTTGCTTACTCCTTTTTGTGGTGTGCCCGCCGTTGGTGACGTTGGCGACCGCCGCCAGCTCGGACCTGCCTCCGTGCAAAGGAGAAACACAGAGACCAGATAGACCTCCCTTCAACAAAAGTGGCGGCCCCCGAAAGCGGAGGCCGCCTGGCTTGGTTGGAATTTTACTCAGTAGCATTATAGCACGGGAATTTAGAAAAAACTTCCCGTCTTTTTCCCATCTTTCTTTTACTCAGTCTCCGTCACACCATACAGCGCCAAAGTGAAATGCCGCAGGGCACTATCCCGTTTACGGTAGATTGTAGACTGTTCCACATTGAGCCGCTCACACAGCTCCCGTGCGGCCCCCTTGGCCTGGTGGATGTAAAACCGATCCAACACCAGCCGCTCCTCGTCGTCCAGAACTCCAAGTGCTGCATCCACGACACCTACCCATAACTTGGATTCCTGCAATCGACGCTCCAGTTCATCCCGGTGGATGATATTGGACAACATGGCATCCTCCCTAGTGCTCCCGCCCCCCGAAATCGGGGTGCTGTCTGTAGTAGCACTGCGGATGCTGGTATAGCCTATCTCCAATCGCCGGATCTCCTGAGGGATAGTCTCCAGGGCCTTTTGGTGCGCCTCGTAATTTTTCAGCTTGTCAATTGCTTCGCGCTTCCAGTTCATGCTCTCACCTACTTTCTTTCCGTCGCTGCGGCCTTCTTTGCCCATATCACGCCGGGGTCCTTATCCGTAAGTACCCGCCCGCTGGCACACATCACGCACTTAATGCGCCACTTTGGCTGTCCAGGGGACGCGCCGTAGACCCGCTCGAAATGCCCATAGCCCGGCTCCACCCAGGCCCCGCAGCAGTAGCACCGGCCCGGATACTTATTTCTAGCCATAGTCAAGCCACCCCTCTCTTATATTTGTTCACTCTGGCCTTGATGGCCTCCATCATAGCCGCTTGCCCATCCGCCTTTGCATCTAAAGACCGCATAGCATCTTCCTCTACGGTTCCTTCAGCCACCAGAACGATGACGCTCGTGGTATGTTTCTGGCCCTGACGATACAATCGGTCGATAGTCTGTTCCCACAACTCCAGGTCGTAGATCGGCCCAAACCACACAACGATATGCCCGCCGTCCTGCAGGTTTAGACCATGCCCGGCTCCCGCCGGGTGAAGCAACAGCAATGGGATTTCTCCCGCGTTCCATGCAGCTATGGTTTCGCTGTCTTTCAGCTGGACCGCCTGAGGAAATCTGGCCATAATACGGTCCCGCTCGTGCTGATACCGATAGGTCAAAAGCACCGGCTCCCCGTTTGCTTCCTCCAGAATGTCCTCCAGGGCATCCAGCTTTTCGGTATGCAGTTCGTGGGGCTGGTGATCCTCGTCATAAATTGCCCCGCCCGCAATCTGCAACAATTTACCATTGACAGCTGCGGCGCTCCCGGCGTCAATCGTTGCCCCGGCAAGGGGGAGAACAGCTTCCCGCTCCATGCTGTTATACATGGCCCTAACCCCTGGGGAGAGAACCACTGACCTGATAGTTTCCACGAGTTCCGGCATTTTCACGTTGCCCTTGGTTTCCAAACTGACACAGATGTCCCCAATCCTCGCATATATCTCGTCCTCGGCTCCATCACACGGCACCCACTCATAAACAACATATCCATTCCGGCGTCCTGGATTGAAATACCGCCGCTTGTACTCCGTGAAGGTCTTGCCCAATCGCTCTCCCCGGTCCAGTAAGTAGACCTGGGCCCATAAGTTCAATAGACTCTTTGGCCGGGGTGTGCCAGTAAGCCCCCACAAGTACTTCACTAGAGGGCGTACCTTCCTAAGCGCCTTAAATCGCCGGGCGCTCGGATTCCGAAAGCTGGAAAGCTCGTCTATAATGACCACATCGAAGGGCCAGTTCATCCCGTATGCCTTCACCAGCCAATCCACGTTCTCCCGATTTATACAATAAATATCCGCGTCCGCCCGGAGAGCTGCCCGTCGCTCTTTTATGCTTCCCAGCACCCGGCTCACCCGCAGATGCTGTAGATGATCCCATTTGGCGCTCTCGCGGCTCCAAGTATCCTCGGCCACCCGTAGGGGCGCGATCACCAGAACCTTGGACGCCTCGAAGGTATCATACAACAGCCGCTCTGCCGCCGTAAGTGCCACCGAAGTCTTGCCCATGCCAGGCTTTAGAAAAAGGCCGGCTGCTGGGCGTTCCAACAAGTAGTCGATACAGAATTTCTGATATTCGTGGGGGTTGTACTGCATACGCCCACCTCACAATCTTCCCGAGTAGTATTCATCCCACAACTCAGCCCAGTGTTCTTCGACTTCTTCAAAACAGTCGCTACAACAGGTCACATAGTTGCTTTCTTCATCGTGGTACTGGGTACTTTGTCTGCGACGCCTCGGATATTTAAACCACCGGCCGCAGCCAGGGCAGTACCCAAAAAGTCTCCGAACGATATTCATGTGATTTCCTCCAGCATACTGTCGACAGCGTCCTTGCTGTCCGGTACAAAGACTTGAAACCCCAGTGCTCGCAGCCGCTCATGCATCAGCTGCTGTTTCAGCCTGGGTTTTTTACCGAGGTCCTTCGTTTCCGCGAAGTAGACCCGCCCCCCAGGTAAAACTATCAGGCGATCCGGCACCCCAGTCCAGCCAGGGCACACCAGTTTTAAAGCTATTCCCCCTGCGGCCTTCACGCGCTGCCGCAAATATGCTTCCACTGCTTTTTCCATAGGTTCCTCCATGAAATCGGCAATCGTCTGCCGATTTCCGTAATAGCTTCAAATCCGAAATCGCTTGCGGATTTGGTAGTGATGTCCCCCGTGTCGCAGAGCTCTCACGCGCATATATAGCACACGCGCATTAGGCGGTCGGCGCGGGAGTTTTCTGTCTAATCTATTTATTTCATAATTCGTTGTGGTACAAGCGGGACAAAATGCGGAAACCTCTTGCCCCGCATAGATTTAGCGCGTATCTTTCTAGTGCCACACGAGAGGGACACCGGGGACAAGCCCCGCCCCCACCTGTGCCTTTTGTCCCTCCCGTGTCGCACCCTGTATCAATCATCAAGAGACACGACGGAAGCGCGTCTGCTGGCCGTATGGGCCACACCGCTGGCGCTTTGGTTCTTCCTTCCAGCCCCGGAGTTGCCGCAGAATGGCGTTGACCTCAGCGCGGTCCTGGCGGGGGAAGCGATGCGGATCATTACCAAAGCACTCGGCCCATACCTCCACGGCGCTGATATAGTCCCGCCGCACGGTGCCCGCCTCCCGAATACTGTCATCTTCCTGGAACCATCCCCGGCGCTTCTCGGCGCTCATACCGGCCCAGCTCGTGGGGAGTAGGACTTCCAAGTAGTCCTCCACCAGCCCCCGGCGGGGATCGTCCTCGGTGAAGTCTTGCTGCTGTTCCTGGGCGCTTTCTACCAGCTCTGGGGGCAAGGTCAACTTCTCCCCGGCCCGATAGCGCGTGACGGCTTCCGCCCACATCTGGTCAATGACCGGCTGGGTCAGGTCTCCCCACACCGTCTTGCTCGGTGCAGCTTCCCCCAGACGGACCGGCCAGAATCGCCGGTTGCCCGTGTCATCCCGCAGGAAAGCCGTGCTATTGGTGGTGCCAATGAACACACACCGCCGGGGATGATCCTCCACCCGACGGCCATAGGCGGCCCGGTAGCTGTCCACCGTTTTTGAGATGAAGTTCTTGGTTGTCTCAATTTCAATTTTTCGCATGGCCGCCAGCTCGCCAAGCTCCACCAGCCAAAACCCCTGGATGCCCTCATAGGCTTCCTTGGTCCCGATACCAGCCAAGCTATCGGTGTACCAGCCGTTGGACATCTTCGCCACTAATGTGCTTTTCCCTCGGCCCTGTGGGCCCGACAGGGTCAGCACATAGTCGAACTTACAGCCGGGGTCATAGATGCGGGCCACAGCAGCCGTGAAGGTCTTACGGGTCACCGCTCGCACATAGGCTGTATCCTCCGCCCCCAGGTAGTCCACCAATAGAGCATCTAGCCGCTCCACACCATCCCAGGTCAGGCCATCCAGATAGTTTTCTATCGGGTTGATGGTGTTGTCCTTAGCCGCGGTTATCATGCCATCCATGATTTTCTCTTTTCCGGTCAGCTTGTAATACTTCTCCAAGTACCGGCGCAGGGCGGCATCGTCGCTGTCACTCCAGGTGCTTCCGTTTACCGTGTCCATGACCTCCCGCCAAGGGAGGCTCCGAAGGGCGACAGGACGCACCTTGAGGTCATTGTAGGCTATGGCTCCTTTTAGCAGGGGATCATGGCGCATGATGATATACGCGTTGTCGATAGTGGAGAGGACCTTGCCCTTGCGGTCCACCTCTAGCTCGTCGGCCCAATTGTCGTCGTCTGGTTCCGTCGAGCCCTCAAAGTCGGCCTTTGCCCGATCTAATCGTTCCTTGTTCAGCAGTCGCTTCACTGCCGCATCAGCGGCGGCCAGATCGGACATCGCAAGGAACGACGGGCGACGGTTGATAGGGGTATCCTGTGGCACGTCCTCGTCCCGCTCCCCGTACAGGTGGATGCGGACCAAGTCGAAGGCGTTGCACAGGCGGCCGGAAATCGGGTCGGTAGCGTGATTGGAGTACACAAACTCGCCGCCGTCGTAGACCACCAAGCCAGCCGCCGTGGAGCCCTTAGCGTAGGTGTAGCGGCCTGGAAGAGCGCAGGGGGTATAAACACCCGGCAAGAACTTATCAATAGCCGTCTCGACGTCGTAGCACCGGCAGAAGGCCCCTATCAGCCCTGGCTTCTCCAGTGGGTTTCCCTGCTTCTTGGCCTCCCGTTTTCTAGCGTCCTCCGCTCTGGCCGCCACCGGCCAATAGGAGGTGTCCCTCCAGTCCGGGTATTGTGCCAGAACCATATCCGGGTCCAACCAGGGCGCATCCCGGAACTCCGGCTTGAACTCACCATTTGCGGCGGTGCTGGGGTAGTACATAATGCGGGTCGGCTGATAGGTCGTGTCGTCAAACTGTTCCATGCCCAGGTCATAGGCCACCCGTCGGCCCACCGCCTCGTACTCTTCCGCCGACACCTGCCGTCGGAGGGGCATCACGAGCCGGAGCCTGGGCTTCTCCGGGGTATGCTTATGCGTGGGGTATGCGGCGACGGCGCAACCGTACACCAAATCAACGGTATCAATGAGATCTGGCTGAGCAAAGTCGGCGTCAAGAGTCAGCAGGGTTCGGTGCTCCAGGTTTTCGGCCTTCCGGCTTCCCTCCCTCAGCCAGCCGCCCACGTAGGCTCCCACATCCTTTATGCGGTCCTGCTCGTCCTTGCTCATTTTCATATATTCCTGTAAAGTCTCTTTCGTCTTAGTAGTCGTGAGCACAGAGCCCAAGAACTCAGACCACTGGAGAGACTTGTTTTTTCCCCGCTTGGCCATTCGGGAGGAAAACGTGGCGATATGCACCTCCCCGTCATATTTAAGGCTGATGCTTGACACCATGCTCCCTCCTTTCTTGGTTCAAAAATTGCCTGATTACTGGCATATCTCGGTCAAACACGGTGCAGTGCTGCGTTGCGTCCATACGGGCGTAAAGGATGAGGGGTGTTTTCCTTCCTGGCCGCCTTGCCCTCAGCACCTCAAACAGGCCCTTTGTCGGCTCGATAATCCAGCCGGTATCCTGTAGCCAGCTTTTGAAAGCTGGAAGGTGTGAAAGGTGCAGTGTGTGTCTATTTGCCAAGGAAATCACCTCAATCTTTCATGTAGAAACTGGCCTCGAACCCAGCCGCCCGGAGGGGTAGCCCAGGGGCCCACGGTAACGGACGGCCCATGATTTCCTGCATATCCTTTAGGGACCCCTCGCTCTGAGGCATATCCGCTATGACTTCGTCATGCACGTGAAACACGATGCGGTATCCGGCCTTGTCCAGTGCGGCCATGGCATCTCGGAGACAGTCCCTCGCGGTGGCCTGGGTGATGTTCTCCACTAGCTTCCCGCCGTAGGATTTCTGCCGAACCCACTGCTTGTTCTGGCCAGTCCCCAGGTAGGTCAGCCCCAGCTTTTCAAACTGCGGTTCCGGCTTCAGCTCCGGCCGGTAGTAGGCCAGTCGCCGCCCGGAGGGCAGGGTGATGAACAGATACCCAGCCTCGCACTCGAAGTGAATGCCGTGATCCAGGGTGGCCGGGCGGCCCTGTACGGCCCCGATAGCCGCTTCCTCGACCTCATACCAGAAACGCACAATGTTCTGGTTGGCCTTGCGCCACCGGCGCACAATGCCAGGGAGCTCGTCCTCCGGGATGCCGCTTTTCAGGGCCCCCATCTGGATCAGCGCCCCGGTGCTGCCCTGGTAGCCACAGGCCAAAGTGGCGACTTTCCCTTTTGACCGGAGATCCGCACGGGGCCCGCCTTTCTTGATGTCGTCCTTCGGCACGTGGAACATCATAGAGGCCGTGGCCTCGTAAATCAGGCCGTCGCCGTAAAATTCCTGCAACACCCACTTCTCCCCTGCCAGCCATGCCAGCACCCGCGCTTCAATCGCACTGTAGTCGCAGACGATGAAGCGGCACCCCTCGGAGGGAATGAAGGCCGTGCGAATGAGCTGGGACAGGACGAAAGGCGGGGAGCCATAGGCCAGCTCCAGGAGGTCAAATTCTCCGTTCCGCACAAGCCCCCGTGCGGTCTCCAGGTCCGGCAGCTTGTTCTGCGGGAGGTTCTGGACCTGGACGAGCCTCCCGGCCCAGCGGCCGGTGCGCCCGGCTCCGTAAAACTGGAGTAGGTTGTGCACCCGGCCGTCCCGGCACAGCCCCCGCGCCATGGCCTCGTACTTCTTCACGGAGGTCTTTCCCATTTCCTGGCGGAGCATCAGCACCCGCCGGGTGGTGTCATCCTGGGCAGCGGTCAGCAATGCGGGAATGGCCTCTTTGTCCAAGCTGTCAGTCACCAGCCCCCGCCCGGCCAGCCAGCCTTTCAGCTGGGAGTCGCTTTTGGGGTTGGGGAGGCCGGTCAGCTCCTGGGCTTCGTCCTTCAGCCGGGCAGAGTACTCCGCATCCAGCTTGAGGGCCTGGTCCACCAGCGCTACATCCAGGCGCACCCCTCGGTCGTTTATGCGCTGATCCAGCGCCCAGGCATCTAGTTCGGCCTGGGGCCGGGGCCAGCGGGAGAGTCGTTCCCGGATGTCGGTTTCTACATCCACATCCCGGATGTTATACCGGCGGAACAGCTCCCACTTTTCAGGGGCGTCCGCCGGATAGCGGCGGACGCCGTCCTTCGTAGGCTTGCAGAAGTAGCGGATAAGCTCTTTCCCTTCCTCCATCTTCTGCTTCTCCAGGCCCAGAGCCGCCCCCACCTGAGCCAGTGTGCCCGGCAGCCCCAGGGTGGCCGCCTGGACCATTGTGCAGCGCCACTGCTCCGGGGGCATGGGACAGTCAAAATACTGGGCCAGACAGGTTCTTTCAAAAGCGGCATTGTAGGCGGTCTTGGTGACCTCTGGGGCGGTGAGCAGACACAGAAACTCGTCCAGGTCACCGGCCGGAAGGTCCGAGGCCGTCACCGGCAGGAAGGTGATCGTCTCCCCCGCCCCGCCGGTCAGGTCAATAATTCTGGTGGGGCGGTCGTCCACCTTGTAGCCTATCAGCAGGATGGTGAAATCGGGGGCCTCCGTATAAGGCCGGACACCAGCTTTCGCCAGGTCGACGCTGGAATAGGTTTCAATGTCCACTCCCATAATCATTCCAAAGAAACCCCTTTCACGCCGTCAATTACTGCCCCGGCAATCCCCAGCAGGTTGAGGTCTGTAACCGGGATTTCACGCACCCCGCCCCCATGTGCGTGTTCGTACTCAATACGGACGACTTCCACGTGCTGGAGGTCATAGTAGAGATACGCCACCCGCTGGACCCGGCCGCCGGTTGCTGCCTTCATCATAGCTGAGAGATAGAACTCAACAAATCGCTTTTTACTCATCCTCTTTCACCCCATAAAGTGCTTCTCGGACAGCCAAGTATGTGAGTTCTAATTTGCTATGCACCTTTTCCAGCGAAATTTCTTTGCTATACCCGTCTCCCACCGCAGTTGGGGGATCATAGATTACAACGATTTTTTCTTCGCCGGTCTTAGGGTCAAATTCGTGCTTCACCGTACTGTAGCCCCCGCTGGCGATCTCTAACAGGTTAGATAGACAATAGTCTACAAAAGCCTTATAGCAAGGCTGGTGTGGGGCTTCCACGCCTAACTTTTCCAGTTCACAGTCCATGCGCCCGTATTTCTCGCAGTACCTCATAATTTCCTCCTTATATGCAAGCCCGCTCCCACCGCACCAATAGAGGGGGGAGCAGAGGGAGCGGGTTAGATAGGTTTACATGATGTCGTCCAGATCTCCGGTATAGTCGTCGTTAAAGTCATCCTCGGCCTTGCTGCCGCCAGCCAGGCGCTCGCCGTCGCTGACCTTCTGCAGATTGTTCAGGCCCACGGCCACACCGTTGTTGCCGTTGGTGGAGAAGGGATAGAACATCAGGGAGAACCGACAATAGCAGCCGCTATAAATTTCTTCTTGATCCAGAATCGGATTGCGGGCCAGATCCACGACCCCCGGCCGCTTGTTGGAATTGGCATTGATGAAGTAGCAGCCCTGGAAAGCCTCATCCTCCGGGCGCTCTTCGTCGCCGTCTCGCATGGGCAGCTTCAGCTTGCTCTCCGGGGGCCGCTTACCCTTCCACTTGGACTTGATACCGTCTTGAATCGCCGCCTCCGTGGCCGCCCGGACTTTCTCCGTCATGGCCTTGTCGGTCTTGGGCCAGATGATACAGGCGCTGTACTTGGCCGGGGAGTTCTCGTTCATGCTGGAGGGCTCCCAGATATGGGCATAGGACAGGCGGCACTTGCCGGTGATAACCTTGCAGGGGTTGTTGACGTTGTTAGACATTTGATTACTTCCTTTCTTGTTATGGCGGGGCATATACCCAGCCGGGCTTTTCATGTTCAAAATTCTATCGATCTGAGCGTCTGCGATTTCTCCCATAGGTTAGCCCTCCGCAAAATCTTCAGCGGCCTCGGCGGCGGGGTCAAGCGGGGGGCGGCTGTCGCTCTCCGGCACCAGCGTGGGATCTCCGGCCGGCTTGGTGATGTAGGCTCCCGCCAGTTCCCCAAACCGTTTCTTGCCCACGAGCTTTTCCATAGCCGTCAGCCCGAGCAGTTCTCTGGGCTTGTAGATATCGGCCACCTTATAGCCCGCTTTCCGCAGAGCGGCGGCGATGGCGTCCTCGTCGGTGTACTTCCGGTTGCTCCGGCCCTCGACCACCTTGTAGCCGGGAAAGGTCACTTCCCCGCTCGTGGCGGCTTTCAGGGCATACTCCGACACCTTCTTGGCCCATGCTTGGAGAGCGGGAAGCCTATTCAGTACGTCCGAGATTTCTTCTGGAGACAGCATCGGCGGGTCCGCAAACTCCCGACGGGCAATTTCCATCTGATAGTCCCGGTGGGCCCGGCAGACGGCCGCCGCCTTACACCAGCGGCATTGTGCCTCTCCGGGGCAAAAATCACCTTTCCCCTCCCAGGCCAGAGCGGCCTTTGGCTTTAGCTCGGTCTCAGCCCAGGCCAACAGCTCGTCCGCCGTCATGCTGGCTGAGGATACGTTATCCAGCCGGGGTTGAAAAATTGTCATGCGAATAGTATCGATCTGGTAGGCCCAGGACAAGGCCAGATAGCAGCCCAGACCGTAAATCCGCATCTGAGGGTTGCCCTCGGCGCTGACCGGCACTCCCTTTCCGTACTTCAGGTCGATAACGTCCATGACCCCGTCGGAGAGGATGATTGCGTCCGAGGTGCCGAAGCCTCCTGGCACGTATTCCTCAAAGCGCACGGTCTGCTCAATGAAGATGCGGGGATCTTCGCACCGGGTCCTTGCCTCGGCCATACGTTCTTCAATAAAAGCAGCATAGCTCTCCATGTGCTCACCCATTGAGCCCGAATAGAGGGGGTCTGCTTGGGCTTGTTCCAGCTCGGCGGTAATCTCCGCCCCTTCCCAACGTTGCCGCAAGAGCAGCTCTCCGATTCGGTGAGCAAGGGTGCCTTCCTCGGTGTAGGTACTGCCTTGGTCCGCCAGGCCCTCCCCCAGCCGGGCGCTAGGGGGACAGGCCAACCACATACTGGCGCTAGAGGGCCCCAGCAAGGCATGGAAATCAGGCATCTTCCCCACCAGCTTTCTCTCCGGCGTCCAGCTCGTCGAGCTTGGCCAGGAACGCCGCCCGGTCCTTCTCGGCGATGGCGGACATCCCGGAGGCCCCGAACTGCTTGAGGATGGCCACGATTGCTTCTTTCCCGTGCTTGCGGGATGCTTCGATTCCGCGCTCCCTCACCTGCGCCACCGTGGGGGGTGTGGGGGCGTCCTCAGCCGAGACAGCAGGAGGGGTAGTGGGCGACGGGTCAGAAGGGGGAACAGTCTGGCCACTCGTTGCCGGAGCCGGGCCAGGGGCATCCGTTTTCCCAGAGGTAGGGGTGGCGGCAACCTCAGCTTTCTGGGCGTTTTTCTCTGCCTCCAGAATGTGGTTTGCTGCGGCGTACACATCCGGGTTGCTTACGCAGTGGAGCCCGAAAGCCGTCAAAGACGCCAGAGCCTCCAGCGGAGTGTCGCCGGTAATTTCGATTTTCACCATTGTTTTCCGTCCTTTCTTTCAGATAAGTGCCGTCCCTTCAACAACGGCAAAGCATACTTCCGCCGGGTCATATCCGGCTAGGAGCAGGTCCCGCAGCAGCGAAATCTTGATAGACTTTCGAGGCCGATCCAGCGCCAGTGCAGGACAGTTGTCTGTGCCCATGCAGGTGGAGAACTTACAGTTCAGACACACCTTGGCTTCCTGCTGTTTAGTCATTCCGCGCCCCGCAGTTCCTCCGCAAGCTTCATACCCAGGCGGAAACCGTTGATAAAGCCCTGCTGCTCATAGGCCAAACACGCAGCTGACTGGCAGTCATCCAGTTGACTGAGCTGAGCAGGGTCCTGTAACTGAAGCCCCTTCATGTGCTCCGAGAATAGCTGATCAGCCCGGCAAACAGCTTCAGTGCGCTCATACAGCTCGCCCAAGTTCAGTCCATCCTTCAAGGGTAGTTCCATGTCGCTGCAAGCCCAATACAGGCGCTCGATGAAATCGCGACTCATTCTTCAGACCCCCTTCCCTTTCAGCAGTTCCCGCAGCTGGGGAGCCGCTTCATCGTCGGGAAGTTGCGCGATTTCACGCCGCTTTGCTAAGAGCGCCTCTCGCGGTTCCGGCTTCAGGCTTTTCGTAAGATCGAACACCTCGCTATCCAGTTTTTCGACCTCCATGGCTTTTCTGGCGGCCTCTGCACCACGCAGGTGCGGCTCAATGCCAGGGAAATCCCGGTCTCCAATAACCAGCGCATACTCCAGCGCCGCAGACCAGATGATGTCATCGATGGTGTAAATCAGCTCCCCAAGATGCTCAGCCTCGGAACTCGAAATAGCTTCCTGATTCGCCGTTCCAAAATAGTCGTCCCATACACGCCCCAGCAAATTGTGGGCTCTCCGTACTTTGAAGTACATACCATCCAGGGCGCTGTCGATAATCCGCCGTTGCTCCTGGGTAGTGTTTGAAATATACATTTTTCCTCCTTGTTTTCTCGGAGGGGGCATGGTATAATCCACTTATCCCCTCTTGTGGGTTTTCTGGCTTCATACTCAAACGCTTTGGTCGGCTGGTTGAGTATGGGGCCTTTTTCTATCCTGGTTTTGTAGGACTGAGACCGTATTCAACGATATCAGTCCCCCTCGTCAAGCGTGGCGATCTCCACGCCGTCCTTATCAATGAGCCGCTGGACTCCATCAGCATCAGTAACGATTGTCAAAGCGTTTTCCATAATCTCTGGAAAAACCGCTTCCATCGCCTCACGCGCTGCCGCCCGCCCCTTCTCCGTATGAAGCATTCTGTCTAGCAAGTAGGCTTTAAGCGCGTGAGTGAACGGAGCGTCCACTTCATCCTCAAGCCAGCCTTTATCGTGCGGGTTTTTATAGTCTAGGTTATACACGCAGGTAATCTGAGAAAACGGCATCTCAGGAGTATCAAGTTTCGCCAACACTTGGGTCAGGTCACAGTTACAGAGATTGCACAGGTCTTCCATTGTAGCCCCCAAGCTCTCCCAGAGATCCAGTGTCTCGAAAATCTGCTCACCGAGCAGGGCGAGCTCACTCTCCGCCACCTGGAGGTCTTTCTGGAGTTTCTTCTTCCGGTCGTCTACAAGTGGAATTGTGATGCCCGCGCTCTTCAGCTTTTTCTGCCCCCGGATCACCGACCGCAAACTCTCACGTGCGTTTGTAATCCTCTGGCTGGTGTATCTAGACTGGAGCCGGTAAAGCACCAACAGCGTTTTCGCTTGCTGCCTTGCCTTTTCTCGACGCCCTAAATGCACCGATACCCCGACTTTTCCGACATACTCGGATGCTTTATAAATGACAACTTCTTCTTTCAACGAGATTCCCCTTTCTACCCTAATTTCTAGCTTCGAGCCGCCGAATCCCATCTACGACACTCGGCCTTGGCTCTACCCGCTGAGTCCCCAGCCGCAGCAGTGCCAGAACGTCGTCCAGGTTAATAAGCGCCTTGCTCCCTGCCCATACAACCGGCACTGCACCGTCCCGTACAAGCCCTCGAACATAGTGTTCTGTGACTTCCGTGCCCGGGTCTAATGCCTTAAGCTCAGCCACTATTTTTGCTGGGGTCCGCATACGGGGTATAGGCTGGCAAACCGCAGCTTCTGCACCCATTTTTTCTCACCTCCCCTCTTTAATAGTCCGTTCTTTGGGGCACCCTACTGATTATCCTGAGGTAGAAGGTCAGTGGGCGGCACTTGTAGCTCTTGCGCCAGCTTCAAAACTGTAGCCAGCGTAGGGCTGGCACCTCGCTTCCACGCAGTAACCAAACAACTGCTCAAGCCACTGCTCGTGACCACATCAGTCATGCTGCGCTTCCTTTCGTCGCAGAGGCCCTGAAGCTTGGTAAAAAATACTGCCTGCCCGTCCAAAATTTTGACACCTCCCCTCTTGACAAATAGCAAAGCTCGGGTTATATTCTATTTATAGAATTTTATCGAATATTGCGTCGAACTTTGCGGAACTCGACTTCGCAAGGGTGGTATTTCTATTCGCTTTATCGAGTTTCTGTTTGCAGTATAGCTCTATAAATCGAATTTGTCAAGGGGCATTATATTCTTTTTATCGAATTTTTTTAGGAGGCCGTATTACCATGTTTTTTGAGCGCCTTAAAGTGGCCTGTGTTCAGAAGGGTACTTCTCCCACAACCCTGCTTAAAAAGCTGGGAATGAGTACCTCCAGCGTCACCGCTTGGAAAAGGGGTGTTTCCCCCTCTATTGGCACCATCTACCGTTTAGCCGAAGCTCTCGCGGTAGACCCGAAGATGCTACTGGATGATGGCCAGCCTATAAACCTAGAAGCAGAAAATGCGCCTGCCCTCACAGAGAAGGACAGGCGCGACGTGGCCAAGGATGTGGCCCGGATTATGAGTAGTCTAGAGGACAGTGGAGAGCTTATGTTTGACGGCGTTCCTATGTCTGATGAAGCCCGTGCTTCTATGGCTGCTGCTATGCGGATCGGCCTAGAGGAAGCTCGGCGGCGTAACAAGGAAACTTACACCCCAAAGAAGTACAAGAAAGGGTGATACCGTGCCCAACTCCAAGGCCATCGCCGATGGTCTGGCCAGAAAGCATGGCACTCGTGATCCTTTTAGGATCGCGCAGGAAATGGGCTTCATCGTCGTTCTTGCGCCATTAGTAGAAATGCGAGGCTTCCAGCAACGCGCAAAAAGGCGTCGGCTGATCTATATTAACTCGGATTTAGACGAGCAACAGCAACGCCTCGTCTGCGCCCACGAACTGGCCCACCATCTTATTCACAAGGGTCTGAACCGGATTTTTATGGACCGCAATACCGAAGTAGTTACACAAAAATTTGAAAACCAAGCAAATCTCTTTGCATCGGAGTTGATATACAGCGACCACGAGCTCCAGCCCTTCTTATCGATGGGCACCCCTGCAGCGGCCGCCTATATGGGGGTTAACTATACCATAGCCGAGCGCCGCATGGGCGAAGTCGAGCCTACATTTCAGGAGGAATAATCCCCCGCTTCAAATCCGCCGACGTTGGCGGATTTGCTGATAAATAAAAAGCCTCCCCGGTGCTGGAACACCGGGGAGGCAAAAACGCAAGGACCAACCAGCTATGAAAGGCCCCTTTGCGCCCTTTAGTATATCATACTGCGGGGTTGGGGCGCAAGTATGAAAGGAGAGAACGCCCCCAAATGGCAACCGTAGAAAAGCGCGGTAAAGGTTACCGCATCACAGTGGCAGCCGGTATTGATCTGAACGGAAAGCAGATCCGCCACCGTATGGTCTGGACTCCAGATGAAAAGTTGACTGCCCGACAAATTGAGAAGGAACTAAATCGCCAGGTAGTAAAATTTGAAGAGCAAGTCAAGGCGGGAACCGGGGCTGTAGACGGCAACATTCGTTTCGTTGACTTTGCTAACCGCTACTTAGCCGAGTACGGCCGCCTCAACTTGAAGCCCACCACCCTATCCAACTATGAACGCAATCTAAAACGCATCAATCTGGCCATAGGACATCTTCGACTAAAAGACATAACACCTTTACATATTCAGGCTTTTTATCGCAATCTTCAAGAAGATGGTATCCGCCAGCGGGTTACTACCAAAGCCAAGCCTGAACTTGCCGCTTTTCTAAAAAAGGCAGAGATTTCGCAAAGCGCCCTTGCAAGTAAAGCTGGTATCACGCACCAAACCATCAGCCGTATGCTGAAAGGTGAATCGGTCAATTTGGCGTCAGCTGAAAAAATTGCTGCAGCTACTGACCAAAAACTCGACGTTCTTTTTAACGTTATCAAAGATACTACGCCTCTTGCTCCGGCCACGATTCATTCCTACCACCGCACCTTATCCTCGATTTTTGAACGCGCCGTCAAATGGCGATGTATCTCCAGCAATCCAGCAGAGCGAGCCGAACTACCCTCTCTGGCCGGGCATAAGGCCCGATACTTAGACGAGGCAGATGCAAAAAGAATGTTGCAGCTTCTCCAGGATGAACCTATCAAGTGGCGGGCCCCTATCGTATTTGATCTACTTTCTGGTTTACGTCGTGCAGAGTTACTAGGGCTCCGCTGGCAGGATATTGACCTAGACACGGGGGTACTCCATATCGTCCAGACTTCCAACTATGTGTCCGGCACCGGCGTCTACGTCAGCACTCCAAAAACGGAGGACTCCACCCGATTTCTCCGAGTATCGCGGACTGCTATTCTTATGCTACTGGAGTATAAAGCCTGGCAAGACGACATGAAAGCGAAGGTTGGGGATGCCTGGGAAGGGACCGATGATCGGGTCTTTACTAACGAAGTAGGCCGCCCCATCTTTCCCACTTCGCTCACTCAGTGGATGGGAAAATTTATCAAACGAACTGGGCTTCCTTCCAGCTCGGTTCACTCGCTCCGCCACACCTATGCTAGTCTGCTGATTGCTGACGGAACGCCGGTTGTGGTCGTTTCCAATAACTTGGGCCATGCTCAGGTTAGCACTACCAGCGACATTTACTCCCACATAATCTCCTCAGCGGAGGCAAAAGCCGTGGAGGTCATGGATCGCTTCTCGGAGGACATTCACCCCAAATTCACCCCAAAGCTCAAAAAGGCCGGGGTTTCATAAAAACAAAAAAACCCCGTAACCATTGCGGTTACGGGGTTTTTTTGGAGCTGCTATCCGGATTTGAACCGGAGACCTCATCCTTACCAACTAATTGGCGGCACTCCAGCCTTTGATTTTCAACGCTTTCCGGCCCTTTTTGCTCCAAAAGGATGAGGTCTCCGGCACTCTTGTATCCATTGTTTCCGCCCGCTCGTTTCCCCGTGTGGGTCAGCGTGTGGGTCAATCTCCGGAATCCTATTTGCCAAAGGCATCAGAATATTTTCATCATTTTTCCGATCCAAGCCACAAGAGACATGTCCACAAAAGACTTCTTGCTCTTCCGCTCCGATAGTGCCTGGCTCAACACCGCAAACGGTTTTCCCTGGAAAAGCAAATCAGAAAAATCTCCACTATTACACCCTTTTACAATCACGAACGCAGCCAGCAAAAAACCGGAGAGGCGTGCTCGCGCAACGCCTCTCCAGCTAAAGTTTATCATTTTTAGCAGATACCTTCTGATACTGTCCGCATAATCTGAGGTATATAACTTCTTCCACTATACACTTCAGCAAACCACAGACATATCAGAAACTGGCACACCATACAACTACCTTTCCGGCTTTGCTGTGTTTAATGCCATCCAGAATGGGTGCAGATGAATCAGTGGATGACCTTCTGCTCCTTCACGATATCCCATAGAATGGCATCCACTTTATTATGGAGAACGTCGTGCTGCAGGCGATAGAGATTTTCCACAGTGACCTTGATGTCGTTGTGGACAAATCCCTCCACGTTAGAGGCCCGGATGCCCCGCTCTGCCATCATCATGGCCTCCAGGCAGCCAAACAGGGAGGTAAACATCCGAAATGCGCAGGAGGGCTTAGCGCCATCACACACCACACCAGCCATATGGATCATACTGGTGCACAACATGTCGTTGATCTGCTTGGGATTCAGCCCGTGGAGGAAAGCTACGCCAGCGGCGGCGGCGGGAGCGCTGGTGGCGGCACAGGAACAAGTGGGGGGCATATAGACATATTCCTTGGAGAGATACTTCAGATATGTATTGACCAGCAGTCCAAAGGCTACCGCGCGGTAACCGTCCTCCTCCGAGCACTTGCGGTACTCCGCACATGCCCAGGGGCCCATGACAACCATGGCGCCCTGGTTACCGCTGGCGGTACTAACCATAGCAGGATAATCACTGCCGCCCATGCGGGCATCGGCGCCAGCGGTGGCCCAAATGAGGATATGGGTGAGCTCATCCGCCGCAACAAAGCCGCTTTCAATATTGTCCATCAGCACCCGGGCAGTCTGGATTCCGCGGGGGTTATCGATGCCATCCTGCGCCAAAATCTTATTCATGGCTACGGCTTCCTTAGCTCGGCCAAACTCACTGATATCGGCAGTCTTGCACCAATTATAGATGTTTTCGATGGTAAACTCGTTCCAGTCCACGTCGTTGGCCGGAATCAGCATTTCGGTCGTGGGGCGACGGTTATCCACCAGCACCTTGCCGTCCACTTCCAGATACGTCCAGGTGTGGTGCTCATCCTCAAAAATCACAGTGGCCACATGTTCGTCAGTGGTGAGGGTCAGTTTGAAATACACCTGTTTGCCAGTGCTGTTGTCCATGTCAAGGGTAAACTCCGCATTCTTCACCAATTCCTCCGCAGCCTTTACGTCCTCGGGGGTGATGTTGTGCAGTACCTCCTTACAGGCATCGGCATCGCCGTTGATGATGCCAACCGCTGCAGCCAGGAATGCGCCGGTCTTGCCACCGGTCTTAGGAATGCCAACGGCCTGTACGCCGGTCACCATGAGCCCGCAGCCCACCATATCGACACGCAGCACCTTGCCAGGTGCATGCTTGCGGGTGATAGCACCTCCCAAAGCAAACATCATCGGCTCAGTACAGCCCAGGGCGGGGGAGGCTTCTTTGTCCAGAAGTTCTCTAAAGATCGTCTTGCTCATGCTACATTCCATCCTTTCAATTCAATTTATATCAATGCAAATTGCATTTTTGCCTTTAGGCCTTCCCCGTTTTGACATAGCTCCGGATCTGGTCCACGCTCTTGCCACTGAGTCCCAGCCTTTCAGCTGAACGGCCGTTGGTAAACCAGTCAGTGTCGTGTGCCACACCGACTAGAGTGATAACAGCATCCATAATGGGGGTATCAACGCCCACCAAATCTCCGATGGAAGCCCAGCAGACCAGCGCGATGGGGATATCCTCTGTAAGATAGCGGTAGTTAATGTCATTGGGACCGGCAATAGAGGTCAGCGCATGGCAGCCGTGACCCATGGCATACAGAGGTTCCCAGCTATCAATCCTGTCCACCCCAGCAAAGTCCTCCAGCGCATGGATCTGGTAGCCAAAGGCCTTGCCGACGGCCAGTCGCTCCTGGTTGAGCAACACATCAATTTTGAGCCCGGAGGGCTGAAAGCCGTGCTCATACAGGAAAAAGGTGAAGTCAGGCTTTTCAATATTACTCAGATTGACCAGGCAGGGGCCGGGGTGTACCGTGGGGTTGATCAGGCTCAGACCGCACTCCAGTACATCTGCGTAAAGCCCCGGGAAATCGTAGAGGTCGGTTTTCAATTGCTCAAAGTACTGCTCCGCTGCATTGGCCGGGAAGAACGCGACGGGAGCAAGATGCCTCTCAAACATACGCACCTTGCCGGGGCCCACCCTCCTAGTGCTGAAGGGGGGGATGGTGGACTCCACCAGAATGGGACAGGTGGGATCCTGCCCCCACACATTCTTGTAGATGAGAGAGGCCATACAGCCGTTGAACGTGACCATAATCTGTTCCGCCGAGGTATGTCCCTTCAGCAACTGCGCATACTCCTGGTGATGGTTGCCCGTCACGCATACGATGATGTAGTCGGCCTGGCCGACCGCCTGAGTAATGTCCGAGGTTATAGTGTCGATACGCTCCCGCGCTTCCAGTGCGCCGACACACTCAATGACCCGGGTATCCGCAAAGTCACGGAATCGATGGATGAGTCCCTCCGGCGCAAACAAACGCACCTCATGGCCACGGTTTTTCAGATCAACCGCAATGGTCTGTGCGATGTTGCCGGTTCCAAGAACAGCAATTTTTTTCAAGGCGGAATCTCCTTTCTTGTCTCTGTTGGCGGGCTAATAAGCGAGGTGGGCGGCTCTGCGGATTGGCCAGCCTTTCTGGGGGCTCATGACAAACGCGATCAGATCTTATAGTGGATTATTATTAAATTTTTTCTCCTATGTGAGACAAAGCTTAGCACAGGCCATTTGCCTTGTCAAGCCAAAATTTCAATTTATAAGAAAAAACACGCATTTTTTCTTATAAAAGAAAAAATGCGTGTTGGATTTATTTGAAGTTAGATCAAGAATTTTCATTAAATCAGGAAGAAACAGACCACCGCATCCGAGGTACCGCAGTTGATATAGCCGTGTTTTTCATGGGCGTTGAAATCAATTCCGCATCCACTGGAGAGATGGTAGGTCTGATCATCGATCACCACGTCCAGTTCCCCCTGGAATACAATGCAATACTCCTTCTTTGCACTTTCGTGGATAAACATGGGGGGCGTGTAATGATATCCAGGCTTAAAAACCCCATAGAATACCTGGACGCCGTCCAATGGAGAGAATGGAAAAACATTATACAGAGAAAACAGGCCACCCTCATCAATGAGGGGCGTCATTGTAGCAATATCCTTGACTGTATAATTGTTCTCGCCATCTCCAGCCAGAGCATTGAGGGTAATCTTCAGCCCATTGGCTATTTTCCATACAGTTGTGATTGTAGGAACGGATTCGCCGCGCTCAATCTTGCTAAGCATAGCCTTGCTGATTCCGGTCAGCTCTGATACATCATTTAGGTTCAGCCCTCGCTTATCCCGAATTGCTTTCAGGTTTTCTCCCAAAGCAGAGAAATCATTCATGGTGTGATAACCGCCTTTCTTTTCTGCAAACAGGCAGACTGGTTCAACTACAGCTGCCCCTCTGTTGAAAGCTGTAATGTGTTATTTTGAGTTCAATTATAAGCACATCTCACCAGAAAAATCAAGCATTTTGTCACATGCGGTCACCATTGCCCGAGTAGAGGGGTTGCTGCTTGTGGTTTTTGAGATAATCTATTATAAAGTTTTAGCGTTTTGAAAAAATTTTAGTTGACAACTTCCCAAGTGTAGCTTATAGTGGAAAATGCGAATCAGAAATTTATTATAGTGGAACAAAGAATCCACTTCTCCTATCCTGTCCTCAATCCCGCACATGGGCAACTGCGGCAGACAGGGACAGCTACATTCTCAACCATCCATCGAAGAAAGAGGGGAGAATTCTTATGGAAAACGGTAAGATGCGTCTGGGCCTACTTGCCTCTTTGGCAGGCGCCCTGTTGGCCTATCTCATTGGCTCCGGTACAGCTAGCGGACAGGAATCCATGCAGTATTTTACCAGTTGGGGTTCCGTAGGAGGGACACTGACTGTCATGGTGGTCAACGCGGTTGTCATGTTCTGTACCTTTATGGCCTATACCTATGCCGGCCGCCATGGGACTTCTGACCTGGCCGGCGTGTGCGAATTCTACTGCGGTAAGGTAGTGGGCAAGCTATTTACTGCCTTTGCATGGATCTTCAATGCCTGTTGCTTCTTTTTCATGATTTCCGGATTCGGCAGCACACTGAATCAACAATGGGATGTTCCGCTTTGGATCGGATACCTGATCGCCGTGGCTCTTGCCGTTGGCACAGCGGTTATGGGCCTACAGGGTATTGTCAACATCATCGGCAAGATCGGGCCCGTAGTGGTGACCTTCCTGTTCGTTCTAGGTGTGATCGCCGCATTCCGCTTTTTCCCCCACATCCCGGACGGTATTGCTCTAATCCGGTCTGGTCAGGTGGAACTGCTTCAGGCCGGCGCCACTCCCGTCTTGGCTGGCCTCTCCTTCGGCGGATGCTCAATTCTCCTCGTGGCAGCCTATATGGCCAGCATTGGCAAAGAGCTGATTGCATACAAGAAAAAGTACACCATTATCCTCTGTACGATTGGTGCGCTGGCTATTACTGTCACGGTGGGTATCCTGGGCCTTTGTCATCTGGGTAATGTGGAGCAATCCTCCACTGCCCCCATCCCCAATCTGTTGATTGCCAACGACATCTTTGGTGCGGCATCCAGTATTTTGGGGCCTGTATTCGCAATCATTATTCTGCTGTCCATCTATAGCACCTTCTGCCCCATGCTGTGGACTTGTGTCTCCACAATCATCAAGGACGAGAAGTCTTTCCAGTACAAGCTTACCTGCATTCTCTCCGGTGTCGGCGTGTTTATTGTAGACCTGTTTATCCCCTACGAGACACTAGTTAATATAATTATGACCTACTGCGGCTATACCGGCAGCGTTGTATTTATTGTATTGACCATCCGCTGGATTATGGTCAGCAGGAAGGACCGGCTGGCTGCCGTCTCTAGAGAAGCGGATCTGTCCTGAGTTGCCATTTAGCCACCAATACGAAACTATTTATACAGCAGGCCAGCGCCTGAGACCGCAATCGACGGCACTCAAGCGCTGGCCTCATCTGTAGAGTTCTATGAATCCTGCAACATATCTGGCAAAAGCTGCTTCTAATTCAGCGTGTATACAAAAACACCGGTGTTAGGGTCGGGCGAAATTAACCACTCTGGGTCAGGAGAAAATCGCCAATTTTGGTCAAACGAAAATCACCAATCTGGGGTAGCCAGCCCCCAGGTAGTATTGTTTACCCGGCCTGCTGCGGGTCAGCCGGTGAGCCAGTAGAAGTACGCAAGGCAACCGTCTCCAGCTTCCTGCCCCGGAAGCTCTCCCCCTTAATGATAAAGACCACAGCATCGTCAAAGATGCGGTCCAAGGCGCACAGGAGAGCATCGTTCTCGCAGAAGTTCTCCTTCCACTGAGCAGGGTCACGGTTGCTGGAAAAGACCATGTTGGAGTAGCCCTCCTTCTGGTAGCGGCGGTCCACCATGTCAAAGAACAGCCGGGTATTCTCCTTGTCAAACTCACAGTGTCCCACCTCATCAATAATCAGGCAGGAAGGGCGGACAAGGTAGGACAGAAGGTTGCTCTCCCGGCCGGATCGGCGTGCGGAAGTCATGCGGTCCCGCAGCTCTGTCATCTTAATGAAGTAACTCCTAAATCCATGCTCACAGCAGGTACGCCCAAAAGCCTGGGCCAGATGGGTCTTGCCCGTACCAGGCCGTCCAATAAAGGCAAGGTTTTTGTGAGCATAGAGGGCAGACAGCGTGGGGAGGCTACGGAGCTTGTCAACATTCTTTCCGGTGACTCGGCTGAAATCAAAGTTGTCAAAGGTCTTGGGGACCTTCAGTGGGAGGTGGCTGGTGCGGAGCAGGAAATCCACTGTGGAACGCTCCCTCTTTTCCAGGAGATAGTCAAATACCTTTGCCACGGCGAGGGCTTCAGCATCGGTCATGTTGTGCTGCTGTACCAGCATTGCAAATTCCTGGGTGGAGAAACCATACTTTGTCAGCTCACGGGTGGCATGGGCCACCGCTTCAAACAGAGAGTCAGTCATCCTCGTCGTCCTCCTTGGTGAAGTTAAACTTCTCAAAGGAGAGGTCGGTGGAGGTCTGCGGGAGCTGCCTAATCACCGTTTTCACCGGCATGGAGGGAAACTCCTCCGGCTGCTCTGGGAACGCATACTGGTTAGCACAGAAGCTGTCCTGGTAAGCCCAGGTCACTTCATGGGTAGCGAGCAGGCGGGCCATATCTGCGGAGTAAATATAAAGGCAGGAGCCGTTTCGCATAACACGGGCCGTCTTGCCGACATAGGCGTAGGAGACGCCAAAGCGCCGCCCCTCGTAGTTCACAAACCCGTCAAAGGAAATCCTCCGCTCAGGGCAAAGGTAGAGCAACAATTCAGGGCTATCGTTCAGTTTCGTAACCACAGAGCCACACCGCTCCCTGTGGATGTCCTGCGGAATACCCAATCCCCGGTGGAAGGTGGTGTTCTGCTCGTCACACCAGTCCAGCGCGGAGAGGTTTAGATCGGTTACATTCCAAAAGCTCCGCCCGGCCAGGAAGTTGTCCTTCACGAAACGGACCAGGCGCTCCACTTTGCCCTTCGTAAAGGGGTGGCGGGGCTTACAGAGCTTAGTCTGGAAACCCACAGTCCGCATGAACTGCTCATAGTCCTTCTGCCAAAGGGGATGCCCGTCCTGGTCCCGCCGGATAACCACGCTTTTCATGTTGTCCGTAAGGATATACTGAGGGACGCCCATGTACCGGAACCCGTGGAGCATACCAATGAACAGGTTTTCCTGCTTGGCGTTGGGGAAGAATTCCACATACCGCTCACCGCAGTGGTGGCAGACCATAGCAAAGCAGGCAACAGAGTATTCTTCTCCGGTGAAAGACTGGACCTTGGTAAAGCCCCAGTCCATCTGGAACGCGTCTCCGGGGCCGGTGGTGTACCGCCGCCCACGGTTTCCCTGCGGAGCAACCGCATAGCGAGCAGGCGGAATGAGATGCTGGTGCGCCAGGATGTAGTTTTTAATCGTGGTCTGGCTGCCAGTATATCCGTTTGCACGGAGCCTGCTGAGGCACACAGCGGAGTTTGTCACGCCGTTCTTCAGCAGACCATCCAGGATACCTGTATAGCTGCTCAGGAGCGTGGTGCTCGCTTTCCGGCCCTTTGCGGCGTGCTCAGTGTCCTCAAAGCCGTGCTCCTTCATCCGGCGCAGTCTGGCGCGGGAAATCCCGGTACGGCGCTTCAGCTCTGCAAGATTGACCTTCTCCAGCGAGAACTTGTCTCCCTGCTCGGCCATCATCTGCTCAATGGCCTTTGCCACAACCGGGGACATGGCTGCGAAATTGGGTTGTTTCATCTTATCTCCTTTCACCGGGGGCTGGCTACGCCTCCAGTGTAAAGGAACTATTCAAATTGTAAATGGCTGTTTTCAGTTGACCAAAATTGGCGTTTTTCGCCTGACCCGGAATGGCAATTATCGCCTGACGCTAACACCGGAACATGTCCCATATTGTTGTATTATCGGTGAGAATTTGATTTTATTCCATATATCTTTAGTTCAAAAGGCGCAACAGTTATCACCCTGGGGATAATACGGATACACTTTTTACTTGCCTCCACAACCACACTGAACCCTCCTCACTTGCAGACACATTTGGGATCGCGATTTACCCACCCTTGGGTGGGGCAAGCAGAGCATTTGGCTTGCCGCAAGCGGCTGCCAAACGCATGTTTGCGGGCAGAAGCCCGCACCCACTTTCCGCTGACCGGCAGCTACGCCTCACTTCCACACCTCAAAGCTTGCACCGCAGAAAACAATATAAGGGCGGAACGGGATTCCTGTAATTGATAACTTTCTCTTAACTCTGGCCTTTTGGTATGGCTATCCACAAAAATTTTTGGTATGTTGTCGTTTCCGGACGGGGAGCGGCAGCATACCAATTTTTTATGCGGAGGTGAGAAAGTATGGCAACACGCACCAGAAATCAGGTGGTGGCCTTCCGGGTAACCCCAGCCGAGAGAAGGCAAATTAACGCCAAGGTCAGGCGTTCCGGCCTGAGCCAACAAGAGTACCTGTTGAAGTCCGCACTGAATGAGCCTATCTATGTAATAGAAGAACTTAAGCCAATTTTGTCGGAGCTGCGCGCCTGGGGTAAAAACCTAAATCAGCTGACTACCTTAGCCCACCAGGGGAGAGTGCAGACCGCCTACTTACAGGAGCTGACCGCAGCCCTGGGTAAAGCCTATGAGGCAGTCTGCGCATTGGCAGAGAAAGGCCCGGTGATCCACCATGGCGACCTGTAGCTTTATCAAGGAACGCAAGCAGACGGCAGGGAGCATGGGGCGGGTAATCCAGTATGTATCCCAGCCAAAGAAAACCATGGACGAGGAAGGCAACCGCTACCTGACGGGCGTCAACTGTGTGGCAGATGTGGCCATGCAGAGCTTCATGGCCACCAAACACCTCTATGGGAAAGACACCGGCACCTTCTTCTACCAGTACACCCAGTCCTTTGCCCCAGAAGAGATCCTTACTCCTGCCCAAGCCCATCAGATCGGGCTGGAATTGGCGGAGCAATTCTTCCCTGGCTGTGAGGTCCTGGTGGCCACCCATGTGGATCGGCAGCATCTTCACTCCCATCTGGTGGTCAACTCGGTTCATCCGGACACCGGAAAGAAGCTCCACTTCACTCCCAGAACGCTGGAAGATATGCGGAAGGTCAGTGATCAGATCTGCATGGAGCACGGCTTGTCCACTCTAAAGCCGTACCAACAGGACCACCGGACAAAGGGGCTAAGGGCCGGGGAATACCGGGCGGCTATGCGGGGAGAGAGCTGGAAGTTCCAGCTCATCACTACGGTGGAGGCGGCCATGCGGCGAGCTGGCAGCCAGGAGGAGTTCATACAGGAAATGAATCGGCGGGGCTACCAGGTACGCTGGGAGGAAAATCGGAAGTGCATTACCTACACCACACCTACCGGAATGAAGTGCAGAGACGACAGACTGCACGAGCTAAAATTCAGAAAGGAGAACATGGAGCATGAGTTTGGAATACGAGCCCAGGCAACACAACAGTGCTTTGGCAGCCCTCAAGCAGCGTGCGGCGACTCCCACTCTGACGGTACAACATCCCAATGTGCTGTATACCATGCCGGTGCAGACGGTGGAGCAGCTGGAGAATGTCCTCCAACATACCCTGGACCTCCAGAAAACGATCCAAGCGTCCATGGCTACTCTGGCCACGAAGGAGAGCCTGGAGCCGCTGGCCACCTCAGAACTGCTCCGGCAGTGGCTGGAGCAGACGCAGGCCCTCAACCAGGAAACCTACCAGGCGATGGAAGAGATTCTTTCCGAAATGAAGGAGGAATACAAACGGGATGGGAGGCAGAGAGACGAATTTACCAGAGAGCTCTCAGCCATCGGGTCAACCTTTCAGAAGGACACCCAGGAGGCGATCTCTTCGCTCCGGAGATGGATCCCCTTCATCATCATGAGTTCGGCAGCGGCGGCGGTGCCGGTATGTATTCTCATGTGGCAAACGCTGACATAACAAATGAAGTGCTCCGCCTGCTGTCCAGGCTGGAGGGAGATAACGATGATTTTGTCATGGATGCCACCATCAGGCATAGCCACGGAGACCGCAAGGTTCTAGCCAAGGAGCAGCAAAAAAAGATCGCTCTGGGGCATAAGCCGGATGACCACGATCAAGGGCAGCAGATGATGTGACGCCGGGGCTCTGCACACTCAAATGCAGAGCCCTAAGCGTATTAAAAATTACATCGCTAATCAAAGAATAAGGGTGGAGAAAATAGTACGCCGTTAACAAAGATATCCGCATGGCCTTCTGCCGGGTAATTGTTACTGTTCTGATAACTTTGCCCATTCCCTATGGCTATCCATCGGGAAAGCTGGTATTGTGTGTTGCTGCAAAGGAGGCGACACGCAATGTATCACTACATGGCTGCCCTGCATCAACGGTTTTTCCAGGCACCGGACTTCACTCAGTTGGAGGAAGAAATTGAGCAAGCCCGCCAGGAAGTGCGGGACTGTCTTGGGCAGCCAGAACGGCGGAAACTGATGCAGCTGGTGGATGCACAAAACCTGCTGCGGGAGCAGATCTCTCTGACCAGCTTTATCGCCGGGTTTAAGCTGGCCCAGGAAATTGCAAAAGAGCTGGAGGTGACACCACATGGCAAAGAAACGGGCTAACGGAGAAGGCAGTATCAGAAAGCGGAAGGATGGCCGCTGGGAGGGACGGTACACCGCCGGGTACGATTCCAAAACCGGCAAGCGGATCATCAAGAATGTGCTGGGAAAGACTCAGGCGGAGGTTAAGGAGAAACTGAAAAAAGCCCTGGAGGAGTGCCAAGGTTTGGACGTCAGTAAGGCTGCGGATGAGTACACTGTGGCTACCTGGCTGCGCACCTGGTATGAGCTCTACGCCAAACCTAATATCCGCACTGCCACGGCAAATCGGTATGAGCTCATCATCGAGCGCTACACCATTCCCAGAATCGGAACCATCAAACTAAAGAAGCTGACCACCAGGCACCTGCAAAGGCTCTACAAGGAGTTATTAGAGGAGGGCAGGATACACATTGGAAAGACACAGGTAAAGGGGCTGAGCACCACAACGGTTCGCAGCGTCCACCTAATGCTCCATGCGGCTTTGGAACGGGCGGTCAAGGAGCGGCTGATACCCAGGAATCCCACCGAAGACTGTATCGCCCCCAAGCCACGGAAACTGGAAATGCAGATCCTCCCACCGGAAGCCATGCACGCCTATTTGGAGGCTGCCAAGGCCCGAGATCTCCTTCCCATGTTCTATCTGGAATTGGTCAGCGGTCTTCGAAAGGGGGAACTGGTGGCCCTGCAATGGGATGACGTAGATATCCAGGGCAAAACAATCTCTGTCAGCAAACAGTATGTCCGAAACCCGGATGGCTCTCTGGAATTAACCCGGCCAAAGACAGAGAACTCAGTCCGCCTGGTATCCATCCCGCAGACAGCAGTGGAGCTGCTGATCCAGGAGCACGACAAGCATCCAAACAGTCCCTATCTGTTTCCGTCTCCTATCACCGGGGAAATGTACCATCCAGATTCGGTGGTAAACCTCCACAAAAAGCTCCTAAAGGACGCAGGACTGTCTCACATCCGCTTTCACGACCTGCGGCATACCTTCGCCACCACAGCCCTCCAAAACGGCGTAGACGTAAAGACGGTGTCCTCCATGCTTGGGCACTATGACGCCGGATTCACCCTCCGCACCTACACCCACGCCACACGGCAAAAGCAGGACGAGGCAGCAGCCACCATGGGCAGCTTTATGGAGCAGGTCATGTAAGACAGAGAGAAAAAGCCGGGCAGGAAGCGCAAACTTCCTGCCCGGCACTCTTTGAACCTTTCCGGCCTTTTCGGCATGTGGGTCACGGTGTGGGTCAGAAGGTTGACCCACATTTTGACCCACACTAAAAAATCAAAAATGGCAACAAAAAAGCCTTGAAAACCGAAGTTTTCAAGGCTTTTTGGAGCTGCTATCCGGATTTGAACCGGAGACCTCATCCTTACCAAGGATGTGCTCTACCTACTGAGCTACAGCAGCGAATGGCGACGCGGAAGGGACTTGAACCCTCGACCTCCGGCGTGACAGGCCGGCGTTCTAACCAACTGAACTACCGCGCCATCTTTCTATCAAAAGACAGCGGTCGCTGTAATTTGTCATGGCAGGGGCAGAAGGATTCGAACCCTCGGCACTCGGTTTTGGAGACCGATGCTCTACCAGCTGAGCTATACCCCTAAATGGTGGGCCTTCACGGGCTCGAACCGTGGACCGGCCGGTTATGAGCCGGCTGCTCTAACCAACTGAGCTAAAGGCCCATCTACCGTTCCACTACTTTAAAAAGCGGGCTTGCCGTCACCGCTGTGGCGGCAAGCCACATTCTTCTGGCTCCCCCTGTTGGACTCGAACCAACGACCCTGCGGTTAACAGCCGCATGCTCTACCGACTGAGCTAAGGAGGAATATAAAAGGGTCCGGCCTGGTCAGCCAGACCCTTCTTCGTGTTGGCGTTACCTATCTTCCCGGTCCGTCTCCAGACAAGTATTTTCGGCGCAGGTGAG